>N._stephensi_708_cecum__coassemble_11_pt1 | contig 20832 bp, 15 predicted proteins | sample N__stephensi_708_cecum__metabat2_high_PE_008 | metagenome-assembled genome bin N
GTAAACAAAAAGAATCCCGTATTTATGCGGGTTCTGGCGTTTCGCAAACGCCTAAATTTTATGATTATGGAAAGGAGTAACACCCTATGATAAACCAATATCAGATTTCTATCAAAGAGGCAAAAAAGGAAATCACAAATACCCTGCACATCTATCTGTCCCGGAATGAATGGGGACAATATGAAATCCCGGTCGAAAAACAGCGTCCCATCCTTCTGATGGGACCGCCCGGCATCGGCAAAACTGCCATCGTCGAACAGGTAGCTGCCAGCGAGGGAATCGCACTGGTCTCCTACACCATTACCCATCATACCAGACAGAGTGCGATCGGTCTCCCGGTGATCCATGACAGGGAATATGATGGGGAATGCTTTTCCGTAACCGAATATACGATGAGCGAGATCATCGCCTCTGTCTATGAAAAGATGGAACAGACCGGACAAAAACAGGGAATCCTGTTTCTGGATGAAATCAATTGTGTCTCGGAAACCCTCGCTCCCACCATGCTCCAGTTCCTGCAATACAAAACCTTCGGTACGCACCGTGTCCCGGAGGGCTGGATCATCGTAGTGGCAGGCAACCCGCCGGAATACAATAAATCTGTGCGTGAATTCGATATCACCACCCTCGACCGCCTGAAGCGCATTGACATCGTAGAGGATTACCCTTCCTGGCGGGAGTACGCCTACTCCCACCAGGTCCATCCCGCCATCCTGTCCTATCTGGATATTCGGAAGGATCATTTCTACCAGGTAGAGACCGCCATCGGCGGAGAGGAATTCATCACGGCACGGGGCTGGGAGGATCTGTCACGATATCTGCATGCCTGTGAAAAACAGGAGCTGCCCATCACATCAGCAACCGTCCACCAATATATACAGCACGAAGAAACCGCAAGGAATTTCAGCAATTATTATGAATTATTCTGCAAATACAGGCAGCATTATCATATCACCTCCATCCTGGAGGGTGTATCACCGGAGGATACAACATCCGAGGGAAAAGCTCTCCGGACTGCCCTGGAACATCTGAGGGATGCCGGGTTCGATGAGGCTGTCAGCGTGATCAGCCTGCTCCTCGGCCGCCTGAATGAAGCCTTTGGTGAGCTTCACCAGACGGACTCCTCCCTGTCACTCGTACACCAGTGTCTGCAGCATTTTCGCGGTCATCTGTCCACTTCCCGGAAAACACCCGGCGAGCTGTTACAGGAGGAATACGAACGCCTTCAGCAGACTCTCCGCACAGAAAAAGCTGCCCGGCAGCTGACAGAAGAACGGGAGCGTCACATTCTCTCGGCACTGTCACAGCTATCCTCTCTCCACCAGACACTCGCCAGCCACAAGGAAAATGACCCGGAAAGGGCATTTGCACTGGTAAAAGAACAATTCGGCAATGACGTAAACCAATACCGCTCTTCTGCCGGTGAGGCAGGACAGGCACTGACCAATGCCTTTCTCTTTCTGGAAAAAGCATTGTCAGGAAGACAGGAAATGGTGCTTTTCGTCACGGAGCTGACCCTCAGCCCACTCGCAGTATGGTTTATTTCAGAACATGGCTGTGATAAATTTTATGAATATAATAAAGAATTGCTTATTGACGACAAAAAGGCTGAATTAAAGAGGAAAATCCACGAATTATCACTATAATTGTCAAAATTTGTAACTATTGTCACGAAATTTAACAATTTGTTCACAGATTTGTGGGCTTTTGAACACATTCTTTTCACATTTTACTACTATACTAAGGTCATAGGTTAAGGGACAGAGGATACAGGATATCTCGAAGCCTGCTGATTCATTGCCAATTTCTAATTTTTGATATTTTTTCATAAAACTCCTCTTTCAAAAGGGCGGCTGGTTTACCAGCCGCCCTTTCCCTTTCTATTTGTATCATACCCTGTCTGCCTTTTCCTGAAACTTTTCTTCCCATACGATAAAACGTTCATGTCTCCCTTTCCCGATCACTGTTCCCCTTTCATCCCTCACCGCCACCTCAAAAACCAGCCGCCGTCCATCGATCCCGACCAGCTCACTGTCACAGGTGACGGTCATCCCCAGCGGAGTGGGCGCATCATGTGTGATCTCCAGCCTGGTCCCCACGGTTCCCTGCCCCTTTTCCAGTTCTGATGCCACACTCATCCACGCTGTCTTTTCCATCAGTGCGATCATCGCAGGAGTCGCAAAGACATCCAGTGTCCCACTCCCCATCACCCGCGCTGAATTCCCCGTCCCTGCCTTCACTGACTGTGTTCCCCTGATCCCTGTCTCCAGCATAGCTCAACCTCCTTTTCATATTTTCTTTGGCTGTACCAGATAATCCCGTTTTCTCAGCTCATCCTCAATGATATCCAGGACACCCTCTGACTCTGCCATGACCGTATGATAATGATAATCTGATGTCACCTTTTTCAGCATTTTTGATTTACCACTGTATATCCCTGCCAGATAGTCCCTTACATCCCTCCGGGAACGGATATCCATCGCAGCCCGTATCCTCCCATACAGCTTGTGATTGACAAAAACATCCTCGATCACACCGCCCTGATCCACGATACAGTTCAATTCATCCTCCGTCTGTTCATCCGTATGACAGCACTTAAATATCCTGACAGCCGTCTCCCGTTTTTCTCTCTCGATCAGATACCCGCGGTTTGTCGATAAGATCTCCTTCTTTGCCGAACGCAAAAGGGCTATATCCTGGACGATGACCTGGCGGCTGACACCGAATTCCCGTGCCAGTGCAGTACCAGATACCGGCTCATCACACCGGGACAGATATTTCATGATCTCGCCCCTCCGTTGCTCTCCTGACATAGAAATCCTCCATTCTCCCTTATTCCACCGGATGCAGATTTTTCAATGAGATATCCATGATCGGTGCCGAATGGGTCAGTGCACCACTGGAAATATAATCTACACCGATATCGATCAGCTCTGCCACATTTTCCCTCGTCACATTGCCGGAGCACTCCGTCTCAGCACGTCCGCCGATCAGGGCAACTGCCTCCCGCATAACTGCCGGGGTCATATTATCCAGCATAATGATATCAGCTCCTGCCTCTACTGCTTCCCTCACCATATCAAGGTTTTCTGTCTCCACTTCAATCTTGCGCACAAACGGTGCATACTCCCGTGCCATCTGCACCGCCTTCGCCACGCCTCCTGCCGCTCCGATATGATTATCCTTCAGAAGCACACCATCTGACAGATTATAGCGGTGGTTATAGCCGCCACCTACCTTCACCGCATATTTTTCAAACACACGCATATTCGGGGTCGTCTTCCTGGTGTCCAGCAGCTTCGTCCCTGAGCCCTCCAGCAGTCCCGCTATGGAATGCGTGTAGGTAGCAATCCCGCTCATTCTCTGCAGGTAGTTCAATGCCGTGCGCTCCCCACTCAGCAGGACACGGATATCGCCTGTTACTGTCGCCATCTGCTGCCCTTTTTTCACCGCATCTCCATCCCGGCAATAAAAGTCCACTGACACTGCCGCATCCAGCAGCTGGAAAACCCGTTGAAAAATACCAAGCCCTGCGACAATACCATCCTGCTTACAGATCAGCTGAACCTCCCCCTGCCGTGCTTCGCGCATGACTGCATTGGTGGTTATGTCTTCGCTTGTGATATCCTCTGCCAGTGCTTCACGGATCAGATGATCCGCATTTAACTGCATTGTAATTTCATTCATTTTCCCTGCGTTTCCTCTCTTTCTCTATCTCTTCCAGCACCGCCCTGCGGTACTGCTCTGCCTGCGCTGTCCCATCCCCGTACTCCTTTCGTCCCGGCAGGTACTGCGGCTCCTCCAGTGTCCTGTAATCCTTGCGGATCTGCGCTGCTGAACGTCCGGCAAATACGAGACTTTCCAGAAGGGAATTGCTTGCCAGCCTGTTTCTGCCATGGACCCCGTTGCAGCTTGTTTCCCCTACGGCATATAGATGCCCCATCGAGGTATGGCTGTCGCGGTCCACCCATATCCCCCCCATAAAATAATGCTGTGCCGGTACAACCGGAATACATTCCCTCGTACAGTCATACCCTTCTTCCAGACATTTCTGATAAATATTGGGAAAATGACCCAGGATAGTCTCTGTGGGGATCGGCTCCATGGAAAGCCAGACATATGGCATACCGTCTTTCTCCATCTGTCTGTGAACCTCCTGCGTCAGAAGATCCCTCGGCAAAAGCTCATCTACAAAACGTTCCTTTTTCTTATTTAAGAGAACCGCCCCCTCACCCCGGACTGACTCTGAGATCAGGAAACGCCGGCCCGGTCCGGTTGAATACAATGTAGTGGGATGGATCTGGATATAATCGATATCTTTCAGCCGGATCCCATGTCTCAGTGCTATGGCAATCGCATCCCCGGTAAGATGACGGAAATTGGTAGAATGCTCATATAAGCCGCCCAATCCGCCACATGCCAGCACAGTATAATCTGCCGTCAGCGTCCCCAGCGTTCCATCTGCCATACGGACCACCAATCCATGGCAGGTCCTCTCCTCCTCCAGGATATCCACCATCGTACAGTGCTCCATGAGCTCGATATTGTTCCGTTCCCTCACCCGTTCAAGAAGCTTCCCGGTAATTTCTTTCCCGGTAGCATCCTCATGAAACAGGATACGGGAGTCCGAATGTCCTCCCTCTCTTGTATAGCACAGGGAGTCACCATCCCGTTCAAACTCAACACCATACCCCATCAGCTCATCGATCACACCGGCAGAGGAGCGGATCATAATATCAACCGATTCCCTCCGGTTTTCATAGTGTCCGGCGCGCATCGTATCCTCAAAGTAGCTGTCATAATCTGACTCTTCCTTCAAAACACAGATCCCTCCCTGTGCCAGAAAGGAATCGCTCTGTTCTGCCTCCTCCTTTGTGATCACCGTAATCCTCTTATCCCCGGGAAGCTTTAATGCACAAAAAAGTCCCGCTGCCCCGCTTCCGACAATCACAATATCGGTATGTATCTTCATATCGTTCTCCATTTCATTGTCATGCCCGGGATGCCAGCTCCAGCATACGATTCAACGGAGCATTTGCCCGGCTCCGCAGCTCATCCGTAACCTGAACCTCATTTGCCCCTGTCTCCAGAACGTAGATAATCTTTTCCAGGGATATTTTCTTCATATTGGGACAGCACAGTGCCGGTCCTGCCGAATAAAATACCTTATCCGGGTTTTTCTGCTTTAATTCATAAAGCACGCCAAGCTCTGTCCCGATGATATATTCCTTCGCATCACATGCCGTCGCATAATCAATAATCTCCGAGGTACTTCCGATAAAATCAGCCAGCTCCAGCACGGCAGGCTTACACTCCGGGTGAACCAGAAGCCTTGCCTGCGGATGGGACTCCTTCGCTGCCTTTACCTGCTCCGCCAGAACAGCAGCATGTACATGACAGAATCCATCATTAAAAATAAAATTCTTTTCTGGTACCTGCCCCGCCACATACCGTCCCAGGTTTTCATCCGGGATAAAAAAGATATTTTTGTTGGGGAGCTTCCTTACGATCTTCGTCGCATTGGATGAGGTAACACAGACATCAGCATAGCACTTGAGCTCTGCCGTCGAGTTGATATAACACACCACTGCCAGATCCTCATACTGTTCCCGCAACCGGGCGATCCGCTCCTGGTCCGCCATATGTGCCATAGGGCAATCCGCTGTCTCGTCCGGCATCAATACCCTCTTTTCCGGATTGAGGATCTTGGCACTCTCTCCCATAAAGGAAACACCGCAGTATACAATCGTATCTGCCTCCACCTTCGTCGCCAGCTTGCTGAGATAAAAGGAATCTCCAATATAATCCGCCGCCTGCTGTACCTCATCATGCACATAATAATGTGCCAGAATCACCGCATTCTTCTCCTTTTTTAGCTGTGCAATGCGGTTTTGTAAATCATTCATGTCCCGTATCCTTTCTGAATCCATCCTATCCTGATAAACTTAGCAATAACTATACCACAAAAGTTTACAGCTGACAAGACAGATATCCTCATTCCTTCCGTGCAAAGCAAAAAGCCCGGCACAAAGGATACCTGCTATTCCCTGTACGGACTTTTGATCTGCCTTATGATATCGGCGTGACGGGATTCGAACCCACGGCCTCTTCGTCCCGAACGAAGCGCTCTACCAAGCTGAGCCACACGCCGAAAAACAAATCTATTTTACAATAAAAATATCGATTTGTAAACAGCTTTTTTTCATAATTTTTAAATTTTTTTCCAAAAGTTCAGGATTCCTCCCGTCCCCCGAACAGTCTGGCAAACCGTATATAGCACCAGAACAGGATCGGCAGCAGGATCGATGCCCCCAGACTCATCTTGAAAAGCTCTGGTGCCGCCGGCGATGTAGTGATTGCGGCAACCAGCGTAACTGCATAGATCGCCAGAAGCAGGATCACGACGATCACCGCACAGATCCTCTGCCCCCTTGTATAAGAGCTTTTTGGTTTTTTAGTTTCCTCTGTCATAGGTTCCTCCTTTCTGGATTCCCACTCTCTCAAAATATTCCCTGATCGTCTTCTCATACCCGTTCCCTGACAGGCAGTAGAAGCACTCATCCTTCACCTCATCCGGAAGATACTGCTGATCCACATAATGATGTTCAAAATCATGCGCATACTGATAGCCGATCCCATGTCCCAGCTTTGCTGCCCCCTTATAATGGGCATCCATCAGGTAGGAAGGGATCCGGTAAGCAGGATGGCTCTTCACATATTCCGTCGCCCGGTCAATCGCCATAATTGCCGAATTACTTTTCGGCGCACACGCCACATAGGCGGCCGCCTGTGCCAGTACGATCCTTGCCTCAGGCATCCCCAGCCTTTCCACTGCCTGGGCAGCATTCACCGCCACCACCAGAGCCTGAGGATCGGCATTTGACACATCCTCTGCGGCACAGATCATGATCCGTCTGGCGATAAAGGTGATATCCTCTCCGGCATAGAGCATCCGGGCGAGATAATACACGGCGGCATCCGGGTCTGATCCACGCATACTCTTGATAAAGGCAGATATCGTGTCATAATGGTTATCCCCTGTCTTATCATAGCGCAGAGTGCGCTTCTGGATACATTCCTCTGCCACCTCCATCGTAATATGGATCCAGCCATCCTCACCCCGTTCTGTTGTCAGCACACCAAGCTCTATGGCATTGAGGGCTGTCCTGGCATCTCCTCCGCTGACATCTGCCAGAAATGCCAGTGCCTCTGTCCCGATCTCTGCCCGGTAACTCCCCAGCCCCCGTTCCGGATCCTCAAGGGCCCTGAGGATAAGCGTTTTGATATCCTCCGTCCCCAGCGGCTTCAGCTCAAAAATCACAGAGCGGGAAAGCAGTGCCCCGTTGACCTCAAAAAAAGGATTCTCTGTCGTTGCCCCGATCAATACCACTGTTCCGTCCTCTACAAAGGGAAGGAGATAATCCTGCTGTCCCTTGTTGAAGCGGTGGATCTCATCGATAAAAAGGATCGTCTTCCTGCCATATGCCCCCAGGTTTTCCTTCGCCTTTGCCACGACCTCCTCCATATCCTTTTTCCCCGCCGAGGTCGCATTCAGCTGTAGAAATGCCGCACTCGTCGTATTGGCAATGACTCTGGCAAGAGTCGTTTTTCCTGTCCCCGGGGGACCATAAAAAAGCAGGGAACTCAGCTTATCTGCCTTGATCGCACGGTACAGCATTTTATCCTCCCCTATGATATGCTCCTGTCCCACGACCTCATCCAGTGTCACCGGACGGAGACGTGAAGCAAGAGGTGCCTCCTTTTCCTTCTTCTGTTCTCCCATATAATCCAGTAAATTCACTCTTTCTGTCCTCCTTATAGCAAAATCACCCTGCCGTCTGCCATACCATACCGAACCTCACCCTGCTGCTCCAGACCCGCTTTTCCTGCCGTCTGGTCAGTTATTTCCCGTTCCACCCTGTCGATCTGTCCGGATGGTACCAGGAGCACCATGTCCACCTGGTCCGCATACACCGTATCCAGCTCTGCCAGTCCTCCGGTCCGCGCCAGATACTGGAGCTTTCCCATATCATTGTAGTCTGTATGGACGCAAAGACGGATCCCCCTATGCTGTTCCAGCAGGACACAGTGATCCAGCCCATCCTTAAGGGCGGCAGAATAGGACCTCACCAGCCCGCCGGTTCCGAGGAGCGTTCCCCCAAAATACCGTGTGACAACTGCCACAGCATCATGGATTCCCTGTCCTGTCAGGATATCCAGCATCGGACGCCCCGCCGTCCCGGATGGTTCGCCATCATCACTGTAACGCTCTGTCTCATTATCATTCCCGATGACATAAGCAAAGCAGTTATGTCTGGCATCATAATGTTTCTTTTTTATTTCCGTAATCCTCGCCAAAGCCTCTTCTTCACTTTTCGCCGGAAAAATATTCGCGATAAAACGGGATTTTTTTTCTGTATACTCGCCCTGACCGCCCTGATACAGGATAATCCGAGTCGTCCCCATCATGATCTCCCCTTTCCTTCCCACTTATCATATCAATTCTTCTTTTCCTTTTCAATGGTTTTTGTTATAATAGATAAAACAAGAAGCAAAGACAGGAGGCATCTTATGAATTTTTGCCGTAAAGAAGCAGAAAAACGGGCACACACATTAACCTCACCAAATATACAGCGGCTTTATAAATTACAACTGGTCACGATCCGTGTACTGCTGGCAGCCGGTCTTTTTCTCCTCTGCCTGGCAGCAAGCGTCCTCTATGGTGCCTTCCGCAGCATCATTGACTCCGCTCCGGATATCCATACGATACAGGTATCACCCCAGGGATATGCGACGACGATCCAGGATACAGAGGGACATACCATGCAGACTCTTGTGGGTAAGGATGCCAACCGGGAATATGTGGTACTCGACCAGATCCCGTCCAATCTCCAGAATGCGTTTATCGTCATTGAGGATGAGCGGTTCTGGACACATAGCGGAGTGGATTTCCACGGGATCCTGCGCGCCTTCACGGTAGGGATCATGAATGGCGGCGACTTTAACCAGGGAGCCAGTACCATCACCCAGCAGCTCCTGAAAAACCAGGTATTCGGAGGAGGAGAGGAAACTACACTGTACGCCCGCTTTGAACGCAAGCTCCAGGAGCAGTATCTCGCTGTCCAGCTGGAAAAAAATTATAACAAAAACCAGATCCTTGAATATTATCTGAATACCATCAATCTCGGTCAGAACACCCTGGGGGTCCAGGCTGCGGCAAAACGCTATTTTGCCAAGGATGTCTCTGCACTGACCCTGTCCGAGTGTGCTGTGCTCGCCGGGATCACCCAGAACCCCTCTGCCTACAATCCGATCTCCCACCCCGCTAAAAACCGTCAGAAAAGAACCACCGTACTGACCTATATGAGGGAAAAGGGTCTGATCACCACAGAGGAGTATAACGAAGCAATGGCAGATGCTGTCTACGACCGGATCCAGACCATCAATCACGGGGTCCGCCAGTCCGCCACCGTCACCTCTTACTTTTCCGATGCCCTGATCGATCAGGTAGTACAGGATCTGAAAGAGCAGCTGGGGTATACGGAAACCCAGGCATATAATGCCATCTACAGCAGGGGACTGACCATCACCAGCACCCAGGACCCTGCGATGCAGAAAATCTGTGATGACATTATAAACAATAAAAAATATTATCCTTCCGGCTCAGAATATGAACTGGTTTACCGCCTGACCATACGGCATGGGGACGGAACAGAATCCAATTATGACCTTGCCTCGATGAAGAGCTGGTACGCCTCCCAAAAGGGCAAAAAAATAGACGGATTTTATAAGAAGAAGGCCACAGCGGAAAAACAGGTCAGGGCATACCGGAATGCCCTTCTCAAAAAGGGGGATACCGTGGCAGCGGAAACGATACAGCTTGTGATACAGCCGCAGGTCTCCTTTGTCCTGATAGAGCAGAATACCGGCAAGGTCCTCGCCCTCTGCGGCGGCAGGGGTACCAAGACAGCCAGCCGGACCCTGAACCGTGCCACCGGATCCACCAGACAGCCCGGATCTACCTTCAAGGTATTGTCCACCTATCTGCCTGCCCTGGATACCGCCGGCATGACTCTCGCCACCGTCCAGGACGATGCGGAATATTATTATCCGGGGACGAAAAAGAAAGTCAAAAACTGGTATGGCACATCCTACCGCGGCCTGACCTCGCTGCGGACAGCGATCGCTGACTCCATGAATATCGTAACGGTCAAAACACTGGAGCAGGTCACACCGAAAACCGGATACGATTATCTTCTGAATCTCGGCTTCACGACCCTGACAGACAGCTATACTGACAATTCAGGACAGACCTACACGGACATCGCACTCCCGATGGCACTGGGCGGACTGACAAAGGGTGTCACCAACCTGGAGCTCACCAACGGCTTTGCTGCCATCGCCAACGGCGGCACCTACCACCGTCCGGTATTCTATACAACAGTGACTGACCATGACGGCAATATCCTGCTGGACAACACATCCGATGCCGGAGTCCGGGTCATGAAGGACTCCACCGCATGGCTGCTCACCAGTGCCATGCAGGATGTGATCAGCAACGGGACCGGCAGCCGCCTTAAATTCAAAAATCTGAATATGCCACAGGCAGGCAAGACCGGAACCACCACGGGTAACCGGGATCTGTGGTTTGCCGGCTACACCCCTTATCTCACGGCAGGGATCTGGGGCGGCTATGACAACAGTGCAAAGCAGGACAACACGACCTATCACAAGGATATCTGGCGCACGATCATGGAGAAGCTGAATAAACAGTATCCCCGTGCCACCTTCAAAAAACCAAAATCCATAGCCTCGGCACAGATCTGTACCAAATGCGGCAAGCTTGCCATCCACGGTCTGTGTGACCAGGCAGTGGGCGGATCCTGTACGAAGCACGAATACTTTTCGAGGGAAAGTCTGCCCACGGAAAACTGCGACTGCCACGTGCGTCACCGCATCTGCCGCACATCCCGGCATCTTGCCGGTGATAACTGTCCTTCCGGCGAGGTATATTCTGCCGTCTATCTACAGAAAAACACCGACAATTTTTCCGATACGACAGACCGCTCACTGATGATACCCGATTCCCTGACACGTTCTACCTGTACACTGCATTAATTCCGGCGATGCTGTCTCTTTTTACGGATCTGCCGGGGGGCGATCAGACAGTGCCGGTCAAATCCGATCAGATCGCTCCGCCCTGCCTTATGCAGGGCTTCTTTTACCAGCTCATAATTTTTCGGATCACGGTACTGGATCAGCGCACGCTGCATCGCCCTCTCATGCGGGAGCCTGGGTACATAGACCGGTTTCATCCTTCCCGGATCCAGACCCGTATAATACATACAGGTCGAGACCGTACCCGGTGTCGGATAGAAATCCTGCACCTGCTCCGGCATATAACCAAGATCCCGGATGTATTCTGCCAGTTCCACCGCTTCCTTCAGGGTCGATCCGGGATGGGAGGACATCAGATAAGGAACCACATACTGCTTCTTCCCTGTCGCCTTATTCACCCGCTCATATCGTCTTAAAAACTGCCTGTACACCTCATGGGATGGCTTTCCCATGGCACGCAGCACAGTATCCGATATATGCTCGGGTGCCACTCTGAGCTGCCCGCTGATATGATCCTGACAGAGCTCCCTTAGGAACGTATCGTCTCTGTCCGCCATCACATAATCAAAGCGGATACCGGACCGCACAAATACCTTCTTCACTCCCGGCAGCTTCTTAAGCTTACGCAGCAGACTGACATAATCCCTGTGATCTGCTTTCAGATTTGTACACGGTTCCGGAAACAGACATTGCTTTTTCCGGCACACCCCCCGTCCCAGCTGTTTGTCACATGCCGTCCGGCGAAAGTTCCCTGTCGGTCCCCCTACATCGTGGATATAACCCTTGAATTCCGGATCCCGGATGATCTGCTCTGCCTCCCGCAGGATGGATTCGTGGCTCCGTACCTGTACCGCACGTCCCTGATGGAAGGTCAGGGCACAAAAACTGCATCCGCCAAAGCACCCCCGGCAGCTGGTCAGGCTGAACCGGATCTCGCGGATCGCCGGTACACCACCGTCCTTCTCATAATCCGGATGATATGTCCCGGTGTATGGATAGGCATAAATATCATCCATTTCCTGTGTCGTGAGAGGTGCCGCCGGGGGATTCTGCACTACCAGTACCTTGCCCGGATAAGCTTCCACCAATGGTCTTGCCGTATAGGCATCGGTATTCTCATACTGGAGCATAAAGCTCTGTGCATATTGCCTTTTATCCCCCACGATCTCCTCATAGGACGGAAGAATCACCGGGTCATAGGCACTTACCTCCCCCTCCTTCGTCCGGTAAACAGTCCCCGGGATAAAGGTGATATCCCGGACTGCAAGACCACTGTCCAGTGCCTCTGCGATCTCCCTTATACTGCGCTCGCCCATCCCGTAGGAAATAAGGTCGGCACCTGAATCAAGCAGTACCGACCGTTTGACCTTATCTGACCAGTAATCATAATGAGCCAGCCGGCGGAGACTCGCCTCGATGCCGCCGATGATGACTGGTGTATGTTTATAGGTACGGCGGATCAGATTGGAGTAGACGACGACAGCATAATCCGGCCGTCTCCCCATCTCCCCTCCCGGTGTATAGGCATCTGTACTGCGCCGTTTTTTCGCTGCCGTATAATGATTTACCATGGAATCCATATTGCCGCCACTGACCAGAAAGGCAAGACGCGGCTCTCCCAGCCGGGCAATACTGCTATCGTCCCGCCAGTCCGGCTGGGAGATGATCCCCACCCGGTATCCGTGTGCCTCCAGATGACGGCTGATGACCGCCGGACCGAAGGAGGAATGATCCACATAGGCATCTCCGATCACATATACAAAATCGCACTGGTCCCAGCCACGCCGCTTCATGTCCTCCCGGCACACCGGAAGAAAATCCTCTCTGCTATGTCTCATCGCGTACTTCTCCCCCTGCAAAAAATGCCACAACCTCCCTTGCCGACCGCTAATTCATTCCGGGCACCTCCCGAAGCTCCTCCACCCCTGCATTTTTTATCTGCTCCAGCGAGTCAAAATGTCTCATAAGTGCTTTTCGGCGTGTCGCACCGATGGTAGGAATATCATCCAGGATCGAACGGACCTGACCCTTACCACGGATAAGCTTGTGATACTCGATCGCGAAACGGTGTGTCTCGTCCTGAATCCTTGTGATCAGCCGGAATCCCTGCCCATGCGTATCTATGGGGATCTCCTGCTCCCGAAAATACAAGCCCCTTGTCCGGTGATGGTCGTCCTTCACCATACCACACACCGGTACCCGGATCTCCAGGTCTGCCAGTACCTTCTCTGCGATATGGATCTGCCCCTTTCCCCCATCCATGAAAATAATATCGGGCAGATGCTTAAAGGAATCCTCCTCCGAAAGATTTTCCTGCCTGCTATGCTCAAACCGTCTCGTCAGCATCTCCTTCATCGCAGCATAGTCGTCCGGTCCGCTGACCGAATGGATCCTGAACTTACGGTAATCATTCTTCTTTGCCTTTCCGTTCTCGAATACTACCATAGAGCCCACGGTCTGAAATCCGTTTATATTGGAGATATCATAGGATTCCACCCGGGCCAGTCCCGCCATCCCGAGCAGCGACTGGATCTCCTCCATGGCACCGATGGTCCTGGCACGCTCTGCCTTCAGCTTCTCGGCATCCTTGGTCAGCACCATAAAGGCATTACGTCTGGCAAGCTCCAGCATACGTTCCTTCTGCCCCCGTTTTGGATGACGGAAATATACCCTGTGCCCCCGCTTCACGGAAAGCCATTCAAGCACGGCATCCGCATCCTCTACCTCCCCCTCGGTCCAGATCTCCCTCGGTATGTAAGGCGTACCGGAATACATCTGCTTGATAAAGGCGGACAGGACAGCCGTGTCCGGCTCCTCCTCCACTCCGGTGAGGTAATAGTGCTCCCGTCCCAGCATCTTCCCGCCACGGATAAAAAACACCTGGACTACTGCCTCGTCACCACCCCGTGCCAGCGCGATGATATCACGGTCCTCATTGTCATCTGTCGTGATCTTCTGTCTCTCTGTCACCTGCTGTACACTCTGTATCAGATCCCGGCAGGCAGCTGCCTCCTCGAATTTCATTTCTTCCGAAGCAGCGATCATTTTCTCTGTCAGCTCCGCGAGGATCTCCTTTGTGTCCCCCTGAAGAAAGCGCAGTGCCCTCTGGAAATTGCCCTGATACTCTTCCTCCGGTACCCCTCCCTGACAGGGTGCCGGACACTGGCCGATCTGATGATAGAGACAGGGACGTTCCCTGCCGATATCCTCCGGCAGTCTTTTGCGGCAGCTGCGGAGATGATACAGCTGATTTACCAGCTCGATCGTCTTACGGATCGCCTTCCCACTTGTAAAGGGTCCGAAATAACGGCTGCCATCCCTCTTCATCTGACGTGCAAAAAGAAGCCTTGGATAGGCTTCCTGCACACTCGCCTTCAGATAGGGATACGACTTGCCATCCTTCAGCATCGTATTGTAACGCGGACTATGTTCCTTGATGAGATTACATTCCAGGACAAGAGCCTCCAGCTCACTATCTGTCACAATATATTCAAACCAGGCGATCCGCTCGATCATACGCTGGATCTTCGGTGTCACATTCCTGCTTTTCTGAAAATACTGCCTCACCCGGTTTTTCAGGCTTACCGCCTTGCCGACATAGATGATTTCATCCCTTCTGTCATGCATCAGATAAACCCCTGGTTTCCCCGGCAGCTTCTTCAATTCCTCTTCTAAGATAAATCCTTCCTTCACCGTTACCAGTCCTTTATAAAATGCTCGATCACATCGATCAGACCATCCTCATCACAGGATGGTGCCACATAATCGGCCTTCTTCTTTAATTCCTCCGGCGCATTCGCCATCGCCACTCCCATACCGGCATATTCGATCATCGGCAGATCATTAAAACCATCACCGCAGCACACGGTCTGACTGCGGGAATATCCCATGCGCTGCAGCATCCGGGATACCCCATACGCCTTATCCACACCCAGAGGCATCATTTCCAGGTAAAATCCCTCCGAACGGTAAATCGAGAGCCTCCCCTCGAAGTCCCGCAACGCTTTTTCCTCCAGCACCGCCAGCCTCTCCGGATCCCCTGTCAGGATACATTTATTGACATTAAAATGCACCTCCCTGTGGAAATCCTCCGGCACCCAGACCGGCATATCGCATCCCCTGGCATCAACGACGATATAGGGATCCGTATCACTATGGGCGACGATCCTCCCATCATGATACGTCAGGATACCGGTCCCCTCCTGCACGGAATAATCATACAGCTCATGGATCATCCCGTCAGGGAGCGGGATATCATATACCACTTCCTTCGTGCGGCAGTTCGTGATCCGCCCCCCATTGTACGATATGATATATCCGCCATATTCCTCCAGCCGGATCGCCTGTGCCTGATTCCGGATCCCCTCGGTACAGCGTCCGGATGCGATCGCCACCTTAACACCATTTTCCTGGCATTCGATCAGGGCATCCCTCGTCCTGTCCGTAATCTCCTTCCTGCTGTTTACCAAGGTACCATCGACATCCAGTACCAAAAGCTCATACGCCATTATTTTCTCTCCTCGTCAGTTCTCTTCTTCAATGTAATACCTGTCGTTTCCTCATAGATTTTCACAAATTCCTTACCCGTGATCGTCTCCTTCTCGATCAGATGCGATGCCAGCTTCTTCATCACCTCGACATTTGCCTCGATGATCTCCTTCGCCTTTGCATAGCAGCCATCCAGGATCTTCATGACCTCCTCATCGATCTGGCTCTCCGTCTCCTCTCCACAGGTCATCACCGGTCTTCCGTCCAGATAACGGCTCTGTACCGTCTCCAGTCCCATCATGCCAAACCTCTCGCTCATGCCGTACTGGGTTACCATAGTGCGGGCAATATCCGTCGCTCTCTCAATATCGTTGGAGGCACCTGTCGTGACATCATCAAACATGATCTCCTCTGCCGCACGTCCTCCCAGAAAGGTAGTGATCTCCGACAACAGCTCACCCTTTTTCATCAGATATTTTTCTTCTTCCGGCACCTGCATCACATAACCCAGCGATCCCTTGGTCCGCGGGATGATCGTGATCTTCTGCACCGGCTCTGTATTTTTAAGCACTGTCGTGACAAGGGCGTGTCCCGTCTCATGATACGCCACGATCTTCTTTTCCTCTTTCCCCAGGATACGGTCCTTCTTTTCCTTTCCGGCGAGGACCACCTCCACCGCCTCAAAAAGATCCTTCTGTCCCACAACCTTTCTGCCATCCTTGACTGCCATGATCGCTGCCTCATTCACCATATTGGCAAGGTCAGCACCGACAGCACCGGAGGTGGCAAGTGCGATCTCCTCCAGATCCACCGTATCATCCATCAGGACATCATGGGAATGCACCCGCAGCACATCGATACGCCCTTTCAGATCCGGCTTTTCCACGATGATGCGCCGGTCAAAACGTCCTGGACGGAGAAGTGCCTTATCCAGTACCTCCGGACGGTTTGTCGCCCCGAGTATGATGATCCCCTTATACGAATCAAACCCATCCATCTCCGACAGCAGCTGATTCAGGGTCTGCTCCCTCTCATCATTGCCGCCTCCATAGGAGCCATCACGGCTCTTACCGATCGCATCGATCTCATCGATAAATATGATACATGGTGCCATAGAGGTCGCCTGCTTAAACAGGTCACGGACACGGGATGCCCCGACACCGACAAACATTTCCACAAAATCAGAGCCTGAGAGTGAGAAAAAGGGAACTCCTGCCTCACCGGCCAGTGCCTTTGCCAAAAGCGTCTTACCTGTTCCCGGCGGTCCCACCAGCAGGGCACCCTTCGGGAGCTTTGCCCCGATCTTTTTGTATTTATCCGGGTTGCGCAAAAAATCCACCAGCTCTGTCAGGGATTCCTTCGCCTCCTCTTCACCTGCCACATCGGCAAAGGTCACACCGGTTTTCTTCTCCACATACATCTTCGCATTGGATTTGCCGACACCACCCATCATACCGCCGCCCTTCGTCATGGAGCGCATGAAGAACCAGATCAGGAGCCAGAGACCACCGATCGGCAGGACATAGGTCAGCAGGAAATCCAGGATCCCGGATCCCCTGTTATCGATCTCCGCCGTAAATTCCACACCGTATTTATTGAGCATATCCTGTACCAGACTGGTATCATTCAGATAACCGGTATAATATGTCACGGTAAACATCGAAGCCTTTGCATCCGTCTTTGGCTCAATGTAAATAAGATTTGATTTAAAGGTGACCTTCTTCACCTCATCCTTTTTCAGCATTTCGATAAATCTGCTGTAGGAGATCTCTTTTTGTGTATTGCTCTGGAGCACGGAGCTCAGCACAAGAAACAGTCCCATCGCAAATAATGCCGCCGTGATGCCTATGATAATATTGGTACGGAACTTTTTGTTCCGGTTGGGATCATTGTTGTTTGGACGCTTGTTGTCATTCAAATCCATCGTTTTTGATTCCTTTCCTTTGTTTTATCATAAAAGTTTCTCTTTTTTCCCATATGTTAATAAGTATAAAAGATTTTAGCATATAAATCAATGGTTAGTATGTGAAAGATTCGTGAATTTACTCTTGAAACAAGTCTGCAAAAAGGTTATACTGGATTCATATTGTTTGTAGCAGAAATGGAGGAAATTATGGCTGTAAAATACGTTTTTGTAACAGGTGGTGTTGTTTCCGGCCTGGGAAAGGGGATCACCGCTGCCTCTCTGGGAAGACTTCTGAAAATGCGTGGTTACAAGGTTACCATGCAGAAATTTGACCCATATATCAATATCGATCCGGGCACGATGAATCCCATCCAGCACGGCGAGGTATTCGTCACGGATGACGGCGCAGAGACAGATCTGGATCTGGGACACTATGAGCGTTTCATCGATGAGAGCCTGGACAAGCAGAGTAATGTCACGACCGGTAAGGTGTACTGGTCTGTGCTTTCCAAGGAACGCCGCGGTGACTATGGCGGCGGGACAGTACAGGTCATCCCGCACATCACCAACGAATTAAAAAGCCGTTTTTACCGCAATGACGGATGCCGGGAGACCCAGATCGCCATTATCGAGGTCGGCGGTACGGTAGGTGATATCGAGAGCCAGCCGTTTCTGGAAGCGATCCGCCAGTTCCAGCTGGATGTAGGACACGAAAATGCCATCCTCATCCATGTCACACTGGTTCCTTACCTCAAGGCATCCCAGGAGCTGAAATCCAAGCCGACCCAGGCAAGTGTCAAGGAACTCCAGGGCATGGGGATCCAGCCCAATATCATTGTATGCCGTACAGAGATCCCGCTGGACAAGGGAATCCGGGATAAAATTTCCCTGTTTTGCAACGTGCCAAACAGCCAGGTGATCCAGAACCTTGATGTAGAAACCCTGTACGAGGTCCCTCTTGCCATGGAAAAGGAACATCTTGCCCAGACCGTGTGCAAATGTCTGGGACTTCCCTGCCCGGAGCCTGACATCAGCGGCTGGGAGGATATGGTGGATTCCATCAAGCATCCAAATAAAGAGGTGACGGTTGCGCTCGTGGGCAAATATACCGCTCTTCACGATGCCTATATCAGTGTGGTAGAAGCCTTAAAACATGGGGGCTATAACCTGGGAGCCCAGGTCAATATCAAATGGGTAAACTCCGAAGAGGTCACGCAGGAAAACACCGCCGAGATCCTCCGGGATGTCTGTGGCATCCTGGTTCCCGGCGGATTCGGTGACCGTGGTATCGATGGCAAGATTTTCGCAATCCGGTATGCCCGTGAAAACAACATCCCATTTCTCGGTCTGTGTCTCGGGATGCAGCTTGCCATCGTTGAATTTGCCCGGGATATCATCGGCTGGAATGATGCCCACAGTGCTGAACTGGATCCCTCTACCACACATCCGGTCATCCATCTGATGCCGGATCAGGATGGCGTGGAGGATATCGGCGGTACACTCCGGCTCGGTTCCTATCCCTGTGTCCTGGACAAGAACAGCAGGGCATATTCCCTGTATGGTGCCGAGACCATCCGCGAAAGGCACCGCCATCGCTACGAGGTCAACAACTACTACCGGGATGATCTTGAGAAGTACGGCATGAATCTCTGTGGCCTGTCGCCGGATGGCAGGATTGTGGAAATGCTGGAGATCCCGTCACATCCCTGGTTTGTAGCCACACAGGCACATCCGGAATTTAAATCACGGCCAAATCATCCGCATCCGCTGTTCAAAGGCTTTGTAGAGGCGGCATTGAAATATCAATAACAAAAAAGGTCCCCTGATGCGGGACCCTTTTTTATTATTTATTTCTTCCGTTTTTTCTGATGCCATATCACGATAAACACGATAACAGCCGCCAGGAGAACCCCTCCTCCGATCATCAGCCATTTCACATAGGAACCTCCTGCCGGCACAGCCCCGGCTCCGCCCGTTCCATATACAACAGCGATATAGTCAATCGAGCCGGCATCTGCTTTATAGGCCGCATCCTCTTTCGTTACCTCCAGCTTTTCAAGCTCACCCTTATTTGTATATGAATAAATCGAGGGGATGCTTTCTTCCTTTCCGGCAGGGATATACAAGGTAAATTTCCCGCTCACTGTCCCGGCATTCGCCATGGTATACATTTTCATATCGGCACCCTGTCCACCCAGTGCCTTCAGCATCTTCTGGTACGCTGACTCGCCCTCCTCCAGCTCTCTTACACTCAATGACGGTGACTGGGATCCCCTGTACTCTGCAAGGGCATAAATCCCTGTGTCAGCATCTATGACACCAAGGCGGCCATTCGAGGAGCTCATCCCATATATAGCATTTCCCAGGGACTCCAGATTGCAGCCTCCCCCGGACACAATGGCATCTGCCCCGTCCACCTGCAGCAGCACTCCCAGGGAACGGAGTGCAATGATCTTTTTCAGATTGGGCAGGGCATACTGCATATCGCCCGGCTGATTGGCTCCGTGGAGATAATACACATTATCTGCCAGCACCTCACCTGCCGCTGTGACCATGGGCTCCTCCAGTTTTTCAATGCAGGAGCTGAAATTGCCCGGCTCATATGTCTTACCGGATGATGTAGTCCCTCCCAGGGCTGCGATCTTAGAGCAATCCTTCATGTACTGATGGTATCGCTCCATCAATGACTTGTTCTGGTAGATCACCTGGAAAAAGGGGAATCTCTCATAATCCAGTGTCACCTCTCTCCTTGCTTCCACACGAAAAGCAATGTCATCCTTTTTATACATCAGGTCAAGGGGCATATTCGCTGTCGTCTCTGCCGCACTGGGATAATAACAGCCAAAGCTCAGGTCGTAATCCCATGGCATCATCAGGCTTCGTCCGTCCTCTCCGATATACAATCCCATATTATGCTGCTCCACAAACATATCATCGATCTGCACCAGCCAGCTGTGAGTGGCGAAGTAACGCAATGCCTCATCCACATCCATAACCTGTTCCAGAAGCTCCAGATATTTCTCACTGTTGACATCGATCTTTTTACCGTCAAAATCCCTTCCCTGGCTCAGCTGTGTCAGCTTTCTCTGCCATCCAAGGACAGTCGGCAGCATCTCTGCCACATCCTGCAGGGTATCCGTATCCTCCTCCCACAGCGGTGACTGATCCTCAAGCTCATCCAATGCCTTGTAATTCCCCTCTGCATCCTTCTTCAGGACCGTACTCAGGTCAAAGGTCCCATCCTTTTTCCGGAAGCGATCCATGGCATCATCATACTCCAGTGTGGCAGGGGCCGGCGGCGTGAGATAAGCACTGATTTT
>N._stephensi_708_cecum__coassemble_14_pt1 | contig 19286 bp, 17 predicted proteins | sample N__stephensi_708_cecum__metabat2_high_PE_008 | metagenome-assembled genome bin N
CTTCATTTCATCTTATTATTCCTCCTTGAATAAATTTTTTAAACAGTCTTGTGTATACAAGATAGGGAGTCATCTAGCTTTTCACATGAATTGTTAATTTCAGATTCAGCTTGATGGTTGCATTCCCTGCATCATCCAGCAGATGATAGGTCAACATACAATCATGTGTTCCCTTACCTAAAGCTTTATCTAATGTGATATTCTCCAGATGACTGCCTACGGGTATCGTAGGAGAGGTAAAAATCGTCTCATTTGTATCCGAGCGAATGATATCAAAATACACATCATTTGTGTTTGCCGTGGAGTTTTCTACATAAGCATCGCTGGAAGCAGAATCACCTTTGTCAAAGTTCCATGTTGTATTCATGGTTACCTCATAGGTGCCTGCGGTCACTCTTTTATCCTGACTATCAGAGAGAATCTCCTCCACATTATCAGGAGTCACAACTACGTTTCTTCGATTCGTTGTTTTGGCTTTTGTGAAAAAAAGAATAAGTATTACAAGTCCAACAATAATAATGGCAATAACAATGATTGCAAGGATGCCGGTTTTTGACTTTTTCTCTTTTCCATGGGAAAGCTTCTGAGTGATACGTTCGTTGCTTGATGGATTTGACATCAACCTACCCTCCTCCATAAATCCGTAAAAGACTATTCTAATATATAATATCGGATGAAATTTGTTCCAACTTAACGTTTTTTTCCAAAACAGAAAATTTTGTTCTATCTTTCCTGACTAGCAGAATAACAGCAAATTGATTTTATTCTGTCAATAATTTTCTGATATACGATCCCAGCACATTCTTTAGGTGTAGTATCTATTGTATCCAGTATAATATCAGGATGCTGTGGCTCTTCGTAGACAGAATCTCTTCCGGTAAAATTCTGTATCTGTTTCCTATAAAGTCCCTTTGGATCTCTTTTTTGGCACACTTCGAAGCTGGTATTCACCCAGATTTCGATGAAATTTTCATCCCCGGCACGTTCTCTGGCAAATTCCCGCATTTTGAGGAAGGGGGAGATGGCGGATACCAGGGTAATGAGCCCCGCATCCTGGAATAGTGCTGCGATCTCACTAATTCGGCGGATATTTTCATTGCGATCTTCGTTGGTAAATCCAAGATCAGAATTGATCCCATGACGGACATTGTCCCCATCCAGAAGATATGCCACATAACCGGAATCTATTAACATCTTTTCCAGTTCTACTGCAATAGTAGACTTGCCGGAACCAGATAGTCCGGTAAACCAGATTACCAGTCCTTTTTGTTTTAATACCTTCTGTCGTTCTTCAGATGTCACTTTATTTTGGTGCCACATAATATTTTCATCCATGGAAGATGGCTCCTTTTTCCTTTAGCATATTTTTTATCTTATGGATATTCAGGGTGTATTCTTTTTCCTTTAGTTGCATTTCGGGTTGGATATCTGTGGTAAGCTGCTCGCCTACCCAGATAAATTCCATTTCTTTCTCCACTACTGTCTGTAGTATCTTCTGATCTGTTCTTGTCAGATTAGTTGCGGTCACGATAAGGATCATTCCCGCATCCAGCATCAGATTTGCCACCTCACCAAATCGCCGGATCTGTTCCCGGTGATCTGGTTTTTCCATTTTTTTTGTATCGGCACCGACTCCATAAAGATATGACCCGATCCCCATATAATAGACATAACGGCTGCAGTTCATTAATTCGCGTTCCAGAAGCTTGGCAAGTTTTTTCTTTCCGGTGTTATCGGATCCTGTGATAACCAGCAGATTTGGCTTCTGGGCATAGTGTTCCACTCGTTCTTCTAAGGATACATCACTGACTTCCCATTTATAGTTGCGGAGCATGGTGCCTTCGCGCAGTATTTGTTCCTCATCTTCCAATGCTGCGGTAATAATACCGCCTCCGGTAATTTCGTATTCATCAACAATGACGAAACGGCTTGTTCCCGCATTACTCTCCACCAAATCAAAGGCTATTGGTTTATCGGTATGCAGGATGCATTCTGCTACTTCATTCTTTCCTACGGAATTTTTTGCCTTGTCTGAGGAAAGGTTTGAGGAATCCAGTACTCCGTTTATTGTTTCTACTTCTACATGGACTTTTTGTGCACCGATTTTTAAGTAATATACCTTTCCCGGTAAGAGATTTTTCCTGCCTAGCCAGAAAATATTTGCCTGGATGCGTGATGAGGTTTTCGGAACCTCTTGGCCAACGATACCCATCAGTTCTCCACGAGTTATATAGATCTGTTCCATCATGGTGAATCCGATTGCCATCCCCGGTCTCCCTACTTCGATGGGAGCTGCGTTGAACACTTCTATGGTTTTTATGTGGCTTCGTTTGCCAGAGGGATAAAATACGACCTCCTGTCCCGGTTGTATTGTACCTGTTTCAATAGTACCTGCTACGATGCGACGGTCATCACCGTTTCCTGTAAATTTATAAACATCCTGTACCGGCATACGAAACGGCTGGTCTTCATGGGGCTGTTCACATTCAAAGTAATCAAGTGTCTCCAAGATGCACATACCATTGTACCATGGCATCTTATCACTCTTTCTGACAATGTTCTCTCCCTTAAAGGAGCTCGCTGGAAGTACCACCTTTGGCGTGATATTAATCTGTTTTAGAAATGCAAGGTATTCTGATTTTACACATTCATAAATGTTTTCATCATAATCCACTAAATCCATTTTATTGATTACGACGGCGATCTGGTGGATGCCCAGCATGGACAGCATATAAGCGTGCCGTCTTGAGTTTTCCTGTACTCCCTCCCTAGCATCGATCATTAGCAGGGCAGCTTCTGCGCGGGAAGCTCCTGTGATCATGTTTTTCAAAAATTCGATGTGCCCCGGTGCATCCAGGATAATGTAATCCCGTTTTGTTGTCTTAAAAAAACATCGCGCCGTGTCAATGGTGATTCCCTGGGATTGTTCATCCTTCAGTGCGTCCAACAGGAATGCATATTCAAAAGGTTTTGCATTGCGACGGCAGGTTTCCTTTACTTGTTCGAGTTTTCCCTCTGGAAGTGAGCCGGTATCCGCCAGGAGACGTCCCATCAGGGTGGATTTACCATGGTCTACATGTCCCACGATAACGATATTCATATCTTCCTTCATTGTGTCCTCCTACATATATCCATTCCGTCGCAGATCCTCCAGTCCTCCACCGCCCTCTTTGTCCTGGGCGCGACCGGATCGCTCTGCGATATTGGCAAATTTGCCTGTTTTCAGTTCCTCTATAACTTCTTGCACATTCTTTGCCGTAGATTGCACCGGAGTGGTACAGGGAGCGCAGCCGAGAGAACGGTAGCGTGTTCCACTACCCTGGTCAAAATATAGTGGTACTACGGGTATCCCTTCACGTTCGATGTATTCCCATATATCTAGTTCAGTCCAGTCCAGGAGCGGATGTACACGGACATGGGTACCCGGTGCCCAGTCTGTCTTGTACTGATTCCAGAATTCCGGCGGCTGATCACCTACATCCCAGTCATTGTTTTTATCTCGTGGCGAGAAGTAGCGTTCCTTTGAGCGGCTTCCCTCCTCATCCGCCCTGGCACCAACGATCACCCCGGTATATGCCTCGCAGTTGGTATCCTTTTCATAAACGCCTCTGTTATGATTGAAACGGAACCTTGACCAGCTCCCGTTGAGAGTATTGGTCAGTGCTTCTGTTTTTAGTTTCATGCAACAGTCGATATGAGAGACATTGCCATCCGGGAAAGTTTCTTTTTTCTCCAATGCATCTGTATTTTCACCATAGATCATGTCCAGGTTCCACTCCGCTGCCAGACGATCCCTGTATTCGATCATTTCCGGAATCTTGTGATGGGTGTCGATGTGTACGAGCGGGATAGGCACATGACCGAAAAATGCTTTTCTGGCCAGCCAAAGCAGGACAGTGGAATCCTTACCGATTGACCACAGCATACATAGATTACCAAGCTCACTGTATGCCTCCCTCAGAATGTGAACGCTTTTGTTTTCCAATATGTCCAAATGATCCATATTTACCCCCTCCAAATATGTATTAATTTCCCAAGGCTTTTAGATTTGGGAAATAAAGGTTTTAAAATTCATATATGATCTGTGAACAGGCTTTATTATAGCGGATTATACGAGAAAAAACAAGTAGGTCCCTCATCTCCTTACGCATCCTTATCTGACACAAATACATAGTTATCGCTGATTGTCGCTCCGGTGTTATCCTTGATCACGGCCGCCCGGTATGTTCCCGGCTCATTCTGTGCATCTACAAGCAATCCTGTAGTCCCCCGGAATGGCAGTGCGGCAAATGGCCGGATCTTGCCGTCCTGTTCCATGCTGCCCATGGACGCATCGTAAATCTGTGCCTGGGTCTCACCCTTCTCTTCACTTTCAGCGAGCGCCACCACGACATGATATGAAAACTCCTTTTCTACAGGTGTCTCCTCCAAATGTCCTGCCGGATAAACCTCATTTGTATGCAGGAGCTGGTCATTACCTGGATTTGATATAAAAGCTAACTGGGGCTGCGTCACCCCCAGCAGATGTAAGTAATAATACAAGACAGCGGCATATACCTCACATTCTATTTCCAGTGGGTCCCCCTGCCCCCTCGCATATTTCTCCACGTCACCAAAGAATGTTTTTTCCTTGAAGGTCAGTACCACGGCTTTTCCCTCCTGCGTTCTGGTGACATATTGCGGTGTGGGTGCCCCAAGGTATCTGAAGCAGGGGGCAAAGAAAATCAGTTGTGTAGCCTGTTTCAACTGCTCCTGTGTATATCCTGCGGCAGTTCTGCTGATGCTTTTCCGCCCGGTCTTCTGTGTACCCAGAAGCTTCGTATAGATATCCAGATATTCGATTGCCGGGAAGTTTGAGTCACAGCCCTTTTCCAGAAAAATAGGCGATGCCGGCATTCCGGGAAGAATATACAGATCGGACAGTGTGTCCGGCAGGAACATAAAGTCTCCATTTACCCGGCAGTCCCACCATAGCTTCACCTGTGTATATTGCAGCTTCTGCTCTGCGTTTGCCGTCACGGATGACTCCATTTCCACCTCATAATCAACTCCCGCTTTTTGTGCATCCGCCTTGTATTCGAACTGGTCAAAAAGATTTTCTCCTCCTGTCATGACCGATCCCAGGATAGAGATCGAATAGGTTCCTGCCTTTACCTTTGATTTATCAGTAATCCGGTATTTCATTTTGATCTTTACCTTTTTCAGCTGGTCTGCAATATATACGGCGGGTGCTGTACAGTGGCTTCCGGATGTCCATTCCGGTCCGGTTATGGTTCCCTGCCGGTTGCGGCACCTCACCGCACTGGCTGTGTAATCGTCGGGGGTATGCTGGAACGTGATCGAAAGAATCTCTACGGAAATGTCTTTCTTTTCCTCTTCATCCGGTTTATCTTCATGAATCTTATTGATATCCGAAATAATGTTGGAAGCAATCACTGCGGCAATCCGGCTCCCGATTGCAAAAAGCCCGGCGTATTCCTGCTGGGATGCTACGATAGAGGATTCTGCGACGGCTGCTGCAGCACCGGCGGCCGCCGTCGTACCGGCAGTCGTTTTCGGGACAAACTGAAATGCCTTCGCCAGTGTCTTTGACGCAGCCTGTTCGATGGAGCTCATGGAATGGACTGCCTCATCCGTTCCTATTCTGGCTTTCTCATACAGCTCCCAGACACTCTGTATCAGCTTTTCATGGCGGGAAATATAACTTGTCAGTGCCATGACGACAGCTGTAGAAGCGGCGGCGGTGCAGCCTGTCATCGTATTGCCATAGTCCTTGTAAGCGGCTGTAATCTGTTTTGCCTGCCACTGCTTCATGTCAGAAGCCGCCTCCTTCGTATAGTTGACCCTGAACTGGTATGGCTCTGACGGAATGGTATCCACCGTCCGCTGTGCCGGGAACAGCCCCTCCTGTCCTGCCGTGATTTCGCCTCCGTCCGCCAGCTCATATGCTGTCCCGCCTTCAAAGGTCACAAGTGCAGCCAGATCATCCTCAAGGATAAAGGGGTGGTTTTTCATAAAATCAGACGCATCCTGTCCGGTCAGCACTTTTTCAAAAATGGCAACCGTATGAATGTAGTTTGTACATATCATGCCTGTACTTTTCTGGTATCCGCCGATCCTGAAATCACCTGTCCCCTTGCGCGTCAGTGCCTGTCCTGCCGTTTTCTGGTAAGCGGTCTGGTTGATATAGGCGGAGACAGCCTTCCCATCTGCGCAGACGATCACATCCACCCAGCTATAGTCCTCTTCCTGGGAATCAAAACTGAGCTCCTCCTTCCCATACTGGAAGACAAAAGCTGTTTTGTCCCCTGTCTTGTCACAATATAATGTCATGCTGTCATCATCCCCGGGAGCCCCGTTCGTGAAAAGAATCTGCCGTCCGGCTTTTCCCGGTCTCAGATACAGCTTTATATAGACGGAAAACTGACCGGAGCTGAACCCGCCCGGATTGATCCCGTCCGGCTCGGTAAAGGAAATAACCCCGCCGATTCCGGGACAGTAGACATCCACCAGATCCATATATGTGCAGCCTGCCTGACTCTCCGCAGACATGCCCTTCCCGCTCAGGTCCGTCATCTTTTTCTGGGTCATATCGATGAATCCAAGCAGCTCCGGCATGGAATCCGCCTGATACTCTGTCTGCATAAAGTATGTACGGAATTTCTGTTCATCAAGCACGGCATTATACAGGCGGAAGCTCCGCACATACCCGGTAAATTCCCTGCCGATCAGAAATTCATTACCATTTCGCATATCCCCGGAAAACGAAACTGTCCCAAAAACATTGCCGTTAATCAGTACGGAAATCTCGCTGCCATCATATCCCATGTAAAGATTGATCCACTGGTTTTCCGGTATCTGCAAAAGCTCACTCCGGACAGTAAGGGTTTTCCCATCTGTTTTCAGGACCACCTTGTCCTGCACAATCCCCAGGCTGAATCCCTTCTCCTGGGAAACCAGGACATTGCTGTCCCCCTCCGTGTAAAGCCAGAGGTCGAACCCGAAAATTTGTCCCGATAGCTTTGCGCCCTTTACTGATATGTAATGATTATATTCTGTTGTATTATCAATTCGGTAAGCCGTGTACACATTTTTAACCAGATTCTCCATATTACTGTCCCTCTCTTTTTGTTCTGCTGTTTACTTGCCCTGTTTCATTTCACGGTTCAATGCCTCTGCCAGTGCCTCGACCTCCTGCTGATATCCTTCTTTTTTCGGGGACGGCTTCTTTTCCTGCTGACTGATTCTGTTCTGGCAGCCGAAATCCCCGGTATAAAATCCCTCCGCTACCAGTGCCTCCTCCGAATCAGTCCGGATACTGAATACTTCACCGTGATATCCGGCCGGGTGCAGCTCGGAAATGATATCCTTTCCATCATACATTTCCAGGACATCTGCCCCGTTAAGTTCATCTGCCCGTTTCCAGCCGGTCTGCGTCAGCATAGGGTGATCCGGTGTTACAAGAAGGCATCTGCCCCTGCCTGTACCGATCACGGCAAGCGTATCTTCCCTCCCCCGGATCACTTCTTTTACTGCGGCAGAACCGCCCCGGGTCTTTACACGGTCGCCCGGCCGGATTTCCTCGATACATTTTTCTGTATGATCAGCCATTAAAATACGGGTTCCTTTCGCAAAGCATCCCCACTCAATTGTAATCGGCCTGATGGCACAATACGATGGATCCTTATGTTCGATGTCCATGCTGGATATCACAATCGGAATCGAAAGCCCTATTTCTGTCATGATATACATTTTACAATAAAACTGCGCCGAATTGGTCATATGAAACTTGGATGAGTCCAGCCAGTCATGCCAGTTGGAAGGGAACTTCCATGACAATGTCTTACCGGATACCGACCATGTAATGTCTTTCCAGTAGTTTGTATCAAAATTGGCGGCACCATTATCGATCAGCTGCAGCATGAAGTCTTTATTTTTATCTGCACAAAGGGGGGCAAATCCGTCCATGAAGGTCACGGAGCCCGAGAAATCAAGATTTACCTCCACTTTTTTGTCCTCTGTATCTACATTGTCATAGTAATAATCACAGCCGTCTCCCGTGCGGTTATTGTAATAGACAACCGTCTGTCTGGCATCGGAGTGCTTTTCGTTCGGCATCGGGTCATTCACAGTCAGTTTTTGAACAATAGAGCTGGCCCCCAGTACCTTTACCGCATCCGTTTTCTGCGTATCGCTCACAAACCGTGCATTGCCGTCATCATCTGTTACAATTTTGGAAAATGTGGAAACTGCCTGAAATTCATAGTCATTGCTCCGAACGAGGGAAGACGATTGACACGATGCATCTCCTTCCAGCTCCTGTGCATTACTTGCCGCCACGGCGAAGCCGTCCAGGGACTGATTGTTTGTTTTGTCGAATAATTCCCCGACAATGACCAGATTTTTATTTTCATCCACCATGGACATTCCGGAGGACGTATATGCCGTCGTCTGGATGTCATAGTTCAGTGTCCGGATCCCTACAGAATCCACCAGTCCGTAAGTATCCCCCTCCTGCGGTGAAGGGGACTGCAGGGGGACGGATGTCAGTCCATTGGCTGCCCGTTTCTCCTGCTCGCTGCTGTACTGTAAAATCTTATACAATTCCGGACAGTTCTTCTTCAGCCTGTCCTCTCCCCCCAGCCGCCCCATAATAAACTGAAGCTCCTTTTCATCTGCCAGATTGTGCCTTATTCTTCCTGTTTTTACCTTTGACAAAGCATTCATAGCCATCTTCTCCTTTTGATCCGGATTCATTCCTTTTACCATATCGTAACACAGCATATTTTACTTGGCAACAAAAACTACCGGATGGATCACGCATTTTCCGGGAACAGAAGCTTCTGCCCATTTTCCCCTTGCTATTTTCCCCCGGATTCATTACAATAAGCATAGCAACCGTTGTCTGCACTTCCATCGCTCACATTTCGGAATGGGGGATATCATGTCAGAAAATGTTTTATGCAGCTGCAGCCATGTCTCAGTCAGGGGGAAACAGGAAAATCTTTTAGAGGATATTACACTATCCGTCAGGGAAAAGGAGCTGACTGCCCTGATCTCTGAGGATGAGAGTGCCGGAGATGTGCTGAAGCTGATGGCGGGCCTGTATGTGCCGGATCACGGCAGGGTTGCTTATCCGGATATGGATGGGAAGGACGGAACCGGTTTTGCGAAAGGGATCCAATATATACCGGATGATATCGTGTGCTATGACGGACTGAGCGTAAGGGAATTTCTGCATGGGATGGCGAAACGGGACGGGGAAGCGGAAGCAGAGGCAGTGAGGCTGCTGGATGCTTTTGGCATTGATGAAGCGGAGGCCTTGCTGGAGATGACGTTTGGACAGAACCGGATGGTCTCTGTCATACAGGCGATGATGGCGAAGCCTTCCCTGCTGCTGATGAACCGGCCCTATGATATGCTGGGGGAGAGGATGTATCAGCTTTTATTAAAGGAAATGATCCGGCAGTATTTCGAGGGGACATCGATCGTGATTGCTGCTGAGAGCTTTGGTGATGTGGTGATGCCGTGCAATCAATATGTGTATCTGGAGAAGGGGAGGGTGAAGGCATCGTACAGCAGGACCCAGCTGCCCCGGCTGTCTAAGGTCGTTACGATGCGGGGCGGGGAGATTTCAGCATTTCAGCCGGAGAAGCTGGAGATCCTTGTCAGGAGAAAGCAGTACGTCCGGTTTCTGTACCGGGAGCCGGATATGCAGGAGCTGGCGGCCCGGCTGGGCAGAGCCGGTTGTGATGATTTTACGGTCGAGGAGCTGTCGATGGAGGAGGAGCTTTCCTGTGATTATGAGAGGTGGCTGTCATGAATACCGTTTTGTATTTTGAGCTCAGGAGAAAGAGAAGGAGGATGTTACGGTATGTTATCCTCCCGGTGGTATTCTCATGTGTGCTGTTCGGGATATGCGTGGCGGTGGACGCACTTTTTCCCGGGTTTAACAGGCTGTATATGAGGTGGCCGGAACTGGTGAAGGATCTTCTGTGCCTGAAGCCATGGTCGGGTGAGCTGTGGCTGAATGTATGGCAGCTTTTTGCGATTCTCTATCCTTTTTATATGATTTATGTTATAATGACAGAGACAGCGGAAGCACTGTCGGAGGAGGACCGGCTGGAGACAGTGGTTTATCTGCATAATGCGGGTGTGGACAGAAAAACGGTTTTTGGATCAAAGCTGCTTGTCTGGGCGGGCGAGGCCTTTGTGTGCTGTGTTTCCCTGATGCTGCTGCATATGGTATTTGCGGCGGTCCTGCGTCAGCAGCAGGGCGTGAGAAATGCTTTTGTTTATTATGCGGTGCTATTTCCGGTGTGTATGCTGTACCTTTCCATCGCACTGTTTATGGCAGCCTGCAGGGCGGAAAGGGGAGCGGCAGATGCTGTGATGCCGGTGCTGATCCTGCCATGGCTGCTGTCGAGGGTTCCGGCTTTTATGCGGTTTCTGTCTGAGCTTCTGGTGCTGACGGGACGGGATGGCGCGGTGTCAGAGCGTCTTGGGGACCTGGGAGGGAGGCTGGAGGCCTTTACGATCCTGTCTCCGCTTACATGGAGCTGGCCGGCACTGACCTTACAGAGAGGCTGTGTGGCCTGTGGCGTGATCGTGTTTGTTGTGCTGTCAGGGACTGCCTTTTCGATCTATACACACAGGAAAAATGGTATATAATATAAGGTAATGCTTCTGTCAGAAACAGACGAAATATGAGGAAAGGGGGATTGCATGATGGGAGACTGGAAAAAGGAAGGGAAGGATAAGCCGTCAGGCGGTGCCATGGCGTTTCGCAGAAAATGCGTCCGCCTTATCGCATATATTTATGTATTTTTAATGGTTTTAAATAGAAGACTTTCTGTCAGGGCAAAGACATGGCTGTCTGTTTCCTTTTGCGGCTGTGTTGTGGCAGTGGTGATGGCCTTTTCGCTGGCAGGACAGCAGGAAACGAAGCTGGCAGGGAAGGAAATGGCAGTAGTCAGGACCCTGTCCGGGACTCACAATCGTATCACAGGCGGGCAGACAGAGGCAAGCATCGAGCTCAACTGCTCCCGTGTCGCCGGAGATCAGGGAGGACGCAATCATGTGGCTGCATCAGGGCAGCCAAGGGCGGCGGGTACATCAGACGGACAGCCGAACCAGGTGGTGGATAAGCCGGAATTGCTTTCGCCGGTTCAGGCACTGCTGGAAAATAATGGTGAGGAGAGACAGGGCGGGGCTGTCGAGATGCAATATCAGCAGCCCGTAGGACTCAGTGCTGTCGTAAAACAGAATTATGAGGGGATACAGTCCGCAGGGGGCGATATAAGGAAGCTGGGAAGGGTACAGGGAGTGACCGGTGAGACGGCTTCGGCAGGGGCGATATCAGCATCCGCGATATCCCCGGCAGGAGTGCAGGAAGCCGGGAGTCCTGCACCGGCTGCATCCCCGGCGGGGATACAGGCAGAGGAGCAGGAGAAGGGAGCTGCTGATACAGAGGCTCCGGTTCTTACCCTCGAGGCAGGAGGGTATGTAACGCTTCAGGGAAAGGACAGGACGATTTTTTGTACGAATGACAGCAGGATCCCGGTCACTGCCTCGGACGGGGCGGCAGGGAGCGGGATCGCCCAGCTGTGTTATGCCTATGGGGACAGGCTTATGTACTGTATCGATCCGTCACGGAATGAGGGAATCCAGGTTTCGGATAATTTTTATGGTCTGGTTACAGCGAGCTGCTTTGATGTGGCGGGAAATCGTTCCGATCCCTTGTCAGGATATTTTCTTGTGGAAAACCAGGCACCGCAGATCCGGTTTTCACAGGACAGTCTTTGTACGGCACCTTATACCTGCTGGGTGGATATCGGGGAGACAGGGGATGTCGTTTCCGGTATCCGTGATGTGAAATGTACGGTGGATGGCAAACCGTACAAAATTACAGATTTAACGATACTGGAAAAGGCGGTGCTGGATGAGGATCTCGAGGTGCCGGCAAGATGTGAGTTTTCTCTTCCCTTGACCGGGGAGGGGGAGTATGCTGTCGTGGTGACAGTGACGGATTATGCAGGCAATACCTCTACAGAGAAAAAGGCAGTCCGGGTCACGAAGCCGGAACTGATATCGGTATTTATGCCGGAGAGGTTTGCGATCCATATCGATCCGCAGCAGCTGGCTGGGAGAGAACAGATTTATTCGGATGATATCACGCTGAAAAATGACAGTGGTTTTGATGTGCAGGTTACGGTGAAGAAGGTAGAGGTATCGGTAAGGGATGAAGTGTCCGGGACAGGGATTAAGAAGGATTGTGATCTGTATCTGGTTGCTCCGGATACGGGAGAGAAGATCCGTCTGAAAAAGGGGGAGAATCAGGATGTGTATTCGTATTGTCTGGACAAGACGGCGCAGGATCATCTGGGCAGACTCAGGTTTGTGGGAAATACGTCAGAGGGTTCGGATGCGATGTGGGAGGATGCGGATGTGATGATCCGTGTGGAGCTGGGATTTGCGAAAGCGGGACAGTGATGAACAAGGGAGGAGAAGACGGGCCATGATATACACCTATGATTTTTATCCTATTGATTCCAGGATGTATATTCTCCTGGAAAATAAAAAGGCACTGGTGATCGACCCCTGTATATCGGAGGAAGCCCTGCAGCTGTTAAAGGAGCAAGGCACAGAGGAGCTCCTGGTCCTGCTTACCCATGAGCACTATGACCATATATCCGGTGTGAACTGGCTGCGGGAGTATATGGCTTCTGTGGAGGTGCTTTGTTCCACAAAATGCGCTGAGGCTTTGCCGAAGCCGTCTAAAAATCTTTCGAATTTCTGGGAGGTTCTATTTATAGGAAAGGATGAAGAGACGCAGGAATATGTGAAAAATATGGATATCCAGCCGTATTCCTGTGAGGCGGACCGCACTTTCGAGGGGGAGTGCAGGATGTCGTGGGAGGGACATTCGCTGTGGTTAAGGGAGACACCGGGACATTCTGCCGGGAGTATCTGTATCATTCTGGATGGGGATATTTTATTTTCGGGTGATTCCCTTGTGACAGGATATCCGACGATATTGAGACTTCCGGGTGGGAGCAAAAAGGATTTTCATTCGGTCACGATACCGTTTTTTGACTCCCTGGACCAGGAGACGATGGTGTATCCCGGCCATGGGGAGAGGCAGCCGCTAGGGCAGTATGGATTACCATGATAACGAACATAATAAGAAATCATATGGGAAAGTGAGGAATAGAGGAATGAAAGGAATTATACTTGCAGGAGGATCCGGGACACGGCTGTATCCGCTGACGAAGGTGACCAGTAAGCAGCTTTTGCCGATCTATGACAAGCCGATGATCTATTATCCGATGTCTGTCCTGATGAATGCCGGCATCCGGGATATCCTGATTATATCGACACCGATGGATACCCCCCGTTTCCAGGACCTGCTGGGCGGGGGAGAGCAGTTTGGATTAAATCTTACGTATGAGGTCCAGCCAAGTCCGGATGGACTGGCACAGGCGTTTATCATCGGTGAGGAGTTCATCGGTGAAGAGTCGGTGGCGATGGTGCTGGGAGATAATATTTTTGCCGGCCATGGCCTGAAAAAGAGACTCGAGGCAGCCGTAGAAAATGCGGAGAGTGGCAGGGGTGCCACGGTATTTGGGTATTATGTCGATGATCCGGAGCGTTTCGGGATCGTGGAATTTGACAGTGAGGGGAAAGCGGTGTCCATCGAGGAAAAACCGAAACATCCAAAGAGTAATTACTGTGTTACAGGGCTTTACTTTTATGATAACAGGGTGGTGGAGTATGCAAAAAATCTGAAGCCTTCGCCCCGGGGAGAGCTGGAGATCACGGATCTGAACCGCATTTATCTGGAGGATGGCAGGTTAAATGTAGAGCTGCTGGGTCAGGGGTTCACATGGCTGGATACCGGGACACATGAGAGTCTTGTGGAGGCAACAAATTTTGTCAAGACCATCGAGACGCACCAGCACCGCAAGATTGCCTGTCTGGAGGAGATCGCATATCTGAATGGGTGGATCACCCGCGGGGATGTGCTTGCGGTCTATGAGGAAGTGAAGAAAAACCAGTATGGCCGGTATCTGATGGATGTACTGGATGGGAAATACATGGATGCATTGCACTAGATTGGAGGACATTATGAGTAAGACGATTATTGTAACGGGTGGTGCCGGGTTTATCGGAAGTAATTTTATCTTTCATATGATGGAGACGTATCCGGATTACCGGATCATCTGTCTGGACTGCCTGACTTATGCGGGCAATCTGTCTACCCTGGAGCCGGTGATGGAGAAGCCGGGTTTCCGTTTCGTGAAGGAAAGCATCACGGACCGGGATGCGGTTTACCGCCTCTTTGAGGAGGAGAAGCCGGATATGGTGGTAAATTTTGCGGCGGAGAGCCATGTGGACCGATCGATCGAGAATCCGCAGATTTTTCTGGATACCAATATCATCGGTACCTCGGTCCTGATGGATGCCTGCCGTAAGTATGGGATCGGGCGTTATCATCAGGTATCTACGGATGAGGTCTATGGGGATCTGCCGCTGGACCGCCCTGATTTATTTTTCACGGAGGACACGCCGATCCATACATCGAGTCCCTATTCGTCCAGTAAGGCAGCTGCGGATCTTCTTGTGCTTGCCTATCACAGGACCTATGGGCTCCCGGTCACTATCAGCCGTTGCTCAAATAATTATGGCCCCTATCATTTCCCGGAGAAGCTGATCCCGCTTATGATCGCAAATGCCCTGAATGATAAGCCGCTTCCTGTGTATGGAAAGGGAGAAAATGTCCGCGACTGGCTGTATGTGGAGGATCACTGTAAGGCGATTGACCGGATCATCCATAAGGGAAGAGTGGGAGAGGTCTATAATGTCGGTGGACATAATGAAATGAGAAATATCGATATTGTAAGGATGATATGTAAGGCACTGGATAAACCGGAGAGCCTGATTACCTATGTCACGGACCGCAAGGGTCATGATATGCGGTATGCCATTGATCCGACGAAGATCCACAATGAGCTGGGATGGCTGCCGGAGACGAAATTCGAGGACGGCATACAGAAGACGATCCGGTGGTATCTGGATCATAAGGAATGGTGGGAGACCATCATTTCGGGAGAATATCAGAATTATTATGAGAAGATGTATGGGAACCGCTGACAGGCGGGAATGGCATAGAAAAGGAGATGGGGTATGAGAGTACTGGTAACAGGTGTGGGAGGACAGCTGGGACATGATGTGATGAATGAGCTGGCAGGGCGCGGGCATGAGGGGATCGGTTCGGATCTGGCAGAGGTATATTCCGGTATACAGGATGGTACCGCAGTGACAACGATGTCCTACCATTCTCTGGATATCACAGATGCTACAGCTGTAGAATCCATGTTTTCAGAGATTCATCCGGATGCCGTGATACACTGCGCGGCATGGACTGCTGTCGATGCTGCCGAGGATGAGGATAAGAGGGACAGGGTAGAACAGGTCAATGTAAAGGGGACGGAGGCGATCGCCCGTGCCTGCAAAGGGGAAGGCAGTAAGCTGCTGTATCTTTCTACTGATTATGTTTTTGATGGGGAAGGGCAGACCCCATGGAAGCCGGACTGTAAGGATTATGCCCCGCTCAATGTATATGGAAGGACAAAACTGGGAGGAGAGCTTGCAGTAGCCAGACAGCTCTCACAGTATTTCATCGTTCGGATCGCCTGGGTGTTCGGGGTAAATGGAAATAATTTTATTAAAACGATGCTCCGTGCCGGTAAAAATCATGATCAGCTTACTGTGGTAAGGGATCAGATCGGAACTCCCACATATACATTTGACCTGGCAAGGCTGCTTGTAGATATGATCGAGACGGAAAAATATGGTTATTACCATGCAACCAATGAGGGAGATTATATCAGCTGGTATGACTTTGCCGTGGAGATCTTCCGTCAGGCAGCGGCACTGGGGCATGAGGAATATGACGAGAGGCATTTGTCAGTGAAGCCTGTCACGACAGAGGAGTATGGTCTGTCAAAGGCGAAGAGGCCCTTTAATTCAAGGCTGGACCGCAGTAAGCTGGGGGAAAGCGGATTTGAACCATTACCGGTGTGGCAGGATGCTCTGCGGAGATACCTGCGGATCATTGAAATATAGAAAGGAAGAAACATTATGGGACAGATACGGGTTGAAAAAAACGTAGGAGGGATCGAGGGTCTTTGTGTGATCGAGCCCGCAGTACATGGCGACAGCCGCGGTTATTTTATGGAAACATACAATCAGAATGATATGCGGGAGGCGGGGCTGGATATGGTATTCGTACAGGATAATCAGGCAAGCTCTTCCAAGGGAGTCCTGCGGGGACTTCATTTCCAGAAGGAGCATCCACAGGGAAAGCTGGTGCGTGTGATCCGGGGACGGGTATACGATGTGGTGGTGGATCTGCGGAAGGATTCAGAAACCTATGGTAAATGGTATGGTGTCGAGCTGTCAGAGGAAAATAAAAAGCAGTTTCTGGTCCCCGGGGGGTTTGCCCACGGTTATCTGGTGCTTAGTGACCAGGCAGAGTTCTGTTACAAATGCACAGATTTTTATCATCCTGACGATGAGGGCGGTCTGGCGTGGAATGATCCCGATATCGGGATCCGGTGGCCCGGGGTGAAGGGAGAGTACCCGGGCAATGCTTCCTGTGCTGCCTATCGGATGGAGGATGGTTCGCCCCTGGTGATAAACGAGCGGGATCAGGGCTGGTGTGAAATAAAGGAGGACCGTATATGAAAAAGCATACAATATTGGTGATGGCAGGAATACTTTTTATTTCTGGGGCTGCCGTGATCATGAATGGACAGGATACACAGGCAGCAGGGAAAAAGGTAAAAGCAGTAGTAAAGGGGAGTACACTGACGGTTTCCGGCAAAGGGGCACTTCCGTCCTCGTTAAAGGTTAAAAAGAAGAAAAAAGTGAAAAAAATTGTGATAAAGAAGGGGATTACCTCGATTCCGGCAGGGGCATTCAGGAGCTATAAGAATGTGACAGCTGTCGAGGTGGCCGCTTCTGTCAGGAGCATTGGCGAGGATGCCTTTCGGTGCAGGAAGCTGAAAAAGATCAAAATTCCGGGTGATTTTAAGATTAAACTGCATAAGAACAGGCACAGAGGATACTGGATCACAGACAAGGTGGATACGGTTACATTTAATACGAACCTGAAGCTTACCTGCGCAGCGGCTTTTGATGCCTCAGATTTTAAGGTTAAGAAGAGCGATCCCAAGTATAAAAGTATCGGCGGTGTGATCTATACAAAGGATAAGAAGGCAGTTGTGAGGGTGCCATTCCGGCGGAAGAAGCTGAGTATCGCGGATGGATGCGAGACATTTTGTTTACAGTCTGTCCTGTATACGAATAAGGATAATGAAGGGGAACCATCCGGAGGATGCAGACTGACGGAGATCACGATTCCGGCATCCGTAAAAAAGGTGGAATCGGAACGTTACTATGCCCTGAGTGAAAGAGCAGGAAATTATCCTGGCAGCCTGGATTTCAGAAATAAGCTGAAAATGATTATTAAGAGCAGACAGCTCGATGGGAAATCCTTTTCTGAGCTGTTAAATCAGATGGGAATTTCTATCAATGATCTGATGAAACAGGTACCGGATCAGATTTCACTGAATGAGGGGATCTATATTTCGGATGATCATGTCGTCCTTAAATATACAGGGAAAAGCAGTGCGCTGACAGTTCCCGAGGGGGTTGTCTGTATCGGTGCTTCAGCCTGCAGCACCGGGAAGATCACGACACTGATATTGCCTCAGAGCCTGAAGGAGGTAGGCGAAGATGCTTTTGCTGGCAATCCGCTGAAAAAACTCCAGCTTGGCAGGAACCTGATCCGCATTGGAAGGAGTGCCTTTTTTGGCAATGAGCTGGATGAGGTGACGGTACCGGCATCTGTTACAGAGATCGGCGAGGATGCTTTCGGTGGTGGTGGGGAATCCGGTTGTGTCATCACGATCCAGGGATCCAGTAAAGGCTTCACCGGTAAAACCTTTTCTGTCACCAATATACTCAGGTATACCGGAGCTCCGCAGGAGAAGCTGACTTCCTTCCAGATTCAGACTGCCAGCTATGCAAAGACCCGGATCAGGATAGGGATGGACTGGAATAAAGTATTAGATATCGGTGGTTATGAGGTGGTAGCTGCGAACAATGCGAAATATACGAAAAATAAAACAACCGTTGATATAAAACCAGATGAAACAGAAAAAACCATCACGATTAAAAGGAAGTATAAAAAGGGTGACAGCAATGTAGTATATGTGAAAATGCGCCCCTATACGGTAGTGAGTGGGAAAAAGATATATGGCAGGTGGACAGAGGGTAAATATTAATTTTTCTGCTGTTGCAAAAACAGACTGGTATCTGTATTTTGCAACAGCATTTCTCATATCATAGATCGTAAAATGTTTTATACCAGCTCGGCAATCCGGCTCACTCCGACATAGATCTGTGATATTTTGTACCAGGTCCGGAATCCTACGATGCCATCCTGTGTGAGGTTAAATATTTTCTGGAATGTTTTTACCGCTTCCTCAGTCCGGGGACCAAATATACCGTCCTCGGCTATTTTGGGTATTAACGGATAAGCACCGGCGATGACATTCAGCTGTCGCTGCATCTGCAATACCTTGTCGCCGGAAGAGCCCTGTTTTAGTGCTGTTCCGGGATAGGAGGAGGGGACACCGGAAATTTCCTCGGTTTCATTGATGTAGATAGAATCCCCATAATAATTCCGGAGGATCTCGATGGCAGTATATCCCTGGTCGCCCAGTGCCTTGGATCCCCACTGGCTCATCCAGTTGGGGCAGGAAACATTCTTACCATCGCAGTACTGTGTGAGGATGGGCTGCTGTACATTGGGACGCGACAGGAAGCTGCTGAAGATTTCATCCACGATCCGGGAAATGCTGTCGAAAATATTGCGGTTTGGAATCCACTTGTGATCGTATGCCGTGGAGGAGGTGATGGTAAAATCATAGCCCTTGCCCCGGTACCACTTTGTCATTGTTCATTCTGGACTGGGGCAGAAATTCATCCAGGCTGATTTTGAAATGGACAACCATCCGTTCTCTGGTTATTTCGATCCGTTCCACCAGCTTATTCACCAGTACCCGTTTGGTGGGAGTGTCAGCATAGAGGAAAAGCTCATGCCATGTGGGAATATTGGTTTTGATGTGTTCCCAGTCTTCCGAGGTAACGGTGCTGTTCTGTAATTCCGTTTCTTTTTGCTGTACCACTGCAAGCTGTTTCTGCTACTTTTCTTT
>N._stephensi_708_cecum__coassemble_15_pt1 | contig 18893 bp, 18 predicted proteins | sample N__stephensi_708_cecum__metabat2_high_PE_008 | metagenome-assembled genome bin N
CCTCCCTTGACCGGACAGCATCAAAGGGATCCTTCCTTCGATCACTGTAATCCCCGGCTGCAAAATATGTCAGGACTGTCCCCGCCTCTACATCCTCCAGTGGATCATGAAATCCAAATACACTCGAACAGGACGGATAATAAGCGGCGAACATCGGATCACCCGGTCCCAGTGCCGTCAGTGTATCCAGATACCCATCCCCATCACCTTCCTCAGGAATATCCCGGATGGGATAGCTCCTGCCAAGATAGCTCCAGTTCTTTCTCAGATCCTTTTCCTGGAACAGGGGAATCGTAATGCTTTCCTCATACCGTCTGTCCCTGCTCATGAAATTGCTCTCCACCAGAAAGCACTTCGATGCGATCCGCCCATCCCTTCTTTCATACAGCCTTGTGACAAGATACCGGTCCGGTACTGCCGGGTACCCCTCCTCTCCCGCATGGGTCAATGCGTCCGGCAGGATGAAATGAAGATGCACTCCCGCCTTATGTACCTCCCCCACCTGGAAATCCCCAGGAGTATTTTTACTGCCAAGCATGGAAATATAGGAAACCTTTCTGTAATCCGGTCCATAAACAGGCACCCGGTTCTTCTCTATGGAATGTCCATTTGCCAGCATTGCCTCCACGCATATCGGAATTATGATCCGGCTCATATTAACCTCCTTTTTTAAACTCCGCCCGGTGGGCTGTGGCGATCAGCTCATATGCCAGTCTGGCAGATCCTACCTCTTCTCCCAGACAGCTGGCAAAGCTCCCGGCAAGTCCCACTACATCCACCTTTCCCTGCTCTCCCACAAAGGCGTGGAAATCCACTGTTTTTCCGCTATCCGTTCCAAAGGTATCATCCTCCCTTGTCGAACGCACATGGATCACACCGGAGGTATCCGGCGCACCAAAGCGCAGACCGGTCTTCGGCTCGGCAATCACCAGATCCGTGAGCACGCCGTCGAAGATACAGAAGACGATATCATCAGAGAGTGTCTCCATCCGTAGGATGGCAAGCTCCCTGTCCCCATCCCGTCCTGTGATCTCAAGTCCCCTCCACCGCCGTACCAGTACCGAACGCATGAGAAAACCCGTCTGATGGGGAAACGTGCTGTTCCATGCATCCGCCTCAAGCCCCTGCCTGTGATTTATGTGCATCCGCTCCAGACGCACCCCGGGCAGCTGCCGTCTGACAGCCGGTGCCGTCACCGCCCATTTCCCCTGATCCCGGCAGGCATCTCCCTGAGAAGCCCTGCCCACCGAAAGAGCCCCCTTCACATACTCATCCGTCCAGTTCTGGTCCAGACAGAAGAAACGGATGCTTTCCGGCGGCAGGGACTCCTCTTCTGCTACCAGATAGGGAAAGGGGACGTGGTACAAAAGTGTGAGCTGACTCACATAATCAGCGATATCCCCGGAATACGGACGGGGTCCGTTTTCCATCGTCAGAAATGTATTGCTTAGCTGAATCCTCTTCATGGCATCCTCCTTTTTCTGATTCTCCTTCCAGCAATCCCTCCAGTACCCCTGCCACAGGCATCCGTCTGAGTCCCATGCCATCCCTCAGCTGTCCCCGGTGTGCCTCCTGCCTTACCTCTTCCCTCTCCCGCTGGATCTTCCCTGCCATTCCCTGCTGTGCAAGAGTAACCATCCTTCCCAGCTGCCAGGCAGCAGCGTATGTCACATCCAGTACCCCTTCTGTCCTGTCATAGATCAGACGACCATCGGCGGTATGCCTCTCCCCGGTATCCAGCTCCTCTGTATTCAGGAAGGGAAGCAGCGGGGAACGGTAGAGGGAATAGGTCTTCTCCCCGGTACGTGTGATATGCTCCTTCACACTGTATCCCTGACGGCGGAGCTCCGTATCCCGGTCATATCCCATCACACCACAGTTTTTTCCCAGCCGCTCTGCCACCGCCGGGAAATTTTCCTCCGACTGCCTCTGTGAATATATATTCCAGTGATGCAACGATACGAGACGCACCTTATCACAGTCCGGTATCCCTGTCAGATCACCATATCCAAGCAGCGAGACCAGATGTACCGTGCTCTTTTTCGGAGTGTCTGTCCCCGAGGGGATCAGACGGCTGCCACAGATGACAGAGAAACAACCATCCCTCTCGCAGATACTGTCCTCCGTTTTCGCCAGATCTACCTGTCTTACATGGCAGAGAAGAGGGAGCTCCTCCACTTTCGGCATGATGACATCAAACAGCCTCTTGGGGATATCCACCACATGGCAGGGATCCTCATCCCCCTCGGGACAGACCGCCGGCAGTCTGTCCCGGTCCGGGAAATATATCCCCTCCCGCCCACCGAAAAGCTGCTTCACCGCCATATCCTGTTCCTCGCCCTCCCCATCTGCAAGGACGATCAGTGCCACCCATGGCACCGGCACACCGTCCCGCTCCTCTGTGATCACCTGCTCCCAGGGAAATGTCCTGTTTTCCAGAACGATATAGGGAAGAAAAGTCTCAAACTCCCCCGATTCCTCCGCCGCCGGAAAGCAGGAAAAGATTTCCCCGCCGGGCAGTGTAAAGGCATGACCTGAGATATCAAACCGGGTCTCTGTCCTGAACTCCTCCTGCCCCGGCTGCGTCACCCTCTGGGATGCCCTCACTGTGTATCTCCCCGCCTCCAGAGGCGGCCTGATATAATCTGTCAATCTCATTTTTTCGTCCATCATCTACCCCCGTATCATGATATCCTCACTCAGTAAATTAACCGCATTCGCCGCATAATTACGCAATGATACCTCTGCTCCGCAGATTCCCTGTGCTGCCAGGAACCTCTCCCGCTGCTCCCTGACATCCTCTGCCTCCACGGTATCCCGGAAAATCCCTACGGATCCCTGTGTTGTGTAAAAGGAATGGGGCATCTCCGTCCGGTAAGCAAAGGCATCCCTGATCCGGATCGTCCCCTTTTCATATAACTCCTCCAGAGAGATCCGGCGTTTCGCCGGAAATAATGTAAATCCGGCATCTTTCACGCTCAACAGCAGACCGCATACTACATTCTCTACCAATGTGCCCCCACCCTTTTTCCCCCACAGGGCAGCGGGGAGATTTTCCGTGACAGGGTGCATCTCCATCTCCACATACCGGTTTCTTTCATCCAGGACCTCGATCTGAAAACAGCTCTGCAGCTGCTTCCCGCCCATGGGCTGCACGAAGATATCCGGTCCCTCTTTTTTTACCCCTCCGCCATTCAGGGCATAGGCGGTTACGGGAACTGCCGACTCCACTGAAACCTGAAGCCCGTCTGCCCGGCAGACCACCCTCTCATCCGACCTGATCACCCCTTCCGTAAAGCTGATAACCACAGGAGCCGAAGCCTGTCCCTTGTCTGACTGGAGAATATATGCTTCCTTCCTTCTCTCTGCCTGAGGCAAAAATGACCTGGTAAATTCATCCCAGCCGATCGCCGTATTTTTATTTTTCTCCTTGCTGCCAAAATGGATGTCAAAGGATATAATAAACCAGCTGATATGGGCAACGCCACTGAACTCCGGACCCCACAGCTCCAGCCCGACCCCCAGCTCCACCGTAAAGGTCTTATGTACAAACAGAAAATCGACCCGGTAGGAAACACCGATCTGCACCTTCATGGAAGCCTCATAATAAAATGGTTTCCAGCCCAGGATAAAATCTGCCGCAGCAATGAAATACGCCCGCAGCTTTCCCAGGGTATAGACTGCACTCAGTCTGCCGCCCGCCATGATCTCCCCAGGTGTCAGGGCAAAGTACATCTCACCACTAAGATCCAGATGATCCCCGATCCTCCAGCGAAATCCTACCCGGGGTACCGATGGATAATGCGCCGGCTTCTGATACCCCGGATAGTACCCGCCCAGGGTCAGTACCATATCCCCGCTATGCTCCCCGCCAAACCAGCCATACAGGGCAAACCCGCCGGTAAGCCTGCATTCCTTTGAAAAAATATAGGATTCTGAGGTCAGACGTGCCTCAACACCGAAATATCCCGCTGCCGGTCTCACCACTGCCTCCAGTGCCAGCCCCGCATAAGCAACAGGTGTCTGCGGAGAGTGCGGGGGCACGCTGATCTCGGAAAGCCCCAGCACTCCCAGCTCAAAGGTATTTCCAGGCTTCACCACCACGATGACACTGCTGTCCACGATGTTAAAGGAAGTGAAACGGACCCCTGCTGCGATAAATTTCTCTCCCGGCACATTCTTCATATAATGTGCTAGCGATGCTGCCAGTCCGTTCCTGGAGATCTCCCCCCTTGCCGCCTTCACGAGGGGATGCTCCGGCACCTCTGTGATCTGTGGCAGGATCAGGTCCTTGTGATACCCAAAGCCGACGGAAATCCCGGTGACGAAAAAGGCGGGCGGACCACCGAAGGGATCATTCACCGCCGCCAGTGCCATCAGCGATCCGTCGGCGGAATACTGCCCCACCGCCATTACGGAAATCTGCTTCACCCGGATCATCAGCTCACCCTCATAGGTATCCCCGTTTTTCACAAATTCCCCTGAGATGGATAGAAGCTCATTGCGAAAGGAAAGTGCAAGTCCGGACAGGTAAAAATGAATATCCGATGGATCGGACAGGCTGATACCGATACCGGCACCCTCTGCCGCCACCGAGAGCGGCTGGATATTGAGTGCGGCATCCAATGCTAGGACCAGACGGTCATCATCCAGTCCCACGCCCAGCCGGTGGATCGAAAGAATCGAAAATGTCCTGTCCACATTGATCCAGGCTGTCCTGGGCTCACCCCTTCCCGGCTGTCCCACAGCATATCCCTGTGAAATACAATTCTCCCCGGATGGCTGATACAACACAAAGATTTCCTGTTTCCCAAACACTGTCACCATCATGTTGACACCTGCCGGGATCGTCTGCCGGGTATCCTCCTCAGAGGATATCCGCAGACAAAATTGTGAAACAGAAAAATCCTGCACGGACGGCAGCATCCTCTGCACCAGTCCTCCTGCCACCGGAATATCTGTCATTGGGATTTCTTTTATATCCGGTTCAAAGAGAACCTCATATTCGTTCTTCTCCCCGAAAACCAGACAGACAGAAAGTCTGCCAAGTTCGGAAATCCCGATCTCCGCAGCAACCCGGTCTGCCAGAAAATCATATGAGATATCTACTGACCGGATCCCGATATCCTGTAAAAACACCGGTACACCTGTCAGTGCCTCCCCGGCACCACATTCCCGCAAAATATTCCCGATGGTAAGGGAATCTGTGGCACTGTTCCACCTCAGCTCCGCCGCATAATCCCTCTGCCCCTCCTTCTGTCCTGACACAAAAGCCAGCTCCGCCCCTGAGGAAAACAATCCGTCCCCCCCGGCCGCTATCTTCACATCAAAAGAGAAATTTCCGTCATCATACACCACCTGTACCTGGGTGAGCTCCACCTGGGGCAGACTGATCTGTGTCATGGAAAATCCCAGAAAACCTGCGATCCCTTTCACAAGGTCTGTCATACTGACAGACTCATCCTCATACATACGCCATGTGAACTGCCAGTGTGCATCCTGCTGCCCCTCTGGCAGTACCACCCCGGCAGAAACCAGTGTCTCCGCTCCCAGGAAGTCAAGCTTACCCGTGATGCCAAAAAATCTGGTATATGGATCATATTCACAGATCAGTGTGATATCGTGAAGAGCAAGCTCCGGTGTCCGGGAAATTGCCCAGTCAAAATGAAAATTTACTGCGATCTGGAAATAATGAATGGCAGAAAAGGATTTCGACAGCACAAGTCTCAGGGAATAAAGGGAGATCACGCCCGCCGGCACAAAATTTTTTGGCAGGTATCGTGAAACCCCCTCCCCCGCCAGTGCCCCGATATCATCCAGGGATTTCAGCGATGCCTTATCACATTCTGACAGGGCGATGGAAAATCCCCCTCCGTTATAGGTAAGAAAAAAGGGAAAATCGTGACCGAAAATTTCACATATCCCGGACAGGGTAAGCTCATATTCCCTGTCATATTTCTCCACGCCAAACCCGATCCTTTTCATGCCAAATATATTTTGAAACCCAAATCCAAGATCGGTGGTGATACTCCATGCAAAATGGTCATCCTTTCCTGCCTCTTTTCCCGTTTCGTCTGCCAGCCAGTGAGTGGGAAGGGTATAGGTAAAGGAAAAGGATGATATCCCGATAGCAGGGACTGTTTCCAACGGGAAGGCAGACAGTGAGAGTCCAAAAAAAGAAAGTGCACTGTCCAGAAGATCGGCTGTTTTTATTTTTTCTTCGTCACACAGGGTCAGGACCACTCTCCGCCTCTCCGTGGCCGTTTTCCTGCTCCCCCGGAACGACAGCCGGATATCCTGCGGAGAATTTGTCCCCAGGACGATATGCCCTGTCATGGTTTCTGAAAAATCCGATGTCCCCCCTTTCACGATCTGTTCCATCTGACCGTCCTGTATGCAGAAGAAATGATCCCTGTCGAAGCTGATGCCAGCCAATGGTATCAGGATCCTCTCCCCTGTTTTCTGTATATCCATCCTGCACCCCCTCTCATATGTATCTACAGCAGCTGATCACATATCTGCCCCGGCCGGCAATGCTGGTGCAGACATATAGGATTCGTCCAGCCGCGATTAGCATAATCCCCCATATACATAGGATTTGGGTGACCATAGGCGACACCATTTGCTGAATAGACCAGCCTGGCATTTCCCAACACTCCCGGCTTGGGAATATAGGTCGGATTGGAAGTCAGGTCGCTCATATAGGTTCCTCCATGATGGGTTGCCACCAGATATTCATAACCGATGCCTCCATTATCCAGTACTCCTGCAATCCCATTTAATGTATCATAGGAACAATCCCCTGCCAGAAACACCTTATTACCACCGCTGCCTGCCCCCATCCTGATCACAGCGGCAATCCCATGATTATGGGGGTGAACCTGAACACTCCTTCTTCCACCGATATCTCCTTTATAAAGAGTGATTTTATCATTACTACCCGGATGAAAGGATACCGTCTGTAGATTTGTCACATTTGCTACAGGCTGAAAACCGCTTTGATTCAGCCGGCTCATCACAGCCCTTATATCATTATAATCCATCACCGACCACCCCGGATACCGCACCATCGCAGGACAGATCAGGGTAAGATTTGTCCAGAAGGCAGCATAGCTGCCAGAGCGTATATATTCCCTGGCGAGTGTCCCCAGCACCCTCACATGATCATAATGCCAGTGTGAAATGATCACCGTCAGGGCAGCTCCCGTACCCGCATCCTGCTTCATAATATTTATGCTGTCCTGTTTTACCTGGTTCAGCATGGGTGCCATGAACGGAGCCCGCTGCTGCAACAGGGCGGCAGAAAACGCCAGTTCCTCTCCCATATCAAAGTATCCGACTACATGCCCCGTATAATCCAATATCCGGCAACTTAACCCGGCACCCACATACAGGACCTGGACCTTACCAAACTGTGTATCTTTTGCAATATTGCCAAGGATACCCTGACCCGTGCCCTGTATATCAGATCCCATCCCGCCATGGTTTTCTCTCCCTTCAGATACATACAGGCTGTAAAGGATATTATTTTCTTCCTGTGACAGAGGCTCATAACCAGCGTATAATGTCTCCGCAGGATCTTCTATAAAAACAGGAACTGCATCCTCCGGCAGATCGCCACCCGGAAAATCGACATAGATCCTCCACCAGTCAGTCTCCGATCTCTCTAATTCCATCGCCCTGCCGAATTCTTCAAATAGCAGTGTGATCTGTACCGCCCGGATCTCTGACAGATAAAGACGCTTATTTTCCAGAAAAGCTTCGCCATCGGGTCCCTCCTGGTCAAAACTGTTCCATGTCTCTCCAAAATACTTGGATTCCTCCAAAAATTCCAGAGCCTCGGAAGAGGTATCCCCAGAAATTTCTCCTGTCACAAACATCCGGAGCAGTTCCTCCGGCACTGCCTCAAAACACATGGCACATTTTCGGGTTGCGGCATCCCGGTCGATAAATTCGAGCTTATGAGCGTAAAAGATCATGCAGGGTAGTCCTCCTTTTATCAGGCACAAATTTTCTTTATTTCCCCATCATCATTCTGTCCCTGACATCTTTTTATATAATGTTTTTGCATATCCATCCGTCATGCCACTGATAAAATCTGTTGCAATCAATATCCTGCGATATAAAAGATCTACAGGATCTGTAAGCTTATCAACCCTTTTTGCCTCTGAGTAATCATTGACATAATTGGAGGAGATAAGGTTAAACACCTTTTTATCCTGGGTCGTCATCTTTTCACGGCTATCATATCGAATCACCGCAGGAACAAATTTATCCAGGAGAAAATTCAAAATTGTCTGTGCTGATACCTCCGGTTCAATAATAATGCGGGAATCAAATACAAATTTCTTCATCGTCTCTTTCAACAGGCGCACTGTTAAACTATGATTATTTTGATAAAACAGATCCTCACTATACTTACCTTCCATGATATTTTCATAGTCCATGCAAAATCTCCAGCATACAACATACATCAGCCACCTTCTAAGATAGGTACTCCATTTGCTCATTACTTTTGTTTTATCTTTTTCGTGATCATTCAAGGATTCTAATTCTTCAATAATCTCTTTTGTATAGTACATACCTTCTGCTTCCTCTCCCCACTCTTTACAGCTATACCTGAAAAAGTTTAACAGCTCATCTACATTGACCACATGAGATTTGACAGCATCTTCCAAATCCGCAGTCATATATGCGATATCATCTGCCGCCTCTACCAGATATGCCAAAGGATGCCGGATCACTTTCCCATCTTCCTTCATTGTTCCTAATTCCTGGTTGATTTGTAAAAACGTGCTTTCTTCTGACTGATAGCATCCTACCTTATGCCTGATCAGGGAATTGCCCAGCTCATCCGATCTGGTAGGATATTTCATTAATGCACCCATAATTGAAAATGGTAAATTAATTTCTGACTGATATCTTGCTTTTGATAAAATTCTAAATGTCTGAGCATTTCCCTCAAAATTTAGCAGATCACCAAGCATATTTTGACTTAGCAGGGCGGTAACAGGTTTTTCTTCCCCGCCTTCCCGCACATATATTTTCTTTAAATTTTCTTCAAACCATTCACGGATAATCGCTTCGCCCACATGACCAAAGGGTGGATTGCCCAGATCATGCAGCAAACCTGCACAAGACAGGATTGCCTCGATATCACCTACTATTTTATTTCTCTGTTCTTCATTCTTCTCTGTTTTGTCACCTGTATGTAAATGTCTCGTTGGTGCTGTATTTTGAAAGCACATGATTCCCAGCTGCTTCGCTATAGTCGAAACCTCCATGGAATGTGTTAATCTGGTTCTGACAAAATCACTTTTCGCCAGGGGAAAAACCTGTGTTTTGTCCTGAAGCCTCCGAAACGCTGCACTCGAAACAATCCTCTCATAATCCCGTTCAAAGGGACTTATATAATATTTACTAAAAACCGGCGGATCCTTTTTCTCCTCACTCAAACGCTGCTGCGTCAATAATTTTTCCCATTCCATAAAACATTTCTCCTCTCAAACAATCTGTCTTAATCTGTCGAATACCACTTTTCATCTTCCCTGTCTTCCCACCCCGACCGCCAGGCTTCCTGCCACACTGATGTGCGCCAGCACGATCAATGCTGCCAGATCAGCCCTGCCCCATAGCTGCAAAACAAATCCCGCCAGAATCTCAGCCGCATACAGCACCAGCACGATACGTTTAAAATACTTTCTCTCACTCTCTGATATCCTTCTGTTTACATTTTCCACAGGTGCCAGACATACTATGACAGGATACAAAAGCACTTCGAGTAACAAAGCATAGCCCTCATATCCGGCAGCCAAAACCCATTTCCCTGCGAAAATATTAAAAATAAGAACACCTGCCGAGAGAATCATGCAGCTCAGGGAATGTTTTGCATGATACCCTCCGGCAAATGTTCTTACCGGAATAAACGCAGCACAAAATATAAAAATCTCCATCCACGCATCAAAAAGAACAGCAATCACAATCGTCAGGATGAGCGCACAGGCTTTTTCTATCAAAAGCCGGTAGCCGTACTGGTATAATTCTGCCTCCGATTGTGCGATCTGCCTTTTTCTGATCTGATGATCTACAAATTTTGCAATGCATCCCTCCATATCCTGTCTCCCTTACAGCCTAGTGCTTTTTAAACCTGTTTGCAGCATCCGGGAACTCGGGCTGATGATATACCCAGCAGCATGCCGAATTCGCACTCATACTGACCACCAGAAGTGCAAGGCTGTTTAAAACGCCTGCCCCTATAACCTTTTTCAAAAGATTTTTAACCTTCATTTTTCATTCCTCCTACTGATTTTTTTCTATATTTTTCCACAAATTTCGACAAAAATCAATAGAGATGTAAGTTTTGGTATCTATAACGTAAACTTTGGTATCCGGATTGTGTTTCAGGCAGAGGTGCCGGTGCTGCCTGTGGGGATCATGATCGTAGTCTCATAAATATGATCCGAGTAATCATTCTGCATATATCCCCGATAACGTTCCACGATTTCCCTGATGTTTTTCAGCCCGATACCATGATATCCTTTATCCTTCTTGGAAGTCAGCAGCTCCCCGTTTCTCTGGCGTATCCCTCCCGCATGGTCATTCTTAATATAAATCACCAGAAATGCCCCCTGATTCTGCATAAAGAGCCGTACCGACACATTGCCCCTTTCGCATTTACCAGCCGCTTCACCGGCATTATCAAGAAGATTCCCGAACATTGCCATAATATCGATTCCTCTCATAAAATCAATCTGAACACCCGCTTCAACAAAAACCTCCGTTGTAATTCCCTGTTTATCAGTACGATCCTGCCACTCCAGCAGGATAGAATTCAACAGGCTGTGTGAACAGATCACCCGCTTTTCATTTTCCATAAACTCTACCTGTAGATCCTTCACCAGCTTAATGATTTCCTGATCCTCTCCTTTTGCCGCACATCTGCCGATGTGCCCCAGATAATGTTTAATATTGTGGATCAATACCCTTTGCTGCTGTTCGATCTGTTTTTTCTCGCTGAAATACCACTCCTTTTCGCGATATCTGGTGAGTGCCACTTCCTTTTCCAGCTCTGTCCTCTTCAATGAACTATACTGCACAAACATATAAAACAAACGGATATTTCCTATCAGCATCAGGATATAAAACAGCACAAGAATGATATCGCTTACCGTGATTGACCTGCCAATCCCCCGCACATAGGGAATTACCCACATAGCCCCCAGTGTTGCGATCGGTACGACGATATAGCTGCCGAAAATATTAGCCGAAAAATGCCCCTGGGAATAGCCTGAAATCTGTTTTGCAACCAGCATCAGGATGAAGGAAAGCAGCTTTACCGCGAAAATACTGCTCATCATCACAAATGGATTGGTAAACAGCTGGTCTGTCGGGACATTCATCGGGATCATCTGCAAAACCAGAAAAATGAATTCCGAGGCAAACATAATAAATGTTGCCACAACCCAATGGGATAAGTATGCTTTTATCCCGCCCCGGAACAGAATGAGTATCATACAAAGATACAGACTGGGAACAGCAAACAGATTCAGGGAACTGTCATTCTGAAAATTAACACCGATATTGATGCCGACCAGAAGGGCATAGGCAACAAATCTCCTGACCGGATTCAAAAGGAAGGGACGGTACTCATGGAATGAGCTGTAAAAGTCCATCACCAGATAGATTTCAAATAAGCATGAAATAATAATACATAATTTATAGATCGTTTCAAATTCCATTATACATTCACCCTGTACTTCATTTTCATGTACTGCATGATCCGTTCCATGAATCCCTTTTTCTTCGAACGTGAAATAAACAGCGTCTGATCCCCAAGATGGATACTCCCCTGCTTCACATCATAATCCTGCACATACCGCAGATTTACCAGATAGCTGTTGTGCGGCATCGCAAAATCAAAGTGATCCAGCTTCTCCTCCAGTCTCTCCAGGGTATCGGATATATGGATCACGCCATTTGCAAAGCGGCTCATCTTATCTGCCGTCATATGCACCTTGCTCCCGCCACGATACCTCGTAAAATACAAAATATCCGATGTCTTCACCATGATCCTTTCCCGGCGGAAATATCCCGGCAATGCGATACACTGGTTCTGCTTATCCGCCTCCTCCAGGATCTCATCGATCACAGCCAGTGTTTTCTCCCTTGGATCCTGCTTCAAAAGATAGCGGTAAGGTGCTATCACGATCGTTTCCGGTGTCGGATTGTACACCCCGGAGCACTGGACCAGCACACCGCGAAAATTTTTCTCCCTCAAAAGCTTCGCCGTCTCATTACCATCCAGGCGTTCCATCTGGATATCCAGAAACAGGATGTCGATTTCATCATCTGGCATCCTTTTCAGCAGCTCCAGTCCGGATAAATACTCCTCAAAGCAAAGCTCCCTCATGCCCCTATTACTCTCCCGGATCATTTCCTTCAGCTCTTCAATATATCCCCTGTCATCATCGCAGATTGCAATACGGTACATAAAAATATCCCCCTTCGTCTTCCTTCCGCAGAAATTCCCAGCTCACTTTTTTCTCCGCAAAAAGACATCTGCAATCTCGCTCAGCTTTTCCTGATCCTCCAGATCCAGCTTACTGATCTGCTCTGCATACTGCGACAAACGGACCTTATATCCATGATTCGTCACACCAGATAAAATTTCATCCGCAGAAACATCCAGGGCATTTATGATATTGATAAATGTTTCAAGCTTCGGAATCCGTTCCCCCCGCTCGATCATTCCGATATATGCCACCGATTTGTTGACCTTCTCCGCCAGATCTTCCTGCCGCCATGATTTCTTTAACCGCGCATTATGTATATTAAAGCCAATTTTGCTCAAACCCATCTCACGACCTCCATACAGTATAATCCTAACTGTTAGTATAGATTTAAGCAAAACCAATATGAAGTAACTATATGTAATTCGTTATAACTATTTGTTTTATTTTGCTGTTTTTTAGCATTTTGTATTGAATCTATTACCTCCTTCCCCTTTTATTTCCCAATATCCACTCTTTGGGGATCCATGACGAACCAAAACCCCCGCTCCTTCAGATTTTTGATATTAGATTCAATACTCCTGCTTGTAACACCAATCTGCCCAGCCATTTTCGCGGCAGAGAGCTGTACATTTTCTGACAATAGCTCAAGAATCTTCTGCTGGGTATCATTCAAATCTTCTCCGATGTTTCCCCGATGTTTCTCCGATATTTCTCGATCATTTCCTTGGTTCACCATTATCAAAGTATTACGAACAAGATTTACCCGAAACATATTATCAAAAACCTCAAATGCCGGAGTGGGAAGTCCATAACTCTCAGCAGCTTCCATAATTCTCCTGATACCCGTCCCCCATGACTCCACAAGCCCCATCTGACTAAAGACATTCGCAATTACCCGGTTCCTCAGTTTTGAATGCCCATTCATGATTTCTTCATAGGTAAGTCCATTATAAAGTCCGCCCGGAGAAGTCACCTCTGCTTACGGACCATCCTGTTAAAATACCTGCTTTCCAATCTATCATTCTGATAAGCTGAGGTCTTACAACATATTTTCTTTATCTAACAAAATCCTGCAAAGTTTATCATCTTGAATGTGCTGCCGTGCGTAATTTACAGTCTGCACTGTCAAGTCAATTCTGGTTCCGTCTGCAAATTACATTAGCCATCCATACGAATTTTGCTTATCACTTGGATAATATGGATTTTCAAATTCCTAAGATAAGATCTACATTTCATTTTCTGCTCTCATATCAATCTTAGTCCTCGCATTCCAATAATTTTTTCCTTGATCAATGCAAAGGAAAGGAAAATCACCGACCAGCTTCCCTGTATCTCCCGGTATTTTTCATTCTGCCATATATCCAGGTTTTCAAAAATACTGCTCGCCGATGGATACTGTTCTTGCCATATGCGTACCTCCGTTCCAAAGTTGCCTGATAAAGGAAAAGCCCACGGCAAAAACCGCGGACCCATCACTTTTTACCCTGATATTAGTTTAGCACGCCATAATTTTCTTTACAATGGTTATTTGCGAATCTTTTAATGGTTGTATTACCCCATATTTATGATAAAATATATGGTATAGGGATTCTTGCGGAAAAAAGACACTATAAACTACTATAACTTTACCAAACAGGAGAAAACATCAATGAAAAATATTATTCTAGATAAAGATAATCTGGATTTTTTATCTATCGATCCAGCCAAAACTATATTTTGGGCAGGCGCAGGCATCGGAGTATTATCCCCCTGTAATCTACCATTAGGAAATGATTTGACCGATGCTGTTTTAGAAACCGTCGTCGGCAAGGAAAATACAAACACGCTAATTCGTTTATGGAATGATAAATTTCCAGAAATCCAAAATAGCATACAGGACAATAACTGGATGCTGCCAGCTAAGAAAAACCAACAAAGTACCCCAAAAGGGAAAGATGCTTTAAGTATGCGGCCACGACTTGAATTTATTATTGGTGAAGTGCATAAAATGGATTTAGAATTCCAGGACATTTCCTTCCAAAAAAGAAAAAATCAAATCACATATCAGAGGACATCGATCATAAAAACCCTAAAAAATTTTACGTCTGCCATCCCCAATGCCTACCATTATGCATTAGCAGATTTCATACGCGCAGGCTCTATCCTGGTTACTACAAATTTTGATGTATGTATCGAAAAAGCATTGGGATTAAAAGAGGATGAAATAAAAGCAACAAGTATTGATGGAATTCCGGCAATGGAATACAAAGGCGGTCGGTATATTTACCATGCTCATGGTATTGCAACAGATAAAAATATAGACGAGAATCTCGGTGCCACATTAACAAATGTTTCCAAAAGTATATCCAGGCAATTTACGAAAAAGCTATGCAAATGTTTCGCTGATGGCTATACGATTATTTTTATAGGGTACGGCGGCGTAGATTTTTTCGACATTAAACCTTTCTTTGATAGCCTGGGAACCGGCGTTTTTCCTGGAAAAGCAATTTATCTACACTACTGCTCAGAGAAGGTATGCAAAAACGAAATAAACAGGGTCAAAAATTATCAATATCTTCTTACACCTTTTCAGGAACAATACATATGCTATGGTGACACAAAAATATTCCTAAGCAAACTCACACATCAAAGTAACATTAATATTACCAAAACAAAATCACCAGCAATACATAACAACAATACAGCGTTCTCCACAACAAAAGAGGCACTTTCCAGTATTGCCACAGCATATACCCCCGCAGCCCTTGGGAAATACCAGTTCATAAATATGTTTCGTATCGCCTCCCAGCTTAATGTCAGCATTAAATATTTCTATCCGGACTGGGCAGATCGATTAGCCATAATTTACAATGAATGGAAGACGGATGCCCCTGAACAGGAAACCCTGAAGAAAATGATCCTCGGACCGGTCGATATTGCCCGATGTATCGTTGACGATATAAGAAATAATAACTGGTACAGCAAAAACACCACCTATGCCAAAATTCGCCAAGACATTCTGCAAATTTTTAAAATGCGCCAAGGTGCTAATATCCGTACCAATTTAAAGCTCTCTGATGACGAATTAGAGTGTGATCTTCAAAAATATGTTACCCAGACATATAAAATATTAGAAACCAATGCTGACGATGATATTTCCATCCAGATAGAAACAGCAGTTATTCAATATCTTTGTGGTCCACATACCAAAAGGCTGTATCTTAAATGGATCCTTGATATCCCACACCGCCATGAGACCCAAAAACAGCTTCATGTTCTGCTTGATTACATGAATCAGCTTCTTGAACACACCTATAATCATTTTCACTACATGACCTTCTATATCGCACTCAATCGACGACGGCACATTTTAAATACTATATTAAACGAAAAACCTATAATCAACGCAGAGGGCACCGGGTCTGGTATTCCAGGGGATCTCTATCTGCCAGAAATGAAATGCTATGGGGATATTCAGGCAGAATGGGACATCTGTATGGAAATCCCAAACCTGTTTGATGCCGAAAAGGTTATCCAGGGAGTTCTGGAACAATATGTATTCCGGGCCTGTAAGGGAAAAGGTCTTCCTTTACGCAAAATATTCCGCCTCTGCCGTATCAAAAAGAAAATCTCAAAAATAAGAAAAGGCTAAACGTCCCTATTCCCTATCTGCTCACCCTGATATTGTCAACCTCTGCGCCCCGAGCAGATTTTCCCCGGTTTCGTCCAACAACTGGATCTCGATCGGTTCGTCACCCTCTGGTGATTCCACCTCCTCGATAAAAACAGGCTTATCATAAAATCCGCCCCCGATATATATTACATATTTTACAAGATCTGATATGACAACCCCGCCATATTCCTGATTAAAGGTACTGATCCTGTGATATTTATGCCGCCTATAATTCCACCTCTCCCTGATCCCCAAATCCCATTTCCTGTTGGAGCTATAGATGATACCGTCCTGTGTATGGAGAAGGACTCCCCACTTCCCCCACCCAGCAGGACATCCATAATATCAATATCGTCAGCCAGTCTGGTAAAGCTTTTCGTAAGAACCTTCGTAGTCATACGCGGTTCTATGACATATGGCTCCTGTAGTGCGATACGCACACTTTTGTCTTCAAATATAAAGCTGACTTCCCTCACCTCAAAGCTCTGCATCGTGTACGAGTGTAATGACAGGTGTATCTGGTCGCTCGCAAAAATAGAACTTGACAGACCACAGCTGACTACCTTGATACGTTTTGAATAAAATGTAAGATAAACTGTATAAACGGTAATCAGGACTACACACATATTCCCTAAAAAATTCATGGTTTCTATTAGCATTTAGATGGAGCTCCTATCTGTTTTTTCTTACATTTTTCCACAAAGTCTGGCAAAAATCAACAGATACGTAAGCTTTGGTATCTTTAATGTAAAGATTGGTATCCTTTAAATTGAGAATAAATCATGGTTGATGCCAGTGAAGATGATGATACCCTAATGGGGCTACATCAGAAGGGGTGGCTACATCTTTATGTGGAACAAAATGGCTATGCGCTTCATCCGGTGTTTGCACAGTTTATATACGTAAAATGTAAGCCAACAGCGGAAAAACATACTGGATTAATAAAATATGCCAAGAGTACTTGGAAATTCCAGAGAGTGATTCGGTGTTAGAATGTCAGAAATTTATTTCCTTTGCAGAACATATTATAGAACAAATTGATATGGAGAAGACAGGAATACTGCTACCTGTTACTGAGCAATCAGAAGCAAATTAGCACACTGATTCTGGGATCTACCAGATCATAGCATAGAACAATGTGTATAAAAGCAATAAGTAAACAATTTGAATGGAGCTGTCACATCCCAAACAGGTCCGCATGAGTACCAGTTCTGTCGAGATATAGAGCGCATTACCCTCTATGCGGTATATGAGCAACCAATCCGGGGTAATATGGCACTCCCTATGGTCAGCATAATTCCCAACAAGCCCATGATCTTTATTGGCGGGCGGCAACGATGCCGGGATGCAGAGGGGGTTCACAACTTTGTTCAGCAGATCCATGTCATAACCTCGCTTTATACACCGCTTTCTGTCCTTTTTGAATTTGGAAGTGACATTTATCTCGAACATATCATTCCTCCGCATCCAGCATGGCAAAGAAGTCCTCTGCGCTGCCTTTGAACTGCTGCCCGTTGCCAGTTCGGATCATTTCATCCGTTTCGGCAAAGGCTTCCAGCGTTTCAGCATTTGGTGTAAATTCGGGATGCACGTTTACCCCAGACAGCTCGCCCAATCCTTCAAGCATATTGATAACGAAAAGCATTTGGCTCTCTGGCAGACGATCTATCATGTCTTTAGCGATTTCCTAACAACTCATGGTATGCACTTCCTAGTTATTGTATGAATCTGTATGTGTTGTATTCACTTGTCAGCAGACTATATTTTGGATGCCTCTGCCACTTTCTCAGCTGTCCACAGCTTGTCATTCCGGATCAGATTGAGCTGAACGGCAATGTCCTCTTTCAGATGGTTGCTGATTTTGTTCAGCTTGATATTGTAACGATTTTTGATATCCATGGTAAAGCCTCCTTTCAGACACTTTCATTTGTGTCATTCATTATGAAATGGGCATCAAATGTACAGTTCAACGCCTCAGCGATGGTAAGGAGATCTTTTTCTGAAAAATTGTCACGAGCCATTTTGTTAGATATATTCTGTCTTGTCTGACCAGTCTTTTCGGCTAATTGGGCAATTGTCATATTGCGGTGCCCTAATATGATTCTGATTTTTTCGCCCATAGTGAGTGCCTTCTTTCTTTATCATGCTATTATTATACATGATTTTATGTCAAAAGCCCAAAAAATATTTTCATATGAAACAAAAAAGTTGCAAACAACTGCTGATAAACGACACGAAATAGTGTACTATAATAACAAAAATAAACAAGAGACCTTTGATGTACTCATTATGTCCAAGAGAAAGCAGCACAGCAAGCAATTTAAGTTGGATGCCATTCAATACCGTACGGAACACCCCGATCTCGGTCTGGTTGAATGTGCCAGAAATCTCGGCATCGGTGCCCTTTCCCACTAAGAATCTCAATGCAAAGATAATTCCGATAACATTCCCACCAGAGATTCTGGCAACTATTCCTCCGACGAGCAGAAGAAGATTGCCCGTCTCACAAGAGAACTCCATAAATCCAACATCCGTATCGCAGACAAGACAGTCGACACATATATGAAGGAAATGGGCATCAAGACTCAATGAATCAGTTATGAAAATCTCATTTTAGTTTGTACTAAATCTTGACATAGGAGGATAAACTACCTTTTAATTTTCCTTTCCCAAAATCTTTTTTATTATATTATCAGTTCACCATTTCCTAAAGGTATAAAATCATATAA
>N._stephensi_708_cecum__coassemble_16_pt1 | contig 18413 bp, 14 predicted proteins | sample N__stephensi_708_cecum__metabat2_high_PE_008 | metagenome-assembled genome bin N
TGATCAGTTTCCAAAGGATTCGTGTCATCTCATCCCCGTCCATCTCCACCAATGGGGTTGCCATCTTTATTTTTTCCATCTTTTTCTTATTTGCCTACACAACTACGTCGGCACGGTTTCTCGTATCTGCCAGCGACTGGTCCTGCTCCCGGTCAAAGCGGGCATAGCCATATGCAATGGCGATCTGTTCGATCGAGCTGTTCCGGTTATACTGATCCTCCAGTTCCTCCAGCGAGGCAAAGAATCCCTGTTCGGCATTTTCCTCCTCCGTCTGCATCACAGAGCAGAACTCATCCCCGCCGATCCGGTAGCATTTGCCCTTGTCCTGAAAGACCTTACCGATCATGGCGGCAGCATTTTTGATGTAGCGGTCCCCCGCATCATGCCCCAGCGTATCGTTACATTTTTTCAGATCATTCAGATCCATCATGATGATCAGCGTCGTCTCCTTTTCCTCCCAGAGCCTCTCCATATCTTCCTCAAATGCCGTTCTGTTAAACAGCTCCGTCAGCTGGTCACGATATGCCAGCCTCTCATAGATCGCAGCCTCCCGTCCCTTCTTCATCAGGGCGGTAGATTCCCTGGCTGCCGACCAGCCCAGCAGCACGATATGGATGATGAATGCCATCCTGCCAAACATATTGCTGTCCGCCTCACGGGATGAAAAATAATAATTCAGCAGATCCGCCACAGAGGCAGCGATATCTAAAATAATACAGCCTATATTGATCTTGATCTGACGTTCCAGCTCACCCTTGTGTATTTCCCTGATGGTATAATATATAACGGTGACTACCATCACTCCCAGCACGATATGGGAACAGGGCAGCATGAGGTTCATGTCCCGGATACGGAATACCTGAAGGATGATACTCACCACTGTATTGACCAGTGCCAGGATGATCCCGATATTCCAGCCCCAGCTCTCTTCCTCATGATAGAGACTCCTGACAAAAAGCAGGAAGGGAACCGGCAGGAGCATCAGTATGATATAGGCAAGATAGCTGATGATAACATGATTCTGCAGGATCAGTACATTCACAGGCACCTCATTGACCGACCAGATACCCAGCAGGATGGAAAAGATGCCGAGATACAGCATATCCTTTTTAATGTAGGTGTGATGGTGGACATAAAACCAGTATGCCAGCATCACGATACCCATGATGACTGCCAGGACACAGAGTCCATATGCTATAATACCCTGTTTAATGATCATCATAAGCATGGATGTCTTGCTTCCGATATAGATCGTCGGAACCTCCGGCTGCCTGCCATAAACAGACTGGATCTCGATGGTTACAGGCTGGGTGGCATAACGGGTCCGTAAATTCACAAAATTCCACACCTGTCCCGTAGTGGCACCGAACAGATTCGGACCCTTATGTAAGGAGTAGGCAAGTCCCCCTGCCGCATAAACCTTGACCTCCTCATGACAGGAGAGAAAACCCAGACATTCATTGCCCAGCTCCCGTTCCGGAAGTGTCCCGTGCAGGACAAGCTTGTCCTCCGTCCGCTCTACAACCTCGAAATCCGTATACCGCCCGACTTCCTGTTCTTCCTTTTCCTGATATATATTCGTCGTAAATTGCAGGATAATAAATAACAGGAAGATGAAAGCAATCACGCTAACCGCAGCATATCCCCGTATCAGATTTTTCGTCATCCATGCATCTCCCCCAAATCGTACATTCTATAGCTATCCCAGGTAACATTTCTATGTATATTTTATCACAATGCCCCCCATGATTCAATGTCCAACTATCACAATATCTCTCCGATGCGCTTTGCCCAGAAGGGAACGCCCTCCTTCGACATCCCGCACAGCGCGATGGTGGGATGATTCCTCTCATGATCCCATACTGCCGTCACAAATGCCGTTTCCTCATGAGGACCATAGGTGATCGTCATCCTGCCGCCCTCATAATGCCACTTCCCCTGGATCGAACAGCATTCATAATAATCCTCCCTGTCCTTCAGTTTCATGGGGACGGATGTCTGGATCCCCTGGGGAAGGGTGCCGATCAGGTTGATCCTCTCGTACCGCCCCTGTAGTGCCTCCCTCGGGATCTCCTGCTCTACCTCCCCGCTATAGGGCTCCGCACTCACCACCGGCCAGCCCTCATCGGTCCAGTACAGCCTGCGGACCTGCATCGTAGAGGGCTCTCCCTTTGTGATGAAGTTCTTTTCCCGCACATGATAGACGATGTACCAGCTGCCATCCTTATCGTGGAGGACAGAGTTGTGCCCGGGTGCCATATAGGAGGTGCTGTCACTCCAGCAATAGCCGCAGATCTGCATCAGTCCGACACTGTTATCCGGATCGGTGATATCTGTCAGCTCACGCCCATGGAAATCAAGGAACGGTCCCAGCACCGAACGGCTTCGCCCCACACGCACCTGATAATCCATTTTTAATGAACCATAGGATACAAACAGATAATAATATCCGGTCTCCTCATTATAAACCATATACGGGCCCTCAACACCCGTACTCAGCCAGGCAGGACGGCGTGCCAGACAGGTTCCTATCCCCTCCTCGGCAGCAAATCCGGTCTCCTTATCCAGACGAAGGGCATGGCAGCCTCCCCAGAAGGAGCCGTATATCATATACATTTCCCCTGTTTCCACATCCGTGATAATATTGGCATCAATGGCATTGACACTCAGCTTATCGCTGGTTTTCAGCACGATCCCCCTCGGGATAAATGGTCCCTCCGGCGAATCCGAGACTGCCAGGAAGATGCACGACTGCTGTACGCCAAAGGTTGAGTTCGAGCAATACAGACGGTATTCATCCCCCACCTTCACAATATCCGGTGCCCAGATATCCTTTCCCCCCGTCCAGTCGGATGCCTCTTTCGGCGGCTTCTCCACGACCTTTCCTATCTTTTCCCAATGGATCAGGTCCTTCGACCTCTGACAGACTGCACCTGTACCATATATGTAATAGTTACCGGAAGCCTCATCCTGATAGATCGCCGGATCATGGGTCAGCCATAGCCCAATCGGAGTATCCATGGTCAGTTTCCCTCTCAGCTCCTTCAGAATGGACTTCGGGGGTTCCTTCGGCGGCTCTGCCGGATAGCGTATGTTTGTACTCATTTTCATCCTCCATCTATAGCATTTTCCTATAAGCCGGACAGGCGCAGGAACATAACGTTCCTACGCCTGTCCGGATGCGGCATACCCTATGCCGTTTACTACAAATTCTGATTTTAGCGGTAAAATACCTCGCCAAGCATAAGATCACGCTTAAAGTCACGAATCTTTGTATCTTTATCAATATATACAGCCTCGATACCCATGGCTGCGGCCCAGTCACCCATCTGCTCTGCCGTGAGGTCATAGGAGAATGCTGTATGATGTGCACCACCTGCCAGGATCCATGCCTCAGCACCGGTATACAGATCCGGCTCCGGTGTCCAGAATGCCGTAGCAACCGGAAGCTTCGGCATATCCTTCTCTGTCTTCTTACACTCTACATCGTTGATGATCAGGCGGAAACGGTTTCCAAGGTCAATCAGTGATGTTGCGATACCATGTCCCTCCTTCGCCGTAAATACAAGGCGGGTCGGATCCTCCCTGTCACCCATGGACAGCGGCTGGCACTTAATGCTGATCGGACCATCTGCGATACTCGGGCAGATCTCAAGCATATGTGCCTGAAGGATACCCTCTTTGCCCTTCACCATATTGTATGTGTAGTCCTCCAGCATGGAGGTACCCTTTGCATCCTTCATGCCTGCCGTCATGATCTTCATCAGACGAACCATGGCTGCCACCTTCCAGTCACCTTCTGCGCCGAAGCCATAGCCCTTTTCCTCCAGACGCTGGATTGCAAGTCCCGGCAGCTGCTGCAGGGCACCAAGGTCTCCAAAGTGAGTTACAATCGCCTGATAATTTTTCTCCTGCAGGAAACGCTCAAAACCAATCTCGATCTGCGCCTGCACAGCAACATGCTTCTTAAATTCCTCCGGATCCCTTCCCTCCAGAAGGATATCATATTTGTCATAGTACTCATCCACAAGGGCATTGGTATCAGATGCAGACACAGAAGCCACACAGTCAGCGATTTCATTCACCGGATAAGCATCCACTTCCCATCCAAACTTGATCTGTGCCTCTACCTTGTCACCCTCTGTCACTGCTACATTGCGCATATTGTCAGCAACGCGCATAACACGGATATGGCTGCTCTCCATAATCCCTACTGCCGTGCGCATCCAGGATGCAATCTTGTTCTGGACAGCAGGATCGGACCAGTGACCCACTACAACCTTGCGCTCGATCCGCATACGGCTTACGATATGACCATACTCACGATCACCATGCGCAGCCTGGTTCTCATTCATGAAATCCATATCGATCGTATCATACGGAAGCTCCTCATTGAACTGCGTATGTAGGTGCAAAAGCGGCTTTCTGTATTCCTGAAGTCCAAGAATCCAGGACTTCGCCGGTGAGAAGGTGTGCATCCATGTGATCACACCTGCACAGTTTTCATCTGCGTTTGCCTCGTTGAATGTCTTGCGGATCAGCTCGTTGGTAATAAGCGTCGGCTTCCAGATCACCTCATAGGGCAGTAATCCGGACTGATTTAACGCCTCTACCATTTTCTTTGAATGCTCTGCCACGTTGGCAAGACACTCGTCACCATACAGATCCTGGGATCCGGTACAAAACCAAAATTTGTAATCCTTTGATAATAACATTTCGTTCCTCCTTTATTCCCAGGGGAATCATGTCTCCACGAACCCCTGTCATAATTTGATTCTATTATACAACTTATACAGGGGTCTTTACAAGTGATTTTTTTGTAAAATACAAAAGCCATGGCAGGACACGGAAAACCTTCTGTCCTGTCATGGCATATCGGGGAGAAAAACTTACTTTTCCTCCTTCTCTCTCACAAAGGGCGGTTCATAATCATACACATCCTGATAAGACTCCCGCTCTGCCTCACTTACCGGAGCCCTGTACATAAGCCCCGTGCAATCCGTCGTCGAACAGGAGCTCAGATTTTCTATGCCCTCACCAAATTCAAATTCATGATATTCGGTCTTTTTATCCTTCTCCATGATACACCTCCCATACTTGATGGGATTAGTATCAGCAGATGACCGTTTTCTTATTCATCCAGTTCACCCCGGATCGCCTGCATCCGCAGATCCAGTGCCGCACTGACATCCGCACACTCCTTCAGCTCACTGCGGAGCCTGGCATTGTCCTGTCCCTTTTTATAATAAATACGATGCTCCAGGCTCGCCCAGAAATCCATGGCGATCGTGCGCAGCTGTACCTCGACCTTCATCATCCTCTTTTCGTTGTGCAGATAGATCGGTGTCTGCACGATCAGATGCAGACTGCGGTATCCGTTTTCTTTCGGATTTTCTATGTAATCCTTTTTCTTGAGCAGGGTAATATCATCCTGGCTGAGCAGATAATCGCTGAGGAGATAAATGTCATCTGAAAAGGCACAGATCACCCTGACCCCCGCAATATCATTTAATTCCTCTTCAATGATATCGGCACTGAAGGGCAGACTCTTACGCTGCAGCTTTTCAATAATGCTTTCCGGCGACTTGAGCCTGGACTTGATGGTTTCAATCGGATTACGGTCATAGGTCAGCGAAAATTCTTTATTCAATACATTGAATTTCGTCTCTACCTCCATGATCGCACACCGATAATAGGTCATCAGGCTGCGAAACGCCTCTCCTTCCTCCAGGATCATCCCCACAGCATCATTGCCAAAAAGCTGTTCTGCAAATTTGTCATCCAGCTGAATCCCCGCATTTGTATTTTCCCTCTCCACAATGCTCCTCCCGGCTACTCTTTCAGATATCCCCTGGCAATCTTCCCAAAACGCATCTGGTCTGCGTACTCCAGCAGATGCCCTGGTTTCTTTTTTGAGGAATTCCTGTAACTGTCTACGACCAGCTGGACCGTCTCATGACCAATTTCCCTCTCCAGACGGATGCAGTCACAGACACTCCGGTCCAGACCGTATACACGGATCGTCCCGGATGCCGTCTTCTTCTCCACAATGTCATTCCCGAATGCATTTACGGAAAAATAGTGGCGTGATACCGGAAATGTCAGTTTCATGCCGCCGCGGTCTGTCCTTGCCGTGGCGATATAAAGTTTCTCCGGCTCCTCATCGATCAGTCCGTGATAATAACAGGCACTAAGTGCACAGACCACCGCTTTCCGGTTTGTCATGCACGCCTCTATCATCTTGTAATTTTTGGGTTTCTTACGTCCTGTCATGAGATTCCAGTAATTTCCATGGGAAACCCTCTCGATCTTCCCCTCCTCCAGCAGGGAGCGGATCTGGATCGTCGTGATCTTGTTGGCAAGAAGGACCCTCGCCGGCAGATATCCTCCTGCTTCCTCAAATAGTGCATTCACCTTGTCATATGTTTTCTTTAACATGTCGCCCTCCTTATAATACCATAATATACATATAATATAATTTCTTTATGGGTTTCGCATCCTCATACATCTTCTTCCGGATCATATCATACTGCATACGGAATCCGGCATATTGTGCCTCCGTGATATCATCCGGTCCAAATCGTGCATGGTATACGATACTGACATATTCTGCGATCTGCTCCGGCGGCAGATCCATCGCCTCCGCAATGGACATCGTATATTCTGCCATTGACTGCCCCCGGTAGGAAGCCCCCCTGGCATTGAAAACCGGCATCAGATGGCGGTGTCCCCTCCGGATCCTCCGTTTCATGCGGAGCTTATGGAGACTCTTCATAAATAAGTAATGTCGTATCCTCCGCTCCCCCTCCAGGACAGCAATGATCAGTACCAGCACCACTCCGATCTCGATCAGAAGCGTGAGCAGTCTGTTACGGGAGGAATCACCGGAATTTGCTGCGGCTCCCTCCTCCGGGTCCTCATTCCCCTCGATATCATCAAATATCATACTCTCTTCCGGTTCCTGTGTGACAGCAGGTGTCGGAGTTGCCAGCTGCGGCTCCTCCTTCTTTTCGTCAGGGGTTTCTTCCTTGTCATTCTTTTTTGAATCATCCTTCTGCGGATCCTGATCCTGGGAATTGTCCTGGGAATCCGTTGACTGTGTCATATCATCCTCTCCCACACCCGGTGTCACCTCCATCGGGACAAAACCATATCGTTCGTCAAACATCTCGATCCACGCATGGGCATCACTGTCCGGCACCAGAATCTCCTTGTTGTTTTCTGTCGCCTCAGAGAGCTTCTCCGCCGAGACATGCATTCCCTCGACATAACGCGTGGGAATCCCCACACTTCGCAGCAATATCGCCGCTGTCGTGGCATAATAAGTACAGTATCCTTTCTTATTTTCCTTGAGAAAATACTCTACGGTATCCCGTCCGGGGGGAGTTTCCCCCGGTGCCAGGGTGTATTCCGTATCCTGCGTGATATATGTCCTCATCTCCCGGAAAATATCCTGTACGGAAGCATCTCCGTTCTGGAATTTATCATACAGTCCTCCCTTATCATTGAGGTACTGTTTAAATTCGTTGCACACTCCCGCCAGCGATTCCGGAACCTGCATATAGTATTTTTTTGCAAAATCTCCCAATTCGCGGCACGCCGCCGCATGATCCTCCCAAAAACGGCTGGTTCCGATGGATCTTGTATTCCGTGACAGGTCATGGCGCATGAGATAAGGAAAGACCAGGTAATATTCCACCGTATAGTCAATGCCCGGCGTACCGATCAGCGTCTTTCCATCCTCCCCTGTCACAAATGCATTTGCCGGCAGATAGGGAACGACATACTTTCCATAACCGAAGCCCAGATTGCGGATACGGATCCTGGCTGTCGCCCAGTAGTCATAGTCAGAACCCGTACCGGTATCCGAATCCGCAGCACCAAGATTATTCCGTATCCACAGGTGCCAGCTCCCCGGCGACCTCCCCTGGGCATCCAGGACAGCGAGCTCTGACAGATATTCCTTCTCCTGATGGGAGAACCAGTGATTGTCCTCATAAATATCTCCCACATATCCCTTCAGATACATTCCATTCAGATCATTTACCGTACCGGAAATCTTCAATACCGGATCCCCGGTATAGGTTATCTCCTTTTTCTCCCCGATCCTGCCATAATCAATGGCATCTTCATTGAAATGGGACTTTATCCACGCAAGAATATCCCCACCGCTCCAGGACATAAGTGCCACGATCGAATTTTTCGTCTCCTGGATCCCATTCTTCCTGTCCTCATAACGCTGCGGCGGCATACAGACATACGATACGATACCGGCAGCCAGACCGACCAGCATCAAAAGGATCGATAGCTTCTGCCTCATGCGCCGGTCCGTGGCATCCGTTTTCAGATGACGGGTGCCGATCACTGTGATCGCCACAATCAGATAGGTAAACATATTGGCAAAATAACCGATCCGCCCTACCAGAAGGGACAGAAAGGCGATGGGAAGGGTAGCCGCCAGAAAAACCGCCGGACGGCGCCGCCGGTAAAAAAAGGCACTGATCACCGTGATCAGGTACACCCCTAACAGGATCAGGATCAGTGTGATGGAAAAATAAGTGCTCGCTCCCCCCTCCTCTGCATTATAGGACAGCAGTGTGAGCCTGCTTCCCGAGTAATCCATAAATGCCTTCAAAAAACTGTTTATCAGTGCCACAGAGCCCTTTTTCACAGGCTCCCGAAAATAAACAATGATCAGGGCAAAGAACAGCGAAATACCAAGAATACCGTAGAGCTTGCCCCTGTGAAATGTTTCCAGCACAGTAAAGAGGCCATAAAACAAAACTGCCGCCAGCAGCATGATCAGCATACACATGAGCCGGTCAAACGCCAGGTCCAGGCTTGCCGCCATACACATGATCGCTGAATAAACACCGAGAAACATCAGTATGACCTGACTGATCTCCAGTATGAAATTAATCAGCTTATTGTTCCTCGTCCTCAAATCCTTCACCTCGTAAATCCATCACTTCCAGACGCTCACGCACCAGCCCCGCCGCTTCCAGATCCGTATGATCCGCCACTGTCAGATACATGGCAGATTCCAGCATCCTGCCCTCTTCCCAGGCAAGATATGCCTCTGCCAGCTCATCCGCATTTTTCGTAGTATGGCACCGAAACAGATCCTGAAACATCCAGAGCAGCTCTTCCTCATGCTCCACGATCCGCTCCTGTATCACATCGTTTTCCTTGTCATACCATATATAATTCTGCGGTATCATATGCTCGATCAGATACATGGATACAGAATAAATCCCCTGCACCAGCAGATTACTGTGGTCGTGGTGCTGTTTCCTGCCCTTTTTCGTGTTGTCTCCCATCACACACAGATCCACAAAAATATTCACCGCCCTGGTCAGAGGCAGACTTCCCTCCTTCACCATCAGGCTTCCTGTCTTGCCACTCAGCTTCCAGTGGATGCGCTGAATCTTGTCACCGTCCATAAATTCACGGACATTGAAGATCTCAGAGGGATCATCCCCCTTTTTATATAGTGAAAACCGGTCACTGTCCTCACTGGTCTCATTGTACCATCTGTCCCGTCCCAGATACATATCCCGCAGGGGAGGAAGCACCAGTACGTGCTGTGTCTCGAAATTTTTCCCCACTGTCCAGGCAAATATACTGAGATAATCATAGATCCTCACCCGCTTCACCCGGATCGCCACATTGCCGCAGTTCTGCATGACGATGGGAATCCTGCGGTCACGTTTTTTCCCTGCATCAACTGAGAACCGGATCTTCAGCTTTCCCCTTTCACCGGAAAATTTATTTTCATACTGCACCTGTGCGATCCCCTTCGTGATCGGAAGGATCCTGTTGTCGTTTTCCACGGACAGGGTAATCACGGCACGCGCCGGCTTGTCCATCTCATCCTTTTCAGTCACGGGATTTTTGGAATCCACAGACACCGATATCCGGAGTCTCTGGCAAAACAAAAAGAACAGCATCACCACCGGCACTATGATCAGCAGTCCCATAAGTGCCACGGTACCAAATTCCAGATAAAAAATCGAAATAAACAATCCGCACAGAAAAAGCAGTGCAAAAAGCAGTGTTCCTATCGTCATCGACGTCTCCTCCTACAGCTTTGGCACCGACACCTTACCTACGATCTCCGCCACTACATCCTGCTCTGTGACGTGAGCCATCCTGGCTTTCCCATTCAGTAAAAGGCGGTGTGCCAGGACAACGCCGGACACTGCCTGGATATCCTCCGGCAGTACATATGTCCTTCCCTTCACAAAGGCTCTCGCCTTTGCCATATCCATAAAAGCAAGCGTTCCACGGGGGCTGACACCAAGGGTGATCATCGTATGCTTCCTCGTCCCGTCTACGATCCGGGACAGATATTTCAACACCTTATCATCCACAAAAATCTGTTTTACCTGATCCTGCATCTGGAGCAGCTCCCTCTTGGATATAATCTCCTCAATAAAGTCCAGTGGATTGATATCCTGCCGCTCCTTGATCAGGCGCATCTCCTCCTCCATCGTCGGATATCCCATGGAAATACGGATCATAAAGCGGTCCAGCTGCGACTCCGGCAGCATCTGGGTTCCGGCAGAACCCACGGGATTCTGGGTTGCCACTACAACAAAGGGATTGGGAAGCTGTCTGGTGACACCATCCACCGTCACCTGTCCCTCCTCCATGACCTCCAGCAGTGCGGACTGTGTCTTCGTGGAGGTTCGGTTGATCTCATCTGCCAGCAGCAGATTACAGAGGATCGCTCCCGGCTTATACTGGAATTCACCATCTGCCCCGATCATGTTAAAGCCAACCACATCACTGGGCAGTACATCCGGCGTAAACTGAAGACGGCGTTCTGTCAGCTCCATGGCACGGGAAAACGCCACTGCCAGTGTGGTCTTCCCCACTCCCGGCACATCCTCGATCAAAATGTGCCCCTTCGCTAAAATCGCCGTCATCACATGCTCGATCGCCTCATCCTTACCGCGAATAACCTTACCTACCTCGTTTAAAATAACCTCGATCTTCTCGTTCACCTTACCTTCTCCTTTCCCGTATCATGCCCCTGCCGGACACACTAGAAAACGCCGTATTTTACCGGCGTTCTTTTGCCTGACAGCAATCAGGGCGGATGCTGCCAGATTACGATACTTTCATTTTGAATTTCCGGACAGCCCGCTCATCCTCTGAATCAACCTTATCAATCTGTCCGCCAAGACTACAGATCTTCTCCTCGAAATTTTCATACCCGCGCTCTATATACTGGATCTGATCCACACAGGTAAAGCCATCCGCCGCCAGCCCTGCTATCACCAGGGCAGCTCCGGCACGCAGATCCGGCGCGCTGACCTTCGCTCCGGAAAAGCCATCAACTCCTGTGATAAATGCTGCATTTCCCTCCACTGTGATGTTCGCCCCCATGCGGCGCAGCTCCCCGACATATTTGAGACGCGTCTCAAATATGGTCTCCGTCACAATACTGGTTCCCTCTGACAGTGCCAGAAGTGTCGCCATCTGCGGCTGCATATCTGTAGGAAATCCGGGATACGGCATCGTCTTTACATTGGCATAGGACAGTCTGTGATCCGATACCACGTGGACACAATCATCAAACTCCTCTACGAGTGCCCCGATCTCCACAAGCTTCGCCGTAATCGCCTCCAGATGCTTCGGGATCACATTTTTGATATAAACATCACCGCCCGTGGCCGCCACGGCAAGCATATAGGTACCCGCCTCGATCTGGTCCGGTATAATGGAGTACTCGCTGCCATGCAGGGACTCGACACCCCGGATCCGGATCGCATCGGTACCGGCACCCTTGATATTGGCACCCATGCTGTTTAAAAAGTTTGCCACGTCTACGATATGGGGTTCCTTCGCCGGATTTTCGATCACCGTCTTTCCCTCTGCCATACACGCTGCCATCATAATGTTAATCGTCGCACCTACGCTGGGGCAGTCAAGATAGATATGCTCCCCCCGCAGATACTCTGCTTTCGCATCGATCTTGCCGTGGTGGATCGTCACCTCGGCTCCCAGCTGTTCAAATCCCTTTATATGCTGGTCGATGGGACGGCTCCCGATCTGACATCCTCCCGGGAGTGCCACCAGTGCTTTTTTATATTTCCCTAAAAGGGCTCCTACCAGATAATAGGAACCACGGATTTTCCGAATCGCATCCTCATCTACACTCAGATCATTGATCAGTGCCCCATTGATCCTTACCGTATGGGCATCCTCACGCTCTACGATCGCCCCGATCCCCTCGATGGCATCCAGCAGGACACGGACATCATCGACATCCGGCAGATTTTCAATCCTCACCGGTTCATTTGCCATAATTGCTGCTACTATAATACCAAGTGCTGCATTTTTTGCACCACCAATCGTCACTTCTCCTCTTAATGGCGTTCCACCTTTTATAATGTACTGCTTCATCATTACCTCCACAGATAGAAACGTAATCTCAAATATAATATCTTTTACCTGTTGTTTTATAAGTATAACACAAATTTGACATTTGTAAAACAGCAAATTAGATACTTTTCACGAAATTTTAGTGGTGTTTTTTCACAGAATAACCAAATTTTCCGATTTTTTCTCCCAGTTCAAAATATTCTCCATGGGAATATGCTACCAGCCCCGTCTGATTTAATTCAAATTTCCCATTCGCATCCATATATTTTTCACTCACCTGTACCGCCGTGACCTCTGCCAGAAACACATGATGGCTGCCAGGCTCGATCACCTGCTTTACCTGGCACTCCAGGCTCAGCGGGGATTCTGCGATAACCGGCGCATACTGTAATGTCTCTGCCGGTATGGCACTCAGCTTCATACAGGCAAATTTGTCAACATCCCGTCCTGACTTCACACCACACCAGTCGGCAGCATAGGCAAGCTCCCTTGTCGTCAGGTTGATGACAAATTCGCCCGTCTCCCGTATCATAGGATAGGAATACCGCTCAGGCCGCACAGAGATCGATACCATCACCGGATCCGAACAAACCGTCCCTGCCCATGCTATCGTCAAAACATTTTTATTCCCTGCCCGATCAGCACAGCTCACCAGTACCGCCGGTACCGGGTACAGCATATTGCCCGGCTTCCATATCTGCTTCTTATCCATCACTGCCTCCCATCCTTTCTCTCTGCCTTCATTACATATGTATTTTATAGACCAGCTTCTCTGCCAGCTCCTTATAGATCGAGAGGAAGCAATCCAGCTCATCAAACGATCCCGACAGCATGACAACGACCCTGTCACCGTTTTCCTCCATCAGTGCCAGCAGATCCTTCGCTGTCTTCTCTGTCATCTCCGGCGCATCTGTCACCAGCATACAGCCTCCGGACAGCCTTTCGATCTGCCGGGAGAGCTCCAGCTTATTCAGCTTATCCGCTGTGATCTTCACGATGCTCCTCGCCGAAAGATAGCCTACATGATTCAGCTCCTTCGTAATGCGCTTTGCCACCGCCAGCACGATTCTCTCCTCCCCGCCGGCAAATACAAAATGCGGCTGCCCGTCATCCTTTCTCACATGGGCAATGGTGCTCTTCAGTGTGCGGTACAAAATACCCCGCCCCGAAATATCCTCATGCTCATCCTCCGGCAGCTCTTCCATATCCGCATCCGGTCTTCGTTCGGCAGGCTCCGGTCGTTCCTTCTTTACTACCACCGGCTCTGAGACATACTCCCCGCCGTAATCCCCTGACGGCTCCCCTGGCATCTGTCCTTCCGGTTCTTCTGGCAGTCCCTCCGGTATCTGCCCTGCTGATTCCTCTTCGGGAGTTTCCCCGGGATCATCCTCCGGATCCGACACTGATTCGATATCCGTAATCCCCACTGGCGGTGCCGCATACAATATCCTCTCCTCCGGATCCGGGATCTCCAGCTCCGGGATCTCCTCATCCTTCGGAGGCTGCCAGCCGGGAGCTTCACAGCGTTCCTTTAATTCTTTTGCCTTTTCCACAAATTTCCCTGTGCCAAACCACAGGATCAGGTCCTTGCATTCCCGGATACACTGCTCACGCATTCCCTCCTGCTCATACAGACGCGCCAGCTGGTATCCCCACTCTTCGGTATATTCTTCTTTTTTCAGATCCTCCAGGATACTGATAAGGGTCGCTCTGGACTCCCCTTCCGCCTTCGCCAGCAGATAACGGAGCTCAAAGGTCTCCAGTGTCACGGTTCCGGCAAACTCATAGACAAGAAATAATTCCCTCGCCTCATCCATATCCCCCATACGGATCACCAGTCTGAGCAGACGGTTCAAGATATAGCGGGACTTTGTGCGGTTATAAATCAGCAAAAAGATCTCCTTTTTCTTGTCCAGTCTCTCTGCCTTTTCATACATCTCAGCAAAAAGATACAGATCCTCGATCGCCGCTACCTCTGTAAGCGGGATGGCATCGATCATATCCAGTGCCTGAACATATTTATTTTCCTGGATCAGATCCCTTACCTGTGCGCACTTCCGCATCATTTCATGTCTTTTTCCCATTCGTGTCCTGCTCCTTAAAATGAACAAAAAGCCTCCGGTATTGTAGCAATGTTGCAATAGGAGGCAGTTTCGATTTCTAATCTAATGCATAATCCGTGCGCCCCACGTCGAATCAGACTCCGGAGACGTTACCAGAACAGTTGGCTCGATCCAGGCACCCTTGCGTCACACAGAAAGCACTGCTTAGTGCTGCTTCATTCCTGACCTGACACGGTTCACAGGTTTCTATTGCACAAGACCCAGATGTCAACGCCACTTATTCCGGGCAGCTCTCCGTCATAAAATCCTCGGTGGGACAACACCCCTGCTGTAGCGGATTGCAGGTACAGGGCACCGCTATCTCCCCGGCTGCACGGAAATATTAACAATCATACATTGTCGATTATATCTTTTTTTCTGTTTTCTGTCAACGTTCTCTTTAATAATTTTCCTCCTTCAGCGTCTCCACCACATTATCTTTTTTTATCTTGGACATCGAGTACAGTATCGTGGCAAACACAACCAGAAATACACTCCCCACTGCGATCACAACGCTCTGCCATGGGATATAGAACCGCATCGCGATCTCCGAACTCATGGCGCGCCATATCAGTACAGTGATCCCGACCGCCACCGGCAGACCATACATCAGTCCCTTTACACCATAGAGCAGACACTCAAAATTCGTCATCTTGTGGAAGCTCCTCTGTGTCATTCCCACAGAGCGCAGCATGGCAAATTCTCTCCTGCGCAAAAACACATTGGTGGATATCGTGTTAAATACATTTGCTACGGCGATCAGCGAGATGAGTACGATGAATCCAAAGGAAAACACATTGATCACTGTCATCAGGGCACGGTTCACCCTGATCTGCTCCGCAATGTTATCCAGATACCCGTCATCGCCTTCCTCCTCAAGCATCTGCTGCATCTTCTCTCCCACCCCGGCCGGATCATCTGCACAAAATGCCATATTATAATCCACCGTGATCTGCTTTCGCACACCTGCCGGACATACTGCCTCCATGGCACCTGCCGGATACATGATCAGCAGTCCTGCCTGGCTTTCATAGTCAAGCCCTGCCGGTATATCCTCCCGGATCTCTCCGATCGTGATCTCCCTTTTGCCGATCACCCCGGATGGTATCTCAATCTCACTGTCATCCGGCTCATCCCTCCACCTGAAGCCAAGCCAGATCCTGCCCGGATTTTCTAAAAATGTATGGGTATTTTCATAACGGTTGTCGTCTGTATTCCACACAGTTGCCTTATCAAATGCAAGTGCCGTAGGATTTTCCGCATCCATATAACGTTTCACATCCAGATGGTGCTTTTCCAGATAATCCTGATACACTGTATCCTGTACAAAGGTGACAACTACATTCTCGACATCGATCTGCTGCTCCAGCTTCTTTAGATCCGTCGGCTTAGTCTCCCCTGTACTGTTATGGTACACGCCATCCGATACATATTTTCCTGCAACCGATACCTCACTCTCGTTCCACAGGCTATAATTGTAATAGCTCTCTGTCACACCCTTGATCTGTGAAAGCCTGTGAAACAATTCGGCATATTTTTTATCATTCTCCCTGGTCCCGCCTTCATGATCGGTGTAGTAACGCAGATCCGTGGTATAGCTCCCGATGATATCCTCCAGACCACCGGACAGATAACTGCTGAAGCTGCTGGCTGATATAAACAGCACAACACTGATAAACAATGAAAATACCGTTGCCCTGTATTTTCGCTTATTTCGTTTATAATTTTTGGAGGCAAGCACTCCCTCCAGACCAAACAGCTTCGCAGTCAGACGGGAGGTTTTCAGCTTCCGCGGTTTCACCACGATATCTGTCGTCTGACGGATCGCCTCGATCGCATTGAGCTTCAATGCCTTCCGCACCGGGAGGTACGCCGAGATCAGCACAGTGACAAATCCCACGACAGCCGCCAGAATCACTGACCACAGTGCCGCCGACATATGAATCCTCAGATCTCCTGTATTCAGGAATACGGCAAAAGTATCCTGCAGACAGTAAAAGGTCACTGTCATGCCTCCGATCCCTGCCAGCACGCCCAACGGTACCCCGATGATGCTCACTGTCACTGCCTCAAAGAGAACACTTTTTTTGATCTGCTTCCTGGTAGCACCGACAGAGGAAAGCAGACCATACTGCTTCTTTCTCTCGTTTACCGAAATGGCAAAGGAATTATAGATCAGGGAGATGGAACCAAACATAATGATCCCGATGAGAACTGCCATCAGGCCGGCCAGCATCCTGATTACATTGTCCCCCAGACCCTTTCCGGTCAGATTTAAATACATATAATTTTCATTTATGACACAGTCCTCTCCATACTCCTTTTGCAGTTTTTCCATAAATTTTCCGGATTGTCCCGGATCTTTCAACGTCATGTACGCCATCTGGTGTCCCCTGACAGCGGAAGCATCATCCAGCCTGGTAAGGGAGGCATATCCCGGAACCCAGTAGGGAGTGCCCCAGTACCCAAAACGGGCACTTTCATAGAAACCAACGATCTCATATGTCTTTTTTTCATCCGGCACAAAGTCCTCCGTTACATCATAATCCCAGTCCTCCCACATCAGATCACCGGTTTTCTTTTCCTTGCGGATGCCGGTCTCCAGCTCAAGCCTCTGTCCTACCTTGTAATCGATCCCGGATTGTTCCACAATATCAGCGGGAAGAATCAGCTCACTGGAATTTTCAGGGAGCCTCCCTTCTGTCATACGTACCGATAGGAGCTCAGGAAATTTTTCTGAAAACCCTCCAATATATAAATATGGTGTATGTTCCTTCTTTACGGTTTCCAGCCTGGCATAACCAATTTCTGCATACACCGCACTTCCGTCTACTTCTTCCCCCCGGACCGCCTCTTGAACCTGCCCTTTCTTATTTTCCAGAAAGCTGACATGCCAGCAGCCATCGTTCTGCACTGCACTCTCCACCAGAAACTCCTGCAGGCTGCTGACCGAGGTCGTCACTGCCGTGATCAATGCCACCGACAGAATGATCCCGATAATCGTGACCAGTGTCCTCGTCCGGTTCTGCCACAGGGATTTGAGTGTATATCGCCTGAAAATATTCATGAACGGATCACCTCATCTCTCACAATCCGCCCATCCTCGATCGCAAGGATCCGGTCTGCCTGCAGGGCGATCTGCTCGTCGTGGGTGATCACGATCAGCGTCTGATTATATTTTTTATTGGATGTTTTCAGGAGTTCGACGATCTCCTGACTGTTTTTTGAGTCCAGGTTTCCTGTCGGCTCATCTGCCAGCACCACGGCAGGTGATGACATAAGTGCCCGTCCGATGGACACTCTCTGCTGCTGCCCGCCGGACAGCTGATTCGGCAGATTTTTCTCCTTTCCCCGCAGTCCCAGGATATCCAGCAGCTCTCCCAGATGCTCCTGGTCTACCTTCCTGCCGTCCATCTGGATCGGCAGCGTCATGTTCTCCGTCACATTCAGGATCGGAATCAGGTTATAAAACTGATAGATCAGCCCCACCTGTCTCCTGCGGAAGATCGCCAGCTGTTCCTCATTCTGCTGATACACATCCTGCCCATTCATAAAAACCTTTCCGCCCGATGGACGGTCTACTCCCCCCAGAATGTGTAACAGCGTTGATTTGCCCGAGCCGCTTGGTCCGATGATCGCTATAAATTCCCCCTTCCGCACTGAAAAGGATACGTCATTCAGGACCATTACCTGATTTTCACCTGTCCCATAAATCCTGGATAGATGTTCCACTTTTAAAATCTCCATTGTCTCCCTCTTTTCTACGCTAATCTTACCATATAAGGATTGCGTTTGCCATATTTTCTATACTACAGAATACAGGGTAACATTTTCAGGTGACATCCGCATGACTCTAAAGTGACGGTTTTGTAAGATTCAGATGTTTAAAGTATTTTTGTAAAAGCTGTTAAAACCTTG
>N._stephensi_708_cecum__coassemble_18_pt1 | contig 17806 bp, 14 predicted proteins | sample N__stephensi_708_cecum__metabat2_high_PE_008 | metagenome-assembled genome bin N
GAACCCCTGTTACCGCCGTGAAAGGGCGGTGTCTTAACCACTTGACCATGGAGCCAGATTGTTTATGATCAAAGTCTGACAACAAATGATATATTATCATATTTATTTCTGTTTGGCAAGCAATTTTTCTGATTTTTTCAATTTTCCAATTATCAATCACGTTTTTGTTGGCTAGTAGTGCATATGATATAGTTTTTCGTAAATACCGCCCTGTGCCAGAAGCTCTTCATGGGTTCCTGTTTCTGCAATTCCCTCCTCTGTCAGTACAAGTATTTTTTCTGCATTCTGGATCGTTGTGAGACGGTGGGCGATCACGAAGGTTGTGCGGTTTTTTGCCAGCTTCTCCAGGGAATCCTGTACTACCCTTTCACTTTCGTTATCCAGTGCCGAGGTGGCCTCATCAAAGATGAGGATCGGAGGGTTTTTGAGAAATACCCTGGCGATGGAAAGGCGTTGCTTCTGTCCTCCTGACAATTTGATCCCCCGTTGTCCGATATCCGTCTCATATCCATCGGGAAATGCCATGATAAACTCATGGGCGTTGGCATTTTTGGCGGCAGCGATAACCTCCTCCTTTGTGGCACCGGGTCTTCCGTATGCGATATTTTCGTAGATGGATCCGGCGAAGAGATAGACATCCTGCTGTACGATACCGATCTGGCTGCGCAGGCTCTGGAGTGTTACCTGGCGGACATCGTAGCCGTCTACCCGCACACAGCCGCCGGTTACGTCATAAAAGCGGGGAATCAGAGAACAGAGTGTTGTCTTCCCTGCACCCGAGGAGCCGACCAGTGCAACATAAGAACCGGATGGAACCTCCAGATTGATATGATGCAGGACGCGGTTATTATTCTCTTTATAATGAAAGGATACATTTTCAAAGGTGATATTGCCATTGAGGGGAGGAAGCGGGACGGCATCCTCTGCATCTTTAATATCCGGCATGATATCCATGATCTCACGAAACCGCTCGAAGCCGGTATAACCATTCTGAAACTGCTCTGTAAAGTCTACCAGTGTGCGGATCGGCTCTGTAAAGACTCCTATGTAGAGAAGAAAGGTGATGAGATCGCTGATGGTGACATGCCGGTAGGAGATCAGAACCCCGCCGACAAGAATGACATTCACCTGGATCAGTGTGGTAAAGAGTCCGACACCCGCCTGAAAGCTGCCCATATAGTGGTAGCTGTTTTTCTTTGCCGAGAGGAAGCCGTCATTTCCCTGTTTAAATTTTGCATTCTCCACATCTTCATTGGCGAAGGATTTTACAACGCGGATACCGGAAAGGTTATCCTCGATCTGAGCATTGATGTCAGCGATTTTTTCACGGTTCCTCTTAAATGCGCGGCGCATTTTACGATTGAGGAGAAAAGCAAAAAGAAACATAAAGGGCAGTACGATGAAGGCGGCAAGCACCAGCCAGCCGTTGATGTTTATAAGGATGATAAAGGCACCGGTGATCTTTAGCACAGAGAGTATGATGTTTTCCGGTCCATGGTGGAGGAGCTCTGTGATATCAAAAAGGTCAGAGGTGATCCGGCTCATCAGCTGTCCCACCTTGGCATCATCGTAGAAGGCAAAGGAAAGTTTCTGCATATGATCGAAAATTTCGGCACGCATATTGTATTCCATCTTCGCTCCCATGACGTGTCCGTAGTTGCCGATAAAGAAGCGGCTGTAGCAGTCAACTGCCAGCAGGAATATGAGAAATAAAGCGATATAAGGGAGCTGATGAAGGATTTCACCGGATGGCAGGTAAAACAGCGTGGAGGTGACATAACGGACCACCAGGGGGATCACCAGGGCAGCACCTGCTGATAAAGCGGCAAATAACATATCCAGCCAGAATGTTTTCATATAAGGTTTATAATAGTGAATCATTTTACGTAGATTTGTGTTCATAAAGATATCGGTCCTTTCCTGTTGATAATCCGACAAGCATCAATATATTAGCACATCAGGAAAAAGATTTCAATTCAAAAATCTTTCCGAATATCTGGTCCGGATATCGCTACATAAAAAAGGGTTGAATAAATTCTTCCCTGACTATATAATAAAGGTGTTCATATATAGAGAAAATGTCGAAAGGAGTTACTGTGAAAAATTGCACCGATGTACCAATTTTTCACAATACGATTTGTGCCGGAGCGTCACAAATCGTATTGATCACAGAGCAAAAAAGAACATGAAATGTTCTTCTTTTGCTCGTGGCTCCGTCGCTACGCTCCGGAATGGAGGATATTATGAGCGAAAACACTTGTCTTGAAAAGCAGCCTCTGAACGATGAAATGCTGCAGAAAATGGACGCTTACTGGCGTGCTGCCAACTATCTGTCAGCCGGACAGCTATATCTGCTGGACAATCCGCTGATGCGTACCCCACTCACGATGGAACACATCAAAAAGAAAATAGTAGGTCACTGGGGAACTGTTCCCGGGCAGAACTTTGTCTGGACACATTGTAACCGTGTGATCAAGCGTTATGATCTGGATATGATCTACATTTCCGGTCCCGGTCATGGTGGAAACTTCCAGATCGCCAATACATATCTGGAGGGAACCTACAGTGAAGTATACCCGAACATCAGCCAGGATGAAGAGGGTATGAAGAAAATGTTTAAGCAGTTCTCCTTCCCGAGTGGTGTTCCCAGCCACTGTGCCCCGGAGACACCAGGTTCCATCAATGAAGGTGGTGAGCTCGGTTACTCAATCGCTCATGCATTTGGTGCTGTATTTGACAATCCGGAACTGATCGCCGTAGCCGTAGTTGGTGATGGTGAGTCTGAGACAGGACCTCTTGCGACTTCATGGCATTCCAATAAATTCCTGAATCCGGTAAATGACGGTGCGGTGCTGCCGATCCTTGACATGAATGGTTATAAGATCAGTAATCCGACTGTATTTGCCCGTCTGTCCCACGAGGAGGTAGAGCACTTCTTCCTTGGCTGTGGATGGGAACCTCACTTTGTGGAGGGTGACGATCCGATGACGATGCATAGGCTGATGGCTGAGACGATGGATACCTGTATTGAAAAGATCAAACAAATCCAGAAGCATGCCCGTGACAAGAGTGATGCGACAAGACCGAGGTGGCCGATGATCGTACTTCGCACACCAAAGGGATGGACTGGTCCGAAAGTGGTAGACGGAGATAAGATCGAAGGCTCCTTCCGTGCCCATCAGGTGCCGATGTCCATGGAGAAGCCGGAGCATCTTGATCAGCTGCGGGAGTGGCTGGAGAGCTATAAGCCGGAAGAGCTATTTGATGAGAATGGTCGTCTGGTACCGGAGATCGCAGAGCTGACACCGAAGGGAAATGCACGTATGGGATCGAATCCTCACGCTAACGGCGGACTCCTGATGAAGGATCTGCGTCTTCCGGATTTCCGTGATTACGGTATTGAGGTAGAGCCTGGCAAGACGAAGGCGCAGGATATGATCGAGCTGGGCGGATACATCCGTGATATCTTTAAGCTGAACAAGGAAAATAAGAACTTCCGTATTTTCGGACCGGATGAGTCCATGTCCAACCGTCTCTATCATGCGTTTGAGGAGGAAAACCGCGCATGGAATGCACAGATGTATGACGATGATGATAAGCTGGCTCAGGACGGACGTATCATGGACGGTATGCTTTCCGAGCATATGTGCGAGGGATGGCTGGAGGGTTATCTGCTGACAGGACGCCACGGTTTCTTTGCCAGCTATGAGGCATTTATCCGTATCGTTGATTCCATGGCGGCACAGCATGCGAAATGGCTGAAGGTGACGAACCAGCTCTCCTGGAGACAGCCGATCGCTTCCCTGAATTTTATCCTGACATCCAATGTATGGCAGCAGGATCACAATGGGTTTACCCATCAGGATCCGGGATTCTTAGACCATATCGCAAATAAAAAGGCAGATGTAGTGCGTATGTATCTGCCGCCGGACACAAACTGTCTGCTTTCCTGCTTTGATCACTGTATCAAGAGCAAGAATTATGTCAATGCCATCGTGGCATCCAAGCATCCGAGTTGCCAGTGGCTTTCGATGGAGCAGGCGGTAAAACATTGCACACAGGGTATCGGTGTATGGGAATGGGCAAGTAACGACCAGAACGAAGAGCCGGATCTCGTCCTTGCCTGCTGCGGTGATACACCTACACTTGAGACACTGGCCGCTACCACGATTCTCCGTGATGCGATGCCGGAGCTGAAGATCCGTGTTGTCAATGTCGTTGACCTCTTCAAGCTTGAGTCCGATGCGAAACATCCGCACGGTCTCAGCGACCGCGAATTCGATTCCATCTTTACAAAAGATGTACCGGTTATTTTTGCATTCCATGGTTATCCGACACTGATCCATGAGCTGACACATGACCGCAACAATAAGAAATTCTCTGTACATGGTTATCTGGAGGAAGGCACGATCACGACACCATTTGATATGCGTGTCCAGAATGAGATCGACCGCTTCAACCTCGTAAAGGATGCCATCATGCATCTGCCGCAGCTGGGCAATAAGGGTTCTTATCTGATCCAGCAGATGAACGATAAACTGGTTGAGCATAAGCAGTATATCGCTGAGTACGGTCAGGATCTTCCGGAGATCCGTGACTGGGTATGGCATGTGTAAGGTGGATTTGCCGAACGCAGCACAATTCTGAAAAATGACAATAAAGGACCACCCTGCTGCATGGGATGATAAAGATGCGGCAGGGTGGTCCTTTAGCTGAGGCTGCGTTTCTCAGTCAACGCTTTTTATTGTCCACCATCCATTTTTCTTTGAGCCGTTTCTTTCTATGACTCCGCATTCCTTTAAATGTCGTATCCTTTTGGTGATCGTGGTTGTTCCCAGCCCAAGCCGTTTACTGATTTCGCGGACACGAATGTGGCTGTCATTTTTCATCAGCATAAGAATTTTCTCATCCCGGCTGTCGGTCAGCCAGCTTGTATTTTCTTTTATGATGTCATTTCTTTCTCTTTTTTTGTTGAGTGGAATCGTGACGGTAATAAAATTCTCTGTAATGTCAAATACTTTTTTCCCGTATCTGGATATGATCAGGGGAACTCCGTGTCCTGTTTGCTCGATATAATCCAGCTGCACCATGATCTGCTGAAGCTCAAGATTTACCGGCTTGCTTTTGCCCTCATAAAATTCTTCCAGTGACAGGCCGTCCGGCAGTCCGCCTACAGATATAATCTCGATGCGGTCATCAAACAGATAGACAGCAGGAGGTGTCTGTCTTGACCACCGGTTATGCAGACAGGCATTCAGCCAGGCTTCCCGGAAGCATGAAAAATCAAACAATTTCTTCTCCTGACGAAGACTTCCGTTCATATCGACAACGGTATCATTCAATGCTTCTATATAGTCTAATACCTGCTTTGCCGCTACCAGCATACATTTATAGCCATATTCATTGCGCCGGATCAGATTTGTCTTGTCTGTCCCTCGGAATACAGCGACCTTGATGGAATAGCTGTTAGTATCAGCCAGGATTCCTGCCATTAAGTTATAAGTTCCGTTTCTGGTCAGGAGATTGAGATTTTCCTGAAAGGTACTGTCCCGGAGTGTCAGATCCTTTCCTGTATACAATGTTTTTAACTGATCAAAGGTCAGCTCCTGATTATTGGATTCGATATTTACGATGGAATCGGACACACTAAGCATCAGACTGCGTAGCTGCTGCGGAGATATTTCCCTGTCCTCATCTGCTGATCTCATATAATATTTTCCATATGCGGAATACGGTTTTTCATCGCCCTCAACAGTGACCTTTATTACATTTTTATCATCGCACAGTTCCATCATGATTGTCGGAATGACCTGTGGTTTAATGGCGTTTGCAATTCCCTGTGAGATTTCACGCAGGGTGCGGTCGCCGATCTGCTGACCGACAATTTCTCCGTCATTTCTCACACCAAAATATAAAATGCCACTTCCGTTTTTATTCAACATAGAAGCCAGTGAGATCATACCTTCCCTGAGCTCGCCTGTCGTTTTTTTAAATTCTACGGATTCTGTTTCCATACCAATATTCATATCTGCACACCTCCATCCTGAATATAGTATAACTCATTTCAAGATTTTAATCAACAGCTTATTGAACACTTATTCAACAAAATGGCGTGTTGATTAAAGTGTGTATTAAGTGGGATGAAAAGGGAAGAGAATTGTAGTAGTGTATACCATAATATTGATCTGACACAAACCTGCCTCAAAAAAATGATTTTCTTTATATATGAATAATGATATAATGAATATCAGATGAAAACGTGATAAAAGAACAATAGGAGGTTTCAATGAAGCGGGTTATTACAGTTTTACTTATATTAGGTATGATCTTTGGCAGTATGGCAGGGTATGAGACCACGGAGGCGAAGGAGGATCTGGCGGGATACACACAGACCCTCACCCATCCGGTGAAAGGAACCCTGTATGCGGTGCAGGAGGAAGAAGAGGACCAGTCAGGCGGAGTATACAAAAGAAGTGTTCAGACACAGGGGAACCTAGAGGACCTGGGCGGGATCCTGAATGAACAGATGCAGCATTATCTGGACGGCACGGGTAGTCCGGCGGCCCAGGTAAGTGACCTGACCAGTGCAGAGAGGGCACGGGTTGGTCAGGATCTGAGATCAAAGGTTACCTTTTCACTGTCCTCTTACCGGATTCCTTATGATCCGGATTATGTTCTCCAGTACGTCTACGAGGCGATCGGCACCTATCCGAATCTTTGTGCGCTGCATACTTTGATCGGAGTGTCCTATGGCAGGAACATCAATAGTCTGGAGGTATACAGTCCGGTGACAGCGGGAAAGATGAAGGCAGGGATCAGGAGTTATAAGGCAAGGCTTGAGGAATTGATCGCTGTCCCAGAGAAGGATGCGGAGATGTCCGATATGGAGAAGCTGTTATATGTTCATGATGAGGTCGTGATACGTGCCTCATATGCCCAAAATAATATAAATGAAGCGGCTGTCCATACCCCGATGACGCTTTTGCTGGATGGAGAGGTGGTATGTCAGGCGTATGCAGGTGTCATGAACCAGGCAGCGATCGCCCTGGGGATAAAAAGTCTACAGCTGGCAAGCAGCAGTCATGCGTGGAATGCCATGGAGCTGGACGGCAAATGGTATTATCTGGATGCTACCTTCGATGATCCTGTCGGTAATCTGGAGAGGGATTTTGTAAATCACAAATATTTTCTGTTCAATCTGACGGATATCATGGGAGAAGCGGATGTTTTGGAAAGTCATACGCTGGATCAGATCAATTAGGCTTTGTACAGTACTATTCCGCAAAATATGGGAGATTCCTATCAGAATATCCTCCCAAAGAAGCTGCAGGTGCAGATGAATTATCTGGATGGCAGCTGGTATTATGGGAGCGGCAGACAGATTTACCGCTGGGATGGCAAGAGCCAGTCCGGTACTGTATTTTCTGCTATTCCTGCCGCGGATAACCGGGCATGTGCTGTCTGTGAGGGAAAATTGTATGTCAGTGGTTCCGATGGTGTGTCAATCTATGAAAATGGACAGTTGCAGCCATTGGTCAATGGTTCCGTCAAAAAAATGGCAATCATAGACGGGACGCTTCACTATCAGACAGCCGCGGGCTGGCAGACAAAGGTACTGGTGGAGAGGGCACCGGAGGAGGATATTGCAGATCCGCCGCAGAAATCAGATTCGGCATCAACACAGACAACAGGAAGTACTACAGGCGTGACAACGGATCAGACAACGGACAAGACAGTGTCAGCAAAAAGTGTGACCCCGGGCAGGGTGACGGTTTCTTCTGTTAAAAATAAGAAGAAAAAATCCATTACCCTTACATTCAAAAAGGTAAAGAATGCAACGGGATATCAGTATTCCTACGCCACAAATAAAAAGTTTAAAAAAGCGAAGAGTAAGACGACGAAGAAGCTTTCTGTAACGATAAAGAAACTAAAAAAGAAAAAGACGTATTATGTCAGGGTCCGTGCCTACTCGGTTGCGAATGGTAAAAAGAAATACGGTAAGTGGAGCAAAATAAAAAAAGTAAAGATAAAGAAATAGTATAAGGAAGGGCTTGCAGCATTTTGGTGTGACTGCAGGCCCTTATGTAACGGGGTATAACTACTGCCGATAATCAGTTCTAAGGAGAATGTAATACCGAAACGGGATGATGGGGGTTATAATAGAGGGCAGATACGGAATTGTAATAATCGTTAATGATGACTGTAACAGGAAGGAAAGGATACCTAAATGGATTGTAGATTTGCAACAAAATGTATTTATGGAAGTGGAAAGGCTGATGATACAGAGGGAACAGGAGCGATCAGCTTCCCGATCTATCAGACGGCTACCTATGAGCATCCGGCAGTGGGACAGAGCACGGGATTTGATTACAGCCGCCTGCAGAATCCGACAAGACAGCGGGTCGAGCAGGTTGTGGCATCCCTGGAGGGAGGAGTGGATGCCCTGGCATTTTCTTCCGGTATGGCGGCGATCACGGCGATGATGGAGCTGTTCCGGCCGGGCGACCATCTGATTACGGATGCGGATCTCTACGGCGGAAGCATCCGGCTTTTCGATCACGTGAGCGAAAAAAACGGGCTCATATTCAGCCATGTGGACTGCTCTTCCGTGGATGTGGAAAGCTTTATCCGGGAGAATACAAAGGCGATTTTTATTGAGACACCGACCAATCCGATGATGCATATTGTTGATATCCGTAAAGTATCGGATATCGCAAAGAGACATGGTTTGCTGCTGATCGTAGACAATACATTTATGTCGCCATATTTCCAGCATCCGTTTGAGCTTGGGGCAGACATTATCATTCACAGCGGCACAAAGTTTCTGGGCGGGCACAATGATACGCTTGCCGGATTTATTGTGGCAGGTTCACAGGAGCTGGCGGACAGTCTGCGTTTTTTGATCAAGACAGTCGGTTCAGGGCTTGCGCCGTTTGACAGTTTCCTGATCCTGCGCGGGATCAAGACGCTGCCGCTCCGGATGGAGAAGGCGCAGGAAAATGCACAGGCTATCGTTTCATGGCTATTGCAGAATAAAAAGGTTCTGCGCGTATATTATCCGGGGATCGAGGGGACAAAGGAATATCAGATCTGTAAAAAACAGGCAGATGGGTTTGGCAGTATGCTTACATTTGAAGTCAAAAGCGGGGAGCTTGCAAGGCATATCCTGAAAGAGACAAAATTAATTCCATTTGCAGAGAGCCTTGGCGGGACAGAGACACTGCTGACTTATCCGTCCACACAGACACATGCGGATGTGCCGGAGCAGGTACGCATTGAAAATGGGATTACGGACAGGGTACTCCGGCTTTCAGCAGGAATCGAGGATAAAAGAGATCTGATTGCGGATCTGGAGCAGGCATTTTCTTCTTTTGAGTGATGACAGGGAAAGAAAAGCGGCAAGTGAGGAGGGACAGAAATGTCAGAAAAAAATATCAATGCCGGAAACATTGATTTTGACATGGTGATTGACCGGGAAAATACAGACTGCCTGAAATATGATTTTGCAGTGAGGCGTGGGAAACCGGAAAATATCCTGCCGTTATGGGTGGCGGATATGGACTTTAAGACATCAGAAAAGATACTGGAGGCAATCCATCAGAGAGTGGAACACGGGATTTTTGGCTATACTGAGAGCGGGGAACAGTATTTCGAGGCAGTCGCAGACTGGATGGACAGAAGGCATGGCTGGGAGGTTAAAAGAAACTGGCTTGTAAAAACGCCCGGCGTGGTGTTTGCCCTTGCCATGGCAGTAAAGGCATACTCGGATGCCGGGGATGCGGTGCTCATTCAGCAGCCTGTCTATTACCCATTTACGGAAGTGATAGAGGATAACGGCAGGAGGGTGGTCAGTAATGACCTGGTTCTGGGAGAGGATGGGCGTTACCACATTGACTTTGAGGATTTTGAGAGGAAGATTGAAGAGAACAACATTCCGTTATTTCTGCTTTGTAGTCCGCACAACCCGGTAGGCAGGGTGTGGACGGAGGAAGAGCTGATAAGGATGGGAGAAATATGTTTAAAGCATAATGTCATTGTTGTCAGTGACGAGATCCATGAGGATTTCGTGTTTGGGGAGAGAAAGCATATTGTCTTTGCAAACCTGAAAAAAGAGTTTCAGGATATATCTGTGATCTGTACCTCCCCGGCAAAGACGTTTAACCTTGCGGGACTCCAGATTTCCAATATCTTTATTCCGGATGGGAAGCTCCGCAGACAGTTTAAGAAGCAGATTGCGGCAGCAGGGTACAGCCAGTTGAATACGCTTGGCCTGACAGCCTGCGAAGCGGCATACCGTTATGGAGATGATTGGTATGAGGTGATGCTGGAGTATGTGCAGGGCAATATCCGGTTTATGAAGGAATATCTGGAACGGGAGCTGCCACAGCTTACGATGACGGAACCGGAGGGGACTTATCTTGTCTGGGTGGATTTCAGACAGCTGGGATTATCCGAGGCAGAACGGGAGCAACTCATTGTGAAAAAAGCGAATCTCTGGCTGGATTCCGGTGCGATTTTCGGAAAAGCAGGGGAGGGCTTTGAGCGGTTTAACGTTGCCTGCCCGAGAGTGATATTGGGGAAAGCACTGGAACAGCTGAGGGAGGCAGTTTATTTAAGTCAGGGAAAGGAAACCGGCGATGTGTGAATTATTTGGTGTGAGCAGCAGGAAGAAAACAAAAATTAATGATTTTTTGTGGGAATTTTATTCCCACAGTGGGGAACATCCACATGGATGGGGACTGGCGGTATTGCATAATGGTATGGTTTCTGTTGAAAAAGAGCCGGTCCGGGCAGACAGGAGCACCTATCTGAGGGAGCGGCTCCGTCATGAGATTTCGGTCAGGGATGCAATCGCCCATATCCGGCTTGCCACGAAAGGGAATATGGAATATGAGAACTGTCATCCTTTTGTGAGGCAGGACAGCTCAGGCAGGAGATGGACACTGGCACACAATGGTACGATGTTCCGCTGTCCGGTACTGGATCCTTATTTTTATCAGCAGGAGGGACAGACTGACAGCGAGCGGATTCTGTATTACCTGACAGACCGGATTGACAAAAGACAGGAGGAGGCAGGACATCCGCTGACAGTGGAGGAGCGGTCTGAAGCGGTTGATGAAACCCTATGCGGGATTGCCGGGGGGAACAAGATGAATCTTCTGATCTTTGACGGGGAATATCTTTATGTACATACAAACTATGCGGATTCCTTATTCTGCTTACAGGAAGAGGGCACTGCCTATTTTTCTACCAGACCGCTGGGGAAATATGCGTGGAACCCGGTACCCATGTCCGTACTCTGTGTGTGGAAGGCGGGAGAAATGGTGTATAAAGGAACCAGTCATCATCATGAATATATCGACAATCCAGAGGATATGCAAGGGTTGTTTCTGGATTATTCAGCACTTTAAATGGTATGTTTGGAAGGGTGAAAGATATGTTAGATATTACAATGGACAAAATAAAAGAAAAATTGTTGTCAGGCGAGTTTGGTCTTGAGCTGGAGGGACTACGGATTGATCAGGGCGGGTATCTGGCACATACACCGCATCCGTTTCCGGATGATGACCATATCGTGCGCGATTTCTGCGAAAACCAGATCGAGATCAACACAGGAGTGGAGCACAGCCCGAAGAAAGCGGTGGAGACATTGGGGAAATACTACCGGCAGATCCAGAATACACTAAAAACCCTGCCGCAGCCGGAGTTCCTGTGGGCATTTTCCAATCCGCCGTATATTAAGAGTGAGGATGACATACCGGTAGCGGATTTTACCGGTATTGACAGTTCTAAAACACGTTACCGCAATTATCTGTCTGACCGCTATGGAAGATATAAAATGGCATTCAGTGGAATCCATTTGAATTATTCCTTTTCGGAAGAGCTGTTACGCGCCGCCTTTACGCAGAGCGGGCAAAAGGACTACAAGGATTATAAAAATCACATTTATCTGGAACTGGCAGAGAAGCTGACTGTCTATGGATGGATCGTGGTTGCGGTGACAGCCGCCAGCCCGTTACTTGACAGCTCTTATGTAGAGAAGGGCAAATGCGGGGAGGATGTATTTCTGGGACTTGCCTCGGTGCGGTGCAGTGAGCTGGGGTACTGGAATTTTTTTACCCCGATCTTTGATTATACGGATATCGGCAGTTATGTGGACAGTATACAAAGCTACATAGACAGGGGACTGATACAGGCACCATCCGAGTTGTATTATCCCATCCGCCTAAAACCGAGGGGATTGAATGATCTGCATTCCCTGGCGGAGAATGGTGTCAACCATATCGAACTGCGTATGATCGATGTCAATCCCCTGGCAGAATACGGATTGGATGCACGGGATGTGGCATTTGTACAGTTGTTGATCTGCTGGCTGGTTACGATACCGGAACAGAAGCTCAGTAAAAAGCAACAGGTACAGGCGGAGCAGAATTATAAAAATGCGGCACATTATGATTTAAAGACTGTGAAAATAGTTATGCCGGATGGAGAAGTCTGCCCGGTGGCAGATGCCGCCCGGCATATCATACAGCAGATGAAGAATTTTTATCGGGAATACCCAGAGGAAATACAGGAGATTCTGTGGTATCAGGAGGAAAAGTTTATGGATGCCGGGAATCGGTATGCGTGGCAGATCAGGGAGAAATTTAAGGATGGATATGTCGAAAAGGGAGTAAAGTTTATCCGGGACAGGCTGCCGCTATAAATTCTGCTTATAAACAGCCATAAGAAAAACAAAGAGAGTACACAGGAAAAAAGAATTGACAAGGGAAAAGTCAGTGAGTATAATAACATTATCAAAACATAGATAACCTATCAAAACGATAGGTTATAAAAATAACAGGAGGTAAGTACTATGGCAGGGATTAAAGAAAGTGCATTGGAGCTGATCGGAGGCACACCATTGCTGAAACTCAACCGTTACAGCGAAAAGGCTGGTGTGAAGGATGTAGAGATCATAGCAAAGCTGGAATATCTGAATCCGGCGGGTTCAGTCAAGGACAGAATTGCACTGGCAATGATAGAGGATGCGGAGAAGAGCGGCAAAATAAAGCCTGGGGCGACGATCATCGAACCAACGAGCGGCAATACCGGAATCGGTCTGGCAGCAGTAGCGGCAGCCAAGGGATACAAGGCGGTCCTTACCCTGCCCGACACAATGAGCGTGGAGCGGAGAAACCTGCTGAAGGCGTATGGTGCCGAGCTGGTACTGACGGAAGGTGCGAAGGGCATGAAGGGTGCGATCGCAAAGGCGGAGGAACTGGAAAAAGAGATCGAAGGAGCAGTGATCCTCGGGCAGTTTGTCAATCCGGCGAACCCTGCGGTCCATAAGGCGACGACGGGACCGGAGATCTGGGAACAGACGGATGGGAAGGTGGACATCTTTGTGGCGGGTGTCGGTACCGGTGGGACGGTCACCGGTGTCGGGGAGTACCTGAAGGAGCAGAACCCGGATGTAAAGGTGGTGGCAGTGGAGCCGGCCACAAGCCCTGTCTTGTCGAAAGGGACACCGGGAGCGCACAAGATTCAGGGGATCGGGGCCGGATTTGTCCCGGATGTCCTGAACACGAAGGTCTATGATGAAGTGATCGCGGTCGAGAATGACGATGCCTTTGCGGAAGGGAAAGCCTTTGCAGTGGCAGAGGGAATCCTTGTAGGTATCTCATCCGGTGCTGCGCTGAAAGCGGCATCCATCCTCGCAGGGAGAGCGGAAAATGCGGGAAAAACTATTGTTGTGCTGCTTCCGGATTCCGGTGACAGGTATCTGTCCACGCCGCTTTTTAGTAATTAACACATCATGAAGCAAACAATGAAATATATATGAGCACGGGCAGTAAGATAAGATATTGTGTTTTAGTTTTTAATATGTTATAGTATAAATTATACGAAGGTACATTTCGATGACTGAAGTGTACCTTTTTTCGGATAAAATGGCAGAAGTACCAGATACATATAATAGCAGAGAAGGAGGATAAGATATGTCAAAGGATTCCATATGGATTACAGGTGCAGAGGGAAGGCTTGGTTCTGCATTGGTACAGCTTTTGAAAAAGGATGTAAAAAACAAAGTAGTCGGTACAGACCGGGATGTAGATGTCACGGATATGGAGGCGGTGGATCATGCAGCGAATGTATACCACCCGAATATTGTCATCAACTGCGCCAGCATTTCAGATGCAGAGTGCTGTGAGAAAGATATGGTAGAGGCATTCCGTGTAAATGCGTTGGGAGCGAGGAATCTGGCATCTGCGACCAGGAGGTTGAATGCGAAACTGATCCAGCTTTCTACCGATGATGTTTTTGACGGAAAGGCTTCCGGACGGATGACAGAATTTGATATTCCGGATCCGCAGACTGTATATGGAAAATCAAAGCTTGCCGGGGAAAATTATGTCAGGGAACTGAATCCCAGGCACCTGATCATCCGCAGCTCCTGGGTTTATGGTGCGGCAGACGGGGAAACGGCGCAGGATTATTTTGCCTATGTGGTGGAACAGGGAAAAAACCAGAGATCCTTTGAGGCACCCTTTGACCGGATCAGCACACCGACCAGTGCAGGTGAGCTGGCACGTTTTATCTGTAGTCTTCTGGATAAGACGGAGTATGGGATCTATCATGCTTCCTGCGAAGGGGTATGCAGCAGATATGAATTTGCCAGGACGATCCTTGCTTTGATGGGATATGATCCTGCCCTGGTGAAAGGGACCTTCTCATCCCATAATGGAAGACAGATATCCACTCTTCTGGAAAACCTTATGATGAAGATGACAGAGATTCACACCATGCCGCAGTGGATGGATGATCTGAAGGCTTATGTAGAGGAGTATAAAAGCAGGAAGGCAGAACAGGAGGAGTGATTATGAAAGAAAAAACGAATGAAGGAAAAAAGAAGATGGGGCTTACCACGAAGATTTTTGTGGGGCTGATCGGAGGTTTGATCTTAGGTGTTATTTTGAATCTATGGGTACCTAATTCCTATTTCAGGGACACTATTCTGGTTGATGGAATATTCTATGTGGTTGGTAATGGTTTTATCCGTCTGATGAAGATGCTGGTTGTGCCCCTGGTATTCTGCTCCCTGATTTGCGGAAGCTCTGCGATCGGGGATACGAAGGCACTGGGGAAGGTAGGCGGCAAAACCATTGTATTTTACCTTTTGACTACTGCCCTGGCAGTAACAGTTGCCATTGGCGTTGCCTCTGTTGTCAGACCGGGGATCGGATTGGATATGTCTGCGATTGAGACCGGGGAGGTCACAACCGCAGAAAAGGTTTCTGCGGCAGATACGATTTTGAATATCATACCGGAGAATCCGATTGGTGCCCTGGCAGACGGAACGATGCTCCAGATTATCCTGTTTGCCCTTTTGGTGGGTGTGCTGCTGGCAAAAATGGGAGAGCGGGCAGAATTGATCTCCAATTTCCTGAACCAGTGCAATGATTTAATGATGGAGATGACGAACCTGGTGATGGGGCTGGCTCCCATCGGTGTATTCTGTATGATCGCCAAAACCTTTTCTAACTTGGGATTTGAGGCATTTCTGCCTTTGCTGAAATATATGGGAAGCGTGTTGCTTGGTCTGGCTGTCCAGTGTCTGGTGGTATATATGATTTTGCTGGTGTTGTTTACCAAGCTGAGTCCGATGAAGTTTTTGAAAAAATTCTTTCCGGTTATGGCATTTGCCTTCTCCACCTCTACCTCCAATGCGACCATTCCCCTGAATATCGATACCCTGGAGGAGAAGGTGGGAGTATCCAGAAGGATATCTTCTTTTACCATTCCCCTTGGAGCCACCATCAATATGGATGGAACCTCGATCATGCAGGGTGTGGCGGTTGTATTTGCGGCACAGGCATATGGAATGCATCTGGGCGTGAGCGGTTATCTGACTGTGATCGCCACGGCAACGCTGGCATCCATCGGTACAGCGGGTATCCCTTCTGTGGGACTGGTAACGTTGTCTATGGTATTTACATCGGTAGGGCTTCCGGTGGAGGCGATCATGCTGATCATGGGTGTAGACAGGATCCTGGATATGGTCAGGACATCGGTGAATATTACCGGAGATGCAGTGTGTACGACGATTGTGGCACATCAGAATGGTGATCTGGATCGTGAGGTATTTAACAGAGTGGAGGAAAAGGATGAATAAAAAGTTTTTGGCTGTCTGTCTGTGCTGTATCGCCTTTCTCTTCAGTGCCTGCGGCGATGCGGATCCGGCTGCATCGAAGCCTGGGACAGGGGAGGCAGTCGAGGTCAATGAAAATTATGTGGAGGAAATCCGGGAAAAGGGACATCTGACAGCAGGGTGCAAGATGGATGTGCCGGATCTGGGATTTTATGACAGGGAGACAGATACATGGTCCGGGCTGGAGGTGGAGCTTGCCTATCAGACCGCAGCAAATGTATTTGAGGTCAGCGTGGAAGAGGCAAAAGCACAAAAGTTAGTGGAATTTGTCGGGGTGACGGTGGCTGATCGTGAGGAAAAGCTGGAATCGGGAGAGGTGGACTGTCTTTTTGCTACCTATACGGTCACGAAGGAGCGGCAGAAGCGATTCGCTTTTTCAGACAGTTATTATACGGATTATATCGGATTACTGGTAAAGACTTCAGGCGAGAATGCGAACTCGCTGGGGAGCAGTGAGATCCACTCACTGGCTGACCTGGATGGAAAGTATATCGGTGTGCCCAGGAACGCAACGACCAGGGAGGCTTTCCTGAAATATATGGACACTATGAATACGTTGAAGGTAAGCCCGATTTTCTGCGAATACGAGAGCTATGAGGCACTTTTTAAAGCATTGAAGGATGGGAATATTGATGTGATGTCGGTGGATGTCAGTATCTTAAAAGGCTATGTGGATGATACTACGGTGATACTGGGAGACCGTTTTGGCGGACAGTATTATGGGGCGGCTGTGAAGAAAGAAAATGTGAAGCTGCTGGATTTCATTAATCAGGCAGTCGGTGGAGAATCCCGGTAAGATTTATCATTGTCCTATAAAACCCGGCACACCGAAGAAAAAAGACCATACTGTATTTAACCCTCATGGGAATAAAGGCGTTCTGCGGTAAGCAGAGTGCCTTTTTGTATTGAAAAGTGAAATTCAAAACAAATCTCAAAAAAATCAAGACTGTATCAGGAAAAATTGATATACTGTTACTACATCGCGATGGAAAGCAGGTATGAACATGAGTTATTCAGCCATAACACACGCCCTTGTCAATTATGTGGAGGGGCATCTTGAAAATATGAATCTGAGGGAAATGGCGAAAAGCTTTGGGTTTTCGGAGACATATCTGAGGGAACTATTTCGCAGGAATGTAAATATGCCAATTATGCAGTATTGTAGGAGAAGAAGAATGATTGTGTCTGCATCCCAGCTATTGCATTCTGATAAAACCATCCTTACGATTGCCCTGGAAAATGGATTTTCCAACCCGGAATCATATACAAGGGCTTTTAAGAAAATTTTTGGTATGACTCCAAGCCGTTTTCGGTCAGAGCGGCTGATGATTGGAAGAAAGCAGTTAGAGGCAGGTGTGTATGGGTTGGAACGGCTTGACAGAAAAATGACAAGGAGTGACGAAATTATGTTGGAGCAAAACAAGAATAGTACAATGTTATATGGCATCCGGAAAATTGAACATGGTGCATATGGCAGCGACAGGCGCGGCATTCCGTTTTGTCTGGAATCGGGAGGAGTGGGATTTAAGTAATATTGACACATATCATACCCTGAGGGAATCAAATGACATTTACCAGTATGGGGCAAAGGCATTGGGAAGGGAATTTTCTTTTCTG
>N._stephensi_708_cecum__coassemble_21_pt1 | contig 17743 bp, 17 predicted proteins | sample N__stephensi_708_cecum__metabat2_high_PE_008 | metagenome-assembled genome bin N
ATCAGTCATGGACAGGTGTTTGATGAAAATTTTCTGATGATGCTTGCCACTTTTGGTGCCTTCGGTGTCAGGGAATTTTCGGAGGCAGTCGCTGTCATGCTGTTTTATCAGGTCGGGGAGCTGTTCCAGGGCTATGCCGTGGGGAGGTCGCGTCAGTCCATCTCTGACATGATGGATATCTGCCCGGAGTACGCCAATGTCGAGGAAGATGGCAGACTGACCCGGGTGGATCCGGATGATGTGGCGGTCGGGACAGTCATTACTGTTAAACCGGGCGAGAGGATCCCGCTGGATGGGGTAGTGATGGAGGGAAAATCCATGATTGACACGGCAGCCCTCACAGGAGAGTCCGTTCCGAGGTCCGCGGGAGCCGGGGATGAGGTGATCAGCGGCTGTGTCAATGGAAGTGGCACGCTGAAGGTGCGTACCACAAAGGAATTTGATGATTCCACTGTATCAAAGATACTGGAACTGGTGGAAAATGCCAGCAGCAAAAAGGCAAAGGTGGAGAATTTTATTACCCGTTTTGCGCGGTATTATACGCCGGTTGTCACGATCGCTGCCGTGCTCCTTGCCCTCCTGCCTCCATTGTTTGCCGGAGGCTGGGCGGAGTGGATCCAGCGGGCATGTATCTTCCTTGTTATTTCCTGTCCCTGTGCCCTTGTGATCTCGGTGCCGCTTGGTTTCTTCGGCGGGATCGGTGCGGCATCCAGACTTGGTGTACTGGTGAAGGGGAGCAATTATCTGGAAGCGGTTGCGGAGATGACTACCATTGTCTTTGACAAAACCGGGACATTGACGAAAGGCGAATTTAAGGTAACAGAGGTCCTTCCGGAGAACGGCATCACCAGTCAGGAGCTTCTTGAGATGGCAGCACTGGGAGAGGGGTATTCGAACCATCCGATTGCAGGCTCAATAAAAGAGGCATATGAAGCAGATGCTTCTTCTGCGGGGGAGATCGATATGGACCGCTGTGGAAAGGCAGAGGAGATTGCCGGTCATGGGATCCGTGTTATGGTAGATGGCAGAAGAACCCTGATCGGTAATGAAAAGCTGATGGAGCGGGAAAATATTTCTTATCGTAAATGCCAGAGTCCCGGCACGGTTGTCTATGTGGCACAGGAGGATATCTTTGCCGGTGTGATCGTGATTTCGGATCAGGTCAAGGAAGGAGCTGCGACGGCGATCCGTGAGATGAAACAGGTAGGAGTGAGAAAGACGGTGATGCTGACGGGCGACCGGAACGAGGCGGCGGCTTCTGTCGCAGGGGAGCTTGGCATAGATGAATTTCATGCGGAGCTTCTGCCGGCAGATAAGGTTTCGAGGGTAGAAGGACTCCTGGAAAAACAGTCTGGGAAGGAAAGGCTTGCTTTTGTGGGGGACGGGATCAATGATGCCCCGGTACTGACACGTGCGGATGTCGGGATCGCCATGGGCAGCCTTGGTTCCGATGCCGCGATCGAGGCGGCAGATGTTGTGCTGATGGATGATGATATCCGGAAGATCGCTGCTGTTGTGCGGATCTCCCGCAAGACACTGCGCATTGTGAAACAGAATATCGTGTTTGCCCTGGCAGTGAAGGCAGTCGTCCTGCTTATGGGAGCATTTGGTATCGCGAATATGTGGGAGGCGGTGTTTGCCGATGTCGGTGTCTCTGTCATTGCCATACTGAACTCCATGCGGGCGTTGAAAACGGAGTAGCTGCAAGGTTGTATTTCCTATTTAAAAGTGTTAAGATAAGGATAGTCTGATATATTCAGGCTATCCTTTGGTTGTAGGAGGTAACAATGTCAGATGGCTGGCAATCAGGATGAAAAATTAGGAACAGAACCCTTAGGGAAACTTATCATCAGCATGGCACTGCCGGCAGTGGCGGCACAGCTGGTCAATGTGATATACAATATGGTAGACCGCATCTATATCGGGCATATTCCGGGGGCAGGGGCACAGGCACTGACCGGGCTGGGGATCTCCCTGCCGGTGATCCTGCTGATCCAGGCGTTCAGCTCCCTTGCCGGGATGGGCGGGGCACCGCAGGCATCGATCCAGCTGGGAAAGGGTGACAGGCAGCAGGCAGAGAGGATACTTGGCAACAGTGTGGCGATGCTGGCTGTGTTTGCGGTTGTGCTCACGGTGGGGTTTTATCTTTTTAAGACACCGCTGCTGTATCTTTTTGGTGCCAGTGATTCCACGATTGTTTATGCACAGGATTACCTGAATATCTATCTTGTGGGTACGGTATTCGTTATGGCATATCAGGGGCTGAATATGTACATCAGCTGCCAGGGGCATGCCAGGACGGCGATGGTCTCAGTGCTGATTGGTGCGGTTCTCAATATCGGGCTGGATCCACTGTTTATCTTTGCCATGGGAATGGGGATCCGGGGGGCGGCTCTGGCGACGATCCTGTCCCAGGGTGTGAGTGCTGTCTGGGTTGTCTGGTTTCTCCTGTCAGAGAGGACAGGGCTCCGTATCCGGTGGAAGAATGTCCGCCCGGACGGGAAGATCATTGGTGCGATCACGGCACTGGGGATATCCCCTTTTGTCATGCAGTCTACGGAGAGCCTGATCAATATTGTGCTGAACAGCAGTCTGCGGACCTATGGCGGGGATCTGTATGTGGGGGCACTGACGATCATGCAGAGTGTGCTGCAGCTTATCGTGATCCCGGTACAGGGCTTCTCGCAGGGAGTGCAGCCGATCATCAGCTATAATTATGGTGCCGGGAAGACCATGAGGGTGAAGAAGACCTTTCTGGCTGCCCTGTCGGTGATATGGGCATTTGGTTTTGCATTTACCGGGATCGCCATGCTCTGTCCGCGTTTTTTCGCAGGACTCTTTACCAGCGACCCACAGCTCCTTGACCTGACAGCAGCGAAGATGCCGCTGTTTCTTGCCGGACTTCTTATATTCGGGATCCAGATGACCTGCCAGAGTACCTTTATGGGGCTGGGCAGGGCAAAGATTTCTTTATTTATCGCCCTGTGGCGGAAGGTAATCCTGCTGATCCCGCTGGCACTGATTCTTCCGAGGTTTGTAGGAGTGGACGGCGTGTATTGGGCAGAGCCCCTTGCGGATACGGTTTCGGCACTGACTGCGGGGATTCTGTTCGTGCTGACCGTGTGGAGAAGGGAATGGAGGGGGAATGATTTAGCATGAATACGCATATGATATTTTTTGATATAGACGGTACGCTGATGGATGAAAAGACACATATTGTCCCGGAAAGCACGGTCCGTTCCCTGCGGCAGGCAAGGGAGAACGGACACCGGATCTTTATCTGTACAGGCCGCTGTAAGAACATCTGGCCGGAAGAGGTGATGGAGATCGGGTTTGATGGTGTTGTGGGTGGCTGCGGGACAAATATTTTCTATCAGGGGGAAGAGCTTTTTCATGCAGGTCTTGATCCGGTCCTCAGGAGAGAGATCGCCGATGACCTGACAAGGCTTCATATCGACGGCGTGCTGGAAGGGAAAGAGAAAACCTATTTCCGGCAGGACTACTGGATGCCGGTGGTCAGGGGAATACATAAAGAGAATGGGATCTTTTCCGTACAGTGCCAGCTTTTCTGGGACAAGGAAGAGGATCTGGAATTTGATAAGATGGCACTGTGGTTTGATGAGAGCAGCGATATGCAGGCTTTCAAAGAAAAATATGGGGACAGGTTTGACTTTATCCTCCGGGATCCGACGTTTTATGAGGTGGTACCAAAGGGCTGCTCGAAGGCGACAGGCATTGCCTTTTTATGCCGTCAGCTGGGGATCAGGAGAGAGGACACCATGGGCTTTGGAGACAGCACCAATGACCTGCCGATGCTGGAGTACACAGGGATCAGCGTGGCGATGGGGGACGGCAACCCGGATATTTTCCCGGTTGTGGATTATGTGACAGCACCGGTCATGGAGGATGGGATCGAGAAGGCATTGAAAAAATATAAAATGATATGAGGAGGGACTGGTAAGATGGCAGTGAGGCTTGCGAAGCTGGTAGAAAAAATGGAGTATGAGCTGGTTCAGGGGAGCCTGGATACAGAGGTTGCGGATCTGGCATATGATTCCCGTAAAATTACAGGGGGAATGCTGTTTGTGGCGATTGACGGGACCGTGGTGGACGGTCATAAATTTATTCCGGATGTGATCCGGAGGGGTGCCTCTGTACTGGTGGTGGAGAAGGATGTGGAGATCCCGGACGAGGAGATTACAGTGCTCCGGGTGGCAAATGGGCGCGAGGCGTTGAGCCGGATGTCACAGGCATATTTTGACTATCCCGCCGAAAGAATGATCTCCATTGGCATCACCGGGACGAAAGGGAAATCCACGACGGCGTACATGATCCGGGATATCATTGAGAAATCGGGAAAAACCTGTGGTATCGTGGGAACGATCGGTATTTATATTAAAGGGGAGATCACTCCCACCGAGCACACCACACCGGAATCCTATGACCTGCAGAAGGCGTTTGCGGATATGGTGGAGGCAGGCTGTGAATACATGGTGATGGAGGTCAGCTCCCAGGGGATCAAGATGGACCGCGTGGCGGGGATGCATTTTGATTATGGTGTATTTACCAATCTGTCCCCGGACCATATCGGACCGAATGAACATAAGGATTTTGACGAATACCTGTACTGCAAGAGCAGGCTCTTCCGGATGTGTGATGTGGGGATTGTAAATACGGACGATCCGCACTGGAAGGATATTGTGGAAAACGCTACCTGCGAGACCAGGACCTTTGGCACGGGAAAGGCAGATATGACAGCGACAGGGATCAGGCATATCAATGAAGATGGCGACCTCTCCATGAAATTCCATGCGGCCGGGCTTCTGGAGGGAGATGTGACGGTAGGTCTGCCGGGCCGGTTTAATATCTACAATGGGATGTGTGCGGCGTGTACCGGGGCACTGCTTGGGATGCCCCGTGATGTGATCCTGCATGCCCTGGAGCATGTGGAGGTGCGGGGACGCGTGGAAAATGTGCCCACCGGGCGGGGATTTTCCGTGCTGATCGATTTTGCGCACAATGGAGTCAGTACCGAAAGTGTGCTGCAGACCCTCCGGGAATACAATCCAAACCGGATCATAGCGATCTTTGGCTGTGGCGGCAACCGCAGTAAGCTGCGCCGTTACGAGATGGGTGAGGCAGTGGGGAAGCTGGCGGAGCTTGCCATCGTCACCAGTGACAACCCGCGGACAGAGGATGTGATGGACATTATCGAGGATATCAAGGTGGGGCTGGCGAAGACAGAAGGGGAGTACATCGTGATCCCGGACCGTCAGGAGGCAGTGAATTATGCAGTGAGCCACGCAGAAAACGGAGATATGATCATCCTTCTCGGCAAAGGGCATGAGGAATATCAGGAGATCAATGGCGTGAAGCACCACTACAGTGAGCGTGAGGCAGTGGCAAATGCTCTTGCAGATAGTGCTTGCTAAATTTTTCCGTTGGTGTTATACTTTTTAGTAAAGATAGTTATACAAATTGCCGATATACAATATGGTAATGGATGACCAAGATTGTATAGTTCAAAGGAGTGGTTATAATGAGCAGTTATTTTGATGGTGTAAATTCATATTCGGATTCCTTTAATTTCTTTGACAGCTATATGGGAACCAGTTCGTCAGGCAGCAGTTCGTTCTCCGGTCTGTCTTCTTCATTACTGGATCTCCAGATGATCAAGAGCGGTACCTATAAAAAGGCGTTGAAGGCATATTATGCAAAGAATCCTGTGACAAAATCCGATGACAGCGATAGTAAGGAGTCGATCAAGGAGTCTGGTAAGGCAGACAGTGCGGCGAATCTTTCTACGATGAAGAGTGCTTCCCAGAAGCTCAATGAATCAGTGGCGAAGCTCCAGAAGACAGATTACAGCAAAGTAGAGTCGCCAGAGGATATGCTGGAGGATGTGAAGAGTCTGATATCGAATTACAACAGTACCGTGAATGCGGCGAAGAATCTCAATTCCTATTCGATCCTTCAGACGACAGTATGGATGCAGGGAGATGTGAGTACAACTTCCGGTCTGTTAGGGCAGATGGGGATTTCGGTAAACGCAGACAATACCCTCTCACTGGATGAGGATAAATTTAAGGAAGCGAAGCTCAGCACGATTAAGTCGGCATTTTCCAGTGGGATGTCATTTGCATCCCGGCTTTCGCAGAAGGCTTCCAGCCTGAGCAACCAGAGTGCCAACCAGATTGCAGAGAACACAGGGAAGAAGACATATACATCGAGTGGTACGATTAAATATTAGGCGGATAGCTGCGGATCAGTCCAATATAGAAAAATGGCTACGGCACAGATGGGATTTCCATTTGTGCCGTTTGTGTGCGGACATAAACGTTATGCAGCAGAAACCAGCGCAGAAATGGGGGAAATTATGTATCGTTTTTTTGTACCGGAGGGGAATGTCCATGAACAGGAGATCCTGATCACGGGGGATGATGTAAACCATATCAAAAATGTTCTCCGGATGGAAAGAGGGGAAAAAGTTGTCGTTTCGTGTGGACAGGGTACGGATTATTATTGTATAATAGAGGACATTCGGGAGAGAGGGATCCTGCTCGGAATCGAGCAGGCAAAACCGGCAGTTTCGGAGCTGCCGGTAAGGATCGTGCTGTTTCAGGCACTTCCCAAGCTGGACAAGATGGAGATGGTGATACAGAAGGCTATTGAGCTGGGGGCTTCGGAGGTGGTGCCGGTCAGGGCAAAGAGATGTGTTGTGAAGCTGGATGAAAGGAAAGAGGAAAGAAAGCTTACGAGGTGGCGGACGATCGCTGAATCGGCAGCGAAACAGAGCGGGCGGGGCATCCTGCCGGAGATCCATGATATTATGGATCTGGAAGAGGCACTGGAATATGCAGGGGATCTGGATACGGTTTTGATTCCTTATGAGCTCTGCGAGACGATGACAGGATCGGAGGAGGCGATACGGGGCGCAGCCGGGGGGCAGAGTATCGGTATCTTTATCGGTCCGGAGGGTGGCTTTGAGCGGAGTGAGGTAGAGCTGGCGGCGGATCGCGGAGCGGTACCGGTCTCTCTCGGAAAAAGGATACTGAGGACAGAGACGGCGGGACTGGCTGTGCTGTCTGTATTGATGTTTTTGATTGAATGGAGGAGCTGACGTGGAATGTTATCTGGATAATGCCTCCACTACCAGGGCTTTGCCGGAGGTGTGTGATCTGGTGAAGACGGTTATGTATGAGGATTATGGCAATCCATCCTCCCTGCACAGGAAGGGTGTGGAGGCAGAGCGTTATATCCGACAGGCGGGGGAGAGGATTGCGAGGACATTGAAATGCGCACCGAAAAATATTATTTTCACATCCGGGGGGACAGAGAGCAATAATATGGCACTCATCGGCTGTGCATTGGCAAACAGGCGGCAGGGAAAGCATATCATCACTACCTGCTTTGAGCATCCGTCAGTATACGAACCGCTGCGGTATCTGGAGAATTTTGGCTTTGAGGTGAGCTATCTTCCGGTGGATGCAGGGGGGCATGTTTCTGCCGGGGAACTGTCGGCGGCGATGCGGGAGGATACGGTCCTGGTATCGGTTATGGCAGTGAATAATGAAATAGGATCCATATCGGATGTGGCTGCATTGTCGAAGGTGGTAAAAGAATATGGGAAATCCGTTCTGTTTCATGTGGATGCCATACAGGCATATGGGAAAATGAAGCTGTATCCATCGCGGCTTGGCATTGATCTTATGAGTGTCAGCGGGCACAAGATCCACGGACCGAAGGGGACAGGCTTTTTGTACCGGGGGGACCGGGTGAAAATTCATACCTGTATGCACGGTGGCGGACAACAGGGCGGGATGCGATCCGGGACGGAAAATGTGCCGGGTATCGCCGGACTGGCACTGGCGGCAGAGCGGATGTATGAAAATTTAGAGCATCACAGGGCACATCTGTATGAACTCAAGAGGCATTTTCTTCAGCGTATTACAGAGGTAGGCGGGGCTGTGATAAATGCCTGTGATCCGGAGTCACTGGAGGACACGGCAGGACATATCGTCAGTGTCAGCTTTGAGGGAGTACGGAGCGAGGTGCTGCTGCACGCACTGGAGGACGAAAAAATCTATGTATCCTCCGGCTCGGCATGTTCCTCCCACCATCCGGGGATCAGCGGTACGCTGAGGGCGATCGGGGTGCCGGACAGGCTGTTGGATTCCACGCTTCGTTTCAGCTTCTCTGTTTTTACGGAAAAGAAAGAGATCGACGATGCGATTGACTGTCTTAAACGGCTGGTGCCGATACTGGCACGTTATCAAAGAGGAGGATGATTTTATGGTACGGGCATTTTTGATCAAATATGCGGAGATAGGCATTAAGGGGAAAAACCGGTATGTCTTTGAGGATGCTCTGGTACGCCGGGTAAAGGAGAGGCTGGAACGGTGTGAAGGAGAATTTCTGGTACAGAAGGAGCAGGGACGGATTTATGTGGAGGCGAAAACAGAATTTGACCCGGAGGAGGTGATCGAGGGGCTGACTCATGTATTCGGGATCGCCCATATCTGTCCGGTTGTTCTCGTGGAGGATAAAGCCTTTGATCATGTCTGCGAGGAGCTGGTGCTTCATATGAAGGAGGAGCTGGGCGACAAGCCGTTTACCTTTAAGGTGTTTGCCAAGCGGAGCGATAAGGAATATCCGATGGAGAGCCCTGAGATCTGTTCAGAAGCCGGACATTATATACTGGGGCATATGGAAAATGCCAGGGTGGATGTACATCAGCCGGATATCAGGGTGTATGTGGAGATCCGGGCAAGGGCCTATGTTTATTTGACCAGTATCAAGGGCCCGGGAGGGATGCCTGTAGGCACGGCAGACCGTTCCATGCTGCTTTTATCCGGAGGGATCGACAGTCCGGTTGCCGGCTATATGATGGCGAAGCGGGGTGTCCGTATCGAAGCCGTTTATTTTCACGCACCGCCGTATACCAGTGACCGGGCGAAGCAGAAGGTGGCAGACCTGGCACGCCTGATCTCAGAGTATACAGGTCCGGTCAGGCTTCATATTGTAAATTTTACCGATATCCAGCTGTATATCTATGATCAGTGTCCCCATGACGAGCTTACTATCCTGATGCGCCGGTACATGATGCGGATCGCACAGGAGATCGCAGAGGAGAGACATTGTCTGTCGCTGATCACGGGAGAGAGTGTCGGTCAGGTGGCAAGTCAGACGATGCAGGGGCTGGCAGCGACGGATGCAGTCTGTCATATGCCGGTATTCCGTCCGCTTATTGCCTTTGATAAGAATGATATTATAGAAATTGCGGAGAGGATCAATACTTTCGAGACCTCTATCCAGCCCTTTGAGGATTGCTGCACGATCTTTGTGGCGAAGCATCCGGTGACGAAGCCGAGTATTGAAAAAATGGAAGCATCCGAGAAAAAGCTTGGGGAAAGGATCGATACGCTGATCAGGAAGGCGATCGAGGAAAGAGAGGTTGTAGTGGCATCCTGCTGAGCCCTTATATCCAAAAAAAAGAGAAGCGGCATGTTCCGCCGCCCCATTGTAAGTAACAAACCCAATATAATTTAATTATACCTTGTGGAATATCCCATCCCGCAGGATGATTATTCCACGATAAAGGATGACAGCTTCTCAAGGATTTCATCCACATCACTTTCGTTGTGAATATTCAGATCGATCGGCTTAGATAAGTCGAGGCTGAATATTCCCATGATGGATTTGGCATCAATCACATATCTGCCGGATACCAGATCGAATTCGGCATCATACTTTGTTACTTCGTTGACGAAAGCTTTTACTTTATCGATCGAGTTCAAAGAAATTTTAACTGTTTTCATAATGTTACCTCCTTATGTTTTTGAAGGACTCTCACCTTCATTACTTCATTAATATACTAGTATGAAAGGGAGATTATGTCAATATCTAAAATTTACGATGGGTAAAAATAATTTTATGGGTTTTTTGTGCAAAATGCTAATGCTAAGAAATGGAGGATATTATGAAGGTAGCGTTTCTTACTCTTGGCTGTAAGGTAAACTTTTATGAGACAGAGAAAATGATGGAGCAATTCAGAAAAAAAGGCTTTACGGTTGTGGATTTCAAGGAAAAGGCAGATGTATATATCATTAATACGTGTACCGTTACCAATATAGCGGATCGCAAGTCGAGACAGATGCTGCACCGGGCAAGGAAAATGAATCCGGATGGTTATGTGGTGGCAGTGGGATGCTATGTTGAGAGCAGTGGCGGTGCATGGAAGGCAGACCCGGCGGTCGATGCTGCTTTTTCCAATGAGGAGAAAATGTCAGTTGCCGAACGGGTCATGCAGGAGCTGGGAATTGCTCCCGGATCTTCCGGGGATGGGGGAAGGCTTTTGCCGAAGGAAAGGACCCGGGCCTGTCTGAAGATCCAGGATGGCTGCAATCAGTTTTGCAGCTATTGCATGATCCCCTATGTAAGGGGAAAGGGAAAACTGGTGAGCACACCATGCCGGGAGGTGCTCTCAGAAGTGAAGAGGCTGGCTTCACAGGGGTATAAAGAGGTGGTGCTGACAGGAATCCATCTCTCCTCTTATGGTGTGGATGGTACGGATGCCAGGGCTTTTGTCCGCAGCGGGGGAAAGCCGCTGCTGTCTGTGATCCGGGAGACGGCAGCTGTAGAAGGGATCCGGCGCATCCGTCTCGGATCCCTGGAACCGCGGATCATATCGGAAGAATTTCTGAAGGAGCTGGTACAGATACCGGAGGTGTGTCCTCATTTTCATCTTTCGCTGCAGAGTGGATGTGATACCGTTCTGGAGCGGATGAACCGGCATTATACAGCTGTAGAATACAAAGAGAAGGTATCCCTTCTGCGCCGTTATTTCGTACAGCCGGCAGTCACGACAGATGTGATCGTAGGCTTTCCGGGAGAAACCGAAGAGGAATTCTGTCAGACGAGAGAATTTCTACAGGAGCTCGGACTGGCGGATATTCACGTATTTAAGTATTCGCCGCGGTCGGGAACACCGGCGGCAGTGATGGCAAACCAGATTCCCCCGCAGGAAAAAAACAGACGCAGCGATATATTACTGGGGGATACCGGGGAATACCGGCGGCGATATGGGGAAAGCTTTTTAGGGAGAACCGAGAGAGTACTTTTTGAGGAGACAACTGTAGAAGATGGGAAATCCTATCTTTCCGGTTACAATGAGCGTTATGTCAGGATCGGTGTGCCTATGGAAAAAGCAAAGGAAAACGGCTATTTGGAGAATGAGATCTACGATATCAGGGTAGAAAAAATTCTTTCCAAATAAGGAAGTTTCACAAAAAATGGTTGCGAAATTGTGACGGATATATTACAATATGTTTAATTGGTTAAAAAGGACGTGAGAAAATGCAGGAAATGAACAACACACAGTATTTCAAAGTCGATCTGGACAGGGACTATGATGTCAGGGACGTGATTGCGTCTGTTTATACTGCGTTGACGGAAAAGGGCTACAATCCGGTAAATCAGATTGTAGGATACCTGATGTCCGGCGATCCGACGTATATTACCAGCCATAAGGGTGCCCGGAGTCTGATCATGCGCGCAGAGCGCGATGAGATCATTGAAGTATTTTTAGAGGATTACATTAAGAATAATTTAAAGGAAGCCTGAATTATTTTGCGAATCATGGGACTTGATTACGGGTCTGTGACAGTTGGCATAGCGATCAGCGATTCCATGCTGCTGACAGCACAGCCCGTTGAAGTAATAAAAAGAAAAGGTGAAAACAAGCTGCGGAAGACCCTTGCCCGCATCGAGGTGCTGGTACGGGAAAACGACGTAGGCCGTATCATACTCGGATACCCGAAGAATATGGATAATTCGGAGGGTGAACGGGTACAGCGTACGAAGGAATTTATGGAAAAACTGATAGCCAGGACCGGACTTGAGGTCGTGTTGTGGGACGAGCGGCTGAGTACGGTTTCTGCCATGGACGTGCTGAAGGAAGGCGGTGTTCGTCCGGAAGACCGCAAGACATATGTTGATAAGATTGCGGCATCCCTGATATTGCAGGGCTATCTGGATTCCATTCGGTAGCAAATTACCAATAGTAACAGGTATATGACAGGAGGACATGATGTCGGAGAACGGTAAGATCGTGCTTACTGCTGACGATGGCAGCAAGGAAGCTTTTTTTGTGGTGGAAAAAGCAGACATTGCCGGGGAATCCTATCTTCTTGTGTCGGATTCCCTGGAGGAAGAGGCAGAAGCCTTTATACTGAAGGAAGAGACAGAGGGAGATATGGTTACTTATGTTGTGCTGGAGGACGAGAAGGAACTAGGGATTATATCCAGATATTTTGAAGAACTGTTAGAAGAGGTGGAATTGAGACTAGAGTAGAGAAGCATCGTCTGCGATGCAGAAAAGAGGTATATAGTGAAGAAAAAAGGAAAGACCGAAAGCGGGTCTGTAAAAATTATTCCCCTGGGGGGCTTAGAGCAGATCGGTATGAATATCACTGCTTTTGAGACGGAAACAAGCATTATTGTAGTAGATTGCGGACTGGCATTTCCAGAGGACGATATGCTGGGCGTGGATCTGGTCATTCCGGATATCACATATCTGGAGGATCACAGGGATAAGGTAAAGGGTTTTGTGATAACCCACGGGCATGAGGACCATATTGGTTCGCTGCCCTACGTATTGCAGAAGCTGAATGTTCCGATCTATGCGACGAAGCTGACGATGGCGATCATCGAGAATAAGCTGAAGGAGCATAATCTGATCAACAGTGTAAAACGGAAGGTAGTCACCTATGGCCAGTATATCAATCTGGGGGATTTTCGGATTGAATTTATCCGCACCAACCACAGTATTGCGGATTCGGCTGCCATGGCGATCTATACGCCGGCGGGTGTCATCGTGCACACGGGTGACTTTAAGGTCGATTACACGCCGGTTTTTGGCGATACAATCGATCTGGCGCGGTTTGGTGAGCTGGGCAAAAAGGGTGTGCTTGCCCTGATGTGTGACAGTACGAATGTATTAAAACCGGGCTTTACGATGTCAGAGCGCACGGTGGGGAAGACATTTGATACGATATTTGAAGAAAATTCAAAGAACCGTATCATCGTCGCGACCTTCGCCTCCAATGTGGACCGTGTCCAGCAGATCATCAACTCAGCGAAGAAACAAAACCGCAAGGTGGTGATCGAGGGACGCAGTATGGTGAATATTGTAAATACGGCGGTGGAGCTGGGGTATATCCAGGTTCCGGATAATATGATCATCACCTTAGAGGAGATGGGCAATTACACGGATGACCAGCTGGTGCTGATCACTACCGGAAGCCAGGGCGAGGCGATGGCGGCACTGTCGCGTATTGCCGCCAGTATCCACCGGAAGATCACGATTAAGCCGGGGGATGTTGTTATTTTCAGCTCACGTCCGATCCCGGGAAATGAGAAATCCGTATCGAAGGTGATTAACGAGCTGTCCTTTAAGGGCGCGAAGGTGATTATCCAGGATACCCATGTTTCCGGACATGCCTGTGAGGAGGAGGTAAAGCTGATCTATTCCCTGGTCAAGCCGAAATATGCGATTCCGGTCCATGGGGAATACCAGCATTTACTGGGACAGAGCAATGTCGCACAGAAGATGGGAGTCCCGAAGGACAATGTGATTATCCTGCAGTCCGGGGATGTCCTGGAATTAACAGAGGACAGTGCGAAGAAGACCGACAAGGTGCAGGCGCAGGGGATCATGGTGGATGGTCTCGGTGTCGGGGATGTGGGTAATATCGTATTGCGTGACCGCCAGCATTTGTCTGAGAATGGCCTGCTGGTGGTAGTGCTGACACTGGAAAAGGGCTCCAATGTCATCCTGTCAGGACCGGATATTGTATCCCGCGGCTTTGTCTATGTAAGGGAGTCCGAGAATCTCATGGATGAATGCCGTGAGGTGGTAAATATCGCATTAGACCGGCTCTACGACCGGGGCATTACAGACTGGGGACGGATGAAGACGGAAATCAAGGATTCCCTGAATGATTATCTCTGGAAGAAGATGAAGCGGAATCCGATGATTCTGCCGATCATAATGGAGGTCTGAGAAGAGGGATTTCTTCATGGGATAGGAGGGGATACTGTGTTACGGGCGGTACGGATGCTTTTGATCATTCTGCTGAATATCATTTTTTATTCCCTTGTTATATTTGGCTGCATACAGATTGTGCACACAGGCTATTCCTTTGCCTATGATGTGCTGGGTGAGACGATGGCGGAGCTGCCGCCGGGATCAGACCAGTCCTATACGATAGAGAGCGGCAGATCAGAATATGAGGTGGCATCCGATCTTGCAGAACGGAATCTTGTAAAGGACAGGTATTCCTTCTATCTGCGCATGAAGCTGGAGGAGGGTGGCGAGAGTGTCCTGCAGCCGGGTACCTATCATCTGAATACCAGTATGACCTATGGGGAGATCCTGAGTATGATCTACGGGAAATAGGAGAAAAGCATACTCAATGGAGGTAGCGATGGAAGAAGAACGTATGGAGGTTTTTCTCGAGGTATTCCGGGAAGAGCCTCCTGTTTATATACAGGAGCTGGAACGGCGTGCCAGGGAGGACGGTGTGCCGGTCATACGGCGGGGGACACGGGATGTGCTCCGGTATCTGCTGCGCGTGAAAAAGCCGGAACAGATCCTGGAGGTGGGGACAGCCGTTGCGTATTCAGCGTTATTCATGAAGGAATATATGCCGGAGGATGCAGTGCTTACGACGATAGAGAAGGTAGGGATGCGTCTGAAGGGGGCGCGGAAAAACCTGGCAGCGTATGATCCAGAGGGGAGGATCCATCTGATCGAAGGAGATGCGGCTGACGTGCTGCACCAGCTGGCGGATGAGGAGAGGCAGTTTGATTTTATTTTTATGGATGCGGCAAAGGGACAGTATCTTTCTTTTCTGCCGGACATTATGAGGCTTCTGCCCGAGGGCGGTACTCTTGTTTCGGATAATATACTGCATGAGGGAGATGTCCTGCAGTCGCGGTATGCTGTTACCAGACGGGACCGGACGATACATGGGAGGATGCGCGAATATCTGGAAGTACTGACCCATCATGAGGAGCTGGAGACCATCTGTCTGCCGGTTGGCGACGGTATTACGATCAGTACAAGGAAGGGGAGACCGTTATGAAAAAGCCTGAGATCCTGGCACCGGCAAGCAGCCTTGAGGTGTTGAAAACAGCATTTGAATATGGGGCGGATGCGGTATACATCGGAGGAGAAATGTATGGTCTCCGGGCAAAGGCAAAAAATTTTTCTTCTGGGGATATGAAGGAGGGCATCGCCTTCGCCCATGAGAGAGGGAAGAAGGTGTATGTAACTGCCAATATCACGGCACATGACAGAGATCTGGGCGGGGTGGAGGAATACTTTAAGGAGCTTAGGGTGATGAAGCCAGATGCACTGATCATCTCCGATCCGGGTGTATTCATGATCGCCAGGAGGATTTGTCCTGAGATTGATATCCATGTCAGTACACAGGCAAATAATGTGAATTACATGACATTTCGCTTCTGGAGGGAGCAGGGGGCAGTCCGTGTAGTGACAGCGCGGGAGCTGTCGGTACAGGAGATCGCAGATATCCGCTGCCACATTCCGTCCGATCTGGAGATCGAGACATTTGTACATGGGGCGATGTGCATTTCCTATTCGGGGCGGTGCCTGCTGAGTCATTATTTTACGGGGAGGGATGCCAACCTGGGGGCGTGTACCCATCCCTGCCGGTGGCGGTATCATATTGTGGAGGAAACCCGTCCGGGAGAATATCTGCCAATCGAGGAAAATGAGCGGGGGACCTATCTATTTAATTCAAAAGATCTGTGCATGATCGAACACATACCGGAGCTGGTGGCAGCGGGGATCGACAGTTTCAAGATCGAAGGACGCATGAAGACAGCATTGTATGTGGCAGTGGTGGCGAGGACATACCGCCAGGCAGTGGATGATTTTTTTGAGGATCCGGGAAAATATAAGAGCAGGATCCCATACTATAAAGAGGAAATAGTAAAATGTACCTACCGGCAGTTTACAACGGGATTCTTTTTTGGACCGACAGATCATGAAACACAGATATATGATAATAATACTTATGTGAAGGGATATACCTATCTAGGCAGGGTGGAGCAGGTGACGGAAGAGGGACTTGCTGTTTTTGAACAGAAAAATAAATTCTGTGTTGGTGATGAGATCGAGATAATGCTGCCTGATGGGAAAAACACCATAGTAAGGGTGGAAGAAATGTATAATGGGTATGGTCCGGTGGAGAGCTGCCCCCATCCGGGAGAGAGAATTCTGGTGAGGCTGAGTGAACCGGCAGAGGCCGGCTGGATTATGCGTCAGGAAAAGAGGTCATGTCAATGAGTGTACGGACAGAGGTTCTGAAACTATTAGAGGCAAATCGGGATAAGGATCTGTCAGGACAGGAGATTGCCTCCTGTCTCGGGGTGACCCGGGCAGCTGTCTGGAAGGCAGTCCAGACATTGAAGGAGCAGGGATACCGGATAGAGGCGGCGAATAACAGGGGCTATCATCTGGCAGAGGACAATGATGTATTATCTGCCGAGGGAATCTGTCTGGAGCTGGCGAAGCCTTATCAGGAAAATCAGATCTGCGTGTGCCGGTGTGTAGATTCGACAAACCAGGAGGTAAAGCGGCGGGCACTGGCGGGGGCAGGGCAGGGACTGGTAGTGCTGGCAGAGGAGCAGACTGCCGGAAAGGGACGGAAAGGGCGGGGATTTTACTCGCCGTCAGGGACAGGTATCTATATGAGTGCCCTGTTCCGTCCGACAGAGGAGCAGTCAAAGGACGTGGTGCTTGTCACCACAGCGGCTGCGGTGGCAGTCTGCCGGGCGATTCGGCAGGTATTGAAGGAAGAACCGGAGATCAAGTGGGTAAATGATGTGTATTTTCGTGGGAAAAAGATATGCGGGATATTGACTGAGGCGGTTTCTGATGTTGAGAGCGGGAGGATCGATACGGTTGTTGTGGGGATCGGGATCAATTACCGGACCCCGCCGGGGGGATTTCCGGATGAGTTAAAGGATCTGGTAGGAGCGGTCTGTACAGATGACTGCCTAGTCCCGCGGAACACACTGGCGGCAGCAGTGCTGAATGAGTTATTTGACCTGTACCAGGGACTTTCTGAAAAAAGCTTTATGGGGGACTACAGAAAATGGTCCAACGTCATTGGCAGGGAAATTCGGTTTTCTACAGGAGTAGATAATCAGGGGGAGGAGCAGTGGGAGTATGGCAGGGCACTGGATATTGATGAAGAGGGTGGTCTGGTGGTGCGTCTCACGGGAGGAGAGGAGAGAGTACTGCGTACAGGGGAGATCACACTGCGGGTATTGTGATCCGTGGAAAGGAGTTATAGATGGGTGATATATTTGAGACAGCAGAAGAAAGGGAGCGTATCATTCTGGTGGCGGTGGAGATTGGTGATTCAGTAAGATATATGAAAAGCCGGGTATCTACAACTGTAGACAATTCACTGGATGAGCTACAGGAGCTGGCTGGGACAGCAGGGGCAGAGACGGTAGGGCGTCTGGTTCAGAACAGGGAGGCTGTTCATCCCGGTACCTATATCGGCAAGGGAAAGATCCAGGAGCTGCGGGATATGGTGTATTCCCTTCATGCGGATGCCATCGTCTGTGACGATGAGCTGTCACCGGCACAGATCACAAATCTACAGGAGGAGCTGTCCTGTAAGGTGATCGACAGGACGGTGCT
>N._stephensi_708_cecum__coassemble_24_pt1 | contig 16623 bp, 11 predicted proteins | sample N__stephensi_708_cecum__metabat2_high_PE_008 | metagenome-assembled genome bin N
GTGGATGTGATGCAGGAGGATATGGCGAAGCTGATCCGGGAGCAGGGGGAAAACACAAAGGACATCGCGGAGTTTTTTGAGAAAAACAAGGCAGAACATACCAAGGAAGACCAGATTATGTGTTTCAGACTGGATTCAGGACGGAATCGTGTGGAGGCAGAAGAAATCAAAGGGAAAATAGATTATAAGAAAATAGAAACAACCCTGTATCAGGTATTGGATTCTTTTCCGGGGATAATGGAAATTTATGTTACAAATGATTGCGTCTATTTTATGTTGTGGGGAAATTTAGGTGGACAGTATGTACAATTAAGATTTTTGCTTGATGATGAGGAAGAGGAGGGGGATATACCAGAATTAGAAGAGGATTCAGATGAGCATTTTGAAACAGCCCCTCGTTGGTATTATGAGTATAGCAGACCACAGGGATAAAATTAACAAGAGTGAATAAGCTGGTATTCAAGAGGCAGTTTACCCACCCACCAGATTTCAGAAAGGGGACAACAGATGAAGCACATAAGAATACTTTTTGTCATTAGTCTGCTGATGCTGACAACGGTGACAGCCTCACCCACCACTGCCGGTGCAAAAAAAGACCACCCTGCCATCCCCCACAAAGGTCAGGGCAGCCACTGTGGGGAAAGATATTATTTCCAAAAATACTTGTCAGAAAAATGCTTTTACATATGCCAATGTCTTATCCAGCAAATCTTCTGGCATTTTTTCCACAAATTGAATATTTCTGCTAATCGCATCCAAACATTTCATATGCTCAGTCAATATAACCCCTGTCGTCTTTGTCCTGCTATCCAATGGAATATGCAGCGGAAATTTATTACTTGTATTTGTAATCGGGCACACAACAGCAAATTTAGTTCTCATAAAAAACTGTTCATTGCTGATAACCACGCCTGGTCTTCTCCCTGCCTGTTCATGTTCGGATTGTGGACTAAAATCCAAAAATACAATATCACCTTGTTTCGGATTATACATTACCACACTTCCTTTCCGACAGGTGAACCCCAATCAAATTCCTCGGCTACATATTCTTCGTTATAATCTTTGAATATATCTTCCAGTGTAATTTCTTTTTTCTTCTTAGCTTTTGTGATCACAATATTATCGTCAACCCTATTAAGTTCCACAAGATCATTTTCCATCATTCCTAATGCTTCGAGAAATGCTTTTGGTATTCTTATTCCCTGTGAGTTTCCCCATTTCTGAATTGTTGCCTGCATAAAATCATCTCCTTCCTTATAGCTTAGTATATACAATGGTATATACATTGTCAATGACTTTATAGCGAAAAATGCACCGGCTAAATATCAGTGCATTTTTATCACCCCTGTGCCAGCATATTTTCAATAAACACCCCATACCCCCTGGCAGGGTCATCCACGAGGACATGTGTCACTGCACCGATGATCTTTTCATCCTGTATGACCGGACTGCCGCTCATCCCCTGTACGATCCCCCCTGTCATGGCAAGCAGCCGGGAATCCGTGATATGCAGTATCATGCTCTTATTATCCGTGCTGTTGATATTGATCTCTTCGATCTGGATTTCATACCTTCTGGCTGTGCCATCCAGATTTACATAGATGTATGCCTGTCCCTGATGGATTTCCTGTTTCCTGCCCACAGACAAATACTTTCCGGCATAGCTGTCCTTTGATGCCTTCCGCATCCTGCCAAAGACTCCCAGCTCCGAATTTTTCGTGATCTCACCGATCACGTTGTCTGCCACCATATTGATATAGCCCTGCAATTCTCCCGGCTCCCCGCTGGTTCCCTTCGTGATCCCTAAGATCCTTGTCCTGTACAGCTCCCCATCCTGCAGTCCCAGAAGAGTACCCGTATCCGAATCCGTGATTCCATGCCCCAGTGTGCCGAAATTTCCTTCCTCCGTCACATAGGTAAGGGTACCGATCCCCTGCGTGTCCTCCCTGACCCATGTTCCGATCTTGTAGGTGCGGTCTGTCGCCAGGATCGGCTTCACCGCCACCTTCAGCTCCTCATTCCCGCGCCGTATCGTCACCGGGACTTTTTCGCTGCCACTGTCCTGGATTGCCTGATTCAGCTTCGCAATTGTGGGGACAGCCGTGTCATCCCACCTCAGTATATAATCCCCTGTTTTCAATATGTTCTCACCTGGCGCGTAGGTCAGTCCATCCTGCCCCTGCACCTCTGCCGTATCCAGCACCAGAAGCCCGTTCGTTTCCACATAGATGCCGATCGGTTCCCCGCTCGGTGCCACCTTCATTTTCCGGATTACCTGTACATCCATATTCTTTACCGGCACCACACCAAAAAGCTTTACCGGCACCTGATAGCTTCCCGTCTCGCTCGAGATCATGGAAAATCCGCTGTCCTTATTCGTGACCCTCAGGACCTCCCGCGACTCCTCTGTCTCAAATCCGGGAGGAAGTGAGATGCTTTCTGCCTCTCCCACAAAGGCATACAGCTGATCCGGCAGGGAGGTATCCATATAATGATATAATAAAAAGCCCACGGCAAAAAGATCTGCCACGAGAAAGAGAACGAACAAACAACGCCAGCGGCAGAGAACATTACTTTTTCTGATCACGTCAATCACCCCGTAAATGAAAGAATGGAGTCTGAAAGCAAGTCCCAGACTCCATCTTAGTATGACCATTTTCATTTTAATTATGAATATTGTTTCTGACTGTCGGCAAGCTCCTTCATCTCCCTCGCACTCTCCCGCACTGCCTCCGTGATCTCCACACCACCCAGGAGACGTGCCAGCTCCTCCTCTGTCTCCGCCCTGTCCAGGGAACGGATCTTCGTGGTAGAGGCACTCTCGGTCACATCCTTTTCGATGACGAAATGGACATCTGCCATCGCAGCAATCTGTGGAAGGTGTGTAATACAGATGATCTGATGCCGTTTCCCAAGGATACTCATCCTTTCCGATACCTTCTGCGCCGTGCGTCCGCTGATACCTGCATCAATCTCATCAAAAATCAATGTCTCTATATCATCGCTGTCCGCAAAAACCGATTTGATCGCCAGCATGATCCGGGACAGCTCTCCCCCGGATGCAATCCTGCCAAGACTCCTCCTCGGTTCCCCCGGATTCGTGGCAATCATGAATTCCACCACATCCCCGCCATCCGGACCATAGGTTTCCTTCGGTGTGATCTGTACGGCGAAATCCACATGGGCGAAATTCATATCCTGCAATGCAGCCGTAAGCTGTTTTTGCAGGACAGCCGCCGCCTCCGTCCGGCACGCCGTCAGACGGTCGCACTGCTCCTGGAGCTGTCTTTTCAGATCCTCATATTCGATGCGCTGCTTCTCCAGATAGGACTCATAATCCGTGTACTGCAGGATCTTTTCATCCACCTCCTGTAGATGCTCCATAATATCCTCATAGGTGTCTCCATATTTATTTTGCAGTGAATGGATCTGATCCAGGCGGTGCCGGGTCTCATTCAGATCATTTTCATCAAAGATAAAATCTGACATAAAGTCCGATACCTCACGGTTAAAATCACCCAGCAGGCCTTCGATCTGCATCAGCTCCTCCGTCAGATTTTCCAATGCCGGATCCAGTCCCCGGATCTCCTGTAAACGCCGGAGTCCACGGCTCACTGCACTCACAGCCAGTTCACCGCTCTGTTCATGCACATCGCCCAGTGCCTCCGCAATGGCACCTGCATGGGACATCCTCTGATACCGTTCTTCGACCTCCTCGATCTCCCCCGGTTCCACAGCTGCTGCCTCGATCTCTTCCTTCTCATATTCCAAAAATCCAAGCTGGCGCGCCCGCTCCTCTGCGGACAGGGAATCCTGCTTCCACTCCCGCTCCTTTTTTTTATACAAATGATACAGCCGGGCGACCTCCTCCCGGATCCGGATACATTCCTCCCCACTGTAATCATCTACGATCTCCCGGTGTCTGTCCGGATCCAGCAGGGACTGATGCTCATGCTGTCCATGGATATCAATACACAGGGCAGATACCTTCCGGATCACACTCACCGGCACACTCTCACCATTGATCTTATTGATACTCCGGCTTTCCGTGATCTTCCGTGAAATCACGATCTGCCCATCTTCCGGCTCCACATCCAGCTCCCGGATCCGGTCCAGTGTCTTCCTGTCTGAAATCTGGAAAACTGCTTCCACCATGGCATGATCACCATTTTTGCCGATCAGCTCCGGGGACACCCTGGCACCGAGAGCGATGCTGATGGAGCCCACCAGGATCGATTTGCCGGCACCGGTTTCACCTGTCAGTATATTCAGATGGTTTCCAAAATCCACGTCAATCTCATCTATTATGGCAAAATTTTTAACGTGTAAATTCGCTAACAAGCCTTCCTCCCATTGATCTGTCTATCTGCTATTTGATCTTCTTTATCTTGACACGGCATCCCAGCTTGACACCCTTGACGATGGCATATATCGTCGTCGTTCCCTTTCTCCGTCCCGTTACCAGTCCCGTAGAGCTCACTGTCGCAATATTGATATTCTTGGAATACCAGGTCACGCCTTCACTGATCTCATTGACACGGAGCTGCTCGGTATCATACTGGCGCATCTTCAGACCCTTCCGGTTCAGATCCACCACCAGTACATCACAGTACCCGCGCTTTCCATTTTTCGTCTCACCATAGATCGTTGCCTGACCGACACGCTTGGTACGGATCTTGCCCCGCTTATCCACAGTGGCTACTTTCTTATTATCTGAGTAATATTTGATCTTCGTCGTCGTATTGGCCGGCTCCGCCACGATACCGGACTGTTTCGCTTTTCCCTTCGCTATCGTGATCTCACTGTTTGCCACCGACACGCCTGTCGCCTCTACCGGCTCGCGCACCTTCACGATACAGGTCGCTGTCTTCTTGGAACCATCGGTCGTTTTTGCCTTGATCTTGACGATGCCCTCAGCCACACCAAGCACACGTCCGGAAGAGCTTACCTCCGCAATCTTCTTATCACTGGTAGACCACTTGATTTTCTTGACCGTGGCATTTTTCGGTGTCACTGTCGCCTTCAGCTTCAGTGTATCGCCAACCAGTACCGTTGCCGAATATTTATTCAGCTTCAGCTTCTTGACCATCCGCACGACACGGACCTTACATCTGGCAAACGCCCCGCTGCCATCTCTCGCTGTCGCCTTGATATATGCCGTCCCGATTTTCTTCGCCTTTACCTTTCCACCCGAGGTGACTGTGGCAACTGATTTCTTACTGGTACTCCATTTCACTTTTTTATTGGAAGAGCCCTTAACGGTTGCCTTCACATAAAAGGACTTGCCTACCTTCAAAAACTTGCTTGTCGGCGAAACCGTCACCTGCGTATCATTTGCCACCGGCTTGGGATTGACCCGGATCAGACATGCCACCGAATAGCCGCCATCCTTCGCCGTACCGACTAACATCGTCGTACCCACGGCAACACCGGTCACCCTGGCATCAGAAACTCCTGCCGGCTGTACCCTCGCGATCGCACTGTTGGAAATCGTCCAGGTCATGGTCTTGTCGTATGCTGTCTCCGGTGTAAAGACCGGAGCTACCGTGATCGACCCGCCTACCGTCACCGTCTTTTCGGCAGCATCCAGCTTAACTCCCGTGATGCCGTCACGGACCGTCACCTGGATCATCTCGATCGGTCCCTGCATCGTGCCGCTGAATGCCTGGGCACGGACAAAGGTCGTACCACTCTTGATACCGGTTACGATCCCCGTCTCATTGACTCTCACGATCGAGGTATCCAGACTGGTCCAGACTACCCGGTCTGTCGAATTATTCGGAGTAAGGACAGCAGTCAGTTTCTCTGTGTTTCCTGTCCGCACGATCAGTGACTGCGGGGAAATCGCTATGGCAGAGGCAGGCTGCCGGATCTCCACATGGATCGTATTGACACCGACCTGGGGCGAGGTGATATTGACATCCGTCTCCCCCGGTGCCCTCGCTGTCAGGACTGTCAGCTTGCGCTCATCATCCCATGTGATATTGAGCAGGTTTTCCTTCGATGCCTTCCAGGTCAGCTGTGCCGTCGTATTCTGGGGCAGATAATCTACCGCGATGGTCTCCGTATCCCCCACATTCATGATAAGGTCTGTCTTATCCAGCACCAGCTCACTCGCCGAGCCGATCACCGTGACGATACAGGATGCCATGACATTATAGGGGTTATAGGTCGGATACACACTGATCAGGGTCGTTCCCCCGCTCTTGAAGGTCAGGACACCTTCATTGTCCACCTCTGCCACCGATGTATCAGAGCTGACCCAGGTCATCGTCGTATCCGTAGCATTCGCCGGCGTGTACCGCACTTCCTTTTTCATGTTATAGGTTTCCTTATAGAGCTCCAGCGACAGCTCATTATGCGCAAAAGAGATCGTCTGGATCGCCGAACGGACCGTGATACGGATGGAACGCCTGTCATTTTCATTGAGCAGGTTCTCTACCACCAGATCCGCTGTACCCGTCCGCAGTGCCGTGATAATGGCACTCTTGCCATCTGCCGCCATATCCACACGGAAGACAGGATTATTTGTCTCGGAACACTTCCATCTCAGCGGTGCCACCGAAACCGTCTGCCGGATATTCGCCAGAATGGTGATATGATCCCCCACCAGCATCGTCTGGCTGTCATTCGGACTCAGGGTAAACCCGTTTACTGCCTCTTCAACCTTGACGATACAGGTCGCCGTCCTCACCGGACCGTCACCATTGCTCAGTGTCGCCGTGACCGTCACATCCTCCTTTGTAACCTGAAGACCCTTGATCAGACCACCCTCTGTGACAGAGACACTCCGGGGATCCGAGCTGGTCCACTGCACCGTCCCGGTATAGGTACCGCTCGCCACCAGATTTAACTGGTACTCCTGTCCTCTGGACAGGGTGATGTTACTCCGGTCCAGATAGATCCGGTCCACGATCTCGATCATCGTCTTAAACTGCCCGTCTGCCGGCATCGCCTCATCACCAAGGAGCTTCCTTACATAAGCCTCCTTACCGTTTTTCACCTTGATCGTGGCAACAAGCTTCCCCGTCGCCTTCGTACTCAGGATACCCGTACTGGAATTGTAGGATCCATAGTTTTCGATGGTACCTCCGTTATCTGTCACGACAGCCACATCAAAGGCATCCAGGAAATCCTCCCTGGTCATATTATATGCCTCATAGAAATTATACTGGTCACCGACATTAAGGATCTCATCCTTATCCGCGATCCGTCCCAGTATCGTGAGGTTCACACAGGTAATGGGGGTCCATGCCGTCGTCTTATTATTTTCATCCGTATAGCTCCCAAACGGATAGAAATAAATCTTGTATTCACCGGCAATCCCCGTCACCTGCAGCTCATTGCTCCGGCTGCCGGAAGGTGTCAGCGTGATAAGGTCTGACTCCATACCCAGTGAGTTGGCGATCACCTGCTCCATCCCGTTTCCTACGTCCTTTTTTACCACCCATACTACCTTACTGCGGATGACTTCCATATTCTGGCTGAAATCCGTATCGGTATAGAGGAAGCCGCCGGACTCCATACTGGCATCCAGGATTTTTTCATAATCATCTGCGGCACCGTTCGTACCGGGGGTGGCATCCTTTTCCAGTGACACCCTGGGGATCACATAGACATCCAGGTATGCCGTATAGGTCACAGCCGGCTGCTCCGGCACCGTATAGGTCGCCACGATCTGTGTCTTACCGGCACCCTTCGGGGTCACCCTGCCGGTATCCTTATCCACCTCCACTACCTCCGGATTGATACTGGTCCACTGTGTCGTCTTCGTCCCACTGGGATCATTATCACCGAAGTTCAGCTTCAGGTCCTCCGGCTCACTATTGGAATAAAGCACGAGGGACCGCTCTGTGTCCTCAGGATTTACTATTTTATATATGGAATCATCTGTCGATGTATCCACGGCAAAAACAACCTTGATATTACAGAAGGCAGATGCCACCGTCTGCTGGTTCCTGCCATCTATAACCGTCACGGTAATGGTCACATCACCGGGGGAAAGTGCCTGGACGATACCGATGTTCTTGGTAGATCCCCTCGTCACGGTGGCGATCTTGCGCTGATCAGCATCCTCAATCACCCATGTGACATCATAATCATCACTGGCGTAAATATCACCGGCACTCTGTAATGTCAGCTGCAGGCTTTTCGTCTTCATCTCTATATACGAAGCAGGATTCACAATATTACCAAAATTGTCAAGAATCCAGATCTCATCCGCTGCATGGACAGAATCCCCCACATATCCAAAGACTCCCAGTGCTGCGACCAGTGCCAGCACCACCATGATCTTCAGTCTTTTTTTCATCCCTTTACGTCTCTTCATGACAATCATACCTTTCTTTATAACAATTTTCTATCCAAATATGTATCACGCTTTATGCAGTATATAACATATATCGTCCTGTTTTCCTTCTATGATAAGACATTTTTTTGTCAATTCCATGTTAAAATCTATATCTCATTATATCGGATCTCTGCCGATATGGCAAGTCGGACTTTGCGAAAAAAAGCTATGCGCCCGGGGAAAAATATGGTAGACTATAGTCAGAAGCTGTTATTTTATTTACTTTTCAAAGGGGGTAGCATTATGTTACTGGATCGCGAATACAAAATTCCTTCCAAGGTAAACAACAAGATCAATCTCAAGGTAGTACCCGGTCACTTTGCCACGACTCATTCACATATTAATTTCTATATGGATATGACCACGTTAAAGATGAGACATTCGGAGGCAATGGAAGTCGCCAAGACCATCGCCTCGGATTATCAGTACAGCAGACCGGTCGATACCATCATCTGTATGGACGGCTGTGAGATGATCGGCTCCTGTCTGGCAGAGGAACTGACTAAAAACGGTATTATGTCACTGAACCGCCACAACACCCTGTATGTCATCACACCGGAGTTTGACAGCAACGGGCAGATGATCTTCCGCGACAATCTGCAGCCCATGGTGCGCGGCAAAAATATCCTGCTGCTGCTGGCATCCGCCACGACCGGGCGCACGATCGCGAGAAGCCTAGAGTGCATCCGCTACTACGGCGGCATCATCCAGGGGATCTCTGCAATCTTCAGTGCCGCTGAGGAGATCTATGGAGAGCCGGTACACCATATATTCGGTGAGGCGGATCTGCCGGATTACCAGACCTTCTCCCCGGAGGAATGTCCGCACTGCCGGAACAAAGAAAAAATCGATGCCATCGTAAACGGATTTGGATATTCCGAGCTGTAAGCATTGCATCTTTCTCTCCTTCGTGCTATAATTGGGACTTGTGTTTGAATCCCACATAACCGAAGGAGAGATTTTTTATGAAAACAAAACGGGAAAATATCCGTAATATCGCTATTATCGCCCATGTCGACCACGGCAAAACCACACTGGTAGATGAGCTGCTCAAGCAGAGCGGCGTATTCCGCGAAAACCAGGAGGTGGCAGAGCGTGTCATGGACTCAAATGATATCGAACGGGAGCGCGGCATCACGATCCTGTCCAAAAACACAGCGATCACCTATCATGATACCAAGATCAACATCATCGATACACCGGGTCATGCTGATTTCGGTGGTGAGGTCGAGCGTGTGCTGAAGATGGTCAATGGCGTGATCCTTGTGGTGGATGCCTTCGAGGGTGCCATGCCCCAGACCAGATTTGTCCTGAAAAAGGCACTGGAGCTGTCCCTGCCTGTGGTAGTATGTGTCAACAAGATCGACCGCCCGGAGGCAAGACCCGCAGAGGTAGTGGATGAGATCCTGGAGCTCTTCATCGACCTGGATGCCGATGAGGCGCAGCTGGACTGCCCCTTTATCTTTGCCTCTGCCAGGAGCGGTATCGCAAAGACGGACCTGTCCGGGGAGGGCACGGATATGAAACCCCTGTTTGATGCCATCATCGACTATATCCCTGCACCGGAGGGCGACCCGGAGGCAGATACCCAGGTGCTGATCAGCACCATTGATTATAATGAATACGTGGGGCGCATCGGCATCGGCAAGGTTGACAATGGCACGATCCGTGTCAATCAGGAGGCTGTCATCGTCAACCACCATGACCCGGATCAGTGTGAAAAGGTAAAAATTTCCAAATTGTATGAATTTGAGGGATTGAACCGGGTTGAGGTAGAGAGTGCCGGGATCGGCTCTATCGTGGCGATCTCGGGAATCTCTGACATCCATATCGGGGACACCCTGTGCAGTCCGGAAAACCCCCGGGCGATCCCCTTCCAGAAGATCTCAGAGCCTACCATCGCCATGCACTTTATGGTCAATGACAGTCCCCTCGCCGGTCAGGAGGGCAGATACGTCACCTCCCGCCATCTGCGGGACCGTCTGTACCGGATGCTGAATACCGATGTGTCACTGCGGGTAGAGGATACCGACACCACGGAGACCTATAAGGTATCCGGAAGGGGTGAGCTCCATCTGTCTGTCCTCATTGAAAATATGCGCCGCGAGGGCTATGAATTTGCTGTGAGCAAGGCAGAGGTCCTCTATAAGGAGGATGAAAACGGCAAAAAACTGGAGCCGATGGAACGTGCCTACGTGGATGTACCGGATGAATTCACCGGCAATGTCATCGACCGTCTCAGCCAGCGCAAGGGTGAGCTCCAGAATATGACACCGCTGAATGCGGGTACCACAAGACTTGAATTTATCATCCCCTCCCGTGGTCTCATCGGCTACCGCGGTGAATTTATGACAGACACCAAAGGAAATGGTGTCATCAATACCGAATTTGACGGCTACGGACCCTTCAAGGGGGAGATCCCCTACCGCAAGCAGGGCTCCCTGATCGCCTTTGAGGCGGGGGAGACCATCACCTACGGGCTTTTCAATGCCCAGGAGCGCGGCACCCTGTTCGTCGGACCGGGCGAGAGGGTATATGGCGGCATGATCGTGGGTGAACACGCCAAATCCGATGATATCGAGGTCAATGTCTGCAAGAAAAAGAACCTCACCAATACCCGTTCCTCCGGTGCTGACGAGGCACTCCGCCTGACACCGAAAAAGGAGCTGAGCTTAGAGCAGGCTCTTGACTATATTGACACGGATGAGCTTCTGGAGGTGACACCGGAGAGTCTGCGCATCCGCAAAAAGATCCTGGATGGAACCGAGCGTTACCGTGCCAGACGGGATGCCAGAAATGAATGATACAGGGCTGCCAGGAAAAGAGTCACGACAAGGCTGATCCCCGTAAAGACAAACGGTTCCTGCAGCCATCCCGCGGGGATCGCCAGGAGCAGGAGCATGGGGATCCGCATCAGGATGTAGATCTCAAACAAATGGGTTCCCAGCCAGTAAAGTACCGGATGATATACCGGTACTTTTTTTGTGAGGCACAGGATCAGCACACAGTATACCACCGTCATGGCAAGATACAGGGAGGCATGCCAGGACAGGGGACGGAGCAGGATGACGAGGATCAGGGACAGCAGGGCAAGCCCCGGACATACACCCCGGACACTGAGCACAGTATCCCATTTTTCCTTCGTAAGGGATACGAAATATCCCAGGGGGTATGCCGTCAGCGTATTGTACCACCAGCTCTCCCTCGTCTCATGAAGGAAGAAAAATAAAAGGATCGTGAGGAAACATATGGCAACAAAGGAACACACCTCCCTGTGCCTTCCCTCCCGGCATCGTCCGGTGATCCCACAGGCAAGCCAGGTGATAAGATACAGGCAGAGGATCACAAAAATGTACCAGTTGCTGTTACCCAGATTTTCCCATCCCACCAGCGAAAGGACAAAGCCACGCCATGTAATGGGCATCCCGCAGGCGAGATCCAGCAGGGCGTAGAGACACACTGCCGGGATAAAGCTGGCCAGCACCTTGCCCATCCGTTTACGCGGCATCGCACGGACATATGCCATTCCCTTTTTTCTGACAGAGCATCCTACCCCATACCCGGAATAAAAAAGGAACATCGCCACCATCAGCTGCCCCAGTGCGGCTGTCACGATGTGGATCGGATCCGGAAGCGCGACATAGGACTGTACATGGCTGAAAAAAACAACAATGATAAACAGCCCGTTCACAGAGGTCGTCGTCTCCTTCGAGAGATAATGCCTGCTTACCAGCCCGGTCATCCTGCACCCCCCGGTCCTTCCGGCTCATCTACATAGAATTCATGATATTTTTTGTCAATCCTTCTCCGCTCCCTCTCCCGGTCTTCCTCCCTGATATGATAGGTCGGCACCAGCTCTGCCATCAGCTCCTTCATATCCTCTGTCTCCGAATAAGCCTCCTGGTAAAGTCCGTTTAACCGCTCAAGAAACGCATCCCCGTCGAATACAAGCGGTCTTCCGATATGGATCAGGGAATTTTCCGTACTCTGCAGCCCCTCCTCATCCATCAGCATTTCCTCATACAGCTTCTCCCCGGGGCGCAGTCCTGTATACCTGATCTGGATATCCCGGTCCGGTACATAGCCGGAAAGCTTGATGAGTTTTCTCGCCAAGTCATCGATCCTTACCGGATTCCCCATATCCAGCACAAAGATCTCTCCGCCCCTCGCCAGGACTCCCGCCTGGATCACCAGGGAAACCGCCTCCGGGATCGTCATGAAATACCGGATGATCCGCTTATCCGTGACCGTCACCGGTCCCCCCTCTGCGATCTGCTTTTTAAACAGCGGGATCACACTGCCGTTACTGCCCAGCACATTGCCGAAGCGTACCGCCACATACTCTGTCGCCGAGCGTTTATTCAGTTCCTGCACGATCATCTCGCAGACTCTCTTTGTCGCACCCATGATATTCGTCGGATTCACCGCCTTATCCGTCGAGATCAGGACAAATTTTTTCGTCCCGTATTTATCCGCTGCCAGTGCCGTCTTGTAGGTTCCAAATACATTGTTCTTCACCGCCTCGTTCGGGCTGTCCTCCATCAGCGGCACATGCTTGTGCGCCGCCGCATGGTAGACGATATCCGGCCGGTAATCCGCAAAAACCTTATCGATCCGGCTGCTGTTCCGCACGGAGCCGATCAGCACCTCCAGATGCAGGGACGGATACTTACGGCGCAGCTCCTGCTGGATATCGTAGGCATTGTTTTCATAGATGTCAAAGATGATCAGCATCTTGGGATGGTTCGCCGCGATCTGCCGGCACAGCTCACTGCCGATGGAACCGCCTCCCCCGGTCACCAGGATCACCTTATCCCGCACATAATTGATGATCGCATCCAGATTGATATTCACCGGCTCCCGCCCCAGAAGGTCCTCGATCTGGACCGGACGGATCTTCTCGATGGCAGCCTCCCCGTTCACAAACTGGTACACTCCCGGCACGATCTTCAGCTCGCTCTCTGTCTGCTGGCAGATCTCCAGTATCTCACTGATCTGTCTTCTGGACGCGCTCGGCATGGCAACGATGATTTCATTGACCTCGTTTTCCTCTGCCACAGCGACGATCTCTTCCCTTCCTCCCAGTACCCGCACACCCTGTATATAGGTCCCGTGTTTTGCCTTGTCATCATCGATGATACCGCATATATGGCTGTCCAGGTTATCACTCATCTTCAGTTCCCGGATCACGATGTTGCACGCCTCCCCGGCACCGATGATCAGTGTCGTGCGCATCCCCTGCCCGTGACTGTTCGACTTGTAGATCAGACGGACGATCCGGTAGGAAAACCGCACAACCAGTGTCAGGATAAACAAAAGCAGCATATAGATCAGGAAATAGGACCGCGGCATCTTACGGTATGTCCCGAATACGGTCAGGAAATGAAGGACACCGGACACCCCGCACGCCAGGGCGATACTCAGCACCTCATTGATGCCGGCATACCGCCAGAGACTCTTATAGAGCCGGAACAGGGCAAATACAACCAGCGTCATAATCGTATTGAACACCATCAGCTCCTGCAATGTCGCCACATAGCCAAGCGGGTACTCCTCCGTGATCCCGCTGCGCAGAAAGCGTCCGATATTCAGGTCATAGCGCAGAAACAGTGCCATATAAGAGCAGGCATTGATACAGATGGCATCCCACAGGATCATGAGCACTCTGTATAATGTCGACATATGTCCGTTTTCAATGTATTTTTTTACCACCTTACTGCGATCCATACAAACCTCCTAACCACACAGATGCAGGGTCTCCTTCCCATTTTTTATCCATGGTCCCGCTCTTTCGGATAATAGACTCCCCGATATACCCTGTAACTATTCTCCAGATCAATGCAGACAGCATCATGTGACGGAACCTGCGCCTCCTCCGGCGGCAGCTCCATATAATCACCAAATGCCATACGCAGATACTCGTCGTACCCCACCGGAACCGGCAGCATCTCGTCCTCAAACTGCTTATACACGGCAGAGGCAAAGATTTCCTTCGGGTACTCATTTACCATATAATTGTACCGCACACAGAGCTCAGTGATATGACTGCACTCTGCGATCGGATATTTCGTCATTTTACGCTGTGCGAGCATCGCCATCCGGTAACGGCGTTTCCATCCGGGCCGCAGTGCCAGCATCATCCGTCCGATCCACTCCAGGAGACGGCCCTTGCTGGTGGGCGGCTCCTGATTGATATAAATCTGATACACCAGTCCCCAGAACAGCTGGCATCTGCGCCGGATCCTCCCTGACGGACAGCCGTCTAACGGCAGCACCTCCAGGCGGACTCCGTGTGCCACATCCAGATCCATCTGACGCTCCTTGATAAAGGTAGTGTCCTCATCCGTGATCGCTGTCAGCTGGGAGCGCTCAAAGTGTTCCGGTCCGGAACGGCTCAGGCGGTATTTATCCTGATCCATCTCCTCTGCCCACAGCCGGCACATCCTCTCATAGTCCTCCCGCGGCATAAAGACATCCAGGTCATCGTCCCAGGGCACAAACCCTTTATGCCGGATGGCTCCGATACATCCCCCGCCGCACAGATAGAAAAGTAGCCCGTGCCTTTCACAAAATTCCTTAAAGACAAGCGTGATCTCCAGACATTTCCCCTGGAGCAGCCTTAGCTGTTCTATATCAATCCCTTCCCTTTGTTCCATGCTCCCTCACTTTCCTCCCTCATCTTTTCTGCCATAATAGATCCCCTTATACTCTGTATAGGGTGTATCCAGATCCAGATAAACACAGTCATGATGCGCCACTCTCGCCTCCTCTGGCGGCAGCTCCATATAATCGCCGAACACGGTCCTCAGATACGCATCATACCCGACCGGTACCGGCATCGTCCGGTCCTCAAAGGGAACCTCAATATAGGAGGTAAACCATTCCCTGTCGTACCAGTTTTTCATATACCCCGGTCCGGAGCAGAGCTCTGTGATGCCCCTGCAGTCAGCGATCCGGTATTTCGTCATCCTGCGCTTCGCCAGTGACCAGATCCGGTACCGTACCGCTTTCCCGCGGAAAATCCCCAGCAGGACCCGGCTTCCCAGTGCCATAAGCCCGCCGTGGTTTTCCGGTACAGTCTGTGCGCAGAAAAGAGAGTACACCAGTGCCCACAGGCACTGCTTTTTCCGCTGCCAGCGGGAATCCGGGTATCCATCCAGGGGAAGGATATCCAGCTGTACCCCGTGTACGATATCCAGCTTTCTCTGATAGGGCTTGATATACGTGGTCCTGCGGTGCCGCAGCGTGGCAAACAGGTTGTGGTCCACATAATCCCGGCCGGATACTGACAGGGCAAGCTCCTTCCCCGGCGGATAGTCTGCCCACTCCGATACAAATCTCTCATAGTCCTCCCTTGGCATGAAAAAATCCAGATCATCATCCCAGGGCACAAACCCGCGATGACGCTTCGAGCCGATACAGCCTCCGCCGCACAGATACGCCGTCAGCCCCTTCTCCTTGCAGAAATCAAAAAAAATGGCTGCCATCTCCAGATTTACCCTCTGCATCCCCTTTAGCTGTTCGTCTGTATATTTATGAAGTTGTTCTTCCATCCCGCATCTGCTCCTTTACCCGTTCTACTGATCCGCATTTTTTATGTCCCCGCCGCCAGAATGGCATCCGCAGCATACCAAGGACCGTCCCCGCCCCATAGCTGATATGAAGCAGGAAAAACAATCCGGGAAGCAGGATCTGAAATCCGTTTTTTGCTTCTCCCCTCACTGCCAGAAGGGCCATGGCGGCTGCCAGAAGCCAGTACGCCCCCCACATAAGGACTGTCAGCCAGGGAAAACCGGATAACGCCAGCACCGTAGTCAGTATGATCCCGCAGACAAACGCCCCCGGCACAAAATGGTACAGGGACAGGCACCCCGGGCACACACCCACAGTCAGGCCGATCCAGTATCCATTTCCATATTTCTGCCGGCACATCTTCCGCAGTGTCGGACGGATGTACTGATAGGAGACGATATCCGGCGACATACACAGACGGTACCCGCACTGCCGGAGCCGGTAATGCAGCTCATTGTCCTCCGTCCGTCCCAGATCCTCCCGGAAGCCTCCTGCCCTCTCAAACACCTCCCTGCGGTATGCTCCGTGAAAAAATGATTTCACATAGGCACGCCTGCCCTTCCGCCGGAAGGAGGAGGCACTGCTGCCAAACATCGACTCCTCTGCCAGAAGAAGTGTCCTGCTCCACCTACCCCCATCCTCCGCCAGCACCGGACGGACACCTCCGGAGATCATCTCCCCGGTTTCCAGATTCTCTACAT
>N._stephensi_708_cecum__coassemble_27_pt1 | contig 15844 bp, 13 predicted proteins | sample N__stephensi_708_cecum__metabat2_high_PE_008 | metagenome-assembled genome bin N
AGCAGACAGTTCAGACAATGCTCGAGCGGCGGATTTGCAAACAGGTGGAAACAGTAATTTTTCGGGAAGTGCTATAAGGACAGGAAAGCGTGTGATACTACCGCCCGACCGAGAATTTCCAGCGATTGCCCTCACAATTATTTCAGAGGCTCTTGACAAACAGCCGGAAAAAATGTATTATGTTCAAGTGAGTGTTGTTACACGACACATAGGGGCATAGTTCATCGGTAGAATAAGAGTCTCCAAAACTCCAGAGCTGGGTTCAACTCCTAGTGCCCCTGTTTCCTATACATTAAAAATATCCCACCACTGTCGCCAGTGATGGGATACTAAAAGGGGAGGATAAGTATTCAACCTTTTCAGGTGAATACAGCAGTGCGAAGCAGAGGGGGATTCTGACTTCGCCCTGCCGGTATTAATAGTGTTACCCCATATTCTGAATTTATACACTTGTGTATAAATTTTTATGCGTTTAGGTAGAAATTTTTTAAGAAATTCATGACAGACTGATCAGGAGGATTATAAATATGGCATTACTACAGGAATGGCGTGATTACGCATATAGTGATGAGATGCAGAATTCAAAGGAAGGTCAGAAGCTGTGGGAACAGTATTTTGTTCTTGAAAAGGGGATTTATGAAAAGCTTCTGTCTGACCCTTCTCAGATCGTGGAAGGCACGGTCGAGGAGCTTGCCGGCAGGTATGAGGTACCGCTCTCCATGATGGTAGGCTTTCTGGATGGCATCAATGACAGCCTGAAGGAGGGAAATCCCATCGACACGATGGAAAAGGACACGCCTGTTAAAATCGATATTGATACGGAAAAGCTGTATTACAATATGGTGGAGTGTAAGGCAGAATGGCTCTATACACTTCCGCAGTGGGATGATATCCTGTCTGAGGAACGCCGGAAGGAGTTATATAAGGAGCAGAAAAATTCAGGAACGATCCACAATGAAAACCGTAAGGTAGGACGAAATGATCCCTGCCCGTGCGGAAGCGGCAAAAAATATAAGCAGTGCTGCGGACGTTAGATCATATCAATCCGATCACACACGAAGGACGGAGAGCTCCCGGCTCTCCGTCCTTTTGAACATAAGGGCAGTTGGCGAAACGTATTGCCCTTTGCTTTATTCATAAACTGCCTTCGCCGTCTCTACCCTGTTCATGGAATACAGATGTATGCCATCTACTCCGTGTGCCAGAAGCTCCTCCATCTGTCTCTTCGTATAATCCAGTCCCGCCTTCTCGAGGTCTGCCGGGGCATCCTTATATTTCTCGATCGCAGCTGACAGCTCTCCCGGAATCCTCGTTCCGGACATGGCAACGATGTTTTTCACCTGCCCCATCGTCCGGATCGGCATCAGGCCCGGCAGTACCGGGATCTCTATCCCTGCCCTGCGCACCTCATCCAGAAAACGGAAAAAGGTATCATTATCATAAAACAGCTGGGTGATAAGAAAATCCACTCCCTGATCCGTCTTTATTTTCAGATGGGCGATATCCTCCTGGAGGTTTTCTGCTTCCGGATGCACCTCCGGATAGCATGCCGCCGCAATACTAAAATCATACGCTGATCTCACATCTGCGATCAGGTCAGAGGCGTGCTCATAATGTCTTGCGGCAAACTGCTGATCACTCATCCACTGCGGCTGATCACCCCGGAGCGGCAGAAGATTGTGGATCCCGTTACGGTACAGATTTGTCAGAAAGTTATCCAGAAACAGCTTGTCCGGGATCGCAGCACAGGTCAGGTGCGTCAGTGCCTCGATACCGCACTGGTTCTGGATATAGGAGGCGATGGCAAAGGTATTCTCTGCCGTGTTCCCGCCTGCACCATAGGTGACACTGATGAAGCTGGGATGCAGTGCCTTGAACTGATCCAGTGCATCGTAGATCACCTTCACATCCGCATCCTTTTTCGGCGGGAAGACCTCCAGCGAATAGGTCGGCCGGTTTGTATGAAATAAATCCCTGATCATTGTTTTTTCTCCCTTTTCGTATCAGTATGTGCTGCTCCGGGCTATGCCAGGGCAGCGGTGACGATCGCCATCGAATAAACCTCTGAGGCGTTACAGCCGCGAGAAAGGTCATTGATCGGCGCATTCAGCCCGAGCATGATCGGTCCGTATGCCTCGAAGCCGCCCAGACGCTGGGCGATCTTATAGCCGATATTGCCGGCATTGATATCCGGGAAAATAAAGGTATTCACCTGACCGCCGATCTCGCTGTCCGGGCACTTGGTACGTGCCACGCGGGGAGATACCGCCGCATCAAACTGCACCTCTCCGATGATCGGTACATCCGGTGCCGCTTCCTTCGTCTTCTGTGCCGCATTCCTCATCTTATCTACATCCTCACCGCTTCCGGAGCCAAATGTTGAATAACTTAAAAATCCGACCTTTGGATCGATACCAAATATCTTTGCACACCTCGTACACTCCAGTGCGATCTCCACCAGCTCATCCTCGTTGGGATGGATATTGATGGCGCAGTCTCCCATCGCCAGAACAGTATTTCCACCGGCCGACTCCTTCACCAGGATATAGCAGGAGGACACGATCTTATTATCCGGCTTCGTTTTGATAATCTGTAGTGCCGGTCTCACTGTATCAGCGGTAGAATAGGTAGCACCGCCAAGCAGTGCGTCTGCCTTCCCCATCTTCACGAGCATCGTACCAAAATAATTTGCCTGCTGACAGGTTGCCTTTGCCTTTTCCAGTGTCATCCCCTTATTCTTCCGGATCTCGTACAGGCACTCTGCCATCTCATCGATCTCTTCGTATTCTTTCGGGTCAAGGATCTCAGCACCCCGGATATTGAAGCCGCTCTCCTCTGCCGATACTGCGATTTCATCTTTATTGCCAATCAGGATAGGTGACAGGAAGGTGCTTGCCAGCAGACGGGAGGATGCCTCCAGGATGCGTGGATCACTACCTTCTGTAAAAACGATTTTCTTTGGATTCTCTTTCAGAATACTGATTAACTTCCCAAACATGATTACCCTTCCTCCTACAAATAATTTAGTTAATTCCATCATATCAAAATTTTCAGATTTTACAAGGGGTGAAAGCGGATTTTTTCTCTCCGGGAAATGTATCCGCGCTTTCTATCTCTCCCCTTCCGTATCCCCCAGAAAGCAGATCGCGATATTTTCACAGTGATCTGCTATCCGCTCAAAATTCGTGGACAGGTCATTGACAAAGATCCCCGCCTCAGGCGAATATTTTTCCTTCTTCATCCGTTTCATATTGCGCTTCTTCATCTGCTTATTCATATCATCGATGACATCCTCCAGCTGCTCGATCTCCCTCGCGGCACCGGCATCCTCACTGACAAAAAATGCCACTGTCATATGCACGATCCGCTGCACCTCCCTGATATAATACGCCAGCTCCTCTGATGTCTTTCTGGGCAGCTCTATCTTTTTTTTATCCATCCTCTCTGCCTGATCCGCAATATTGCAGGCATGATCCCCGATCCGCTCAAAATCCCTGATACAATACAGCAGGTTGTTCAGTCTCTGTGTATCCTCTTCCAGAAGATTTTTCCCGGCTATGCTGTGCAGATATCCGGTCAGCTTATCCTCATACCGGTCAATCCTTTCCTCCCGGGATCTTACATGATCGATATCCTCCTGATGATATTTCCCCAATGCCCGCAGGGAAGCTGTGATATTTTCCTCCGTCAGCCGTGCCATCCCGCCGGCAGAGTGCCGGCACTGCTCGAGTGCCAGTGCCGGCGTATCCAGAAACCGCACATCCAGATTCGCCAGCTCATCTGTCGTCTCTGTATCATCCGCACGGAGCGTGAGCATCGCAAGCTTCTCCAGCCCCCTGGCAAACGGCAGAAGTATCACGGTCGCCCCGATATTAAATAAGCTGTGGATCCCTGCAATCCCTGCCGCACCTGCCGCCTTCTCCAGAAACGCAAAATCCAGTCCCGCATCCAGCGCGTAAAACAGGATCATAAACACCGCCGTACCGATCACATTGAAGTAAAGATGTACCAGTGCCGCCCGTCTGGCATTGCGGCTGGCACCGACAGCTGAGAGAAGTGCTGTCACACAGGTCCCGATATTCTGTCCCATAATGATCGGGATCGCTGTCGCATAAGATACACTGCCGGTGGCACAGAGCACCTGCAGGATCCCGATGGAGGCGGAGGAACTCTGCACGATGGCAGTGAGCAGCGCACCTGCCAGCATCCCCAGGAACGGATGGGAAAACATCGTGAGGATTCCTGTAAATTCCGGCACATCGGCGAGAGGCTTCACAGCATCACTCATCACCTCCATGCCAAACATCAATACGGCGAAGCCGGCAAGGATCGATCCGATATCCCTGCGCTTTTCGGTCTTCGCCCCCATGATCAGGATGACTCCTGCCATCGCCATGACCGGCGTAAAGGAGGCGGGCTTTAACATCTGCACAAAAAAACTTCCACCCTGTATCCCCGTCAGGCTGAGAAGCCACGAGGTCACGGTAGTCCCGACATTGGCACCCATGATCACCCCCACTGCCTGTCCCAGCTTCATAATACCGGAATTTACAAAGCCGACTACCGTGACTGTTGTCGCCGAGGATGACTGGATCACTGCCGTGACACCGGCTCCCAGCAACACTGCCTTGATGAGATTATCTGTCAGTTTCTCCAGAATTTTTTCCAGCCGTCCTCCTGATACACTGGCCAGTCCCTCTCCCATGATGTGCATACCATAGAGAAACAGGGCGAGCCCGCCCACCAGTGTCAGCGCACCAAAAAACATCTCTGAAAAACCCATGCCGCCTACCTCCTCTGATCTTACCCCCATACTTTATTTTAGTCCTTCGCACACCATATCATGCCGAAATAAAGCCGGATCCATAAAAAGGTAAAATCAATGTAAAGTTTTGTCAGAAATGCTTTTCCTTATACATATTCCTGCTATTTTCCTGTAATCTGCTGCGTAGCCAGGCAAGGCTCACACAAAACAAGGCGATCCCGAACATAAGCTGGACTCCCATGCACTGCCAAAGCTCCTGTAATGGCGTGCCCGGCACATAGCTGTCGATAAAACGGTTTGCACAGGTGTACCAGTATACTGGCAGCAGATGCACCGCCCTAGCAAGGCGTTCCCCCAGAAATTCGACAGGGGCAAAAACACCGCCGAGAAAACTCATGCCAAGACCGATGACATTTGCTGCCATCATAAGGGTTGAGCCCGTCCGGAACACCTGTCCGGCGAGAAAGGCAATCCCCAGTGCCACTGGTAGAAAGCTCAGCATATTCAGTACATGAAGAAATCCCCGGAAGGACAGGGCCTCCCCGCCGGTTCCCAGCAGCACGAGAAGAAAGTATATGGTACACAGCAGCAATCCTGCCGTAAAGGAGGCAAGCAGGATCTCGATATTCATCCGGGTATCCGAATAGGCAGAGCACCGGCTTCGGTACTTCACCTCTTTTCTCTGAAATGCCATGATCCCTGGTCCCAATCCTGCAACACAGATCGAGATCAGGATATAGGGAAGATAAATAAAAAAGTAATACACGCTCCCATGAAGCTCATCACCGCTCCTTTGCTTTACCGTCACCGGCACCTCTGTTTTTGCCAGCTTTTCTGCCTGCCCCTGCGCCTCCGTCAGATCCGCTCCCCCTGCCAGATAGTACCGGACAAGTCTCACGTAATCCTGAACCAGCTCCTGAAAGATCCTGCTGTAGATCGATCCCGGAGCCGCTGTGATCTCCACCGGAAGTACCTCCTTCCCTGCCTCCACGGAATCACCAAAACCTCCGGGGATCCTCAGCACACAGACGACATTATCCTCATATAGCTCATCCGTCACACTCTTTTCACTGTCCTCTATCCCTATCTTTTCATTTCCCTGCCCTATATAGGCAATCATGCCCTCGCTCAGCTCCGAATGATCCTCGTCAAATACAGCAAAGGGGCAGCGGACCGCCTTCCATTTTTCCTTCCCGCCCTCGTTCGCATTGTTGGATGATATGATCAGTGCCGCTCCCATAAAAATACACAGATACAGGATCACAAAGCCCCTATGCTGTCTGAATATGCGAAAAAAAGTTTTATAGACCTGCATACCGTTTCCCCCTTCCCATAATCAGACAGGCAAGAGTGAACGCAGCCGCAACTGCACCAAGCCTTCCCACATTCATCCAGAACCGGCTGTATCCGCCGTATACATTGAGGGAATACAGGGCATCCCGTATCATCCCTGCCGGATTGATATCATTCAGCCACGCCACACTGCTGTGTTCGATGCTGTCGTAGATCCCCTCTATCATCAGATCGCCCATGGCGCAGCAGCCAAGCACGACACCTATCAGTACCGTGAGCCGGATGTTTTCCTGCCGGATCGGGAGAAGGGCAAAAAACATCCCCATCAGGATCCCGCTGCTGACTGCCACGAAGAGAAGCAGCAGGATCAGCAGGAAATGATCACCCATCCGGCTGCCCAGCACAAACCTCATATAGACAAAGATAAAACAGACAACGCCATACCCCAGGCTCTGACAGGCAAGGAAATCTGCCAGGATGCCCCTGCCCCATCCTACCGGGGATACCTTTTTCCGCATCCCCGGACCTGAAATACTGCCATAGCCCTTTACCACACGGTCAAACCCCATCAGCGAAGCGAGCAGACAGGCAAGTGCGATCAGCGCGTACTTAAAATTCATGCTTGAATCCACTGCTCCTTCCGTGATCCCCTTCTCCGTCACGGGATCCCCCTCCACCGTACACGGTATGGAGAGCCGCCTGCACTGCTCCACACGCTTTATGATAAGCTGCAGCATGGTAGGCACGCTTCCACTCTCCGCCACGGTAAGCGACAGGGAATCCCCGGCATACACGATTCCCTTCACCTCCCCCTTCTCCAGAAGCTCCTGCGCGCGCTGATCCGTGGTCTCTGTGATCCTTAGCAGCACTGTCCCCTGATCCGTCGCTGCCTCCCGCAAAAGCCGGCTGTAGTCTTCCGCACCTGACTGCACGACAACCGCTACCGGGATGGCATCAAACTCTTTTTCAAGCTCGAAGGAGCGTGCCAGCAGAAGATGAAAAAACGTGCCGAGGATAACCGGAAATACCAGAAACCAGAACATGATACCTCTGTTTTTCACTAACATTTTCAGTGAATATTTCAGCAAATGGGCAAACATCGCATCTCCTCCCTGCTAGTCCTGCATCTCCCTGCCGGTCATCTCAAGAAATACATCATTCAATGTCGGCTGTTCCGTATAGATCCGTCCGGTCAGGATCTCATGCTCCCGCAGATAGTCCAGCACATGGAACAGATTCTGATTGCCCCCGCTGAATTTGATCCGGACCCACTCCTCTTCACAGGAGACCTCGTAGGCATGAGGAAGTGCTTTTAGCTCCTGTAGTCTCTCCCGTACCAGACCAGGAACCTCCACGGCGATCGTCTCTGTATTTTTTAGCATTTTTTTGAGCCGTTCCTTCGTTCCCTCTGCTATGTTCCTTCCCTTGTCGATAATGGCGATCCTGCTGCAGATCTGCTCTACTTCCTCCATATAGTGGGAAGTATAGATGATCGTAGCTCCCTGCCGGTTAAGCTCAGTGATCCACTGCAGGATCTGGTTCCTGCTCCTCGGATCCACTGCCACCGTGGGCTCATCAAAGAAAATCAGATCCGGCTTATGTGCGATGCCACAGGCGATGTTCAGCCGTCTCCGGATCCCCGCCGACAGCTTCGCAGGATAAATCCTTTCATACTCCTCCAGACCGGCAAAGGCGACGGCCTCCCGCACATAGCTTCTACGCCTTCCCCTGTCCCGTATATACAGACCGCAAAAATAGTCAATGTTTTCGTATACCGTCAGCTCCTCCATCACAGCGATATTCTGAGGTACGATGCCGATCCGCGCCTTCCGCCCATAATCCTCGGGACCCATCGGCTCCCCGAAGATCCGGATGTTCCCACGGTCATAGGGCCGCAGGGAAAGAGCACACTGTATGACAGTTGTCTTGCCAGACGCATTGGGACCCAGAAGACCCAGGATCTCTCCCTCCCCCACCCGCAGGCTGAAGTGATCCACTGCCACCAGCTCCTTATACCTCTTTACCAGATTTTCGATCTCCACAACTGCAGCCATCCTGCTACCTCCCTTTCATACCTATAGTATATATGACTTTTCCGGATTAGAAAAGTGAAAATGCTAACAGTTCTAATATGACATTTGTCATTTACTTTTTTACCTTATATATTATATAATAGAGTTATACTCATATACGATACTGCCACTATGGGATAAATCAAGGAGGAACCAATGTGAAGGATCTGGGAAACAAGCTGCTGCTCTTTCTCGTATGCAGCTATTTTATCTGCTTTAATGATCTCACACCCATGGCACTCACTGCTCTTACTGCCGCCCTGTCCATCAGCAGCCTGTGCACCTTTTTTAAGAACAGCCGTGTTCCCCTCTGGCTGCTCTGGGGATATCTGGCCGCTGCCCTGATCGTTCCGCCGCTCGGCATCTACCTGCCGCTGCTGACTTATGATATATGCCAGAGCCGGCAGAAATCCCTGCTGGCTGCCCTGGCCGCATCCGAGCTCCTTTACTGCTTCCGGCTGCCCCCGGCGATGCTGTTTGCCTATCTCGCCACTACTCTCTGCGCCGTACTGTTCCAGCATGATGCAAGGAATATAGAGATCCTCCGGCGGGAACTTTACCAGACGCAGGATGACAGCCAGGAATTCGCTTCTGCCCTGGAGGAACGGAATCATGCCCTGATGCAGAATCAGGATTCGGAAATCCGTGTCGCAACACTCTCCGAGCGGAACCGGATCGCCCGGTCAATTCATGACAATGTAGGACACCTGCTCACCCGGTCGATCCTGCAGACCGGGGCACTTATGGTAACAAACCGGGAGCCTGCCCTGGAGGAGCCGCTTTCTACCCTGCACGACACCCTGAATACCGCTATGACAAGCATCCGCGAAAGCGTCCACGATCTTCATGATGAATCCATCGATCTGCCCACTGCGCTGGGAGATGTCATAGAGGGGATCTCCTCTCCCGCCATCGAGCTGGAATACGATATGGGAGAATCCGTTCCCCGGGATATCAAATACACCTTCATCGTCATCGTAAAGGAGGCAGTGAACAATATCCAGAAGCACAGCAATGCCACCTCTGCCCATATCCTGGCACGCGAGCACCCGGGGTTTTATCAGCTTCACATCCAGGACAACGGGACCTCTGCCACACTCCCCTTCTCAGGATACGGCAGCGGTATCGGATTGTCCAATATGGCAGAACGGGTACACGCCCTGGATGGCACGATCGACTTCCGCACAGAGCATGGATTTCAGATCGCCATCACTATTATGAAAAAGGAGTTTTAACGATATGAGAGTTTTAATCGTCGATGATGATAACCTGGTCTCCCTCTCCCTGAAAACGATCCTGGAAACAGACCATGAAATAGAGGTCGCAGGGATCGGCAGCAATGGCCCTGAGGCAATTTCCCTCTATGACCAGCTTGCCCCTGACATCCTCCTCTTAGATATCCGCATGGATGGGATGTCTGGTCTGGAGGCAGGCACCCGGATCCTGGAGAAGCATCCGGATGCCAGGATCCTTTTCCTCACGACCTTCTCCGATGATGAATATATCGTCCGCTCCCTTCATATCGGAGCGAAAGGCTATATCCTTAAACAGAATTTCGAAAGCATCCTGCCTGCACTGGCTGCGGTGCAAAATGGTCAGACCGTATTCGGTGATGAGATCACGGCACGTCTGCCGGATCTTATGAAAAACACCTTCTCCGAATCTGTCTTCCACCAGTACAATATCACAGAGAAGGAAATGTCAATCATCCATAAGGTGGCAGAAGGGTTAAATAATAAGGAAATTGCAGAGGCATTGTATCTCAGCGAAGGGACGATACGCAACTATCTCAGCGCAATTTTAGAAAAGCTGGGCCTGCGTGACAGGACCCAGCTCGCTATCTTTTATTTCCGCCAGATGTGACTCCGCACGGTACCGGCACTACCCCTCATGATTTCCCATATGCCTGTGCCAGTGCCTTAAATGCCGGCAGTGCCCGCTCGATCTGCTCTGTGCTGACACAGTAGGAGATGCGGACAAAGCCCGGTGTACCAAAGCTGTCCGCCGGCACCAGAAGAAGCTCATACTCTTTTGCCCTCTCCGAAAAAGCACCCGCATCCTCTTCCAGTGACTCCACAAAGAGATAGAAGGCACCATCCGGCCTGATACAGCGGTATCCGTACTCTGTCAGTGCCTGATACAACAGATCCCGGTTCCTTTTATACACAGAAACATCCGCTGTCTGCCCCTGGCATCGTTTCACAACCTGCTGGAACAGACTGGGAGCGCATACATAACCAAGTGCCCTGCCCGCACCACAGACAGCAGCATAGATCTGCTGCCACTGGACTGCCCGGCCGGATACTGCGATATAGCCGATCCGCTCCCCCGGCAGGGACAGGGATTTGCTATAGGAATAGCACACAATCGTATTGTCATAATAATTCATCAGATAGGGAACCTCTACACCATCATAAACCAGCTCCCGGTATGGCTCATCCGTGATCAGAAAGATCGGATGACCATATTCCTTCTGTTTTTTCCCAAGCATCGCACACATCTGCCGGATCCCTTCCTCATGGATCACGACTCCGGACGGGTTATTGGGTGAATTCAGGATAACCGCCTTCGTATGCTCTGTGACCGCCGCCTCCAGTGCCTCCTGATCGATCTGGAAATCCTTCGGATCTGAGTCCACCACCACCAGCCTTGACCCTGCATTTTCCACAAACACACGGTATTCCGGGAAAAACGGGGCAAATACGATAACCTCGTCATCCTCCTCTGCCAGTGCCTTCAGCGTGATGGACAGGGATGCCGCTGCCCCCACCGTGATATAAAGGTTATCTGCCGTAAGGGATGTCCCATGCCGGGTATTCACATGATCAGCGATCGCCTGGCGCAGCCCGGCATCTCCCTGTGCTGATGTATAGCCATGCAGGAGGACCGGATCCACCTCCCTCATGACTGCCTCTACTGCCTCCTGCACACACGCCGGTGCCGGCACGCTCGGATTACCGATACTGAAATCAAATACCTTATCCTCACCGATCTCAGCCTTTCTCTCCTTCGCAAATTCAAACAGGTCACGGATCACGGAACGCTTCGTCCCCAGCTCCAGCATCTTCTCTGATAACATATTTCACAAAACTCCTTTCTATGGTCTTCCCATCGGGTTCCCATAATAAGCATTGGCAGGACGTGCGGCCCACAGCGTACCGAGGATCGGTTTCCCCTTGCTGTTGAAGCCCTCACACTGGTAACCAACGAACATTTCCACATGATAGATCCCCTTATATCTTCCATTTTTGGCACCTGTACAAAACATCAGATCCCCCGGTCTCAGCTTCATGCCCTGGATGTTTTTATTATTCAGTCCGCCCTTGATTCGCTTTTTCTTTGTAAACAGATACTTCGCTATATTTGCCGCCACTGGTGCGTAGGACTTATCCCCGAAGGTTTTTCCGATCTTCTTATAGGCACGCCACACCAGGGAGCTGCAATCGTAGTAGCCCTTTTTCATCCGTTTCGGCTGGCTGTATTTCCCCTTGGCGATCTTCTTCGCCGCATTGATGACCTTTTTCAGCTTCGATGTCACTACCGAGACGGCACAGCCGATCCTCTGTCCGTCCACAACTGCATAGATAACGGTGTTTCCCGTCTTTTTTGCCTTCACAACACCCTTGGAGGAAACCGTCGCCACCTTCTTTTTCATCGTCTTCCATTCGACCTTTCCCGAATACCCCTTGAGCTTCAGGGTCGTTTTCTTTTTTTTCACCAGGACAGCTGAAATCTTATTGATCTTCACCTCAGATGTTATGACCTTCAGGGTAAAGGTTTTATTGTTGATGGTAATCGTCAGGACCGTGGTCCCCTTATTCCCCGAAAATATCTTCAGGGTTTTCGTCCCGGGATCCAGGGAACACTCCACATCCATCCCGTCATAGGAGGAGGTCCAGCTAAAGGTATAATAGGTCAGATCCGGCATATTTTTCAGGGCGATCACTGCCTCCTTTGTCTGCCAGTTCACAATATAGGTACGGAGCTCTGTCTTTTGCAGCGATGCACCGGAGGCATCCCCGCAGCACCGGAAGCAATAGCTGGCAGAAAACACCCGGACTCCCTTCGCATCATATCCGTTCGCCGTCACCACGGCCCTGCCGCCGCCCGTCACCCGGTAGTATCCCTTCTGATCCACCTGCACAACTTCCTTCGCCGATGTGAGGAACTCTGTCCGTGCAGGCTCTCCATACGCATATGTCATATGGATCTGTCCCGTATCCCCTGTCTGGTACAGTTTATCCTCATCCACATCCTCATCACCTTCCTCTGCCGCCTGTCCATCATACAGATAAACCGGCCGCTCCTGCGCCTGGACAGGCTCTGCATGGCACAGCCAGCCAAGCCCTGCCAGCATGAGTACCATCCCTGCTATGTAATATCTGAAATCTCTCATAAGTACCTTCCTTTCTGCTTTTTGTCACTGCTCCCGGATACGGTAAGCATGATTCAGGGGACCGCTCCCCCGCCCCAGATCCATACGATCTTCCAGGGCACCGGATATATATTCCTTCGCCTGCTCCACTGCCTGTGCCAGAGACAGCCCCCTGGCAAGACCGGATGCAATGGCACTGGATAATGTACAGCCGGTACCATGCGTATCGGGATTGTCGATATGCCGGCCGTTAAACCATCTGCCTGTCCCCTTTTCGCAAAGAAAATCATTGGCATCACTCAGACTATGCCCGCCCTTACAGAGTACGGCACAATGATACTCCCGGCAGATCTTCTCCCCGGCGCGGATCATATCCTCCGCCGTCCGGACCTCCATTTCTGCCAGCACCTCTGCCTCCGGGATATTCGGAGTGATCACTGTCGCCATCGGAAGAAGCTGTTTCTTCAGCACGGCAACCGCATCCTCGTCCAGCAGACGGGCTCCACTGGTCGCCACCATGACCGGATCCACCACAATGTTCCGTGCCCCATACCGGTGCAGCTCACTGGCGATCACCCCGATCAGTGCCCTGGATGATACCATCCCGATCTTCACCGCATCCGGTGGAATATCCGTAAATATGGCATCCAGCTGTTTTGTGAGAAACTCCGGGGACACCTCCATAATGCCGGTAACTCCCATCGTGTTTTGCGCTGTCAGTGCCGTGATGGCACTCATGGCATAGACACCGTGCGCCATCATCGTCTTGATATCCGCCTGTATCCCTGCCCCTCCGCTGCAGTCACTGCCGGCAATCGTCAGGGCTGTCTTCACCTCATCCATCGCATCCTCCCTCTGCACACATGACATACCTGCTGCTTTCCTTATACCACTATTTATTTATTGTATCACAATCCTCTGCGGATGACAAAGAAATTTTGTACTCCTCCATATACCTGCGGAACCACAATGGCAGGAGCTGTCTCTGTAAATCCAGGTTCTTCCGCTCCTTAATAGCTATCGTATCCACAAAAAGCTTCCAAAGCCTCTGCATATCCTTCTCCTCTGCGGAATATTGCAGTGACAGCTCATCAAAATCCACCTCCTCCATGGCAGCATACAGACATCCTTTCTCCCGCCGGTGGATCAGCACAGTCCGGTGTACCGTGTCCGCGATGATCCAGTCCTCGCCCGAATAGCGGTCCGAAAAATGGTCTGCCAGCCAGGGAAGGAGGTCACTCTTTGGATTTATCCTGGCAAACAGGGATCCGTCTGCCAGCTCCTGAAACCGGAGAAATTCTTTCCAGTGACAGATTTCATTTCCCACCTTTTTTTCTATCTCATACAGTGTCTGCATAAAGGGCAGTGTCAGGCAGTCCAGTATCTTCTCTCCTTTGTGGAGCCCGTATATGATAAACCGGTAGATGGCATCCGCCTTCTCCGGAAAGCAGGATACCGCTGCCCTCTGGAGAAATCCATATGCCTGGCCGGATATCTCCCTCTGCACAGTACGCGCCACCTTTACAGCACGCTCCAGATCTGTTTCCACATAAATGTACTCACAAAATAATTCCTGGTTAAACCCGGTTCTCCGGATACGGATCTCGTTTGCCCTGTGCCCGTGCCGTTCCTCATAGGCACGGTAGACGGCAGACAGAATCCCTTCCAGGGAATCCTCACAAAGATAGACATATTTCTGACCGTTATATTTTTCCATATCTGCCTCCTTTCCCTCAGCCCGACCGCATCATCTGCCCTACAGGATCCGGAAGATCCAGCACCGACATCTGCCGGTACCTCGTCTCTCCCGTGATCCCCGGCGGCAGCTTCTCCCCCAGTCCGAGAAGATTGGTGAGGATAAAGCTGCGGTTCATCCTCAGCGGTATCATCATCCTGCCTCCACAGGTGATAAAATACATCGCCCGTTTCAGTACAACCCCAAACTTTTTAAGTGCAGGGAAATCCAATGTCCCCATCCGTCTCGCAGTAATGATCCGTTTCGCTGACTTCACACCGATCCCCGGAATTCTCAGCAGTGTATGATAATCCGCCGTCTGTACCTCCACCGGAAAATGCTCCAGGTGGTTCAGTGCCCAGTTACATTTCGGATCCACCTGTATCTCCAGATGAGGCTGCTCTGCCGTGATGATTTCCTCCGCCCGGAACTGATAGAAACGCATGAGAAAATCTGCCTGGTACAGACGATGCTCCCGCAGCAGCGGGGGACCACTCTCCGATGTATCCGGCAAAAGGTCATCCCCTGTTGTATTGATAAAGGCAGAGTAAAAAACGCGTTTCAGATCAAACTGCTGATACATCGCCTCTGCCATATGGACGATCTCATAATCATTCTCCCCGGAAGCCCCGATGATCATCTGTGTACTCTGCCCGGCGGGGACGAAGCTGCTGCCGGGGTGGCTCTCCTGCAGCTGCTGTTTTTCTGTAACTGCCGGATACAGCTTCCCTTCCCCTGTCCCCGGCAGGGCTGTCTGCCCCCGGTAATCCTGTAGAAGCAGGCTCTCCCTGCGCCCCGCCTGGATCTGGCGCATGGGTGTCAGGATCTTTTTCCTGCTCTTTTGTGGTGCCAGACGCTTCAGCCCCTCCGCTGTCGGCAGCTCCATATTCACGCTCATGCGGTCCGCGATCCAGCCTGTTTTTTCGATAAGCAGCGGATCTGCCCCGGGAATCGCTTTTACATGGATATAGCCGTTAAACCGGTATCTGCTGCGCAGAAGATACACTGCCTGGTAGATCTGCTCCATCGTATAATCGGGATTATTCCTGATCCCTGAGCTGAGAAAAAGACCCTCGATATAATTTCTGCGGTAAAAGGAAATGGTAAGCTCCGCAATCTCCTCCGGCGTAAAGCTGGCACGGGGTATATCATTGGAGCATCGGTTACAGCAGTATTTGCAGTCATAGACACATTCATTGGTCTGCAATATCTTTAATAATGAGATACATCTTCCGTCTGCGGCAAAGGCGTGACAGAGTCCCGCAGAGACAGCACTCCCCATGGTCCCCTTCACGCCCCGGCGGCTGGAGCCGCTGGAGGTACACGCTACATCATATTTTGCTGCATCAGTCAGGATCTCAAGCTTTTGAAAAATTTCCTGTGATAATCCCATAAAAACCCCTCCGAACATCTGTTTGTACTTAGTATAACACACATATGTTCGAATGGCAAGCGTTTCATTTATTAGCCGGGCAATCGCCTGATATTTCCAGTAGTTGGGCGGCAGTGCCATGCTGTTTTCTGTCCGGTGCAGTACTTCCGACGAAAAATAAATTGTTTCCCCTGTTTGCAAAATCATTCTGCCGCCCTTCGCAAAACTCACT
>N._stephensi_708_cecum__coassemble_29_pt1 | contig 15782 bp, 8 predicted proteins | sample N__stephensi_708_cecum__metabat2_high_PE_008 | metagenome-assembled genome bin N
TCCTTTGCAGCGGCAGTCAGTGTATTTTTGTGGGATAAAAGATGGGGAACGGCAGCCCTCACCGCAGCGGCTGTGGTCGCAGCGTCCCGGATGTATTTTTACGTGCATTATCCCACCGACATCTTCGCAGGCCTGCTGCTGGGGATATTTCTCGCCCTGCTGGCGGGATGGATCATGGATAAAATAATGAGATACAGCAGCCAAAAGGGAGGAAACCATGGAGGGAAACAACAGGAGAAAAGGTAAGCTGGCTGTCATGATCGCAGGGAGTGTGGCAGCGATGGCAGTGGCAGTCACGGCTGCAGCAGTGGCGACAGGTGGATTTCATTCGGATAAGGCAGAGGCATTTGAGCTCCTGGCACAGATGCCGGATAAGCTGGACCGCTCGTATATCAGTGAGCATATCGGACTGGAACAGCTGGGGGAGCAGTGTGCCCGGAAGGGAATCTCGCAGAACATCCGCATCTCTGATCTGCACAGTACGGGGAAGCTCTGGAACGGGGCTGTCTCCCCGGAGGATCTGTCACAGTATGTAATGCAGCTTGATGTACTGTCAGACAGCTCCGGACAGAAAAGCAAGATGCTTCTTCAGCTGGCAAAGAGAGAGGATAAAATGTCTGCCATTGTTTACCAGGATGAGGATAAGAGCTGTCTTGCCTTTCCTGAGCTCACAGGGAAAAAGCTCCTTGTGGCGGATCATGAGCTTTTACAGGAGATAGTCAGGCAGGGGCAGAACGGGAGTACAGAGGATACAGGGAATGATTTTATCAGGGCACTCCGTTCGCTGGTACAGGATGAATCCAGCACCCTCTACGATGCGGTCACGGTTACGGAGGAGGGGAAGGAGGAGTATGCCCTGACGATCCCGAAGGATACCCTGGCATCTGTGATGGCGGACTGCTGTCATTTCATGTCAGGGCAGCAGGAATTCACCCGGTTTCTTGATACCTGTCTGCACACGGATTGTCTCTCCGTGATAAAGAATGCAGAGGACCATATCAGGGAGAGCTCCTCCGATGTCACCTTTTATGTGACAGGGAAGGAAGGAAACCTCAGTCAGATCCGTGCCTCTGTCACCTGGCAGGGAAAACCGGTTACTGTCACGATGGACTTTACGGGAGAGGAAGAGGCAAAGGCAGTGATCCGTGTGGAGACCACATGGAAGGAAGAAAGGGTTCAGCTTGAGCTGGAGCTGAAGGACCGGAAGACGGAAACCTGTGAGGAAAGTATGGAGCTGCAGTTTCTGATCGGTGATATTTCGTTCGGGAAGCTGGGCTATCTGGCTGCCATCGATCCGGAGAAAAACACCTACCATATGGAGCTGGAGTTAAAGACCGTTGGAAAAGAGGCGGCAGGGCTGCGGGCGGAGGGACAGATCAAAAATCTCAATCCGGGTAAGTCCGTGGGCTGTACACTGGATCAGGTCTCGCTGCGGGTGTCCGGGGAAGAAGTCCTTTCGGCGGCGATGGATCTTACGCTGGGTGTGCTGGAGGATGGCATCGAACCACCGGAGGGGGAGGAGATCCGTCTGGATGAGAGGGAGGATTTTCAGGACCCGGAAACCCAGGCATTTGTATCAGAGCTGATGAAAAACGGCATTCCCCGGCTTATGCAATGGGGGATCCTGGATACCGATAAGCTGCTGGAGGGCATACAGGGTATAAAGAAAGGTGTAGCGGGATATGACGACAGATTGTGAATTCTGCGCATTTTACGTATATGATGAGGAGGGACAGGCAGAATGTGAGGTGCATCTGGATGAGGACGAGATGGCTCGTTTCCTAAGTACCTCATACTCCGCCTGTCCCTTTTATCAGGCAGATGATGAATATAAAATCGTGCGCAGGCAGAATTAATGTGACAAATGTCATATATAAAAAATGAGCATTTTCACTACGCAAAAAGAGATCCATCCTTTATCATTAGAGTAAAAGGGAAAAATTGTCTGATCGGGCAGTATTCCCGGATTACAAAGAAAGGATGGATCTTATGAAGAGCAGAAGGAGAGGAGTATGGGCGGTGCTGATGGCACTGGCACTGATCCTGGCAGGGATACCGCTTGCCCCGGCGAAGGAAGCAGCGGCTGCCAAAAAAATGAAATTGTCAAAGACGAAGCTTTCCCTGAAGGTGGGAAAGACAAAGAAGCTGACAGTGAAGAATAAAAAGAAAAAGGCAAAGGTTACATGGAGCACCTCCAAAAAGAAGGTGGCGACCGTATCCAAAAAAGGCGTGGTCAAGGCGAAAAAAGCCGGGAAGGCAACGATCACGGCGAAAGTTAAATACAAAAAGAAGACAACAAAGCTGAAATGTAAGGTGACGGTGACGAAGAAGACGCAACCGAAAACGACCGCGAAGCCGACGACCAGACCGACAGCGAAACCCACGGCGCAGCCGACGGCGAAACCCACGGCGAAACCAACAGCTGGACCAACGGCCAAACCGACAGCAACCCCGGGTTCCGGTGTGACAGAGCCGGCAAAGGCGAAAAAGTGGGATGCAGAGACGATGGGCGGCTTTTACATAGCAGGGATCCGCTTTGAGGATGATTCCCTGACCTATTCGATGGATTATGGGAATACCATTTACCTGGACCTGGGCAGCCGGTATATGGATGTGAAGGCGGCGGTCCCGGACCTGACGAAATGCTCCTTTGAGGTATATGCCGGAAGAAAGAGCTATACGGAGGTGCAGACCGGTGATATCCAGTGGAAAAATGCCAATGGCGGTTACTATGTTTTTACCCTGTATATCGATGTGGACGGCATCACCTACAGCAGTACATGGGAAATGCGTGAGGGCAGTGCCGATTCTACGGATACGGCAGAGCTTGTGATCTCATCCATCAAAGCCGGTGACAGGACGATCGCCCTGCAGAAGGATCTGCGTTCGGATGGCAGTCATTATATGTTTGATCCTGCCGGTGCCAATGTAAAGGCAGACCTGCCGGATCTGAAGACGGTGGAGTTTACGGCGACTTATATGGGGAAGAATCTGACGGTCGAGAAGGTCAGTAACATCCGCTGGTCTGACCGCTCCTATTATGAGACATGGGACGGGGGGACCGGCTACTATGACTTTACCCTGTATGCCAGAAACGGGGCACAGAGAATGACATTTGATCTCTATCTCAGCGACTGCAAGGACCTGCTGGAGATCAATCAGTATTCCTATCAGATTGACGGGAAGGAGAAAAAGGAGCCCATAGCGGCATACAATCAGATTCTGTCGGTGGAGGTGCCGGAGGGGAAATCCCTGAAGGAGGTATTCCCGGATCTGGCGGCATCCTTTACCTTTGAATGTATCTACCGGGATACAATCTGCCGGAATGTCAAGCCGGCTGATGTGAAATGGGTGGCGGAATCTTTCCATGAAAATCAGTGCGATCAGGGATACTATACCTTCCGGCTCTCTGCCACAGTGGGCGACAAGACTGTCACAGGGGAATTTATGCTGACAGAGAAGTACCGGGGCATCACCTATGAGGTCAGCGGAAAGCTCTTTGATGCCGACGGGGAGAGTCCTGCCGGACAGCAGATCCGGTTCCGGAGCAGTGACACCGGTGAGGATGGTACGGCTACGACGGCAGCAGACGGCACCTATAGGGTGCAGCTGCAGGAGGGCACCTATGATGAGATTTACTGGAACCAGTGGCGGCTGTCGGATTGCACGGTAACGGTGGGGAAGAAAGCCATGACCTATGATATCCGGACAGATCTGCACAAGGTGTCCGGTATCATCACACGGTTTGGCAGACCGATGGCGGATTGTGATATCCGGATCAACACAGAGACCTGGGATCAGTTTGTATACTGCCATACGGACAGCAGCGGGGCGTACTCTGTCTATCTGCCGAAGCGCAAGGACGAAGTAGAGCTGGTATTGTATAACAGTATGGAAGAGCTTCTGGATGATAACTGGGAGGCAGGAAAGGTGCTTGTTCAGTATGAGGGAATGACGCTGGGAAAGATCTGTCAGGAGAAAAACATCGATATCCGGAGGGTAAAGGTCAGCGGTACCATCTACCGTCAGGGAACGGCTCCGCTTGCCGGTGTCAGGTGCATATTTAGTTATGAGACAGAGGACGGTGGTTCCTACGACGATCACTTCCTGACACAGGATGATGGCAGCTATGAGGTCTATCTGAGGCCGGACCGGAACTATCAGCTCCTGACGGATGACTACATCCTGATTGATGAGGATGTGCAGGTCAGCAAGGCAGATGTGGAAAAGAATTTTAATGTGGGTGCCACGAGGATCCGGGGAACAGTGAGGGCAAAGAACGGGGATGCCGTACCGGATCACCCTATCTGGTTCTGCCCGGCGGAGGGGGCTTCCTATGTTGCCCGTGCCGATGCCAAAGGAAATTATTCGGTCACACTGAAGCCGGGAACATATACGGTGCAGGACGGTCTGTGGGGAGCTGAGATGGAGCAGACGGTCACAGTGGGTGCAGAAGACCGGGTCATGGATCTGACGATGCCGCTGTATAAGATCAGTGCCACCGCATACAATAACGATAAGGCATGGGAAGAGACTCTGTATATAGAAGATGTGGAAGAGAGGACGGATGTGACCGGACCGGTGGATGGTGTGTATACCTTTTATGTACCGGCAGGGGAGTATAAATGTAATCTTGTGCATGACGACACTCCTCTTTCTGCTCAGGCGGAGACAATTACCGTGACAGACCGTGATCTCACACCGGAGCTGCGTTTTACCTACCAGAGGGTGAAGGGGAATCTGTACCGTCTCCGGAGCGGAAACTGGTTTGACCGGAGTACAGATGAAAATTATGGAGGATTCAACCTTAGAATAGAAGACGAGGAAGGGAACGATCTGGGGTGGATTTTTACATGGGGCGGAGAAAATAAAGGCTATGAGGCATATCTGCCAGGAGCGGGCACGTATAAGGTGATATTCCATGGCAGTGAAGTATGTTCTTTCACCACGGACAACAGCCCGGAGGTCACACAGGATCTGATCTGTCAGATCTATAAGGTATCCGGGGAATTGACAGGTATCCGGGGGTTAGACGATTATGTGAGCAGTGAAAATCTGTACTTCTCAACAGAGGAGGAAGCCGGTGCCTGGGACAGCGGAAGTGCTGTTGCTTTGCTGGGGCGGCTGGATAAAACGGAAGGAAAGCAGCCTTATACGGTATGGGTGCCAGCCGGTACATATTACTACCATGCTAACTTTGACAGGGGCAATGTAAAAACAGGGAGTATAACGGTATCTGCCGATAGGGAGCATGAGGATATCGAGATGCCGCCGATATATAAGATCTCGGGGACAGTCAGGAGGATATCCGGACCATGGGAAGGAGTAACGATATACTGTCGAAATGATGCGAAGACTTATTATGCGGAGACCGGTGAGGATGGGTCATATGAATTATATGTGGTATCCGGGGAATATACCCTTGAGGTTTCTGGTGTCCCCATGGATGATTCGGAGACGGTGACGGTTTCAGACCGGGATGTGACGAAGGATATCTCTGTTAATCTGGTCAGGATCAGCGGGACTGTTACCCGCAACGGAAAGGGACTGGACAATGTCAGTATACAGCTGTACAAGGGTGAAGAATACCAGGGAGACATATGGACAGACAGTGAGGGCAGATATGAGATTTATGCAGATCCAGATACCAGTTATATACTCTCGGCAATGGGAACGAAAGAAAGCGTGGCGGTGACAACAGAGGATGTATCCTGTGATATGGCGGTGACGGCAGCGAAGGTCAGCGGTACAATCACAGAATCTGATGGTACTTCGTCAACGGATGCTTTCGAGATCTATCAGAAGGATGAAGAGGGAAATGTTCTGGGACAGCAGTGGATTAACACAGACTGGGGGACTGGGAACTATGAATGCTATCTGCCCGCCGGTACATATTATGTGAGCTATAATATAGATCTGGGTGATGGTATTTTTACTCTCTGTGAGCATGGATCGTTCACCGTGGGAGCAGGGGATATGACATATAATATACAGAAAAAAGCATCTGCCGACCTGAAGCATACCGTTTCAGGAACCCTTCTCAGCAGACCCGGGGGGAAACCACTGGCAGGCAGGGGAATCCGGTTCTATTACAATAAGGATATGATTCCAACTGTAACAACGACGGATCAGGAAGGAAAGTATGAGGTCGAACTGTATGAAGGCAGTTATAGTATTAACGTGACAGGGCTTGATGGCTGGCAGGATTTATTTACCGTAGGGGCAGAGGATAAGACATATGATATCGAACTGAACCTTGTCAGCATCAGCGGTACGGTGACGCAGGACGGAAGCCCGGTGGCAGGTCTGACAGTGACGATGAGCAACGAGAAGACATCGGAAACCTGTACGACAGGGGAGGATGGGAGCTATACATTTTATGTGGGTGCCCACAGTGGTACATATCAGATCAGCTGTGATAATGCTGAATCATTGGATGTAGATGTAGAGGGAGAGGATCTGGCCGGTAAGGATCTGATATTGGCATCAAAGAAAGAATAAAGACAGGGAGCAGACCGGTTCCAGGGATTCCGTACCAGGAGTCCCTGGTCTGCTTTTTATTGCGACAGGGAGGATTGATAGGATGGAAAGAATGAAAAAAAGGATAGGGAAGGGGATGCTGATCCTGCTGGCAGTGCTGACGGTGATAATGGTTTATCCGGTTATGGATGCGGGGGCAGCACAGCAGGAGGAAAATGGCTTTATTTATGGTGAGGCATGGAACGGGGAGGGGGTTTCTATTTCCCGGTATACCGGTGATGCCGAGGTGCTGGAGATTCCTGCCCGGCTGGGTGGCAAGGATGTTGTCTCGATCTCAAACGGTGCCTTTTTGAGCTGTAAATCACTTGTGGAGGTGACGATCCCGGAGGGGGTGGCTGATGCGGCAGCCGATGTCTTTGACGGCTGTACGAATCTGAAGATCCTTCGTATTCCGTCCAGCCTGACAGAATGTAATTTCTCTTTTGTCAGCTGCGCAAAGCTGGAGCAGCTGGTCGTAGCACCGGAGCATACAGCCTATACGACAGTGGACGGGGTGTTGTTTAATAAGGCCGGGACAAAGCTGCTCCGGTGTCCGTGTGGGAAAACGGGAGACTATACAGTGCCGTCCGCCGTGACGGAGATCGAGTACTCCGCTTTTGAAAATTCACAGCTGACCGCAGTGACTGTTTCCAGCGGAGTAAAGACGATAGGATTTTATACCTTTGCCAACAGCAGTGTCAGGGAGGTTTCCCTGCCGGACAGCCTGACGGAGATCCCTGCCGGATTGTTTTATGGCTGTGAAAAGCTGGAGACGATGCGGATCCCTGCCGGTGTGACAAAGCTTGGTACCAATGCCTATAAGGGCTGCAAGGGCATACAGAGTATCGTGGTGGCATCAGGGAACAAAAACTTCACGGCAGTGGGAACGGCTTTGTTTAATAAGGCAAAGACACAGCTCCTGTTTTGCGCGGCAGCGGCAGAGGGGCAGTTTTCTGTCCCGGGTACCGTTACCAGTATCGGATCCTATGCTTTTTCCGGATGCCAGAAGATTACGGAGATCTCCATGCCGTCCAAACTCACGACTATTTCTGATGCCGCCTTCATGGACTGCAGTGGTCTGACCGGTGTGACGATTCCTGACAGTGTGACCAGTATCGGAGGGGCTGCCTTCAGCGGGTGCAGCAGCCTGGGGCATATCGTCCTGCCGGCGAAGCTGCGGACGATTAAGAAGAGTGCATTTGCCGGCTGTTCCAGTCTGACCGGTGTGGAGATCAGCGGGGAAAATACCCAATACGTGTCCCTGGACGGCGTATTGTACAATAAGACAGAGACAGAGCTTGTCATATGTCCCTGTGGCAAGGGCGGTACGCTCGAGTTGCCGGAGGGGATCACGGATCTGCTGCCGGAGACAGGTTCCTCCTATGAGCTGCTGGGGGCGTGTAACAAGCTGACCGGCATCACCATTCCCAGCACCTACAAGGGATTTTCGGATGCCATCTACCGTTTCGGGGGCTGTACTGCCCTGAGGGAGATCCATGTGGCAGGGGATCATGAAAGCTTCTGCTCGATCGATGGTGTTGTATACGATAAAGCAGTCAGATCCGTGATCTTCTGTCCGATGGGAAGAGAGAAGGCATATACTATGCCGGATACGGTGGAAAGCATGGGTCAATATGCCTTCCATAAATGTAAGGGGCTGACGGAGGTGACGGTCTCACCCGGGGTAAAGAAGATTGGTGCAAACTGCTTTCATGACTGTGTGATTGATACGCTCACGATATCAGACGGGACAGAGGAGCTGGCGGCGTGGGCGATGGAGGGTTCCCTGATCAGGAAGCTTTATATCCCTGCCAGTGTGACCAGTATTGCCTCCCATGCCTACGGATATAAATATGATGAGCAGGAGATGTGTACGGTCCGGCTGGATGTGCAGCCGGTGATCGGCTGTGTGAAGGGATCTGCCGCCTGGCAGGGTGCACAGGAGGCAGGACTGGATATCGAGCTGGTCAAATCCCGGCCGGAGATCCGTTTTCTGGATTACAGGCCGGATAAAACATATGATGGCAGGGCTGTTTCGGAGCCGGGCAGGGATCAGCTGGCAGTCACGGCGGCAGATTATGATGAGATCACCTTTGTGTGGTACCGGGAGAGTGTGGCAGAATCAAATAAGCTTTCGGCGACACCGGTCTCTGCCGGAACCTATATCCTGACAGCCGTCCTGCAGGAGACGGATGACAGGAAGGGCTGTGTTGTGCAGGGCAGCCCGGTGAAGATCGAAAAGGCGGAGCAGCCGGCATCGGTACCGGCATCCGCACTCCGGGCGCGCGATACGGACCAGAGGATAAAGGATGTCTCCCTGCCGGAGGGCTGGGAATGGAAGAATACAGACCGGGAAAAATTTCTGCCTGCGGGAACTCCGGTGACGGCGGTGGCAGAGTATACCGGGGCAGATAAGGGAAATTATAAAAAAGAGACAGTGGAGATCACCATCACCAGACAGCAGGATGCCCCGGGGGCGGACCAGCCGGGGACGGATCCGTCAGGAGCCGGTCAGTCAGGAAACGGCAGCCAGGAGAAAGACCAGCCGGCAGCAGACAAAAAACAGGAGGATGCTGACAAAGCGGCTCCGGCGAAGGGAGAAGCGTTTACGGATAAGACAACAAAGGCGGTGTATACTGTCACGAAATCCGGGTCGAAAAACGGAACTGTGACATATACCGGAAACACGGCAAAAAAGGCATCGAAGGTGACAGTACCGGCAACGGTCACGATAAAGGGACGCAGCTATAAGGTGACGGCGATCGCTGCCAATGCCTTTAAAAACAATAAAAAGCTCAAAAAGGCAGTCATAGGAAAGAATGTGACAAAGATCGGGAAAAAGGCATTTTATGGCTGTAAGAAATTGAAAACAATCCAGATTAAGACGACAGGACTGAAAAAGAAATCCGTGGGAAGCCAGGCATTTGCGAAAATACACAGGAAAGCAGTAGTCAGAGTGCCGAAGAAAAAATATGCAGCATACAGAAAACTGTTGAAGGCGAAGGGTGTGACAGGAAAGAGAAAGATAAAAAAGAACTGACAATATGATTGATAGCAGACCGGCAAAAAGCGTCGTGATGATCGTCACGACGCTTTTTGCCGGTCCGGCTGGTTTATCAGTCCTTTTTGATGATCGTTCCCGTCCGCTCCTTCATCCCCTGCAAGGCATCCTCCAGCCGGGTGATGACAGCAGTCCTTCCCTCACCGGATGAGACGAAGGAAACGCCGGCATCCATTTTGGGGAGGGTGGTCAGCGGATCGAAATGTCCCTCGTCGATGAGCCGGATGGCATCGGTAACGCAGATGTTTCCGATGGTCTGCTGTCCGTCCTCTGTCACGATCTGTTCCCTGGATGTGAGGATCAGGAGATGGGAGGCATCGATCATATCCGCCAGCTTGGCAGCCGTGTAGTCCTTTTCAATGACAGCACTGGCTCCTTTTAACCTCGTCCCCTGCTCCATAACCGGGATACCGCCGCCGCCGGCAGCGATCACCAGCTGTCCGGCATCCAGGAGTGCGGTGATGGCATCGGTCTCATAGATGTCAACCGGGCGGGGGGAGGCGATGATGCGCCGGTAGCCGTCTCCCTCCTGTACGACATAATTTCCCTTTTCCTCTTCTTTTTCCGCCTCTTCCTTTGTCATGGTGCGGCCGATGATTTTTGTGGGGTGCTGGAATGCCTTATCAAAAGGGTCTACACGGACCTGTGTGATCACGGTGGATACCGGCTTGAAGATACCGCGGTCCAGGAGCTCCGTGCGGATGGCATTCTGCAGGTCATAGCCGATGTATCCCTGGCTCATGGCACCGCACAGGGACATGGGTGCGACGGTATAGCGGTTGTCGAGCCGGGCAAATTCGGTCATGGCGGTCTGGATCATACCTACCTGAGGACCATTGCTGTGGGTAATGACGATCTGGTATTTCTGCTCGGTCAGATCGGCGATCGCCTCGGCTGCCTTTCCCACATTTTTCTGCTGTTCCGGAAACGTTTCCCCAAAGGCATTGCGTCCGAGGGCAACGACGATTCGTTTGTTTTTCATGATATACAGCCACACTCCTTCTCTCTTTTACTTATGGAAATAATATAGATATTATAGCAAAAGCCCCATCAAGATTCAACTGCGTTCTTGCCAAATCCTGAGAAATAAAGTATAATGAAATCAATATTGGGAGACGGAACAAAGGATATAAGGAGGGGCGCCTATGGAACTGGAGTTTATCGGGGCGGATCATGAGGTGACAGGCAGCTGCCATTTTATGGCGGTGGGAGAGAGGAAATTTTGTGTGGATATCGGTATGGAGCAGGGGCAGGATCTCTTTGAAAACCAGGAGATTCCGGTGAATCCATCCGAGCTGGATTTTGTTTTTCTGACCCATGCGCATATCGACCATACCGGTCTTCTGCCGATGCTGTATGCCAGGGGATTCCGCGGACAGGTGTACGCTACCAAGGCGACGGTGGAACTGAGCCAGATCATGCTCCGGGACAGTGCCCACATCCAGCAGTTTGAGGCGGAGTGGCGGAACCGCAAGGCACAGCGTTCCGGCGGTACGGCTTATGAGCCGCTGTATACGATGGAGGATGCGGTCGGTGCGATCCGTCTGCTGGTGCCGTGTGCTTATGACAGCATGATACATATCTGTGACGAGGTGACGATCCGGTTTACGGATGTGGGGCATCTTCTGGGCTCCGCATCCATCGAGGTGTTTGCCAGGGAGGGCGGACAGGAGCGGACCGTCGTGTTTTCCGGTGATATCGGAAATATCAGCAAACCGATCCTGAGAGATCCGGTTTATACGAGGGCGGCAGATTATGTGGTCATGGAATCGACCTATGGAGACAGGGTCCATGGGACGGATACCCCGGATTATGCGGGGGAGCTTGCCGCTATCATCCAGGATACCTTTGAGCGGGGCGGCAATGTCGTGATCCCGGCATTTGCCGTGGGAAGGACGCAGGAGCTTCTGTATTTCCTGCGTCAGATCAAGGAGCAGGGGCTGGTGACGAAAAACCCGGATTTCGAGGTTTATGTCGACAGTCCGCTGGCGGTGGAGGCAACCAGCATTTTTGGGAAAAATGTAAACGAATGCTTTGACGATGAGGCGAAAGGACTGGTGGCGAAGGGGATCAATCCCATCGGATTTCCGGGACTGAAGCTGTCCATCACCAGTGATGACAGTAAGGCGATCAATTTTGATATGCAGCCAAAGGTGATCCTGTCAGCATCCGGTATGTGTGAGGCGGGCCGCATCCGCCACCATCTGAAGCATAATTTATGGCGTGCCGACAGTACGGTCGTGTTTGCCGGCTATCAGACGAGAGGGACGCTGGGACGCAGTATACTGGAGGGGGCGGAATCCGTCCGTCTCTTCGGTGAGACCGTGGAGATCAAGGCGAAAATCGTGCGGATCGCAGGCATCAGTGGACATGCAGATAAGAACGGACTCCTGAAATGGGTCAATGAATTTACGGAAAAGCCGCCGAAGCATGTCTTCGTTGTCCATGGAGAGGATAAGGTCTGTACAGAGTTTACCAGAACCTTAGAGGATTCCGGATACATCGCATCGGCACCATACAGCGGGTCTGTCTTTGATCTGCTGCGGGGTGAATATGTGCGGATGGCAGAGCCGGTTGTGCTGAAGAAGAAGTCAGCGGCGACGAAGAGAGCGGGAGACCTGTTCCAGAGACTGCTGACGGCAGGTCAGCGTCTGCTTTCCATCATCCGCAGGAATGAAGGACTCAGTAATAAGGATACGGCAAGGTTTACCGATCAGATCAATGCCCTTTGTGATAAATGGGACAGACCGTGACGGACCAGATAAAAAGAGGACAAAGGAGGTGTAACTGTAGTGGCAGTACAAATGGGAGAGATGACGAACGCGGAACAGAATCGGGTAAAAGAAGAATTGAGAGAGATTGTTCTTAGTCATTTTTATTCTTTTTATGCTCGTCAGAATATGGAAGGAACCCTGAAGCATGTGAGTGAGAATGTGAACTGGATCGGATCCAAGGAATATTTTATCGCACATGATAAAGACGAATATGAGAGGATCCTCCGGGAGGAGCTGGAGATCATTCCCGAAAACTGTTCCCTCCAGACAAAATCGATCGAGACAGTTGTGATTAACCCGCAGTATTACGAGGTACATGGGGAGCTGGAGCTGAAGCTTCCCTTTGAAAACCAGATCTCATATTCCACGCTGCGTTTTTCCATGACGGTTCTTCGGGAAGAGGGTGAATACCAGATCATCAGCATCCACACATCGGGCTGTAGTGAGAGCTGGATTTCCGGGGGAAAGGCAAAGGATGTACCGGAAAACCTTTCGTCAGAGGAACGGGATATGCTGAGCCGGAGGGACTCCCTGACGGGTCTTTACCTGTTGGAATATTTCAAGGAAAAGGTGGTACATATCCTCGCCTCATCGGGAGAGGAACAGCAGTATGTGATGTTATGTACTGATGTAGCACATTTCGAGCGGATCAATAATCTTTATGGCCTGAAGCAGGCAGATCAGATGCTGGTGGATCTTGCCCGGCTGCTGACGACATCCGGTCAGGATGTACTGTGTGCCTGCCGCAGCATCGCGGACCATATCTTGGTGCTGATGACCTACCAGGATAAAAAGAAGCTGCGGAAGGAACTGGAGGGCTTTTGTGATTCGTTCGGCAGGACGCTCAGGGACCGGTATCCGGAGGCATCCCCGAGACTGGGGATCGGTGTCTATGAGATTTACGATAAAAAAGAAGAGATCGAGGATATTGTCGAGCATGTCAATGTGGCGCGCAAGGGACTGAGGCTTAGCTCCAGCAGTGCGATCCTGTTTTATGAGGATCATCTGACGAGGGGGATCGACCGGGTCAGGGAGATCGAGAGCCGGATGGAGAGTGCCCTTGCCAATGGGGAGTTCAAGGTCTATCTCCAGCCAAAATATGACCTGGAGAGCGGGAAAATTGCCGGGGCAGAGGCGTTGTGCCGCTGGATCCCGGATGACGGGAAGGCGATCTACCCGGATGAGTTTATCCCTGTATTTGAAGAGAACGGGTTTATCATGAAGCTGGATTATTATATGCTGAACCAGGTGTGTGAGATGCTCCAGAAGAGACAGCAGGAGGGGAAGGGGAACGTCCGGGTATCCGTGAACCAGTCCCGTGTGCTCCTCAATGATGCGGGATATCAGGATAAGGTGGCGGCGGTGCTGGAGCGGCATGGCAGTCCCGGACAGTATATCGAGCTTGAGCTGACTGAGAGGATTTTCCAGGATGACCTGACGGAGTTTGCCAACATCATGGATCAGATCAGGGAGCTGGGGATCAAGTGGTCGATCGATGATTTCGGCACAGGATATTCCTCACTGAACCTGTTAAAGGAGCTGCCGGTGGATATTATCAAGATCGATAAATCCTTTCTGGATGAGGCAGAGACCTCGGAGAAAAGTAAGATCATTATCCGCAAGACAGTAGAGCTGACACAGGAGCTGGATAAATATGTGCTCTGCGAGGGAGTGGAGACAGAGTCCCAGGCGGATTACCTGAGGGAGATCAGCTGTGACATGGCACAGGGGTATCTGTATGCGCGCCCTATGCCGATGGAGCAGTTTGAAGATATGTTGGACGAGGAGATGAGAAGTCGTGAAGAAGGTGCGTAAGACAATACTTGTGACATTTATCATGCTGGCGGCGGTGACAGCCGGTCTGGTCTATCTGCTGACGAAGGGAAATTCGGTGTCAGATGATTTTGCCGGGCAGATCGCACAGGAACAGAGTGACCAGCAGGAGGAACGTGCTTATCTTACGGAAATGGAGCAGAAGGCGAAGCTGCTGCAGCTGTCGGGGGACAATAAAAACGTACTGAACTTTGACAGTAAGAACGTATATGACAAAGGAAATTCGGATGCGGCGAGACAGCGTCTGGACAGGGTGATCAAACGGATCACGCCATCCTTTGAGGAGCCGGTGATCGCAGCAAACCCCTTTGGTACCAATCTGAATTCCTTTTATTTTTACTTTACGACAGAATCACCGGGGATGGTGCGTTATACGGTCACAGTGGCGGACCGGTCCGTACCGGATCATGTGAGGTATATCAACAACGGACAGGAAAACAATCTGTCCAAAACCCATGAGTTTACGCTGAGCGGTCTTGTGCCGGGCATGACAAATTTCATCCTGGTCGATGTGCTGGGGCGTGACGGGGATGTGAAAAAGAGCCAGCTGTATAAATATGATGCACAGGGGGCGGCACTCAGCACGAAGCTGTCCGTACAGAAGGGAAATTCCAAGGAAGACATCCGCAACGGTCTGTATTTTGTCCTCCCGGCGGGCAATAAGGAAATTTACGCCTATGACAATTCCGGTATTCTGCGGAATATCACCATCACAGAGTCCGGTCATGGCGGACGGATCTACCAGTCAGGTGACAGCATGATCTACCAGGTATCGGACCAGAAGGTGGCAAGGGTATCTTCCATCGGCCGGGTTCTCGGTACGGCAGTAGTGAAGGGCTATGGGAAAATACAGGATTTTGCCTATGACGGCTATGACAATGTGTATTCCCTTGTCCGCAGAAAGAAGAGGGACTATGTACTGGCGACCTCCTTTCAGACGGGAAAGACGAGGGTTGCCTATACCTTCCCTAAAAAAGTGCAGGCACTTTCCCTTGCCATGCAGGGGGGAGGAACTGCCTATGTCGCATGCACGGAGCCGCACGGCATCATCAAGCTGGAGGCCCTTACCAGCCAGGCACCGAGGGTGGCACTGATCCTGGGGAAAAAGAGTGACTGGAAAAAGATCCCCTCAGCGAAGGATTCGTGGAAGAAAAGGGTGACGGAGGACAAGGATCCGGAGACCTGGAGCATGAAGAATGTGCTCCTGGACCTGGTACCGGACAAATCCAACGGCACGAGGGATATGCTGTCCACATACCTGCTCAGTAAGGGAAAGGGAACTGGTCTGGTATTTACTGTGGATGGCAAGAAAAAGAGCACGGCGGTCGACCATTCCTTCCCGACCGGACAGGGCGGCAGGTGCGGCTGTGCCGTATATGGGAATCATTTTCTCATCTCTAATTTTGACCGGGGCGTATTTGCCGAATACGATGACCGGGGGAAGGTGACGAAGGAGTTTTCCATGGGAAAGGCGGTTACTTCGGTTACGAAGCTGTCCCTGAACGGGATGTGTTTTTATGGGGGAGCGCAGGAATAGAGGAAGAATGGCAGGGCTGTCCCGGAAATGCTAAAATTTTCTAAAAAAACAGTTGAGA
>N._stephensi_708_cecum__coassemble_31_pt1 | contig 15696 bp, 16 predicted proteins | sample N__stephensi_708_cecum__metabat2_high_PE_008 | metagenome-assembled genome bin N
ACCGGGCGCGGGGCGTGGAAATTGCACTGGATGAGGTGTTTATCAGTGATGGGGCGAAGAGTGACTCCGGTAACATCGTTGATATCTTTGCCCAGGACAATATCATTGCTGTGACGGATCCGGTCTATCCGGTCTATGTGGACAGTAATGCCATGTCCGGCAAAACAGGGGAATATCTGAAGGACCAGGAATGCTGGTCGAAGGTGGTATATATGCCCTGTACGGCAGAAAATAATTTTGTGCCGGAGATTCCGGAGACAACACCGGATATTATCTATATCTGCTGTCCCAACAATCCGACAGGGACGACATTGAAAAGGGAGGATCTGCAGAAATGGGTGGATTATGCCAATGCGAACAAGGCAGTGATCATCTATGATGCGGCTTATGAGGCATATATTTCGGAGACGGACGTACCGCACAGTATCTTTGAATGTGACGGTGCGAAAACCTGTGCGATCGAGATGCGAAGCTTTTCCAAGAATGCGGGATTTACCGGAACCCGTCTTGGCTTTACGGTAGTGCCGAAGGAGCTGACCTGTGATGGCACTTCCCTGAACAGCTTGTGGGCGAGACGGCATGGTACGAAATTCAATGGTGCCCCGTATATTATCCAGAAGGCGGGTGAAGCAGTCTACAGTGAGGAAGGGAAGGCCCAGACGAAGAAACAGATCGCATATTACATGAATAATGCCAGGGAGATCAGAACTGCCCTGATGGATATGGGGTATACCGTGTTTGGCGGGGTGAATGCTCCTTATATCTGGCTGAAGACACCGGATGGCATGAAGTCATGGGATTTCTTTGACCGGTTGCTGGAGAATGCTTATGTAGTGGGAACACCGGGATCCGGCTTTGGTCCGAGTGGAGAGGGATATTTCCGGCTCACTGCCTTTGGTTCGGCAGAGAATACCAAAAAGGCACTGGAAAGAATCCGAACATTATAGGGAGGGAACAATATGCGGTATAAAAGGACTTTTATGACTGCCCTGGCAGGTGTGCTGGCGGTGGTGGTGACTCTTATGACGGGGACGGTTTCCCAGGCAGATTCCGTAGAGGTGAAACCGTATCTGGCATTTGGGGCAGATCTGACGAGCAGCCAGAAAAGTGAGGTCATGAAGCTTCTCGGTGTCACATCAGGGGAGCTGGCGGATTATGAAACGGTAGAGGTGACGAATGCCGAAGAGCACAAGTACCTGGATACCTATCTGGACAAAAGTGTCATCGGTACAAGGGCATTGTCATCCGTAAAGATCGAGGAGGCAGATGCCGGAGAGGGGATCCGGGTGGAGACTCATAACATTTCCTTTTGCACGGTGGAGATGTATACAAATGCACTTGTGACAGCCGGGATCAGTGATGCGGTGGTGACTGTGGCGGGACCATTTGAGATTTCCGGTACAGCGGCACTGGTAGGTGCCATGAAGGCATATGGTACCATGACGGGGCAGGAGATCGACAGTGACAATGCGGATGCGGCGACCAATGAGCTGGTACTTACCGGAGAACTGGGTGAGAGTGTCGGCAAGGAGGAGGCGGCGCAGCTGGTAGCCCTGGTGAAAAATAAGGTGCTGGAGGGAAAGCTGTCCTCAGAGGAAGAGATCATGGATGCCGTGGAGGAAGCCGCTGATGAGCTGAACCTCTCCCTGTCGGATGGACAGAAGGCAGAGCTTACGAAGCTGATGAAGAAGATCAGTTCCCTGGATCTGGACGTGGATAGTCTGAAGGCCCAGGCACAGGGAATCTATGATAAGCTGAAAAATATGGATATTGATCTCACCGAGGCGAAGGGTGTGCTGGCGAAGATCGGTGATTTCTTCTCCGGCTTTTTCCAAAAGATTGCTGAATTTTTCAAAGGGTTATTTTAGAGGTAGGTAGAATTGAAACTGATAGGGGCTCTCTTTTTCTTTTATATTTTCTGGAAGGGTCTGGATGAAAACATAGGATGGATGTTCTGGACAGGATTGATCATGATGCTGGTCATGCTGATGTGGCAGCTCTTTTCTGTCTGGTCCATCGTCTCTATGTTTTTTTGATTTCCTGTAAAACCATTTCCCGGTCGGCGACATTATAAAAATGACAGGATGAATTGTCAGGATGAACGGGCAAAGGAGGGAGAACATAAATGCAGTATCTGGAACAGTGCATCCGTGAGTATGGGGATGCACTTTATCGTTTCTGCTGTAATCTGACCGGCTGCCGTTATGAGGCGGAGGAATTATATCAGGATACATTTCTTTGTGTGATGGAAAATAAGAAAAGGTTCCGGAAGGTAAAAAATCCGAAATGCTATATCCTGGGCGTGGCATTGAACCTGGAAAAAAACAGACGGCGCAAGCGTATGCGCAGAAACCGTATTGCCCCGGTTGTCTCCGGAAATCTGCAGACAGGGGAAGGGCAGGAGGCAGATATCCTTACCCTTGCTGCCGGTGCTGCGGATGAGACGGAGCAGCAGGTGATACATCATGAGATACAGCAGAGATTATGGGAGGAGATAGCGGTACTGCCGGATTCACAACGTATCGTCCTCTCATTATACTATGGCAACGAGCTGTCAGTCAGGGAGATCGCAAGGGTGGCGGGGATCCCGGCAGGAACTGTAAAAAGCAGATTGTATCAGGCAAGAAAGCGTTTGAAAGAAGTATTGGAGGGCGAAGGCTATGACGGAACAGAAATTGGATGAGATATTAAAGGATGTGTATCAGAAGGATGGCACAGTACCCCGTGAATGGAACCAGAAATTACGGGAGAAACAAAAAGAACGGTGCAGTATTTCAGGGAGAGGGACATTGGGGGGAGAGATCCCCGGGGTGAAATTTTCCTGGCATCGTCATCATGGGGTGGCGGTAGCAGCAGTGCTGCTATGCTGTATTGTGGGGATTCCCGTCAGTGTATATGCTTATTTCCACTATATGACACCGGCAGGGACGGCACAGGAGATGGGGATGGATAAGCTGGCAGTGAGGTTCGGGCAGCAGAAGGATCAGGAACAAAGTGTTTCGATGAAAGGATACCGGATCAGCTATCTCGGCATGGTGACGGGAAGAAATCTGGCAGAGGGATTAGAAGGGGCTGAAGTGGATGAGGAAAAGACATATATTGTGACTGCGATACAGAAGGAGAACGGAGAGGCTATGACATACGGTGACCGGTTTTTCGTAGGACCGCTGATCGGAGGACTTGAACCGGTTCATTATAATGTTGCTGCAAGAGGCAGTTCCGCGATATGCAATATCAGCAATGGCATCCAGTATCGTATCAGTGAGTGTGACACCATCGGGATTTTTGCCGGACGGGATCTCTATCTGGCAGTACAGGAGGGCGATTTCCTTAGTGCGGAGGCATATACGATGGATAAAGAGACAGGGGTCATCACGGCGAACCGGGACTATGAAAAGGTGAATGCCCTGTTTTCCATCCGATTGGATCCGGGGATGGCGGATGAAGAAAAGGCTTCAGCCTATATTGCAGAGATGGAAAAAGAGCTTGAAGGAACGGCAGATGGCAATGGGGAGAAGAGCGGGTCAAAAGGGAGGGACGGATCGGATCTGGTATTCCCTTCTGGCTATACGGCAGAGTATGGTGATGTCATCGTAAATTTTCCGATATTTGGATCAGCACACCGGGCAAATGATATTGAATTCAATGCTTTTGGACTGGGCGAAAAGGGTACACTGGATATTGATTTCCGACCATCCGTGCAGGGAAAGGGCATCAGGGATGTGACCTTTGATGTGGAGGGCGGAAAGTTTTACGAGGTGGAGGAGCTGACAGGGGAAAGGGCAGAGGATTTAAGGGAGAAGGCATTCAAGGTACTGGAGCCGGTTGAGGAAGTGACGGAATATGCCAGGATTTATGATGAGGTGCGGGATGATGCAGATGATGCTCTCTGGTATGGTATGCTCAAAAAAGGAGAAACCACCACGATCCGTATACCGGGGAAGAAAAACAGGGCGACGGCGCATTATGTCCTCCGGATTACAAAAACACTGGAGGATGATGAATCGGCGAAAAAGCAGCAAAAGGAGCTGACCGTGGAGCTGGAAAAACTGAAAATCAGGATGAAGATTGAAAAGGAGGATGGGACAGTGATCGAGAAACAGATCACCTGCCATGCGACGCAGTATTATTTTAATGCAGGGACTAAGGATAAGAATCTGGCGTATGATCATTATTATTATGAGTATGAGATACAGTAAGACCAGGAACCAAGGGAAGCAGCTCCGGGGCAGGTGATCCGCGGGGCTGTTTTTTATGGAATAGGAAAGTCCCCGATGCACGGATCAAAATGCACGGGCCAAAATTCAATCAATACTTGTCAGAAAGGAGAAAATATATTAAAATAGTAAGAAGTAAGGGTAACAGTGATATCACTTTTGTAAACGGAGGGTTTAATGAGTAATTATTCTTTGGCGGAAATTAATGACAAATATGTTGATGTTCTTCGGGAAATCGGTAATATCGGTGCAGGCAATGCGACGACGGCGATCGCATCCATGCTTTCGATTAAGGTCGACATGAATGTACCGAAAGTAGAATTACTGGAGGTTTCAAAGCTGGGAGCCTGCATTTGTCCGGAGGACGAGATTATTGTCGGCATTTTTCTGGAGCTGCAGGTGGATATCGAAGGAAGCATGATGTTTCTGATGAGGATGGATTCAGCAAGGTATCTTGTGAATAAACTTATGATGCGTGAGGAGACATATGAGGAAGAGTTTGATGAGATGGATCTCTCCGCATTGAAGGAGATTGGAAATATCATTGCAGGTTCTTATCTGTCAGCATTGTCGGCGATGACTAACCTTGTCATTTCGCCGTCAATCCCATATCTTGCAGTGGATATGGCTGCTTCGCTGTTAAGTGTGCCGGCCATTGAATTTGGTCAGTACGGCGATCACGCATTGCTGATCGAGACAGAGTTTGGTGATGATGTTATGATCAATGGCTACTTTATACTTATGCCGGAGCAGGGCTCATATGACAAAATACTAAAAGGATTAGGATTTGAGATGTAGAGGTAGGAAGATGAGTAGAGGTATCATAGTAGGAATGGCAGATTTAAATATCGGGAAGGCACCTGATATACTTACAACAGTAGGGCTTGGTTCGTGTATTGGACTGACTCTGTATGATCCAATGACGAAAATAGGCGGACTGGTCCATTATATGCTGCCGGATAGTAAGTCAGTATCAAACAACAGTAATATTGCAAAGTTTGCAGACACCGGTGTACAGGAGCTTTTGCAGCGTGTGATGAAAGCGGGGGCAAACAGGAGACGTCTGGTTGCCAAGATCGCAGGAGGTGCCAGAATGTTTGCGGTAAACCAGGGCTCCAATGTCGGAAGTGTGGGAGAGCGGAACACAGCTGCGGCAAAGCAGCTGCTGGGGCAGCTGGGGATTCCGTTGGTAGCGGAAGATACCGGTCTGAATTTTGGGCGTACAGTGGAGCTCCACTGTGATAATGGGGACTTCTATATCAAGGCAGTGAAGAAACCGGTTAAGATCATATAATGGACAACCATTCCGGGATTTTTGCGGTGTGATAAAAAGCGTGGAGATCCCTCTACTATATTTTTGTTTTTCTTCTGACGGTCATTGTTTCTGAAGAAATGGTGGTGCATTGGCTGTTAAAATTAGTTTGACAAAGTAAATCAAACGATGTATAATCAGGGTAGTCCAACGGCAGCGTTGTGACCGTATAAACGATAGAAGGGAGATTATCATGGGAAAGATGGTAAAAAAAGCAGCTGTAGCAGCGATGGTGATCCTGCTTTCCGCGGGATTGGGGAGCAATACGGCAGATGCAGCAAAAAAGAAGGTTAAGATCAGTAAGACAAAGCTGACACTGAAGGTGGGACAATCAAAGACCCTGTCGGTTAAGAACCTCAGCAAAAAGAATAAAAAGAAGCTGAAATGGTCCAGCAATAAAAAGAAGGTTGCCACTGTCAGTAAAAAAGGGAAGGTGACGGCAAAGAAGACCGGGACAGCGAAGATCACGGCGAAGGTGGGGAAGAAAAAATATACCTGTAAGGTGACAGTTAAGAAAAAGACATCAGGAAATAATTCCAATAATAATACAAACAAGGATAATACGACAACGGAACCGGCAAAGACAAAAGCACAGCTGGCTGCGGAGGATCGTGCAAATCTGACGGCTCTGATCAAGAAGCAGCGGGCAGCCGGTGCGGAAATATCAGAGAACCTGGAAGACGGATATTTCTATGGCTGGGATGCGGATGGAAGACTGACCCGTCTGAATTTAAGCGAGGATGAGGGATCGGATTTCAAGGTATCCGGAATGATTGATGTGACGATGTTCACGGCATTGGAAAGTTTATACCTGGATTATAACGGCAAGGTAACAGGAGTAAAGACAACAGGAGTTACTACATTGAAGAAGCTCGGTCTGGATGGAACCGCCGTGTCATCTGTTGATGTGACAACGAATGTAAATCTGGAGACATTGTATTTATCCTCGACAGAGGTTTCTTCCATCGATCTGACAAAGAATACAAAACTGGAATATCTTATGTGTTCCCGGAGTAAGATCAGGAAGCTGGATGTCACAAAAAATGTATTGCTGAAGTCGCTGAGCTGTTACGGTCTGGGGCTTACCAGTCTGGATCTGTCAAAAAATTCGGCACTGACTTATCTGTATTGTGTGGACAACAAGCTTACTACCCTGGATCTCAGTGGGCTGGCAAAATCTGAAAAGGTATCAGTAACCTGTGACAAGGGTGTACAGGTAAAGGGAACAAATAATAAAGTAGAAGTGAATTATTATCCTGCTGATTAAGTTTCTCTTGACATCCGCCTGTCCTATATGCTACAATACAGCACAAAGCAATGAAGGAAACGAATGCTTATGCCGCAGTCGCAGGACAGGGAGGGGTGTCATGGACTGAAAGCACCTTATGACAGCAGTAAGCAGGAGAACATTCCGGAGCTGACAGACCGAACCATCAGTAGGTTTGTCCGGCAGACACCGTTATCTGTATTATGAGAGGGGATACAACGGGGTATCCCAACGCGGGTGGTACCGCGGGTTTATTTATATTGATTTTCCCGTCCCAGAAAGAGCTGAAAGGCTTTTTCTGGGACTTTTTGTATTTCGGGAAAGTATGTTGGACGGAGGTACTGATATGGATTATTTGACAGGAAAGACAGAGAAGGATACACTGGAGATATCGCAGATCCTGGCAGGAGGATATGAGGAGAAGGAGGTCTGCGTCAATGGAGCCATCCACAAGATCCGTGATATGGGAGATGTGGCATTTATCATCCTGCGGAAAAGGGAAGGACTGGTGCAGACGGTATATGAGGCAGGGGTGCCGGGTATCCCGCTGGGGGAGCTGGCAGAGGAAATGACAGTGGAGGTAAGGGGAGTTGTTGTGTCGGAGGAGAGGGCACCTCATGGTTTCGAGCTGCGTCTGCGGGAGGTAAGGATCTTATCCCGCCCGATGGAGACTATGCCCATCGCCGTTAATAAATGGAGGATGAGTGCCTCGCTGGAGACGAAGCTGGATCTGCGGCCGCTTTCCCTGCGCAATATAAGGGAGCGTGCCAGATTTCGGATCCAGGAGGGGATCGTCCGGGCATTCCGGGGATTTCTCCATGACAGGGGATTTACTGAGATCCACTCCCCGAAGATCGGGGCAAGGGGGGCCGAGGGAGGTGCGAACCTCTTTCGCCTGGAATATTTCCACAAGCATGCGGTATTGGCACAGAGTCCGCAGTTTTATAAGCAGATGATGGTGGGTGTGTTCGACCGGGTATTTGAGACGGCACCGGTATTCCGTGCGGAGAAGCACAATACCAAAAGGCATCTGAATGAATATACATCCCTGGATTTTGAGATGGGGTATATCGACAGCTTCCAGGACATCATGGAGATGGAGACGGGATTTCTCCAGGCTATGATACAACTTCTGAGAGAGGAATATGCGACGGAGCTGGCGATCCTTGACGTGACACTGCCGGAAGTGGATAAAATCCCACAGGTACGCTTTGACAGGGCAAAGGAACTGGTGTCGGAAAAATATAACAGAAAGATCCGCAATCCCTATGATCTGGAGCCGGAGGAAGAGGTACTGATCGGACAGTATTTCAAGGAGGAGATGGATGCCGATTTTGTGTTTGTGACACATTATCCCTCCAGAAAACGCCCATTCTATGCGATGGATGATCCGGAGGATGCAAGGTTTACCCTGAGCTTTGATCTTTTGTTCCAGGGACTGGAGATCACCACAGGGGGACAGCGTATCCATGACTATCAGATGCTGGTGGATAAGCTGGCAGACCGGGGGATGTCGGATGAGGGGATGGAGCAGTATATGATGGTGTTCCGGCATGGTATGCCGCCGCACGGCGGACTGGGGATCGGACTGGAACGGCTGACCATGAAGCTGCTGGGAGGGGAAAATGTGAGGGAGACTACATTGTTCCCAAGAGATTTAAATCGATTAGAACCATAGGAGGGTAATGATGGCAAATATAATATCAGATGAGACGATGGAGTATGTAGGTATCCTGGCGAAGCTTGATTTGTCTGATGAGGAGAGGGAGCAGGCGAAGAAGGATATGGGAAGGATGCTGGACTACATTGACAAATTGAATGAGCTGGATACGGAGGGAGTGGAACCCATGTCACATATATTCCCTGTAAATAATGTATTTCGCAGCGATGAGGTAACGAATGGCGATGACAGGAAAAATATGCTTTTGAATGCGCCGCAGAAAAAAGAGGGCACATATATGGTGCCAAAGACATTTGACTGAGAAGGAGGGGCGGGATATGAGTTTGATGAGCTTGACTGCCGTGGAGCTGGGCAGAAGGATACAGGCTGGTGAAGTGTCGGCAGTGGATGCCGCGAAGGAGGCATTGGCGCAGATCAGGGAAAAGGAGGATGTGATCCACAGCTATGTTACGGTACTGGACGAGGAACAGATCCTGGCAAAGGCGGCAGGGGTGCAGGAGCAGATCGAAGCCGGTGGACTTGCCGGTCCTCTTGCGGGGGTGCCGGTGGCATTGAAGGATAACCTTTGTACAGAGGGTATTCTGACTACGTGCAGCTCGAGGATCCTTTCCGGATTTGTGCCAACCTATACGGCAGAAGCAGTGAAGAATCTGGAGAGGGCGGGAGCAGTGCTCCTGGGGAAGACAAATATGGATGAATTTGCCATGGGGAGTACGACAGAGACTTCTGCCTATGGGGTTACAAGAAATCCATACAATACGGAGCATGTACCCGGCGGTTCATCCGGGGGCTCCTGCGCAGCGGTGGCAGCGGAGGAATGCTCTTACGCGCTTGGCTCGGATACGGGCGGTTCGATCCGGCAGCCCAGCTCCTTTTGCGGTGTCACAGGGATGAAGCCCACTTATGGTACGGTTTCCCGCTATGGTCTGATTGCCTATGGGTCATCCCTGGACCAGATCGGCCCTATCGGCAGGGATGTTACGGACTGTGCTGCCATACTGGAAACGATTTCTTCTTATGATAAGAAGGACAGCACCAGCATACAGCGGGAGGATCTCGATTTTACGTCTGCCCTGGTAGAGGATGTAAAGGGGATGCGTATCGGCATACCGAAGGATTATTTTAGTGAGGGGCTGGACAGTGAGGTGGCAGAGGCAGTTCTCACTGCGGCGAGGGAGCTGGAAAGAAAAGGGGCAGTTCTGGAGGAATTTGACCTAAGCCTTGTGGAATACGCCATTCCCGCTTACTATGTGATCGCCTGTGCGGAGGCAAGCTCCAATCTGGCGCGGTTTGACGGTGTGAAATACGGATACCGCGCAAGGGAGTATGAGGGGCTTCATGATATGTATAAAAAAACCCGCTCCGAGGGGTTTGGTGCTGAGGTGAAACGGCGTATCATGCTGGGCTCCTTTGTCCTCAGCAGCGGCTATTATGACGCTTATTATCTGAAGGCACTCCGCACAAAGGCACTGATCAAAGGGGCATTTGACCAGGCATTTGAGAGATATGATGTGATTCTTTCCCCGGCAGCACCCTCCACGGCACCGAGGATCGGCGAGAGTCTCCAGGATCCACTACAGATGTATCTGGGAGATATTTATACGATATCGGTCAATCTGGCGGGACTTCCGGGGATTACAGTGCCCTGCGGCATGAGCCATGCCGGGCTGCCCATCGGGCTGCAGCTGATCGGAAACTGTTTCCGGGAGAAGGATATCATCCGTGCCGCTTATACGTATGAACAGCAGAAAGGGGTGGAGTAAATGAAGAAGCAGTATGAGACAGTGATTGGACTGGAGGTACATGTAGAGCTTGCCACAAGGACAAAGATATTCTGCGGCTGCTCCACAGCATTCGGAGGGGCACCCAACACCCACACCTGTCCGGTCTGTACCGGGATGCCGGGATCGCTTCCGGTGCTGAATAAGCAGGTGGTGGAGTATGCCATGGCAGTAGGGCTTGCCCTGAATTGTGATATCAACCAGTACTGTAAATTTGATCGGAAGAATTATTTCTATCCCGATAACCCGCAGAACTATCAGATTTCGCAGCTCTATCTCCCCATCTGCATCAATGGGAGTGTCGATATCGAGACGGCGGCAGGGAAGAAGAAGGTCGGGATCCATGAGATCCATATGGAGGAGGATGCCGGCAAGCTGGTCCATGATGAGTGGGAGGACTGTTCCCTTGTGGATTACAACCGTTCCGGCGTGCCACTGATCGAGATCGTGTCCGAACCGGATATGCGGAGTGCAGAGGAGGTCATCGCTTACCTTGAAAAGCTGCGCACGACGATCCAGTATCTGGGTGCTTCGGACTGTAAGCTGAATGAGGGCTCCATGCGTGCCGATGTGAATCTGTCAGTCCGGGAGGCGGGGAGCAGTGAATATGGGATACGGACAGAGATGAAGAATCTGAACTCCTTTAAGGCGATTGCCAGAGTGATCGAAAATGAGCGGGAACGCCAGATCGAGATTCTGGAGGATGGCGGCGAGGTCATACAGGAGACAAGACGCTGGGATGACAACAAGGAATATTCCTATGCGATGCGCTCCAAGGAGGATGCACAGGATTACCGCTATTTTCCGGATGCTGACCTGACCCCGGTGGTGATCAGTGATGAATGGATCCGGGAGATAAAGGACAATGAACCGGAGTTTCAGGAGGAGAAGGCACAGCGTTATAAGGAAGAGTTCGGGATCCCGGAATATGATATCTCCATTATTACTGCCAGCAAAAAGATGTCAGATCTTTTTGAGGAGACCGTGGCACTCTGCCGCAACCCGAAAAAGGTTTCCAACTGGCTGATGGGGGAGACGATGCGCCTTCTCAAAGAGAGGGAAATGGAGCCGGAGGACCTCACGATCGCACCGGAAAACCTGGCGAAGCTGATCACACTGGCAGAACAGGGGACAGTGAACTCTACTGTGGCGAAAGAAATTTTTGAAAAAATTTTTGAAGAAGATATTGACGTGGAGAAGTTTGTAGAGGATAATGGACTTGGGACTGTGAGTGATGAGGGAGCCCTGCACGGTGTTATCGAAAATGTGCTGGCAGAAAATCCCCGGTCTGTGGCAGATTACCGGGCTGGAAAGAAAAAAGCCATTGGCTTTTTAGTGGGACAGACGATGAAGGCGATGCAGGGGAAGGCAGATCCTGGTAAGGTAAATAAAATATTACAGGAACTACTGAATCAGAGCGAATGACCTTGATCACGCTGATCCATTCCGTGGTTCCGACAGAAAGAGAGGGGCCGCAAATGATCGAGATGAGAAAGGAAAAGCGTTGGCCGGCAAAGCTGCAGCTGGAGATTTCTTCCCTTTTTAAACAGGATAATGTAAAGGTGGAGAATATCAATGCGCCGATTGAGGTCATTGATATCTCAAAGGCGGGAATCGGATTCAAGACAGAAAGTGTTCTGCCGATTGATTATTATTTTAATGCGAGACTGGAGCTTGGTGTGGACAGCGCGCTGAATTGTGTGGTGAGGATCATCCGCCAGCAGGACAAGGGAGACTACTTTGTCTATGGCTGCGAGATCATAGGAGCAGCGTCTATCATGGACTATGTAGTGAATGATTATGCTGCTTCTCTGCAATAAGAAAAGAAAAGGCAATCCCGATTACCGGAAATGTGGTCGGGATTGCCTGTTTTTGGAGGTGAATGATGCAGGCTGAGATTACATGGCTGGATGATCCGGAGGTTTTTCGGGTGAACCAGCTCCCGGCACATAGTGATCATCCCTTTTATGCGGATGAAAGGGAGTATGAGGAAAAGAACAGCTCCCTGTGGCAGTCACTGAACGGTGTGTGGAAATTCCACTATGCCAGGAACGCCGGTGAGAGACCGGCAGGGTTTTACCAGGAGGATTTTGACACGGCCGGGTTTGATGAGATCCAGGTGCCGGGTCATATTGAGCTGGCCGGATATGACAAGATCCAGTATATCAATGTGATGTATCCCTGGGAGGGGCAGGATTACCGGAGACCGCCCGGAACAGAATCCGCCAGGGGGCAGCGCAGGGATCTGTTCAGCGGCGCGGTATACAATCCGGTTGGCTCGTACCGGCGTTCCTTTGACCTGCCGGAGGCGATGAGGGGGAAGCGGATTTCTGTTTTTTTTGAGGGAGTGGAGCAGGCAGTGTATGTGTGGCTGAACGGTGTTTTTATCGGGTATGCCGAGGACAGCTTTACCCCGGCTGAATTTGACCTGACAGGGGCAGTCCGGGATACGGGAAATATTCTCGCTGTGGAGGTACATAAGCGCAGTACGGCGGCATTTCTCGAGGATCAGGATTTTTTCCGCTTCTTTGGAATTTTCAGGAATGTCTCCCTGGTCGCAAGACCGGAACTCCATCTGGAGGATCTGTGGATCCGTCCGCTGTATGAGCCGGAAACACAGAAGGGAGAGCTCCGGCTGCGCCTGAAGCTTTCCGGACAGATAGCGGATGGGAAGATACAGGTGGCCGTGAGGGATGCAGAGGGAAGGATCTGTTTATCCGAAGGGCTGTCGGCGAAGGATGTCACAGAGGGAATCTGGAGTATGCCGGAGTCCGTGGAGTCATGGGATAACCATCATCCCTATCTGTACCGGCTGGAGCTGCGTCTCTACAGCGCAGGCGGTGAACTGACTGAGATCATACCGTATGACTTCGGTTTCCGAAGGATAGAGATCAGGGATGGTGTGATCTGCCTGAACGGAAAGAGAGTGATCTTCTGCGGGGTGAACCGCCACGAGTGGAGTGCGCAGTCCGGGCGGTGTATCGGCATGAAAGAGATGGAGTGGGATATGGCGTGTATGAGGAGAAATGAGATCAATGCCGTCCGCACCTGCCATTATCCGGATCAGATCCCATGGTATGGGATGTGTGACAGAAACGGCATCTACATGATCGCAGAGACAAATCTGGAGACCCATGGTTCCTGGCAGAAATGGGGAAATATGGATGTCTCATGGAATATCCCGGGGAGCTTTCCGGCATGGCGGGAGGTAACTCTTGATCGAGCCCGTAGTAATTTTGAGGTATTTAAAAATCATACTGCGATCCTGATGTGGTCCCTGGGGAATGAATCCTATGTGGGGGATGTTTTAGAGGAAATGAACCGTTTGTATAAGGAATGGGATCCGGACCGGCTGGTCCACTACGAGAGTGTGATCTATAACCGCGATTATGAGGATACGGTATCGGACATTGAATGCCGGATGTATGCGTCACCGGCAGAGATCCGGGAGTATCTTGACCGGGAGCCGAAAAAACCGTTTGTTCTCAGTGAATATATGCACAGCATGGGAAATTCTGTCGGCGGACTGAAATCGTATACAGATCTGCTGGATCAGTATGAGATGTACCAGGGTGGATTTATATGGGATTTTATCGATCAGGCATTGCTTGTGACGGATGAGGTGACAGGGCGCAGGGTCCTGCGCTACGGTGCAGATTTTGATGAGAGACCGGCAGATTATGAGTTTTCCGGGGACGGAATCGTTTTCGCAGACAGGCAGGAGAAGCCGGCAGTACAGGAGGTGAGATATCTTTATGGCAGATACCGGTGATAAGCTTCAGATCATCTATGGGGATGCTACGCTGGGGGTGAAGGGGAAGGATTTCCGCTATATTTTTTCTTATGCTGCCGGTGGTCTGGAATCCCTGCATGCAGACGGAAAGGAATGGCTGTACCGCACGCCGAGGCCGTCCTTCTGGCGTGCGGTGACAGATAATGACAGGGGAAATGGGTTCCCGCTGCGTTCGGGTGTATGGCTCTCTGCGGATATGTTCATCCGCACGGTAAAGAGTCTGGTTCAGATCGATGGAAGGGAAATTCCCCTGCCTGTCGCACCGGAGAACAATCAATACGGGCAGGACTGCTATGCCAGAGATGTGGCGGTAACATTTGTTTATGAAACCATCACGGTACCGTGTACTATTGTCATGGTGACGTATGCAGTAAATCCCCAGGGGAGGATACGGTGTGATGTCCATTACCAGGGCAGGCAGGGACTGCCGGAGCTGCCGGTTTTCGGTATGAGATTTATCATGCCGACGGCAGCAGAGGGCTATCGTTATCAGGGACTTTCCGGGGAAACCTATCCGGACCGCAGGACAGGAGGTGTGGAAGGAATCTATGAGGTAGAGGGACTGCCGGTCACACCCTATCTCGTCCCACAGGACTGTGGTGTGCATATGGCAACGGAATGGGTAGAGGTCTACCGCAGGACAGAGCTGGACAACCGCAGGAAGGAATGGAAAAAAACCGGACTCCGCATCAGTATGACGGATGAACCCTTTGCTTTTTCCTGTCTGCCGTATACCGCAGAGGAGCTGGAAAATGCCACCCATCAGGAGGAGCTCCCGCCGGTGCGCCGTACTGTGCTCTCTGTACTGGGAGCAGTGCGGGGTGTGGGAGGGATCGACAGCTGGGGAGCTGATGTGGAGCCGGCATACCGGATCAGCGGCGAAAAGGATATTACATATTCCTTTGCCATACAGCCGTCAGGGCTGTGAGAAAACTGCTTGCACAGGAAGAAAAATACCAGTATAATTAATGTAGAATTTTGTAAAGAAAAGAGGGATTTTGTGGATCAGAATTACAGTAAAAAATTAGAATCTTATGTGAGAAGCATTCCGGATTTTCCGGAGGAGGGCATTATTTTCCGTGATATCACTACCGTATTACAGGATGCCGAGGGGCTGAAGCTGGCGATCGATGCCATGCTGGAGGCATTAAAAGGGGTAGACTTTGATGTGGTAGTGGGAACGGAATCAAGAGGCTTTATCTTCGGTGTACCGATTGCCTATGCGCTGGGGAAGCCCTTCGTTCCCTGCCGCAAGAAGGGGAAGCTCCCCTGTGAGACCGTGACGGCAGAGTATGGTCTGGAGTATGGAACCGCTGCCATCGAGCTGCATAAGGATTCTATCAGGGAGGGTCAGAGGGTTGTCCTGGTGGATGACCTTATCGCCACAGGCGGAACGATCGAGGCATGTGCCGGACTGGTGGAGCAGCTCGGCGGTAAGGTAGAAAAAATCGTATTTCTCATGGAGCTTGCCGGGCTCAGGGGGAGAGAGCGTCTGAAAAACTACGATGTGGCATCAATCATTACCTATGAGGGGAAATAGAGTAAAAAACAAATTATTTTATTGTACTCAAAAAGGAGGAGACTTATGTTAGAGAAGCTGTTTAAGCTAAAGGAAAATGGAACAAGCATGAAAAAGGAGGTGATC
>N._stephensi_708_cecum__coassemble_32_pt1 | contig 15463 bp, 11 predicted proteins | sample N__stephensi_708_cecum__metabat2_high_PE_008 | metagenome-assembled genome bin N
GACCGGTATATTGAAAAACTGGATATCCCTCTCAATACACCTCTCACGCTGCAGAACAACTCAGAGATCATCGAGATGACCTCCTCGCTCCTTATTGAATATTTCAGCAGCAGTGAAGATCATGAGAACGTCATGGCAGAAAAGGCAGATGCCCTTTTTCGGAAATTTGCAGAACTGTACCATTTTTCCATGGAGCACAGCGCAAAGATGAATGATTACCGCGCCGCCTTCACCGATCTGCGCCGGCGGATCCTGAACCGCCAGTATTGTCCGGAGAGCACGGAGGAGGCTGCCCGGCAGATGAATCTGAGTGTTTCCTATTTTCAGCATCTGTACAAGGACTTCTTTGGAAACTCCATCCACAAGGATATCACCCTCGCCCGCATCCAGCAGGCGGCACACCTCCTGTCGCACACAGATCACTCTGTCAGCGATATCGCCCGGCTATGTGGATATGATAACACCGAGCATTTCTCCCGGAGCTTTAAAAAGCACAAGGGGATATCGCCCCGCGGCTTCCGAAAGGCATCAGCAGCGGATCAGTGACTGCCAGAACGCCGGATCGAAGGACTGGCTTCCCCCGCCGGCACTTTCCATGAAATTCTGAACCCTGGAATACTGCGTACTGTCCGTAAATTTGATAAACCACCGGCATACACCCGTTTCTGCCTCGATACAGCGGATTCCGTCTACATCATAGACGATGATACACAGCTCCTTTTGCTGCGCCTTCTTTGTCTCCTCCATTTCTTTCTGCAGCTCCCGTTCCCTCTCTGCCTCCTTCCTCATCTCCTCCTGTACGGCATCCACACTCCTGATGAGCTTTTCCCACTCCCGTTCGGTAAATGATCCGGCTCCGATCGGATAAGCCGGCTCTGATGATCCGCCATTTTGCATCCGCTCTTCCAGCTCCTCCCTCTCCTCCCGGATCAGATCAGAAAATATGTCCCGCACAGAATTTTTCGCTCCCATTCCCTGACCACTACGGTCCCGGCTCCTGTTATGTGAATGAATGTATTCCCCGTTTCCCATATAATGATCTGTATTTTTCATCGCTCCTGCAATACTCATGCCCTTTTCCCTCCTTCTGAACGGCAGACCGCATGCCATACCCTTATGCGTTCAATATAAAACGGCTATTTTCAAATCATCCATCCTTTGAAAACAGCCGCCATCCTTAGCTACTTTATATTTCGTCTGATATCATGGAAAACTTTAGTCCGTCATCACCTCATACACCCTCGTCTCATATCCGAAAAGTGTCTGCTGCCCGGTTTCCTTCTTTCCCGTATACACATTCCGCAGCTTCCGGTGCAGTGTGATCTTCTGCTCCTCTCCGGCATAATTCAGGACAAACAGGAAATTCTGCCGCATGGCGGTCTCGATCTCCTCCGGGGCTTCCAATATCCCGGCATAGGGCTCTGCCACCCCCAGCTTTTCCAAAAATACCTGTGCCACATCTGCCGTAAATACCGAACCAAAATAATAGACCTCTCCCTCTCCGACATGATTGTGGACCAGTGCCCCCGCTCCCCGGTAATATCCATCCGTATACTCTGCCACGATCTTGGCACCATCTGCTGCTTCCAGCTGGTCATTAAACAGCGTTGTCCTGAGAGGAGTATCCCCCCACATGGCTGTGACCGTCCCGGTATCCGGTGCTACCGCCGTATATTCGGGGATGTCTGCCCCGGCAAGCGCACTCACCAGTCCCGGCAGTGGATCCGTAACACAGATCCCGTGGATATCCTTATATGCCGTGCGGCAGCCAAATACCAGGATACCGCCCTGCTCCACATAATGCCGCAGAAGCTCCGCTCTCTCTTCTGTGAGGATCGCACCATGGGGATAGAAAATCACCTTATATTTTTGCAGGCTGTCCTTCCCACAGTGATCGATATAGACATAATCATAAGGTGTGTGGGTATGCTGGCATGCCTGGTACAGACCCCATATACTGGTCTCATCCAGATTTTTCTGCCACACATCTGCCTGTTCATTCCATATATTGTCATAATCCCGCAGGACTGCCACCGATGCCTTGTAATCACTGCCAGAGATCCCTTCCATCCGCTCCAGCTTCTCCGAGATTTCCCTGATCTCTGCCAGCCTGCGGTTATCACGCCCGGAATAATCCAAAATACCATGCCAGTACATCTCTGTTCCCATCGGTGCTGTACGCCACCGGAAATAGCTGACGAAATCCGCTCCATGTGCGATACTCTGCATCGTCCAGAGAGTGATCTGCCCCGGTCTTGGCACCGGTGCCATCATCTCCATGCTGCCATTGGCACCCGACTGCTGCTCCATAATGCCAAAGTGAGGAGAAATCGACCTCACCTCTGACAGATGCTTACTCCAGTTCCGGTCCTTCGTCGGATCATCCTCCTGATACAGACCATGGCAGTAGGAAAAATTGGGATAGGAATCATACATCATAAGATCCAGGCTTTCCTCTGTCATGCGGTGTGAATCCAGATTGCCGAAAATACCATTGGTGGTGATGAAATCATCCTTTTTTACATATTTACGCAAAATATCGCTCTGCAGCTTTGCAAACCGGCATACACTGTCCGAGATAAACCGGTAAAAATCCAGCCTGCGGTGCGGGTTCACCCGGTTCGTCGGTGTGGCGCGGGGAACATCGACCTCATCCCATGCGGTATATGTCTGATTCCAGAATACCGTACCCCATGCCTCATTCAGGGCATCCAGTGTTCCGTACTTTTTTCTCAGGAATTCACGGAATGCGATGGTATCGCTTTCCGCATAAAACTCAGCCACCTCACAATTAAATTCATTGTCGATCTGCCATCCCACGATACAGGGGCGGCTGGCATAATGCGCTGCTATCCTGCCCACGATACGCCGGGACAGCTCCTGATACTTTGGTGAATTGTAGTTGTAATGACGGCGGAATCCGTGCTGAAATATAACCCCTTCCATCGTGGCATTCAGTACCTCCGGATATTTCTTCGTGAGCCATGCCGGCGGTGTCGCTGTCGGTGTACAGAAAATCACCTTCATCCCCGTCTCCTCTGCCACATCCAAAAACCGGTCAAAGAAGGAATAATCAAATACCCCCTCATCCGGCTCTATCAGATTCCAGGCAAATTCGGCAATACGTACCGTCCTGATCCCATTCTCCTGCATACGCCGCAGATCCCTTTCCCACTCCGTCTGCGGCCAGTGCTCCGGATAATAGCACACCCCCAGGGAAGGTCTGTCTGTTTCGATCAGATTCATGATTCTTGTCCTTCCTTTCCTTTCTATTTCCTGACTTTCACTTTTTTCTTTTTCGTCCATGCAGAATACAGCGTTTTCATCCTGCCATCCACTTTTACCCTGGCATATGTGCGCACCCGCACATAATATGTCCCTTTGAGCTTTTTTATCGTCAGCTTCGTGGCAGAAGCCCGAACTGTTTTCTTTTTCGTCTTTTTCTTCGCAAATTTCCTGCTTTTAGAATACTGGATCTCCGTTCCCGATGCCTGTGCATTTTTCCTCCAGCGTATAGTCAGCTTCTTCCTGCCTTTCTTCACACGAAGCCCTTTTATTTTCGCCGGCTTCACCGTAACACTCACTCTGGCGGTCACTGTCTGATATCCGTTCCCTTTAGCCGTCACGGTAATGACAGCACTGTCCACACAGTTCTTGCGGATCGTCACCAGTCCCCTGCCATTTACAGTAACCTTTTTGCTGTTCGACTGATAGGACAGGACCCCTCCTGTCGCTTTTGCCTTCAGGGAAAAGCTCCTCTTTTTGGATGATGTGGTATAGGTATAGGATTTTTTCGGCAATACAATCCGATTCACTAACGGCTTATCCGGCGTTCCCGTATTTCCATTGCCCGTACTTCCATTGTCGCCTGTACTGCCCGTATCTCCGGTATTTGCATCATTTCCCGTATTTCCACTATCACCAGCATTTCCGGCATTTCCGGCGTTTCCGCCATCCCCTGATCCGGTAGCAGGAACCGCTGTGATGCTGTCCTCTTTAATAGTATCACATATACTACAGTGAATCGATTTGCTGCCCTCCTCTGTGGCAGTCGGCTTCTTGTCCACGGTATATTCCTCTTCCCATGTATGTCCGTCATTTACTGTGATGGTACAGACAACCCTGTTTCCTTTAGCATCCATTGCCACGATACTATGACCTGGCTGGTTTTGGTCTGCTGCGATATGATAGACTCCCATATCCCCGGAAGCTGTCTCACCATCAATCGTTACACTGCCCAGATCATCGTCAGATACTATGAAGGATACTCCCCCGCAGTAGGTCTTTCCATCCTGAATCCCACTGATATAAGGCGGTATGCCATTTCCCTCAATCCGGTATGTCCTTGCATCATCCACTACGGCAAAGGCATCCCCTCCATCATTTGCTCCCATATAACCGGAAAGGGTAAAAGACAATCCCTCCATGCCGCTTTCCGTATAGTTGATGTCTGCCAGATCCACGACATTCAGCAGAACACAGCCCTGATCCACATCACTGTCATCATCAAAGGTACCATATGCCACATATCCCCGTGTAACACTGGATCCATCCCTGATCAGATCTGCCTGCACATCGTCACCCCATGTAATGGGATTGGCATATTTCCCCTGATAGACATGACTTCCTACTGAGTATTTCTTCTCCGCAATGGTCATATATATTTCCGAATTGATCCCATCTGACCAGACGTATGTCACACCACCTGCCGTGACAGCATCGCTGTGGATCTTATCCACGGTAGTAATGGTCAGAAAATACAGCTTTGTTCCCACTGCCTTATAATACGCCTTCACATGATCGTTATTCCCCTTTATAGCGACCGGCTGATACCCGCCCTGTCCAGAAAGGGCATCCAGACGATAAGAAATTTCTGCCCCTGCCAGCTTCTTACCCTCTGCGCTCATAAGCTCCATCTCCAGCTCTCCCGGGATGGCGTGCCAGCCGCTGACCGGATTTGCAATCACCCGAACGGTGATATCCTTCTCCGAAACAGCAATCCCCTGAATGGTAAAATTCCCTGCCACATCACCTTTCTTTGCCGTCTTTCCATCTATGGCAACGGTTTCCTGCTTCGTAAATCTGCCTGTCGGTGTGAAGCTGACTGTTACCAGATTGGTACTGTCTAAAAAGGCATCGCCCTGTACCTTCGTTTTTACCTTCCCTGTCATGTCCTGATCCGGGAGATCCGCTCCGTCCCTGGCTGCTGACACTGACACATCCGTGATATCATATCTCACCTGAATTTCACCATTTTTTGCTGCCTGCAGCATCGCCTTTGACAGATCTGATACCTTATTGCTGCCGATGGCAGTATCTGCCCCATAGGTCAGCATCAATGTATCATCCCGGTAAAATCCGATGCTCCCATCCACATTATAGGAGATCGTTACCCTCATGGATTTTCCGCCGGTAAAAATCGTCCAGGCATTTGATGTATTATATCCGGCACTCTTCGCCTCACTGCTCAGTGTTCCTGTTCCCTCAAAAATATTGACACCACCATAATTTAACACAGACAAAAATACATTTTCGTGATTTTTTGTCTCAAAGATACCCGTCCAGTCACTGGTGATCCCCTCTGCCGTAAAGCTCAGGGACAAACCGGTTTTATCACCCAGCCCCTCTGCCCTGGCGATGGTTTCTCCGGCAGACAGCTTACTATATGAAAGTGCTGTTTTTTTGTCTGCCCTGTCCCTTCCACAAACATTCACGGCATACCTTTTCTTATAATAATAGCTTCCCTTTGACACAGTCCTGGTAAGAATCACCTCTGTATCCTTCTCCGGCTGATATACCTTACCAGTAGTATCGACGATATCCTCATTGGAGGATTCCCATACAATCTCTGCCCCCCACAATGACTGTGTATCCACAGGGACAGCATCCCGCACCACTGACGGCACACTGTATGCCGCATGATACGCTGTCACCACATCATCCGCCGGATCCCTGGAGCCCCAGATGCTTTCCCCTGTGGCTTCGCAGACCGCCGTAAAGCACATAGTTCTTATATTGGTATTTTCAATCTTCTGTTCTGCAAAAACTCCCTTATACGTTTTTCCTCCCATCACGATAGTGGCATAGGCAGTTCCCTCTTTTTCCTGCCACGATCCCGCATAAGCACCAGTGATCTTTCCGTCTGCCGTCAGCCGGATACGGACCGGTTTCACAATATCGACATTTGCCGCCACGGTTCCCTCATCCTTCGCCTTGGGATTGTTGTACTGATGTACAATCAAATCATAATCTCCCGTGATCTCCGATGATGCGACCGGAGTGGAGGCGATGATCTCATCATTTACCTTTTCCCCCGCATATTCATAAGGGGCTGCCACGATCCAGCCATCCTCATTCTGATAAAGCTGATGAACCCGGAGCTCGTGACCTGCCGTGTCATTGGCAAATTTGGTATGATAGATCACATAGCTGTTTCCATCACTGTCCGCATAGGCAGAATTGTGCCCCTGGGCGATCTCTGCCACATCCATAGTGTGCCACTGATAGTTATTCATCAGCTGCACTCCCCTGCTGGTAGTCCTGTAATTATCCTGCCAGCTGCTATATAACGCACTGTTGCCGTTGCTATCCACATAGGGACCTTCCGGCTTCTCCGAACGGAATACCCTCATATTGTAACCGCCTGTGGGAGAATAAAAGCCATAGGACATAAACAGATAATAATAGTTCCCGATCTTTTCTATGTAAGAGCCCTCGCCCGAGACATAACAGCCCCCGGCGATCTTTTTCCCGAAGTAGGGATCCGTCACTCCCGCTTTCCCCTTCGCCTCATAATCACTTTCATACTTTATGGAATAATCCCGGAGACCGGTCCTTTCATCCAGTGCCAGCATAAAAATTCCGCCGGACCAGGAGCCGTAGCTCATCCAGAGCCTGCCCTCATCATCATAAAAAACACAGGGATCGATGTCGCTCACCCAGTAATTTCCCCAGTTATCCACCTCGGTATAGCGTCCAGGAAGACTGCCATCTGACTCCAGTGCTCCCTCCACTAGGTTCATATCCGTATTCCTGTAATCCCCATGCCTGCCCTGATTGTTATTGAAACCGCCAAATACGACAGGAGCCTGATATTCATAGGGTCCCTCTATGTTATCCGCAGTCAGGAGTACGATAACCGCATGGGCATTATCCGTGATACTGTAATACATACACCACTTTTCCATTTTTTCATTGTAGATCACATCCGGTGCCCAGGTTTTTCCCCGCAGATCTGACGAGCCAAGCCATGTATTGATGTTATAAGTGCCAAATTCCACTTCATATGGCGTACCGTCTTCTCCATAAAGGGTCTGGGTACCTGTCAGTGCATTTTTCTCAAATGCTTTGTTATACCCGGCACCGCCGAACAGCCTATCTTTATCCTCACCATTGACATTGGTATCCTTCCAGTTCATCAGGTCGGTTGTCTTTGCCACACCCATCATCGTTCCAAAGACATAGTACGATGTCTTCCCATCGCTGCCGGTAGTGGTGACGATGGACGGATCGTGGACAGATTGCCTGCTATAGCTCTCCCTCTGATACAGGGACCGGACCTGTGCATCCGTCAGCTCCGTTTTTGTTTCGGAGGCTGCCTGGACAGGTATGGTATGCTGTCCGGGCACCAGGGAACCCGTCAGCACCAGGACCGCAGCCAGCAAGCCGGCAAGCAGACGCTTTCCCACCTTGGTTCGTTTATGTTTTCTTTCCATATGTATCCCTCACTTTGCACAAAAATTTGTTTTATTATTTTTCATTATACAATCTGCCTCTCTGGATTTCAATCAGAAATCTATCTTGTAATCTCAGAAAAAATCCTGTAACATAGTAGAAAAATAAAAAATGTATTTGGAAATGGAGGATATTATGCTACTACTTGGTTCCCACGTCGGCATGAGCGGCAGGGATATGCTGCTGAATTCTGTCAAAGAAGCACTCTCCTATGGTGCAAATACCTTTATGGTCTACACCGGGGCACCCCAGAACACACGCCGGAAGGAGATCGATGAGCTCAACATTCCGGCAGCGAGGGCCCTGATGGAGGAAAATGATATGTACAATTTCATCGTACACGCCCCCTATATCATCAATCTTGCCAATACCGTTAAGCCTGAAACCTTCGAGCTGGCTGTAGAATTTCTCGAAAAGGAAATCCGGCGCACTGCTGCCATGGGCGCAGAAATCCTCGTACTGCATCCGGGATCCCATGTCGGTGCCGGGACCGATGCCGGCATTGCCCGGATCGTCAGGGGACTCAATGATGTCCTGTCTGCGGATACTCCTGTCTATGTGGCACTGGAGACCATGGCGGGCAAGGGCAGTGAGATCGGACGGACCTTCGAGGAGCTAAAGGCAATCTATGATGGCTGCCGCTATCCGGAAAAGCTCCGCGTATGCTTCGATACCTGCCATGTCAATGATGCCGGATACGATATCGTCAATGATTATGAGGGCGTGATGGAGGAATTTGACCGGATCCTGGGACTGGACCAGATCGCTGTCTTCCATATCAATGACAGCAAAAATGAACGGAATGCGCATAAGGACCGGCACGAAAATTTCGGCAGGGGGCACATCGGTGCCACAGCACTTATGCAGGTGATCCGTGATCCCCGGTTTGAAACGGTACCAAAGATCCTTGAAACACCTTATTACAAGGATACGGAGGATAAGAAAAAATCCTACCCTCCGTATAAGGAAGAAATCGCACAGATAAAAGCACTCTTATAAATATACATTTCAGCTTCCCTTTTCACTGCGCGGGAGACTTACCCGGCAGAATCTCCGCAGGAATTGTTTTTTATTGAAGGGAATGATGGGATAGATATAGCTCTTCCCACTGATGGTCCTGTTGGATACGACTGCGATCACCACGAAGATCAGACCGCCGACGAAGCCCCACAGACCGAATGCTGCTGTCGTACAGATCAGGATCAGCCGCATAAATTTCAGGGCATAGCCAAGCTCGAAGCTGACCTGTGTATAATTTGCCACCGCCACAAATGCCATATAGAGCATGATCTCCGCATTAAACCAGCCGGAGCTCACGGTATAATCTCCCAGGACGATACCCGCCACGACACTGAGGGGAGTACTGAGCATATTGGGCGTGTTTAAGGAGGCGAGCTTCAGACCGTCAATAGCGAATTCCAGTATGAGCATCTGTAGGAATATCGGCACATTGACGGGATCATTGATCCTGATAAATTCCAGCCATTCCGGGATCCACTCCGGATTCATCAAAAGAAACAGGAAAAATGGTGTCAGCACGATGGCAGCGAAATTGATGACCATGCGTGACAGCCGCAGATACGTCCCTGTCACGGGCGGGAAGTAATAATCATCCGCATCCTCCACGATATCGAATACCGAGGTCGGAAGAAGCATCGCTGCCGGTGAATTGTCCACCAGTATGGCGATACTCCCCTCCAGTATGCTCGCCGCTGTAGTATCCGGCCGCTCCGTAAACTTAAATTTGGGAAAAGGATTATACCATTTATGCTGATACAGGCACTCCGCAAGACTCTGCTGATTCATGGCCAGGGCATCGATATCTATGGCATCGATCCGTCTGCGGATATTTTCCAGCATTTTTTTCTCGACACGGTTTCCCATATAAGCGATCACCACATCTGTCCGGGAGCTTCTGCCCACCGTGTGCATCTCCATCACGAGATCGGTGGAACGGATCCGGCGGCGGATCAGTGCCGTATTGTATACGATCGTCTCCACAAATCCATCCCGGGAACCGCGCATGACCTTATCCTTCTCCGGCTGGTCCACACTACGCGCCGGATAGGTCCGGAAGTCCATGGCAAGCAGCTCCGTATAGCCCTCCACCATAAGGATTGGCACACCGGAAAGCAGACGCTGGATCAGATTATCCTCTGTCCTCACCAGATCGATCTCACCATAGGGCAGCTTCTCCTTCAGAAAATCATGTGCCGTCTCCGGCATCTCCTCCGGTGTGATCTTGTAGAGAAATTCTAATATCTTCTCCATAACCTCGTCTTTACAGAAACCATCAATAAGGTAAAAACAAGCTTTTTTACCACCTATCATCACCACCCGGTACATCAGGTCGAAGCTCTGCTCTACATTCAGAAGCGTATCGATCCGCTGTTTATTTTTATCAAAATCCTTAGAAAACTCTGATTTTTGCACCATAATAGCCCTCATTTCCTGGAAATATCCATTCTATATCAAATAGGGTTGACAATAAATCCCCTTTTTATGTACAATAAGGATAAATTTTAAATTCAAATCTATTACATACCGAAAATGGAGGTGCTTCTCTTGGACATACCGCAGGATCCGATTATATTACTTAGCTATGTAAATACCAAGCTGCGCGATCACTTTGCAACACTGGAAGAATTCTGTGAAACCTACGATGTGAATGAAGAAGATCTGCGAAATACGCTGTCTTCTGTAGACTATCAGTATGATGAAATAACAAATCAGTTTGTATAGGAAGCATCGGAGAATACAATGTTAAATAACATCTCTTTTACTGACACGATCACCGTTGAAGAATACAATGACCTCCGTACCAGCGTGGATTTCATCACGGTCTGCCCCAACCGGGCGGAAACTGCCCTGAAAAACTCACTCTATCTGCTGGTCGCCTTAGACGGGACCAGACCGGCAGGGATGGCAAGGGTTGTCGGGGACGGCGGCTATGTGGATTTCATCTGTGATGTCATCGTGCGCCCTGAGTATCAGTCCCATGGTCTCGGCAGACGCATCATCGAGACCGTCCTCGCCTGGCTGAAAGAGCAGGTAAATGACGGAGAAACCATTATGATCAATCTCATGTCTGCCATGGGGAAGGAACCCTTTTATGAAAAACTCGGCTTTCACGAACGTCCCTTCGGAAATCACGGCTCCGGCATGAGCCAGTGGCTGAAAAGCACATAGCCGGTGACGATACCTCACCTCTCCTCTATTACCTCATTGACTGCCTTCAATACCGTCAGTGCCACCGGACCCAGCAGAATCCCGCCAATCCCGAACAGCTTCGCCCCCACATAGACTGCGATCAGCACGAAAAGCGGTTTCATGCCCAGCTCCTTCCCCAGCAGCCTTGGTTCCAGTATTTCCCGCAAAAAGGTGGCGATCACAAAAAGTGTGATCAGGATGGAGGCATCAAAAAAATCTCCTCCTGCTATCTCGATCAGTGCCCACGGCACAAGTATGATCCCGCTTCCCATCACCGGAAAGGCATCAAATACTGCAATCCCGATTCCCAGAAGAATCGCATAATTATTTTTCATCAGCATAAATCCCACACTCATTACAACCGCGATCAAAAACAGGATGATTCCCTGTGCTTTTATATAGGCGAGCCCCGTACTTTTCAGGCGGGTCACGAAAGGGTGGCATTTATCCGGTATCCGGGGAAACGAATCATCCAGCAGGATCAGAAGCGTGGAAACAAAAAAAATAAAGATCCCGCTCCCTGCCCCCGCCGCCCATTTCAGGATATCTGCCGCATACCCCGAAAGCCGGGGAAGGATATCATTTCCAATGCTCTCGTACATCTGTGCCGTCTGTACCTCGATATACTGATAGCTGGTCCCTGTGCTCAGATCCAGTACCTGGTCACACCGGCAGCACAGATCCTCCAGCGTCTGATCCGCCATCTGCTCATAGACCGGGATCTTCTGTAGCAGCAGGATCAGCTGCCCGACGGCGAGACTCCCGATATATCCGATAAAGCCTACGATCGCCCCCACAGTCACAACGACGACGAAGATCACTGTGACCTTCTTCTTCCATTTGAGGCGTTCCGTAAAGAACCGGATCACCGGAGAAATCATCTTTGCACAGAAATATGCCAGCACAAAGGGAAGAACAAGAGGCAGCAGGAAATGAAATACGAGAAAGAGAAGGAGGACTGTTCCCCCGAGAATCCAATACCGTGTATTCATAATCCGTTCTCCTTTGCACTCAAAAATGACGAACTGTTTCTCAGAACAGTCCGCCATTTTATTATCTCCGTCTTTCAAAAAAATATGTTTAATCCTGCGCTTTAAAACGATACCCCACGCCCCATATCGTCTCGATATATTCCGGGTTGGATGTATCCTTTTCGATCTTTTCACGGATCTTCTTTATATGCACCGTCACTGTAGCAATATCCCCGACCGATGTCATGCTCCATATCTTCTGGAATATCTCCTCTTTCGAAAATACATGGTTGGGATGCTTTGCCAGAAAATACAGCAGATCAAATTCCTTTGTCGTGAAATTTTTTTCTTCCTCTCCGACAAAAACCCGCCGTGCTGTTTTATCAATCCGCAGCTCGCCTGCTATAATAATTTCGTTCTCATCACTGTCCCTTGTCACAGAATGACCTACCAGGGCATCATAACGGTTCAGATGCGCCTTCACTCTCGCCACGAGCTCACTGGGGCTAAAGGGCTTTGTCACATAATCATCCACATCCAGACCAAGACCCCGGATCTTGTCAATATCCTCCCTTTTCGCTGAAACCAGAATGACTGGCTCCAGAAACCTCTCCCGGAATTTACGGCAGATCTCTAATCCATCCGTCCCCGGCAGCATCAGATCCAGGAGCAGAAGATCATATCTTCCGCTCAATGCCTTCTTCTCACCCTCGATCCCATCGGTTTCTATCGTAACCTCAAAATCACTCAGCTCCAGGTAATCCTTTTCCAATTCAGCGATTGGCAGCTCGTCCTCAATAATCAATATTTTTCTCATACAAATTCACTCCATTATTCTGATATGCTATCGTGTTTGCCTTCTGACTTCACCTTTGGCAGAGAAAATGAAATCCGCGTCCCCTTGCCTATCTTACTTTCTGCCCATATTTTTCCATCATGTTCTTCTATGATCTTCTTCGCGATAGCAAGTCCCAGACCACTTCCTCCTGTCTTTGAATTTCTGGAGCTATCTGTACGATAAAACCGCTCAAATACACGTTCTAATTCATCCTCTGGTATCCCTACACCATTGTCTGTAATCCGAACAACCACTTCCTCTCCTGATTCTTCTATGTTGACCAAAACAATCCCATTTTCCCTCTGGTTATATTTGGCAGCATTTCCTATAATATTGTTGATAACCCTTTTCAGCTTCTCCCTGTCAATGCAGATCATCCCCGCCTCATCTGCATCGTACCGATAAATCAGACTGATACTCCTCGTCTCCAGATCCAGCGACAGCTCACTGACACATTCACTGAAATAATCCCTGGCATTGGCATCCAGCTTATGATATTGCAGATCCTTCTGATAGATCTGTGCAAAAAATGACAGCTCATCTACCATCCCTGCCATATCATCTGCCTTGTTCCGGATCGTAATCACATATTTATTCATCCGGTCCGGCGAACCGGCAACACCATCCAGTATTCCCTGCGCATAACCCTTGATCGCAGTTAAAGGTGTTTTCAGGTCATGAGTGATGTTACTGATCACTTCCCTGCTTAGTGTATCCGATTGATCCCGCTCTGATTCCAGATCTATGATATAGTAATAGAGCCGCCTTCCTGACAGGAACAGGATAAGTATCATGGCAACAATCGCTGCCACTATAGAGAAATCCAGAATCCATACCAGCAAACCCTTCTCTGCATCTCTGACAGCATGTCGCATCATAAAGACAGTCAATATAAACATACCAATCACAGATTCCACGAGAAATATAATTCCCAGGTACCGCTTTAGTCTCTTCTGCATATGATTTCCCCATACTTTATTCATCTTTTGCTTATTATAACATTATTTCAGATAAATGCTACCCTTTTTTTACAAAAAGTTACATTTTTTTACTTTTTTTAATATTCTTGACGATTGATTTCTCTTATAGTAAAATAAAAAGGTAAATTTTATAAAAAAACAGAGGAGGATAGTCATGGGAAAGATACTTTTTACATCTGAGTCTGTAACAGAGGGACATCCGGATAAGATCTGCGACCAGATCTCTGACGCCGTTTTAGACGCCATGCTGGAACAGGACCCGATGAGCCGGGTTGCCTGTGAGACAGCGATCACGACAGGATTTGTCCTGGTTATGGGCGAGGTTACATCCAAGGCACAGATCGACATCCAGAAACTCGTCAGGGATACGATCTGTGAAATCGGATACGATACGACAGATAAAGGATTTGACGGTCGTCTGTGCGGAGTCATGGTCGCTCTCGATAAACAATCTTCTGATATTGCAATGGGCGTAGATAAAGCACTGGAATCCAAGCTGACAGACAGCCAGATCGATGCTATCGGTGCCGGCGACCAGGGTATGATGTTCGGTTATGCCTCAAATGAAACCGATGATTATATGCCATACCCGATCTATCTGGCACACAAGCTTTCCAAACAGCTTTCTGCTGTCCGCAAGGACGGGACACTTCCCTACCTTCGCCCGGATGGCAAATCACAGGTTACTGTCGAGTATGATGCCGATAACAAGCCAAAACGGCTGGATGCTGTCGTTATCTCCTCCCAGCACAGTGAAGAGATTTCCTGGGAACAGATACAGAAGGACATCCGCAAGCATGTGATCGATGTCGTTCTCCCCGCTGAGCTGATCGATGAAGAGACAAAAATATATATCAATCCGACCGGTCGTTTCGTCATCGGCGGACCGAACGGCGACAGCGGAGTGACCGGACGCAAGATCATCGTCGATACCTATGGCGGCTGGGCACGTCACGGCGGCGGTGCCTTCTCCGGAAAGGATCCGACAAAGGTTGACCGCTCTGCTGCTTACGCAGCCCGCTATGTAGCCAAAAATATCGTAGCTGCCGGTCTCTGTGACAGGGCAGAGGTTCAGCTGTCCTATGCCATCGGTGTAGCCTCACCAACCTCGATCCGCATTGATACATTCGGCACTGGCAAACTTTCCGAGGAGAAGCTGGTAGATATCATCGCAGAAAACTTCGATCTGCGCCCGGCAGGCATCATCCAGATGCTGGACCTGCGTCAGCCGATCTATAAGCAGACAGCTGCCTATGGTCATTTCGGCCGCAGTGACCTGGATCTCCCCTGGGAAAAGCTTGATAAAATTGATGTATTGAAAAAATACCTGTAATGCGTTATAATACATATGCCCGATCTTTTTCTGATCAGGCATATGTTATGCTCTCGTAGTTAAATGGATATAACAGCCCCCTCCTAAGGGGCAGTTGTGGGTTCGATTCCCGCCGGGAGTATTTATGGGAGAATCCCATATTCTGCTAACAAAATATTCTTTACTGGTTTTCTCTGTCACTTCATCTCTATCAGTTTATATTCATCTGTCCCCAGACCGATCTTCTTTGCGTGTGCCAGACAGGATTTCCATTCAGTATCAGGGTGCGTCATATAAAAATGATCATGCTCCTTTTCCTTGCCATATTTTTTCAGGTTGTTTCCCAGTACGCTTTCCTGTACGGGTGTCATCCTGTTACACAGATCGGCACATGCCTGATCCAGTGCTACCGGGTCAA
>N._stephensi_708_cecum__coassemble_33_pt1 | contig 15239 bp, 14 predicted proteins | sample N__stephensi_708_cecum__metabat2_high_PE_008 | metagenome-assembled genome bin N
TGTCTTTCATGGCGGGGGGTATGGGCACGGTGTCGGTATGAGCCAGAATGGTGCAAATACGATGGCGAAGCAGAAAAAGACCTATGTGGATATCCTTACCTTTTATTTCCCAGGAACGACCGTACAATCCCGGGAAGCTCCCGGATTGAGGTGAGGAGGTTCAGTCTGCCCTTATGCTCCTTCAGATACTGGTTCAGCATGGCACCGGTGAAGAGAAACAGGATGCAGAAATAGAGCCACAGCATGAGAAGTACGATCGAGGTAAGGCTTCCGTATGCCGAGGAAAGGGTATTGAAGGTATCGATATAGATGGAGTACAGATAGGAGAAGGCAATCCAGAGGAAGGCAGTGAGACCGGCACCCGGCAGCTCATCACGGAAACGTGTTTTATGCTTGGGGACAAAACGGTACAGACACAAAAAATATGTGACGAAGACAAGGAACGACACACAGGAGCGCAGCAGAAACACGATGAGGGTGATCCCGTGGGAAAAGGGAAAATAACGGTTCAGCAGCTGTATGATCTGATTCCCGTACACAAGAAGGATCAGGCTGATGATGATCATCAGGGTAAAGATGACAGTATAAAAAATGGACTGCAGGCGGCAGATAAAAAGATTTCTTTTTTTCTTTACCTCATAGATCTGGTCCATCTCATACACGATGCCGAACAGTCCCTTGGAGCCCGTCCAGAGGGCGGCGATCACAGTGACGGACAGGATCGTGCCATTGGAGGCACGGTAGGTTTCCTGTAGCCAGGAAATGACGGTCGTACTCAGATGCCCCGGGATCAGCTCCTTAAAAACAGAAGCGATGATCTCCTCATTGAGCGGTGTGAACTGCAAAAGGGAGATGAGGAACATCAGGAAGGGGAAAATGGATACCAGGACGAAAAATGCCACATGGGCGGCATGAACCGATACCCTGTGCTGATTGAATTTGTGATTAAACCAGAAAAACAGATTGTCCATAGGCGGCTCCTTCCGGGGAATGGGTAGTCTGGGAGGCTGCTGTTCACTCCACACTATAAGTATATGAAATTCATGGAAAAAAATCAATCTTGTTATGGAATCCATCCTGTGCTAAACTCTAATCATGATCCGTTTTGCATTTTTACATTGAACATTGTTTTCCGGAGGAATGATACATATGAAGGACAGGAATACCATACAGGAATTTGCCAGGGGACTGCATGCCGGGATCCCGATCGGTCTCGGATACCTGTCAGTCTCTTTTACCTTTGGGATCATGGCAGTATCATATGGGTTTACCTGGTGGCAGGCACTGGTGATCTCCATGACCACCGTGACCTCAGCAGGACAATTTGCCGGGATCGGTGTGATGCTGTATCCGGGACATTATATCGAGATGCTTCTCTCACAGCTGACGATCAATGTGAGATATTCCTTTATGTCCATCTCCCTGTCCCAGAAGACAGACATACGTTTCCGGGGGATATACCGCTGGCTTCTGGGGTTTTTTGTGACAGATGAGATCTTCGCAGTGGCAGTGACAGAAAAAAATGTGCGCAGATCCTTTTTTGCCGGACTGAGTACCATCCCCTATGCCGGGTGGGCAATGGGTACCCTCATCGGGGCCCTGTTGGGAAATGTGCTTCCCCACAGGCTGATGAGTGCGCTGGGTCTTGCCATCTATGGAATGTTTGTGGCGATCGTCATACCGGAGATGAAAAAGAAAAAAGAGGTGATCTTTGTGGTAGCCGCCGCCTTTCTGGCAAGCTGTCTCTTTTCTTATGTGCCGTTGTTAAAGGATGTGTCATCCGGTCTGGCAGTCAGCATCTGTGCCGTGGCAGCGGCTGTGCTGGGAGCAGTTCTTTTTCCGGTAGAAGAAGAGGAGGGGGTGGTCTGATGGAGCTTCCTGCATTTTTTCTATATCTTCTGATCATGGCAGGATCTACTTATCTGATCCGGGCGGTTCCCTTTTCCCTTGTCCGGGAAAGGATAGGGAACCGTTTCATCCGGTCCTTTTTGTATTATATTCCCTATGCCGTACTGACGGCAATGACGCTGCCGGCTGCCCTGTATGCCACAGATCATTTTGTATCGGCACTGGCAGGGGTGGTGGCAGCGGTGATCTTCGCCCTGTGGGGGAAGGGACTGACTACGGTGGCGGTGGCGGCATGCGGGGTAGTGTATGTGGTGGAGCTGTTCTTGTGAAGGCGGATCAATGTCAGCCCAGTAAATATCCCAACAGCCTGCACAGAAAAGCTTCGGACAGTGCAGGCTGTTTTTCATCGATCCATAAAAATGCCTGTCCGCCCCTTCGTTCCTGCCTGAAAAGGGGGACGGATTCCTCCGGTATAAGCTTTTGGGGCAGTGGGAGAAACTGCCCTGTTTTTTTCGTATAGCAGTTGGCGGCGGTGGCCTTCTGCCGGTGTGCCGGGTCAACATAGATCCCCACGCTCTTGTGGACAGCACTGTCCTCCTCCGGCAGATAATAATAATTTTTATAGTCCCGGTAAAAGTGATACAGCGTTCCCTCATAGAGGGGGATGGTTATCCTCAGCTGATGGGAGTGGAAGGAATAGAGGATGTCATCCTGTCTGGTGCATACCGGGACGGGAAAGCTTCCGTTTACCGTATCAGACAGGACCAGGCAGGGTGTATCCGTACAGAGTGCCCCCGTATCCGGACCGTCCTCCGGTGTGGCAGTGATCTCACAGACAGGGTGTACGGGTGTATAGGAGGTATAGAACAGAAGCTGGCTGCACAGGACTGTACCGAGCAGGTCATCGTGGTTGTGGAGGAGGAGCTGGTCCCTGCGTTTTTCTGAAAGACTGTCACGAAAATATTTTTTCTGCATAAATTCGGTATAGAGCCGGATGCAGTCTTTGCCGGTGAAGCGGTCGTTTCGCTGGAAGCCGAGGAAACGTTCCATGGTCGTGAGCTTCATATCCGTTGTGGCAAACCAGTTTTTCCTTTTTCGTGCCAGACGGTACAGATCCAGGTTTTCCTTGCCGCTAAAAGGAGAGGTCAGACCGTGTGCCTGATATTTTTTTTCAAGATAAGGGATATCGAAGGTACTGCCATTGTAGTGGATAAAGACAGAAAAATCCTCTGTGAACCGGGCAAAGGAGCGGAGGATTTCCTCCTCGCTGACATAATCATCGGCGAACCATTGTGTCAGGGAAAGACCACCGCCGGTGAAACAGGAGGCACCGATGAGATAGAGGGAGGAAACCTGTGGCGAGAGTCCGGTTGTCTCGATGTCGAAAAAGCATATATGCCCGGAAGGGTATGGCAGGACCTGCCGGCAGTTTTTCTGTACACCGGGATCCATCCTGATCTGCTTCTCGAATATCTTCATCTGTCATGCCTCCCTGATCGCTTTATAGAAAATATTTTATTACAAATCCGCTGAAGATGCAAAGAAATTTGAAAAAAAGCAGGGATTATGATATGATTACATTTACTGGTAAGGAGACGAGAGGATTCTTTCATATAAACTGGTGAGGTGAGACAGAAATGAAGATCGAAACACAGGAAAAGCTGAGGGGTCTGAAGCATTTACAGGGACTGAAGGGCAGGGTACAGAACAGCCTGAGTGGTTTTTTCCGTGCCTGTGTCGTTGCGCTGCTGGTAGCCTTTCAGTTTGCCATGATCCTGATCCTTCCGTTCTTTCTCCGACAGTTTTCCTCCGGGTTTTATGTGGTGCTGGAGATCGCCGGCGTGCTGGCGATCATGACGCTGACGAACAATAACCGGAGTATGACATATAAATTTGCCTGGCTCTGTATCATCGTTGTATTTCCGATCTCCGGCTATATCATGTTTGCCCTGTGGGGGAAGGTGGGAAAGGGAAATAAGCTGAACCAGCTGATCCGGCATCAGATCCGGGAGGTGGACACCCATCTGACCGGGGATAAGGAGGTATCCCGGGAATTTGTGGCGAAACACCCGGTCAGCTCCCGTATGTCCCGCTATATGCAGGCAGAGGGATCCCCGATCTATAAAAATAACCAGGCCAGGTACTATTCCTTTGGCGAGGATGCCTTCGAGGATCTGTTTGCTGATCTGGAGCAGGCAAAGCATTTTATCTTTATGGAATTCTTCATTGTGGCAGAGGGTGCCCTGTGGGATAAGATGCATCCGATACTGAAACGCAAGGTAGAGGAGGGCGTGGAGGTCAAATTTCTCTATGATGACTTCGGTGCGCTGCTCAGGACGGGCAAGGATTTTGCCGCATCCCTCAGAAAAGAGGGGATCCAGGTGGAGATCTTCAATCCCATCCACAAATATGTGAGCAAGCTCTTTATGAATTTCCGGGATCATCAGAAAATCGTAGTGATCGATGGGAACATTGCCTATACAGGCGGCTTCAATCTGGCGGATGAATATGCTAACCTGGTGGAACGTTTCGGAGTCTGGAAGGACGCAGGGATCCGTCTGACGGGAGATGCCGTATGGGGCATGACCATTACTTTTCTTGAGCTGTGGACGGTCTGTGCCTGGGATGATGTGATCGATTATAATAAATACCGTCCGAAGGCTTCCTTTCCGGCAAGTGATATGTACTGCCATATACTGCGTGACGGTCCGGCACTGGATACCCATACCCTTGTGGGGAACATATACAAGCAGATGATCCAGTATTCCGGGGCGAAGCTGTATGTCATGACCCCCTATCTGATCCTGGAGGAATTTATGGTGGATGCCTTTCTGGAGGCGGCACGGCGGGGCGTGGATGTGCGTATCATCACACCGTATATCCCGGATAAAAAATACATCAAGTGGATGACAGAGTATCATTATGGCATTCTCCTGAAAAACGGGATCCGGATCTATGAGTATCTGCCGGGATTTATCCACTCCAAGGTAGTGATGAATGAGCACTGCGCTGTTGTTGGTACGATCAATATGGATTACCGCAGCTTTTATCTTCATTACGAAAATGGCGTATGGGTGTATGATGAGGAATTTCTGCAGAAGGTGGAGAGGGATTTTTTACAGACCTTTGGGGAGAGCCGGGAGATCACCTACCAGGAATGGAAAAACCGCCCGGTAAAGCGCAGGCTGATGCAGCAGATCCTGCATGTTTTCGACACACTGGTATAGGAGGAAACGATGATAGCATTTGTGAAAGGAATACTGGATACGGTAGAGGAAAACCGTATCGTCATAGAAAACCACGGTATGGGGCTCGAAGTCCTCGTTCCCGGCTCGATCCTGCAGGAGCTTCCGCAGGTGGGAAATGAGGTAAAGATCTATACCTATATGTATGTGCGGGAGGATGCCATGCAGCTTTTTGGCTTCCGTACACGGGATGAGAAGGAAATGTTTAAGCTGCTGATCACGGTCAACGGGGTGGGACCGAAAGGGGCACTCGGTATTCTGTCTGTGATGGATGTGGATACGCTGCGGTTCGCCATCCTCTCAGATGATACCAAAAGCATCTCCAGGGTACCGGGGATCGGGACCAAGACGGCGAGCAAGGTGATCCTTGAGCTGCGGGATAAGTGCCGGCTCGAGGATATGCTGGATCTGCCGGCAGAAACTGTCGATGGCATGGAAGGAAAGCCGGCATCTGCCGGGGAAAATAAGGAAGCGAGAAACGATGCCATCCAGGCACTGGTTGCCCTGGGATATTCCGGAACAGAGGCGACCCGTGCCGTGAGATCGGTCAGCATGACCCCGGATATGACGGTTGAGGATATCCTGAAGCAGAGTCTGAAAACGATCGGATAACCGGGTGGCAGAACAGACAGGGAGGTGAAAATCCGATGGAAAAAAGAGTGATCTCCACCGATATCATGGAGGAAGATTATAAAATAGAGAACAGTCTGCGCCCTAAGCTCCTGACAGATTACATCGGACAGGAAAAGGCAAAGGCAAATCTGAAGGTCTATATCGAGGCGGCGAAAGCAAGGGGGGAGGCACTGGACCATGTCCTGCTGTACGGTCCGCCGGGGCTGGGTAAGACTACCCTGGCGGGCATCATTGCCAATGAGATGGATGTCAATCTCAGGATCACATCGGGACCGGCGATCGAGAAGCCGGGAGAAATGGCATCCATCCTGAACAACCTCCAGGATGGGGATCTGCTTTTTGTGGATGAGATCCACCGCCTGAACCGGCAGGTAGAGGAGGTACTGTATCCGGCGATGGAGGATTATGTCATTGATATCATGATCGGGAAGGGTGCCGCGGCTAGGAGCATCCGTCTGGATCTTCCGAAATTTACGATGGTGGGGGCGACTACCCGTGCCGGTATGCTGACGGCACCGCTCAGGGACCGCTTCGGTGTAGTGCACCGGCTCGAATTTTATACTTTGGAGGAGCTGACAGAGATCGTACTCCGGTCAGCAGGGGTATTTCATGTAGAGATCGAGCAGGACGGGGCAGTGGAGATCGCCAGACGCTCGCGGGGAACCCCCCGTCTCGCCAACCGTCTTCTCAAGCGGGTCAGGGATTTCGCACAGGTGAAATACGATGGTATCATCACGAATAAGGTGGCAAATTTTGCCCTGGATCTCCTGGAGGTGGATAAGCTGGGACTGGATAATACAGACCGGGCACTGCTGATGGCGATGATCGATAAATTCAACGGTGGTCCGGTGGGACTGGAGACACTGGCAGTCAGTATCGGGGAGGACAGCGGGACGATCGAAGAAGTGTATGAGCCGTATCTGATCCAGAACGGACTGATTGACCGGACACCGAGAGGGCGGGTCGTGACAGAGAAAGCGTATCTGCATTTTGGGATTGCGGATCGATGACTTGTCCGGCTTTACACCTTTTACATAATCTGTTATGATTAGTTACAATAATCTGATTACATGAGAAGGAGGTACATAAGAATGAAGTATTCGATTGAGGGGGCACCCCTGCCGGTGGTGATCTGTGACCTGGATGCCGGAGAGACGATGATCACGGAGAAGGGGGCCATGTCGTGGATGACTCCCAATATGAAGATGGAGACGGTCGGCGGCGGTGCAGGGAAGATGATCGGACGGATGTTCAGCGGCGAGGCGATGTTCCAGAACCGCTACACATCAGAGGGCGGACCGGGACAGATCGCCTATGCGTCCAGCTTCCCGGGCTCCATCCTGGCATTTGAGGTGGGCGCAGGAAAGGAGATCATCGCACAGAAGAGTGCATTCCTTGCTTCCACGGAGGGTGTCACACTGTCTGTGGCATTCCAGAAAAAGCTGGGGAGCGGCCTGTTTGGCGGTGAGGGCTTCATCATGCAGAAGTTATCCGGAAATGGAACTGCTTTTGTGGAGATTGATGGCTATGTGAAGGAATACGAGCTGGCAGCAGGTCAGTCCATGGTGATCGATACCGGATATCTGGCAGTCATGGAAGGCACCTGCCACATGGAGATCACAACAGTAAAGGGGCTGAAAAATAAGTTTCTGGGTGGTGAGGGCTTCTTCAATACGGTTGTCACGGGACCGGGTAAGATCTATCTGCAGTCCATGCCGGTCAATCAGATGGCGGATGTGCTCCGTCCGTTTCTTCCTTCCGGAAATTGATATTATTTGACGAACTGTGTTATTTCATGTATACTGGTATCAGAAAGATGGATGAGGTGAACGGATGAAGAACAGAAACGATATCGAGGTATTGATAGAGGGAAGAAGGTATACGATATGTGGATTCGAGAGTGATGAATATCTGCAGCAGGTTGCCTCTTATATCAACCGTAAATTTGCAGAATTTAAGAAAAAGGAATATTATCACAGGATGGATCTGGATGTTCGCAACGTTCTCTTAGCGATCAATATTGCTGATGACTATTTCAAGACCAAAAAGAAGGCGAAGGATTACCGCGCGGAGAGTCAGGAGAAGGACAAGACGGTGCTGGATATGAAGCACAGGATCATCGAGCTTCAGGAGCAGGGCAAAAAGGATGAAAAGAAGATTGATGAGCTGGAGAATGCACTGGAGGATGCGGAGAAAAAGATCATTGAGCTGGAGACGAGGCTGAAACAGAGAAAATAACACAGGGCTGATGTATGGTAAGGGGATTGCCAAGTAGTCATGGTATTACTTCGCAGTTCCCTTGTCTGTTATTTCATAAGGACTGATCCGGCGGGAGGAGGGAGTATATGCGGCAGGTAGAGATCCTGGCACCGGCGGGATCCATCGAAGGGCTCTACGGAGCATTCCGGATGGGGGCAGATGCGGTCTATGTGGGGACGAAGCGTTTCAGTGCCAGGGCATTTGCGGATAATCCATCCGTGGAGGAGCTGGCAGGGGCACTGCGGTACGCACATCTGCAGGGGAAAAAGATCTATCTCACGGTGAATACCCTTCTTAATGACAGGGAGCTGGAGGAGCTTTATCCCATGATCCTTCCTTTATACGAGGAGGGACTGGATGCCTGTATCGTGCAGGATATGGGTGTCCTGAAACTGCTGCATGAATGTTTCCCGGATATGGCTCTTCATGCCAGCACACAGATGACCCTGTTTTCCGGGGTGGAGGCAGAGCTGCTGAAACCATATGGCGTGACCCGGTATGTACCGGCGAGGGAGCTGACGATCGGGGAGATCCGGCAGGCGAGGGGACAGACGGATCTGGAGATCGAGGTGTTTGTACACGGGGCACTGTGCTACTGCTATTCGGGGCAGTGTCTGATGAGCCAGGTCATCGGCGGCAGGAGCGGAAACCGGGGGATGTGCGCACAGCCCTGCCGTCTGCCCTTTGGGACACCCTATGGGGAAGGATATTATCTGAGCACGAAGGACATCTGTACGCTGTTCCATATCCCGGAGCTTGTGGAGGCGGGGATCGATTCCTTCAAGATCGAGGGCAGGATGAAAAAAAAGGAATACGGTATGTATCTTTCCTGTCTGTACCGCAAGTATGTTACGATCTATCAGGAGAGGGGAGCTGACTTTTTTTCCAGACTGGCCGGGGACAGGGACAGTGAATTATGGCGTGACTACAGGCGGAGCATGGATTTGTATAACAGGGGAGGGTTTTCGGAGAGCTTTCTCTTTGAACGGAATAAGGAGAATATGATCGCTCCGGGAAGGAATGGGCATTTTGGCGTACTGGCAGGAGAGGTGGTGAAGGCAGACAGGGGCGGTGCGGGATTCATCGCGCGGGAGAACCTTCATTATCAGGATATCCTGGAGTTCCGCCATCCGGACGGTACACCGGCATATGAATATACCCTGGGAAAGGATGCCGCTGCCGGGTCATATGTCGGGACGAGGGTCATGAGAGGAAGCCGGATCCATCCCGGCCAGAAGGTGTACCGCACACGGAATGCGGCACTGCTCGAGCGGATCCGCCAGGAATATGACAGTATCGATGATTCCTATGGCCTGAGCGGGGAGTTTACCGCCAGACAGGGAGAACGGGCGGCACTGACCGTGAGCGGGAACGGAGTGCAGGTCACGGTATACGGGGATACCGTCCAGCCGGCTGCCAGCCGGCCGCTGCAAAAAGAGGATATTCTCCGTCGGCTTGACCGGCTGGGAGATACGATGTACAGCTGGGAGCATCTGGCAGTGGAGATGGAACCGGATTCCTTCCTTCCGCTGGGCGGTCTTAAGGAGCTTAGGCGCAGGGCACTGAAAGAATGGGAGACGGCGGCCCTGCCGCGGCGGACAGCGTGTGTGCGGTATGAAGATGTGATCGTGACGGAACCTGGTAACGGTCTGCCTGCCCCGGTCAATATGATCAGTGTGGCAGAGCTTCCACAGTTGCGCACGGCACTGGAATATGCCGGACCGGACACGGTTTTTCATCTTAAATTAGAGGATCTGCCGCCGGAGGACTGGCGGGAAGCGGCAGGGCTCCTCACAGGACGGAGGCTGGCATTATCCTTTCCCCGGATCCTGCGGGGGACGGCAAAGGAGGTCTTTTTTCGGGAATGGAAGGAAAGCGACGGCGTGTTCCCGGCAGAGAGGGTTTCCTTTCTGGTGATCAACAGCTTTGCCATGATTTTGTATGCCCGGGCACATTATAGCGATGCCGTGTGGCTTGCGGATACCAATCTGTATCAGGAGAACCATATGGCGGCAGGGTTTTACCGCGAATGGGATATATACCCGGCGGTTCCGGTAGTATACGGCAGGATTCCGGTGATGACGACAGAGGGATGTCTTGCCAGGACGCTTTCACGGTGCGGCAGGGGAGAGGAGAAAATTCCTGTCACCACACCGAGGGGGGACAAATTTGTTGTGGTAAATCATTGCAGATACTGTTACAATACGATATATACAGAGAAGCCGGCTTCCGGTGATGCCGGACGGATGGGTAAACGTCTTGACTTTACCTGGGAGCGGGAGGACGAAGTGAGAAAGGGTATCATGGAATGGAACTTTTGATAGCAGAGCTTTCGCGGTATGTGATCATTATACTGTTTGCCGTCTATACATTTTACTGTTTCCGTGCCTTCGCCAGAAGGACACAGGAGGGAAAGGACCGGGTGTTCCGCGCACAGCGTACCCTGAATGTCCTGATCCTGCTTCTGTGCGGCACGGTTCTTATCGTGGAGACAAAGAAACTAAATTATGTCATCCTTTTAGTGGCGGAGCTTGCCTTTTGTATCGTGTTCGGTAAGATCTATCAGATTTTTTATAAGGGACTCTCCAAGCTGGTCATGAACAATATGCTGATGTGCATGAGTGTGGGCTTTATCATGCTGGGACGGCTGAAATATGATTATGCCATAAAGCAGCTGGTCATGGCAGCGGCAGCCATGGGGATCTGTCTTCTGGTACCGCTCTTTATCGAGCGGTTTACCATATGGGAGCGGCTGGGATGGCAGTATGCACTGGGCGGGATCCTGTTTCTGCTCCTGGTGTTTGTCATCGGGGAGGAGCATTACGGTGCGGTAAACTGGATTTCTGTCGGCGGGATCCAGCTCCAGCCCTCAGAGTTCGTGAAAATCATCTATGTGTTTTTCATGGCGGCGATGCTCTCCCGTGTAACCGGAAATGCCGCGGTGGAGAAAAAGGAGAGGTTTAAGAGTATCGTGTTCATCACGGCACTGGCAGCGGTCCATGTCGTGATCCTGGTTGTGGAGAAGGACCTGGGGGCGGCACTGATCTATTTCATCACATATCTTGTGGTGCTTTATGTGGCTACGATGCAGCCGCTGTATCTGGCAGCAGGGCTGGGGGCGGGAGCCGCCGCCTCCGTGGCTGCCTACCGGCTGTTCAGCCATGTGCGGATCCGGGTGGTTGCCTGGCGGGATCCCTGGGGACATATCGCGAATGAGAGCCATCAGGTGTGCCAGAGCCTCTTTGCCATCGGGACCGGTGGTCTTTTCGGGATGGGGCTGGGACAGGGGATGCCCTCCACGATCCCGGTGGCGGAGAGTGATTTTATCTTCGCTGCCATATCCGAGGAGCTGGGTGTGATCTTTTCGGTGTGCCTGATCCTTGTCTATATCAGCAGCTATATCATGTTTGTGAATATTGCCATGAAGATGAAGAAGCGGTTTTATAAGCTCACGGCATTTGGTCTCAGTGTCGTGTTTATCTTCCAGGTGTTTTTATGTATCGGCGGTGTGACGAAATTTATCCCGTCGACCGGTGTGACACTGCCGCTGGTCAGCTATGGGGGAAGCTCCATCATTACGACCATTATGATTTTTGGCATTATCCAGGGAATGTATGTCATGAACGGCAGAGAGGAGGCGGTAAGACTTGAACAGGAGCAGGGAACAGCAGGACAAAAAAAGACAGGAAGAGGGAAAGCAAAAGGGAAAGCGTCTCAACCGTGAGATGGCGGCTGTGACCTATCTGTTTATGATCCTTTTCCTGATCATGGCAGGCTATATGGTCTGGTTTGTCGTGCGCGATTCGGATCAGATCCTGAACAATCCCCGTAATAAAAGACAGGAGCTGATGGCGAAACGTGTGACACGGGGCAGTATTCTTTCGGCTGACAGGAAGATCCTTGCGAGGACGAAAACAGATAAAGAGGGAAACGAGACGAGGGTTTATCCCTATGGCGAGCTCTTTGCCCATGTGGCGGGGCGGCTGTCACATGGCAGGACGGGACTGGAATCCACGGAGAGCTATACGATGCTGACTTCCGGTATCAATCCGCTGATGGGAATATTCAATGAGATCCGGGGAGAAAAAAATCCGGGAAATAATATCGTCACGACCCTTAATCTGAAGCTGTCACAGGCAGCAAGTGATGCCCTCGGATCCCATAAGGGGGCAGCGGTAGCCATCGATCCGGAAACAGGAAAGATCCTCGCCATGGTCAGTAAGCCCTCCTATGATCCCAATGACCTGACCGATGACAGATGGCGGCAGCTGACGGAGGATGCGGAGGATGATTCGGCACTATATAACCGTGCATCCCAGGGACTGTATCCGCCGGGATCTACTTTTAAATTATATACGGCACTGGAATATATGAGGGAGGAAAAAGCATATAATAAGTTCCGGTACACCTGTACAGGGAGCATCGGCAGCGGGACAGATAGGATTCAGTGCTATGACGGCGAGGTCCATGGTAAGACAGATCTCACGGCAGCATTTGCCGAGTCCTGTAATGCGGCATTCTGCCAGATCGGCAGCGGTCTGGATGTATCGGAATGGAAAAAGCTTTGTGAGTCACTTTATTACAATAAAAACACACCGTTACAGAAGCTGGAGCAGAGTTCCTCGCGGTTTGCGGTCACAGACAGCACGGCGAAGGGAGATATCATGCAGGCATCCATCGGGCAGGGGGATACCCTTGTGACACCATTGCAGAATGCCCTTCTGGTCTGTGCGGCTGTGAATAAGGGGACGCTGATGCGTCCGTATCTGCTGGATCATACGGAGGATGCGGATGGCAATGTGCTGGAGACCTGTGATCCGGTGGAGGATTCAAAGCCGATCACGGAAAAAGAAGCAAAGGCACTGAAAAAGCTGATGCGTGCGACAGTGACAGAGGGGACGGCACATTCCCTGTACAGTGGGACCCCATATAAGGCAGGAGGGAAGACCGGGTCAGCCGAATTCCAGAATGGCTCAACGGATTCCCATGCGTGGTTTGTAGGATATGCGGAGAAGGATGGAAAAAAACTGGTAGTAAGTATTGTTGTGGAGGCGGCGGGGACAGGCAGCACCTATGCGGTGCCTGTCGCCAAAGAGATCTTTCGTGCTTATTTTTAAGAGGGCATTGCTTGCTGGCAGTGAAAAATAAAGGAGGGTTTGCTTATGCTGAAACAGATCAATCTGAAAAAAAAGGCGCAGTGGGAGGATTACGATGACCGGATGGCACATCTGCGCATCCGGATGGGGGAGCTTCAGAGGAAGTGCAAGGAAATGGGGATTCCGGTCACGATCCTTTTTGAGGGCTTTGAGGCGGCAGGAAAGGGGACGATGATCAACCGGATGATCCAGCCGCTGGATCCGAGGGGCTTTCAGGTGTATACGATGGAGAAGGAGTACGAAGAGGATATGAGACATGCCTATCTGTGGCGTTACCATACAAAGATGCCGGCGAGGGGCCGGATCCATATCTTTGACCACAGCTGGTATCAGGGGCTTGCCGATGGGAGGCTGACACCGGATGAGGTACGTCTGTACGAAAAGCAGTTTACCGATGACGGTGTGGTACTGATCAAATTTTTCCTCGGGATCACGAAAAAGGAACAGAAGAAACGGCTGCAGGCACTGGACGGTGACAGGAGTACGAGCTGGCGGGTGACGAAGAAGGACTGGCAGAAAAACAAAAAATATGATATGTGGATGGAACGGTTTGACAGTATGATCGTCCAGACCGATACCCCGAACGCCCCATGGACGATTGTGGAGGCAATGGATAAAAAATATGCGATCTGCAAGATCATGACAACGGTCACAGGCTGTCTGGAGGATGCCATCAGCAAAAAGGAGCGGGGTGCCGTTTCCACGGAGTACACCGAGCCGCCGCTGACGGATGATCTGCTGAGCGGGGTGCTGCAGGGAGTGGATCTCTCCCTGGATCTGGAGCCGCAGGAATATAAAGACAAAAAAAAGGATCTGCAAAAGAGGCTGGGAATCCTGCACAATCAGATGTATCTGAAACGGGTACCGGTGATTCTTGCCTTCGAGGGCTGGGATGCCGGTGGAAAGGGTGGTGCCATCAAACGTATCACACAGAGTATCGATCCGCGCGGCTATGAGGTGGTACCGGTTGCCTCGCCCAATGACATCGAGAAGGCACATCACTATCTGTGGCGGTTCTGGGAAAAATTCCCGAAGGACGGGCATATGGCGATCTTCGACCGCACCTGGTATGGAAGGGTGCTCGTGGAACGGGTAGAGGGCTTCGCTGATGAGCAGGAGTGGCGGCGTGCCTATGCGGAGATCAATAATATGGAGGCACATCTGGTGAATGCGGGTGCCGTGGTGCTGAAATTCTGGATGCATATCGATAAGGATGAGCAGGCAGAGCGTTTCAAGCAGCGGCAGGAAACACCGGAGAAGCAGTGGAAGATCACGGATGAGGACTGGCGCAACCGGGATAAATGGGATGAGTATGAAAAGGCGGTGGATGAGATGATCGTCCGCACCTCGACGAAGGAAGCACCGTGGCATATCATCGAGGCAAATTCCAAGCTGTATGCGAGGATCCGGGTGATGGAGATCGTGGTGGAGGCACTGGAACGGGTATTATAATATCAGATAACAGGGCATACAAATAAATACAAAAAGCCAGTGAAGAAAACCACTGGCTTTTTGAGTGCGGATGGCGGGACTTGAACCCGCACGATGTTGCCACCGCAAGATTTTGAGTCTTGTGCGTCTGCCAATTCCGCCACATCCGCATATTCCGGCGGTGATGCCGGATATCACAACGGAAGTAATCATATCATTTTTTATGGGGGGTGTCAAGAATTTTCTTGAAAAAGAGGGAAAAACAATGTATGCTATAGATATTAAAGAAAAAAAGGGGACGAAGCGATTATGAATCATTTCAAAACAAAAATTTCCCATATTATGCGACGGGCATCTGCCGTGGCACTTGCCAGTGCACTCAGTGTGTCCTTCATAGGTACGGACACGGTACTGGCAGCAGAAGAGACAGGAGACGGAAAGATCATCGTAACGCCATTTGAGGGGCAGTCGTGCTATTATGGCCAGGCGAAAACGTTTGTGAAGGACGAGCACTATTCACTGTCAGAGGATACAGAGGAAGAGGTCAGCCTGGGACTGGAAGGGTATGAGCCCGGGGAGCAGAAATATGTCCTGACGACAGGTGCCGATACCTTCGAGCTGGCAGCCGATGCTCCCAAATTTGTGATAAAGAGCTATACGACCGGGG
>N._stephensi_708_cecum__coassemble_35_pt1 | contig 15104 bp, 15 predicted proteins | sample N__stephensi_708_cecum__metabat2_high_PE_008 | metagenome-assembled genome bin N
GGAGCAGTTTAATAATCTGTGCAATACTGCCCATCTGTATGCCAGCAGTAACCGGCTGAACCAGTCGCTGCCACACCACGGCAAAGGCAGCAAACCGCCTCAGCCGTGACCTGACAATACCTTATCCAGCACATCCGCCAGCGGTGCCGCCGCATTCCCTGCCTCCTCCACTGTATTATTTTCATTGCCAAGCTCAATCAGCAGGGAACGTTTCTCCAGATGCAGATTATACCGGTAGCCCTTGAGATAGATCGGTTTCGTAAAGCCATCATAATATTCCATCGCCTTACATTTCATCTGCAGGCTGAAGGCGAGATTTCCCTGAAGATTCGGGTTATACAGATAATCAATCGGACCTGATCTTTTGCGGCTCAGGCCATTAAAAAACATGACAATGGCAGTTTTCCTTCCCTGAATCGTCGTAAAGGTGTGCTTTCCCTTTCCTACCGAATCGCGGTGGAGATCAATGATCACCCTGATATCCGGATTTTCCCTGCGGATCCTCTGGATCCCCTCCAGCGATTTATTGTAGGCAAGGCTCCGGTCCAGCTTCCCATCGATCCAGTCATACCGTGTCATATCATGGTATACACCATATCCCTTCTTTTCCAGTTCCTTCGCCAGCCTGGTCCCAACCCCTACCACAGAATCCTCTATTTTGTCTGAACTGTCTGCAAATCGTTCCGATGCACCATGGGTATGATAGATCAGGATCTGCTTCTTCCCCTTCTTTTTTTCCAGTCTGAGATCTGTTTCCAGCAATTTTTTTACATCAAATAAATCCTTTTTTACCGATGTGGTGGAATCAATAATATAAAATTTATTCCAGAGATAATTGGTATCCAGTGTATTACGCAATTTTTCCACAGCGGCATTTGTTTTCCGTACTGCTGCTGTCTGGCTTCCCGCCTGTGCCAGTGTTTCCGCACTCTCTTCTCCGTACACATCTCCCACCATCTGTCCGTTTCCCGTCCCATCCACATTTTCCCCAGATGCCTTGTTCTGTCTGTTCTCCGCCAGGATAAGCTCCTGCTCACTCTCACTTCCTGGATAAAAATACTGCTTCCCGCCTAACATCTCCAGCACCACAGGATACGCACCATATTCACCGGCATGTCCCCCCATTGACTGTGTTACCAGCGTCCATCCGGTTTCCCGGATCTCTTCCACGGCAGGAATCTCCCTCATTCCCAATAAAACAGCCGCAAAAAACACTGTGCTGATGCCCCCCGCCAACCGGATCAATGCTTTTTTCATGGATTTTACTCCCCTCAAGGTCTCTCCTCAATATATGCCGCCCTGCCTCTCAATATCCCTTTTTTTGAAAGCAGTGGTTCAGCACATCCGCCAGATCCCGGCTGATCCGGTTGACAGACTCGTCAATGTTTTTTGGTGTCACCATGATATTCTCTGTCTCCCTTGTCAGAACCTCCTTTAAAAACTGCTCAATTTCGTTTTCTGAATATCCCTGCTTTTCCAGTACATTTTCCAGATGGTCCCCTATGATTGTTTCTGCATCTACCACGGTGGGAACACCGATCGCCACTACCGGCACTCCCAATGTCGCCTTCGACAGCTCCCTGCGGCGGTTTCCTACCCCTGCTCCCGGAGCGATCCCCGTATCCGTGATCTGTACGGTCGTACACAAACGCCTGACACTGCGGGAGGCAAGTGCATCCACGGCAATCACGAGGTCCGGCTTCGTTCCCTTCACTACATTTTCCAGTATCTCACCGGTCTCCATCCCTGTCTGTGCCATAACACCGGGAGCGATGGCACTGACGCAGCCATATTCATTTGTCCGCATAAAATCCTCTCCAAACTCCTGCTTCAAATGTCTCGTTATAAAAAGATGCTCTGTCATCCTCGGTCCAATGGAATCAGAGGTCACCTCCCTGTTTCCCAGCCCCACAATCAGTACAGATTTCTGTTTCATATTCCGGATCATTTTTTCCAGCTGTTCGCAGATGCACAAAAGGAGCGGTTCCCTGTCCACATCCTCCAGAAGAAGCCCTGACTCGATCGTAACATAGGTTCCCTTGGGCTTTTTCATGGCACGGCTTCCTGCATCATCACAGATCTTCACTGTTGTAATCTCCGCCTGTCCATCCTCACAATGCTGCTTTTCCAATATCACTCCCTTCACCTCTACATGACCCCGCGGAAAACTCTCCCTCGCCTCAAGTGCTAGGTCTGTCCTTTTTTCTGACATCGTTCCTCACATCCTTTCATACTACTAATATCCGCAAAGCCGAAATTTCCTATACAAAAAAGACGATACCAAAAAGGTATCGCCTTATTGATCCGACGGGTAGAATTGTAGTTGCAGCACGACTGCCTTCTACGTACTTACATCAAAGCATCATGGCTATTTATGACACTTTGTTCACTGCAATAGTTAATCTGGAAACTTTTCTTGCGCAGGTATTTTTATGGTAAATACCCTTCTTGGTTGCCTTGTCCATCTCAGAAACCGCTGCCTTCAATGCTGCCTGTGCAGCTTCCTTATCATTTGCAGCAATCGCTGCATCTACTTTTTTGATCGCTGTTTTTACTTTAGAGCGGATCGCTTTGTTTCTGGCAGCCCTCTTTTCAGAGACAAGGATTCTTTTCTTTGCAGATTTAATATTTGCCAATTCCAGCACCTCCATCGTATTTTCTTTTCTCAAATATTACCGTGTGCTGCCCGGACACGGACGTCAGCACAAACATACTTATTTATCATAGTATATATTACTTTTAATGTCAAGCAGTTTGTGAAAAAACTGATCAAATTTTTTATTGTGAAAAATGTGGAAAGAGGACGGATGATGTGGTAAGATTATTGTGTTGTCCAACCGATACCCGGCAGCGGGAGGAGGTGCTTTCATGGATTTAATCGTCACATTCCTTGTGACTGTCGCAGCAGGTGTGGTTTGCCACCTCATCAGCAAATGGCTTGACAGGCACGATAAGGACAACAGATAATCTAGTGGGTGCTTTGCCACTGTAAAAAGAAAAGAAGAACCCCCAAACTGTGCGGTAACACGGTGAGGGGGGTTCGTTCTTTGCCTGCATGGAATATCGTCACATTCCTTTGCCTAATGGCATTATAGCATATGCAATTTGACTTTGCAAGATACATTCCTAAATTTAGGTTCTGCCCTGATCAAAAACAGTACGATATCAATCGGATTCTGCCAGCTCCGCCAGTTTTCTTTTTAACTGCCTGTTTTCCCTGAGCAGGTCCCTGTTTTCCCTGGATAACTTATCCTTTTCTTTTTCCAGGGCTTCCCTTTCCATACGTAATTCCTCTACCATGTAGCGTTCTTCATTGCGGTCCATTTGTCTTAATGCATCTGAAAACATCATAACCAGTTCCTCCACCTGATCAGAAAATTCAAAAACCTCTTGGTAAATCGGTATAAATTCCGGATATGCTTCGCAGACCTCCATGATATCCTCGATCCTATCACTGGCCAGAAACAGCATCCATGCCTCTTTTTTACTCTTTATTTTAGTATGTACGAAATTTTTATATGTGTCAAGACTTATATAAATATTTTCAAACAGGTCATTGAGCCGGATCCCTGTATCATACGCCATCCTGCCGGAATGGATATAATGTGTATGGTCCGCAAGAAATGTTTCGGAGGATGTTTCCATAACAAAGATACCCTGCTCTTTTAACTGCACGCCCTCCCGCTGGAGGACTTTTACAATTCTGACAGGCTCTCCCAGGATCGCGACAATCATATCCTCCAGTCTGTCCTGATGCCTCTCAGGATCATAAATGTACTTAAAAACCTTATCATAAGTAGTGCGGAGTCCTTTTTCACCCATGCAGAACCGGATCAGTGCCTCCTGGTATTCCATAGGGAACATCTGGAAATCCTGCCATACTGCCGGTTTGCGCCGCAGCATTTCCCATACCTCTTTTCTCGTCCGCTTCCGGACCACCAGCTGATCTTTCTCCTTCATCACATCCCACCCTTTCTGTATATAGTATGTGTCGTTATATAACAATGCTATATATTGTGTCAATATGTGTTTTTGAATCCGCATATATAAAAATCACCGGCAGGTCCACTATGTATATAAAAATCTGTCTGGTGATCATTGCCATAAACAGAAAAAATCAACAATTATTGTCCTTGTTCTTTTTGTCATTCTGTAGTAAAATAAAAAGTGTTAAAAAACACATTTTTAATATATAATGAAAGGAGCATGACATATGCGTAAACACAAGCTATTAGCCGGGATCCTCGCTGCCGCTCTCGTAGTGACATCGGTTCCGGCTGCCCTGCTGCCTGCTGATCAAGCAGATGCGGCAGTCACACCGGTTGAGACGACGATCACAAAGACCCAGGTCTCCAACCCGATCGTAAGCACTTATCCTAACAGCACGAATCTGCTGTATGGGGGCGATCCCTCGGTCCTGGTGGATGGTGATACCGTCTACCTGTATGTGGGACGCGATGCCGGAATCGGCAGCGAAGCCTACTATATGCCAGACTGGCAGTGCTTCTCCACAAAGGACCTGAAAACCTGGAAGCACGAGGGAACTATCATGAGCTCTGACAAAACGTCCATCACCTGGGCAAATACAGGGACGGATGCCTGGGCAGGACAGATTGAGAAATATAAAAATAAATATTATTTCTACTACTGTACCTGGGATGCCACATCAGGCGGTCAGCAGTCTATCGGTGTTGCAACCTCGAATTCCCCTACCGGTCCATTTAAGGATAAGGGGGAACCACTGGTAAAAGGTACTACCACCTCAAACACCTCGGGAAACTGGAGTAATTTTAATGACATCGACCCTACAGTATGGGTAGAAAAAGATTCCACGGGAAAGGAACACCGTTACCTTTCCTGGGGCAACAACAAGCTTTTTGTCTGTGAATTGAATGAGGATATGACATCCGTAAAGGATGTAAATGGCGATGGTAAGATCACCTTCGGCGTTCAGGCAGACGGTGCAAGCTCAAAAACGGCTGACATCATTGAAAAGGATGTCACAGGATTAGATTTCACAGAAGCTCCCTGGATTTATCGCCGCAAGGATGCAAATGGTACCGCGGGCGGATCATATTATCTTTTCTATGCTCATGCCTGGAGGGAAGAGATGGCATATGCTACGACTGATAACCTGATGGATGGAAAATTAAAGTTTGGCAAAACACTGATGCCTCCTACGGCGACCTCTAACACAAACCATCCTGCTGTATTTGACTGGAAGGGCAAGACATATTTTGTTTACCATAATGGCTCCCTTCCGGGTGGTCAGGGTTCCCGCCGCAGCGCGTGTATCACAGAACTGCATTTCAAAAAGGATGGCAGCATTTATGAGATCCCGGAGACCGCAATCGGCATAACCGGTGCTACTCCCTACGTCCTTTATACCAATAACGGTGGTGTAATCTCCCATGAGAATTTCACTAATTCCAGTGCAGATGGTACTTATCCTTATGCTGACATCGGTGTTGGTACCTACTTCCAGCCCAAAAAGCAGGATGCCAACTGGGCGATCGTAGCCGGAAAAGCAGATCCCTCAAAAGCATCCTATGTATCCATCCAGTCTGAAAATAAACCCGGGCTGTATTTAACAGTAAATGATAATAATACCGTTTCACTGGCACAGGATACAGTCTATCATTATGATGAAACAAAAAATGACAGAAAAACATTTACAGCAGATGGGGACATAGCCAAAACCCAGACCTTCCGGACAGTAAAGGGATTAAAGGATACCACAGCCGTTTCCTTTGAAAGTGTCTCAAAAACCGGTTACTATCTCTGTGTTGATGATGGCAATCTTGTTGTCAAGGCTCTGGCAGAATGTACAGATGGAACAGCTGATTTTTACCTGAACAAATCACCATCTGCCACTGCCTCAGGTACAGGCACGGCAAATGACGTAAAGCTCTTAAAAATCGATGACACACAGGTGAATAAAACAAATCATACCTATGAATATACTGTCAGTTCCGATAAGAGCTCCGTCAGACTTAACATTGAACTGGATGATCCTAACGGGTTTGCCACTCTGAACGGAAAAACGATCTCCTCTAGTGCAACACTGGATCTGAAAGGGGTCTACACAGGCGCGGCACTCTGTATCTATTCATCAGACAGAAAACCGCGTGTGACATACACCCTGATCATCACGAAGGATCTTAGCAATGCTTCTCCATCCGTAGCAGCTGAAAAAACCTTTTCCTTCGATAACGCTACCGGTGGTGCTGTCGCTGTGACAAAAGCAGCTCCCCCGTCACCTGTCACATCACCGAGCTATCGGTACACAGACGGTGTAGATGGCAATGCAAATACAGCGATTTATCTGGATGGTACGTATGGTCTGAAGCTTTGTGATACATCCGGCTTTGGCAGCTCCTACTCCGTCTCCTTCTTTATGAAGCCGGAAGAATTGGGTAAGGAACCAATGCCAGGTGTGGATCCCACCCTGACAGGAGGCGTATTCAGTCCCGAATACTGGTTTAACCTAAGCTTTGGCAATGGTATCTGGTCAAGAAACAGCGCAGGTTATGTGGATACCACACCTGTCACCTATACTGCAAATCAATGGCAGCATGTGACACTTGTTGTAGATGGTTCCACAGATGGCACCGCTACTGAAACCTCTCTTGCAAAGCTTTATGTCAATGGTGCGCTGGCAGTAGAAGGTAACATCGCCAAGGATATCCTCGCTAAAACAAATGCCGCACTCTATTTCGGTGCAAACGCATGGGATGATTACTTCAAGGGAGCCCTGGATAATGTAACAGTTTATAAAGCAGCACTGCCGGAGGATGATGTATTGCTTTTATCCGCCCCTGTAGCGAAAAAACCATCCGAGTATTCACAGCCGGATCCCAATGCTGCAAGCGCAGGAACATTCTCGGAAGGAGATATTACCTACCCGGATGCTGTAAGCTCTATTCTTCCTCTCATCAAGGTAACTACAACAGACGACAATCCACCGACAGCATCTCCTACAGTAAAGAAGGTAACTCTCAAGGTACCGAACAAGTACGTGAAGAAGAGCACCATCTATATGAAGAAGGGCAGCAAGGTAACACTGAAAGCAACCGTTACCGGATCCGGTAACTATAACAAGACCGTGACATGGAAATCCAGCAAGCCCAAGGTCGCTACTGTCAAGAACGGCAAGGTTACAGCGAAGAAAAAAGGAACAGCGAAGATCACGGCGACATCAAAGACAGATAAGACGAAGAAAGCAACCATCACCGTCAAGGTAAGCACGAAGGCGAAGAAGAATAAGACACTCAAGATCAGCCCGACGAAAAAGACCCTGAAGAAAGGCAAGACCCTTACCATCAAGATCAAGAAGATCACGGCAAAGACCACGGAGAAGATCACATACAAGAGCTCGAAGAAGAGCGTGGCAACCGTGGATGCTTACGGCAAGGTAAAGGCAAAGAAAAAGGGCAAGGCAACCATCACCGTGAAATGCGGTAAGAAGAAAGCCAAACTGAAACTTACCGTGAAGAAATAATTTTGATCTGTAATATAAGTCAATGGAGGCAGTATGGATGAAACGATGAAGAAACCGGATTATCTCTCATGGGATCAGTATTTCATGGGGATCGCCAGACTTTCCTCGATGCGGAGCAAGGACCCCCATACGAGTGTCGGAGCCTGTATCGTGGGAAATGACAACAAAATACTCTCCGTTGGCTACAACGGAATGCCCCAGGGCTGTTCCGATGATGAGTATCCATGGGGGCGGGACAGCGAAGATCCGCTGGAAACCAAATATCTTTTTGTCTGCCATGCGGAGCTGAACGCCCTCCTGAATTATACGGGAACCAATCTCAATGGTTCCCGTATTTATACAACACTCTTTCCGTGTAATGAATGCACCAAGGCATTGATACAATCCGGGATCAGGGAGGTTGTCTATATGGAGGATAAATATCAGGATACCCCCTCTGTCATCGCCGCCAAGCGCATGATGAAATCTGCCGGTATCACCTACCGGCGATATGAAAACGGGGGAAATGATATTCATCTTTCCCTGTAGGATGAAAAAACTACACTTACTATCTAAATAACAGCGTAAAAGCGCGTGGTCACATTTTACTGTTTCCACGCGCCTTTTTTACGCCCCGGGAGAGTCCGGTTTTAATGATGATCCCCCTCCCCATGATGTCCACTCTCTCCATCATGGTGCCCGCCATCCTGGCTTTCCTGACCATGTTCCTGGTGATCCTCCTGATGATGCTCCTGGATCAGGCCATGGATCTCTGACATCGTCATATGCTGGCAGTCATCGATCGTGATGGAATCATCATATTGTGACAGTTCCAGATAGGCACTGTATCTTCCCACGGATACATCATGCTCGTGTGCCTCCGGGACGATAGCAAGGTCTGCACCATAGCTGCTGCTCCTGCATCCGGCGTATTCTGAACAGCGTTCTATTCCTGCCTTCAGTGCTTCCTCCCGGCTGCTGTCAGCCGCCACGGTAAAGACAAGCTCTGACTGGTCCGTGAGATACGCCCTCATATCCCCGCTTTCCACAAGAAGATCGATCGCCTCGGTATATTTTTTTCCCTTCAGGGACAGCTTTTCGATGATCCCTCTTCCCTCATCATTATATGCCGTGACCGACATCACCTTGTCAAAACGGTTGAGGGCAAGCTCGATCGATGGATTGACATCGATACTCACATAGGCAACCGGCATCTGTACCCATGTGTATCCTCCCGCTCCTGCGATCAGAAGCAATACCACACAGACTGCCGCAAATGCCCTGCGGAATGCCGGACGGTGCCAGAGACTTACTGTACGGCCGCGCCTTTTCGCCAGAAGCTGCTTCGTTGACTCCTTTAACCGGGAATCTGCCTTTATATCGTCAAATGACTCCTGTATCCTATTCGCCAAGTCCGTCACCTCCCAGCCTCTCCTTTAACATACCCCGCCCCCGGGAAAGCAGGGAATATACCGTGTTCTCCTTTTTTCCACATATCCTTCCGATCTCCATTGCGGAATAACCCTCATAATAATAAAGATAGATCACATCCTTGTACTTATCCGGCAGGGACAACACCGCCTCCAGAACCTCCCTGTGGCTCCCGGGAACCTCTGCCGGGATCCCATATAATGTCTCCAGGGAAACGACACTCCGCCGAAAGAAGCTTTTTAGCAGATCCTTACAGGCATTGACCGCCACACGGATCAGCCATGCCTTTTCATGCTCCTCATCGTGGAAGGGTTCATCATGTAGCATATATTTCATAAATACATTCTGAAATACATCCTCCGTATCTGCCCGGTTCTTCAGATGATAAAAGCAGATCCGCTGTACCAGGTCTGCGTACCGGTCCACGGCACGGTTTACTTCATTCTCGCTCCTCAATTTACTACTCCTCCTGATCCCGCTCTCCAAAAAAGCGTCAGACAAAAAACGATATCTGTCAGTGATGCCCTGAATGATGGCTTCCTGAGTGATGCGTTTTCACCCGGCAGGTCTTCTTATGATGCTTCTTCGAGTGATGCGTTCCTGTCACCCGGCATCCCTTCATCACACTACAGCGGTGGCTTTTTGCCTTTGCCCCTGCTGTCACCGCACTGCCCGCTCCCATCAGCAGCGACATTGCCATGATAGCGGCAGCGGCAGTCATAATAATCCTTTTCATAACTGATTACCTCCTATGCGCATTATGCTTATTTTTTTCTTCATATATAACACGATTGAAAAATGGTAATCCTTGCAGGAAATTTAAAAAATAACAGATCCCGCCTTTGAACCCCGAACATCCCTCCTTCATAAAATAGTATCAGGCATCTTTGAAGGAAGGAGGGAATTCCACATGAACCGGGTAAGGAATATCATACAGATCGGTGATGCGCATCAGAGAGGGATCACCGGAAAGGGGATCGGGATCGCCATCGTCGATACCGGATTGTCACCGCATCCCGACTACCGCGACCGGATCGCCGGCTGGTATGATACGGTCAATCACCAGTATTTCCCCTACGATGATTCGGGACACGGTTCCCATGTGGCAGGGATCGCCGCCGGAAACGGCTATGCCTCCCGCGGTCTCTACACGGGTATCGCCCCACAGGCACATCTGATCGGGGTGAAGGTACTGAACAGAAGGGGAAATGGCACCATTGCCAATATCATGAGCGGACTGGAATGGATCCTGCGAAACCAGAGACGACTGCGGATCCATATCGTAAACATATCCATCGGTGCCAATGACAAAAAGGAATTTTCAGAAGAAAGTGAATTTGTACAAAAGGTAAACGAGCTCTGGGACCACGGTCTGATCGTCACCGCCGCTGCCGGAAATAAGGGACCCGACCATTATACCATCAGTGCCCCCGGAAACTCCCGAAAGATCATCACCGTGGGATCCGTGGACAGCTTTCCTGATAAAAACCGTATCAGCCACTCCGGTGCCGGCCCCACCCTCTCCTGTATCAAAAAGCCGGATGTGGTGGCACCCGGCTCCCGTATCATCAGCTGTGCCAGTATGCAGAGTGTACGCTCAGGGCACCCGTATTCCACCAAAAGCGGCACCTCTATGTCCACTCCCATCGTCACAGGCGGGATCGCCCTCCTTTTAGGAGCCCGGCCTGACTTCTCCCCGCGGGAGGTAAAAACCCGTCTGAAATATACCTGTACGGATCTGCATCTGCCTCATGAAAAACAGGGCTGGGGGCTTCTCAATATCGAAAAGCTGCTGCCGGAAAAACGGTAAATCAGCTGCCCGCCACTGCCCTCTTCATCGAGCTCACATACTCCCTCACATACGGCACACATTTTTTTCCATGCTCTGCCACAAGCTTCACGATGGCACTGCCCACGATGGCACCATCCGAGATCGCCGCCATGGCACCCGCCTGCTCCGGTGTGGAGATGCCAAACCCGATCGCACACGGGATATCCTTTATCTCCTTCACCTGATCAATCAGCGTCTTGATCCCGCTGCTGATCTCCGTGCGCACCCCTGTCACTCCCATGGAGCTGACACAGTATACAAATCCTTCTGCCTCCGCTGCGATCATACGGACACGGTCCGCCGAGGTGGGAGCGATCATGGAGATCACGGTAAGACCATAGCCTTCAAAAACATCCCTGATCTCGCCTCTCTCCTCAAAGGGTACATCCGGCACGATGACACCTGCCACCCCGCACTCCTCACATTTCTTCGCAAATCTCTCCACCCCGTACACATAGATGGGATTGATATAGGTCATAAATACCATCGGGATATGGATCTGATCCCGGATGGAGCAGACCATATCGAAAATCTTATCCGTCGTCGTCCCCGCTGCCAGGGACCGGTTATCGGCATCCTGTATCACCGGTCCCTCTGCCACCGGATCCGAAAAGGCAATGCCGATCTCGATCAGATCCGCCCCGGCATCCTGCATCGCCAGGATCAGCTCTGCCGTTGTATCCAGGTCCGGATCCCCGGCAGTGATAAACGGGATAAATGCTTTCTTACCATCAAATGCTTCTGCAATTTTATTCATAAATCTCAACCCCCCTGTACCTGGCGATTGCCGCCACATCCTTATCGCCCCGTCCCGAGACATTGACAACGATGATCTGATCCGGTTCCATCCGGGGTGCCAGCTTCCTTGCATAGGCAAGGGCATGGGAACTCTCAATGGCAGGGATAATCCCCTCGATACGGGACAGATATTCAAATGCCTCCACTGCCTCATCATCTGTCACCGGCACATACTCTGCACGCCCGGTGTCATGGAGATTTGCGTGCTCCGGACCGATCCCCGGATAGTCCAGTCCGGCAGAGATCGAGTACACCGGTGCGATCTGTCCATATTCATCCTGACAGAAATAGGATTTCATCCCGTGAAATACCCCCATGCTTCCTGTAGCGATGGTAGCAGCCGTCTCTGCGGTCTTCACACCCCGTCCGGCTGCCTCACAGCCGATCAGCCTCACTGTCTCCTCCGGTATAAATTCATAAAAGGCACCCATGGCATTGCTGCCGCCACCGACACATGCCATCACGACATCCGGCAGCTTTCCTTCCCTCTCCATCAGCTGCTCCCTGATCTCCCTGCCGATGATACTCTGGAAATCACGGACAATCATGGGAAATGGATGCGGTCCCATGACAGAGCCGATGACATAATGTGTGTCATCAATCCTCTTCGTCCATTCCCGCAGTGTCTCATTTACGGCATCCTTCAGTGTCCGGGTACCACTGGTCACCGGATGCACCTTCGCTCCCAGCAGCTCCATACGGAACACATTCAGTGCCTGACGCTTCGTATCCTCCTCTCCCATGAAGATCTCACATTCCATTCCCAGCAGTGCCGCCACTGTGGCAGTCGCCACACCGTGCTGTCCGGCACCCGTCTCCGCGATGATACGTGTCTTCCCCATCTTCTTTGCCAGAAGTGCCTGCCCCAGCGCATTATTCAGCTTATGGGATCCTGTATGGTTCAGATCCTCTCTTTTGAGATAGATCTTCGCACCGCCCAGATCCTCTGTCATATGTCCCGCATAGTACAGATTGGAGGGACGCCCCACATAATCCCGCAGAAGATCCCCGAATTCCTTCTGGAAGTCCGGATCCTCCTTATAATGCTCATATGCCCTCTCCAGCTCTATCACTGCATTCATCAGTGTCTCTGGTATATACTGCCCGCCATGGACACCAAATCTTCCCTTCGTCGTCATCCTGTCTCTCCTTTCAATTCAGCCAGCATCGCCCTCTTATCCTGACTCCGCATCAGCGTCTCACCGATCAGCACCGCATTGACCCTTCCCTGTTCCAGCTCTATGATATCCTGCCGGGTCCGTATCCCGCTCTCTGCCACAAAGAGGATCTCCTCCGGCACCTGCTCCCGCAGCCGTATCCCATTGTGGATATCCACGGTAAAATCCTTCAGATCCCGGTTATTGACACCGATCACCCTCGCCCCGGCACGGACTGCCTTCCGGATCTCTTTTTCATCATGTGCCTCCACAAGGGCAGACAGATGCAGGGAGTCACAGATCCCGATGTATCTTTTCAATGTATCCTCATCCAGCAGGGCACAGATCAGAAGGACAAGACCGGCACCATTTACCTTCGCCTCATAAATCATATATTCATCCACCACAAAATCCTTGCGCAGCAGCGGCACCGAAACCTCTTCCGATATTTCCTTCAGATACCGGATATCACCGAGGAAATATTCCGGCTCAGTCAGTACGGAGATCGCCCCGGCTCCGGCCGCCTCATACTCCCCTGCGATCCTGCGGTAATCAAAATCCTCTGCGATCAGTCCTTTGGAGGGGGATGCCTTCTTCACCTCACAGATAAAGGAGATCCCCGGTTTTCTCAGTTCCTCTTCAAAGGGAAAACCCGCCACAGCCCCGGAACATTCACCCAGCTGCTCCGCCTGCCGCCGCATCATCTCCATCGGGACTGCCTGCTTTGCCCGTTCCACACGGAGCCGTGTCTTCTCCGCAATCTCATCTAGTATCATATCTTCCTCCCTCTGCCGTCAGCACCCTGTCCCGTTTGTCGCCTGCACAAATTCCTCCAGCTTCGCATATGCCTTCCCGCTGTCGATGATCTCCGCCGCCAGCTTCACCGCGTCCTCCATGGAAATTTTTTCCATAGAAAGATTTTCACTGGAAATATCATCCCTGCCGATATAGATGGCGAGCCCTGCGTTCATCAGCACGATATCCCGCTTGGCACCCTGCAGCTTCCCGGACAGGATATCCCTCGTGATCTGCGCATTCTCCTCCGGTGTTCCTCCCACGATCTCTTCGCTGCCATATGTCCCCAGTCCGAACTGCTCCGGCGTGATATCAAAGGAGGTGAGCTCCCCGTCACGGATCTCACAGCAGTGGGTCGGTCCTGTCACCGTGATCTCATCCAGACCATCACTGCCACATACCGCAAGACCACGGCGCACGCCCAGATTGCTCAGCACCTGTGCCAGCTTCTCTACCAGGCTGCGGTCATATACACCCAGCAGCTGGCGGGCAGCACCCGCCGGATTGGTCAGGGGACCAAGGATATTGAATACCGTGCGCTCCTTCATCTCTGCCCGGACCGGTCCTACATTTTTCATGGAGGCGTGGTATTTCTGGGCAAAAAGAAATACCATATCTGTCTGATCCAGTACCTTTTTTGCCTGCTCCACATCCAGCATCAGGTTCACACCCAGCTTCTCCAGGACATCAGCGGCACCGCTCTTACTGGATACACTCCGGTTGCCGTGCTTCGCCACCGGGATGCCGGCTGCCGCAGCGACGAATGCCGCCGTCGTGGAGATATTGAAGGTACCTGCCTCATCCCCTCCGGTTCCCACGATCTCCAGTACCTCCCTGCCCGGCTGGAGATGCGTCCCCACACTGCGCATCCCTTCCGCACACGCCGTAATCTCCGTGATGGTCTCCCCCTTCATACGGAGAGCGGTAAGGAATGTCGCCATCTGAATCTGCGATGCCTCTGCCGTCATGATCTCCCGCATTACTTCCTTCGCCTCGTCATATGTCAGGTCCTCTTTATTGATTACCTTATGAATTGCCTGCTGTATCATTTTATATGCCTCCTTTTTATAAATTCAGAAAATTTTCTATCATCGTTTTTCCATCGGGTGTCAGGATCGATTCCGGATGAAACTGTAGTCCGTAGATCTCATGATCCCGGTGCTTCACTGCCATAATCTCGCCGATATCATCCCTGGCAATGACCTCCAGCTCTGCCGGTATCGTGTCCGCATCGGCCACAAGGGAATGATATCTCGCCACCTCCAGCTTCTCCGGCAGCCCGGCAAAGACCGGCTGTGCCGTATCCACCGATACCCGGCTCTGTTTCCCGTGCATCAGCTGCCTCGCATGACAGATCCGCGCCCCGTATACCTCACAGATTGCCTGGTGTCCCAGACATACTCCCAGGATAGGGACTCTCCCCTGCATCCCCCTCACCACATCCTCACAGACACCGGCATCCTTCGGATACCCCGGTCCCGGTGACAGGATGATGTGCGACGGATGAAGTGCCCCGATCTCATCCACCGTCAGCTCATCGTTGCGAACCACCCGGATATCCGGCTCCAGTGTCCCGAAGAGCTGTACCAGGTTGTAGGAAAAGCTGTCATAA
>N._stephensi_708_cecum__coassemble_36_pt1 | contig 14861 bp, 13 predicted proteins | sample N__stephensi_708_cecum__metabat2_high_PE_008 | metagenome-assembled genome bin N
TCCCGTTCGGCAGCGGATGTGATATGGATCTGAAAACCCATCAGCCACGCCTTTTTCGGATGTCCGACAGGGCATCTGAAAATGGGCGGGTGCGTCCGGACTCGATGTCATCCATGCCGTCTTTTAACAGACCATAAAGCTCAAAACGGCTGGACATTTCCTCGTAGGTTTCAATGCTCATGACAGCAAGGTCGCCTTTTCCATTTTTGGTAATAAAGATGGGTTCGGCATATTCATGGCATAGTGTAGAGATTTCATTGTAGTTGTTTCTTAAATCTGCACTTGATTTAATGGTTGGCATATGAAGCACCTCCTTGATAGTAAAATTATACACAAATTTCTTTATGGGGTCAATGGAAAGATACTGGGAAAATAGTTAAAATGTAACAGTTCAATCCACGCCTATTATTCAAGCCACAGACCGCCTGCTATGCAGGCATCCGCTGCTAAAGCAGCTTCTGTCTGAGGCTGAATGGGCATCATTGGCTTATGTGGTTTTTACCAGAAAAACGGCATGGCACTGATGGAGGAATATGGGCTATCTGCGGAAAGTTCGGAAAACACCCTGCTTTATCTTGGTCTAGGATATGGATAAGGATGTGGGTAGACAGAGTGGCAAGCAGGTGTTGCCTGATCCAGTGGAAAAACTGAATACCATTATGAGGGAACACTACAAATCTTCTACCAGTAGAGGAAAGTCCTATGGACAAGTCATGGAGTTTATCTTAAATGATTCCGGCCTGTCAGCAGCACAGATAGAGCAGCTGCGGTTGGCAGCACAGGTGGGAGTGCCGGAGGATGAGGTGCTGAAGATGGCAAAAGGAAAGCCTGAATTTTTGCCTGAATTTTTGTGTTGATGTGGACTGGGATTTTATGGTATGATATATACGTCACATGGATATAGTTCAAGAATCGATGTACATAGCTTATCAGAAGTAGAAACGATAAGGGTGGTAAATTTGATATTCGTGAGTGGAATCCGGAACATGATAAAGTGGGGAAGGGCCTCCCTCTTTCTGGCGGATGAATTGCTGAAACTTTTGAACTCTTAAAGGGATATGTTTATGAGGAGACTGTAAAAATGGTTGTTTTGGAAGATAAGAAATAAGGGGTAACGATATGAGTCTCGATTTATCTAAAATCGAAATGATTGAAAAAACTGATATAATGCTGGAATCACCGAAGCAGTTTTCAAAAATCAGAAATTTTGGACATTCTTCTGAACAGGAATTATTTGCCTTGAGAACGTTTGTTCAAAATACAGATCGGTCGCAGATAGTCAGTTATTGTGAGGAAAAAGGAACTGACCGTATATTTCCAATAGATATTGAAGCATACTCTTCAAAATCGACTACCCTTGAAGCAGCATTAAATAAAAAGGTTGAAGGCTGCGAAATATTGTTTATTAACAGTACTGGCGAGTATTGTGATGATATAGACATTGTGGATTTAAATTTGTCCGCAAGAACTACAAATTTATATGTTTTTAAGCCAGACATCCAGAATGTGGTTGGTTTTATCGAAGAACTGGACGATATCTCAAAAATTATAACTGGTGGATAATTTAAAACGTTTACTGAAGGGGCAGGATAAAATGCTGATTGATAAAGTGGTTTATAGAAAAACGATCAAGAAAAGTTGATTGAAAGCCCTAAACCCCCAGCTATGCTGGAGAGAACAGAGTAAGCAGTAGCATAGAGGATGTCAGAAAAGCTTCCCATGATACAATGAGAAAGGTGTTGCGAACCAATCTCAAAGAATAGGAGGCGGTCCAAATAGACAGTAAAAGTTTATCACATACTAAATGGAAACCAGTATCATATTGTTTTTATCCTTAAATATAGGAAAAAGCAGTTGCATGGTCGGTTAAGGGAAGATGTAAGAGCAGTTATTACAACTTTATGCAGATACAAAAACGTTGAAAATGTAGAGGGAGCAGTATGTCCAAACCATGTGCATTTGTGCGTGGGTATTCCGCCAAAGTTAAGCGTGTCTCAGTTTATGGGGTACCTGAAAGGGAAAAGTGCGCTAATGATATATGACAGGCATCCGGAACCGGGCAGTAAATACAGTAAATCTTTTTGGGCAAGAGGCTACTATGTGGCAACTGTAGGCAATATAACAGAAGAGACAATTAAGAAGTACATCGAGATAACCTAGGTCCCCTTCTTTTATTCTCACGAAGCAACGAATATGCTTGCATATCCATTTGGCGACTGCCCCGGGGTATTGACTAAAGCTCTTCACTTTGTTCTAAAAGAATACTATCAAAAATCGCTTCTTCAATAACCTTCACACACTCATTTGTATGTTTCTGTATATCATCTCCCCAGAATCGGATAACCGTCCATCCTTCAAACAGTAATTTCTTGTTTACCTCATCATCCCGCTTTCTGTTACGGGATATCTTACTGATCCAGAATTCACTGTTATTACCTTTTTCCAGTCTTGGTTTTAATACTTCCCAATCTTTTCCATGAAAAAATTCGCCGTCGCAGAAAATGGCTATCTTATACTTTGTCAGTACGATATCCGGACTGCCCGGAAGCATTTTATAATTCTTCCGGTAGCGGTATCCTTTATTCCACAGGGCTTTCCTTAACGTAATTTCAATCTTTGTATCCTTTCCACGGATATTTTTCATATTCTTATGTCGTTGTTCTTTGGTTAAAACATCTGCCATAAAATCACCTCAGTATTTTTCAGGACCAGTTTAAAAATGGTATTAATTACTTTTTTCGTATGGTCCCATAAAACGCACTCCATTTCGGTGCAGCATATGATCCGGTTCTGTTACAATCCAGATCTCTGTCTCCCATGCGAGCTCCTCTGTACAGGCATGATATGAATCATTATTCTCAAATGCTGTAATATAAATACATTTATCTGCTACATCTAAGAATATTTGTTCGAGCTCATATTTTCTTTCTATTGTCATTGGATTTGATGTGTGATATGCTTCTATCAGATAAATCCAATCCTTTTCTTTGGAATAGGCTACAATATCCGGCAATTTGCCTTGTGACAGGTCTTGAATCCCAAACTTCTTCAATTTTTCCTTTTCGTAAACAACGCCATACTTATTATCTGAGTCACCACAGTAAAGCACTTCTGCACCGTATCCGAATCGCGGCAAAAATTCAGTTAATACCTGTTGCTGAATTAGGTTATGCTCATCATCTGTTAATTGAAATTCTGTACCATTTGCAAGAGTAACTGCAATTTTGGGAAGGTTTCGCTTCTGGTTCATTCTATCACTATATGTCCTATGGGTCTTATTAAAAATCTCAACCTGCTTTTCCCAATCTTTTTGTCCGAATTTACTAATGATACGGGCGTATTCTGCACTAACCCTGTATCCGCGTGTTGCATCACTGATATTTGCTTCAGGTTTGGATCTGTCTACTATTTCCCCTATCAAAAGTTTCTTTAATCCATCTCTAAGAACATAATCGTAAGATCCTTTACTCATGTCTTCTTCGAGATACTTATTATAGAACTCAATACACTGTTTTGTCGTAACACTATAGCCTGTATTTGCAGATTTAATCTTAGTCCAATCTTTTGAGGACTTTACATCTCCTGCTGCCAGGAGAGCCATAGCTAATTTTTCTTTCATTCGTCCGGTTAAGCCCTCAAGAGGGATTCCCAATTGATCAATAATAAATAAAGATTGTCTTATTAAAAGCTGAACACTTTTGCTTTTTTCCTGAAAAGACTTTTTACCTTTATATTTTCTTGTTTGTATCTCTGGCAAATTATATCTTTCCATACCTTCCTTACACCTTCCTTCCAGATAGTCAAGAACAGCCAATGCTATTTTATATGCAAATGTTGGTGGAACAGCATTCCCTATTTGTGTATATTGACTTTCCTCAGATCCATAAAACTCAAACCAATCAGGAAATCCCTGCAAACGTGCTGCTTCCCTCACGGTTATTCTTCTACGTCTGCCATCTGGCAATTTTAGTCTATGCATATCGCTTGTTGCACCTGCCAGATTTCGGCAGGTTAAAGTTCGTGCAGGTCGATCCAGATGCAAATCCCTGGGCGTTTTACACTTTGAGGCTGCTTCGTATTTTGCAATATATTGATCCATTGCAGGGGTTAAAAATACAGCTTCTGCAGGAATACTTCTGGCAAGGCTTCCTAGTGCTTCTCCTGCTGTAATAATATAATCATTTGGTTCAGGAAACCTGAACCCTCCATGATGTCCGACTATAACCATTCTTTCACGGTTTTGGGGAACATCATATTGAACAAGCTTAAATGTTTTATACTCCACAATGTAGCCAAGTTTTCTAAATGTATCTACAATTGATTGAAAATAAGCTGTATTCTGTTCAGGTAATCCTTTGACATTTTCACATAACCAAATATCCGGTTGTATTTTTTTTACAGCTTCTACAAATGCAGGGAACCCATTTCGTTCATCATTTTCCCCTTTTCGTTTTCCTCTGCGACTAAATGGTTGACAGGGGGGACCTCCTATTATCAATCGTACTTTGGGAAGCTCTGTTTTTTCTGTAATAACTTTTTTATAGCATTTAGATTTCAGATTTTGCTCATAAGTCTTACAGCAGTCCTCCGACATTTCATATCCGATTGTTTTAATTCCGGCTGCTTCAAATCCCAATGATAATCCACCACAACCAGCATATAAATCTATTGCTGAATATGGCGAACTATTTTGAATCTGTATTGTATTATTTATGTATTGGATATAATTATCATATTTTCTTCCCATTTTATCATCCTTTTTATCTCCATGACAAGCTCTATCATTTCAATATTATATTTCCAATTCAACATTATATTCCATTACTAATCCAACTGTCAACATCCGAAACAGCGTAATGTAATAATCAATGGAATCCAGGAGAAAAAAATTGACCGGTATGTTGTTAGATGATAAGATAGAAAAAAAGCACATATGTGAAAGATATGAGCGATGTGAAAAGCCATGATAGAAATCTGGATAAAGAGACAGGTTAATGTAGCATCAACAATATACAAATACATAGTTTGGAGTGGAAGAGTATGGGCAATAAGAAAGAAATTATGGATCAATATCAGAAAAGGCATGCGATTTATCAAAATTTTGCCGGTGAAGTGGAACATCAGTTAAAACGGATTTTATCGGAGGAGAATATTTCCTATAACGCAATTACGTGTCGATTAAAGGATGCGGAAAGCCTTAGTGGAAAAATAGACCGTAAGGGTGATAAGTATTCCTGCCTTGAGGATTTAACAGATATTGCCGGTGTGCGTGTCATTACATATTATTCGGATGATGTAGATAAGGTGGCTGATATTGTAGAGAGAGAATTTTTTGTGGATCGTGAGAATTCCATTGATAAGAGGGAGGCATTAGAGCCGGATCGCTTTGGATACTGTAGTGTCCATTATGTAGTTGGAATGAGCGAGGAGAGATTAAAGCTCCGTGAATATCAATCCTTCTCCGGATTAAAATGTGAGATCCAGATCCGTTCTGTACTGCAACACGCCTGGGCTGAGATTGAGCATGATCTGGGCTATAAAAATCCGGTTGCATTACCCAAAAAGATTCGCCGTAACTTTTCCCGTCTGGCAGGACTTCTGGAAATCGCAGATAAAGAATTTGAGGAGATCCGCAGATTTTTGTTATCCTATGAGGAGGAAACGACGAAAACCCTGAGGTCTGAATCAGAGGATGAGGATGTCGAAATTGATGCCATACTTTTGGATAAGCTTACGGAAATAAATACAGATATCATAGAAATTAATTCACAAATAGAAGCTATCATAGGAATTAAGTTTGATGATGATATTCAACCCAGTGATTATGAAGGCAGCATTAAAAAGTTACATTGGTTTGGAATCCATACATTGAGCCAGCTTTATGATTTTATTGAGAAAAATAGTCATTATGCCGTTGACATTGCAAGGGAAATTCTAGGTACCTATCGTTATACTAATGAAGGAGAAAAAGTTGTTATACACCGGACAATTGCATTTTTTTATCTCTGTTATGCCGAGCTTGTAGCAAATACTGAGAAATATGATTTTGATGGCTTTGTTCAATATTTTGAGGAAATGAATATTGTTGGTTTGGATAAATCAAGTAGAGAGGCAGCATTTGAGCTTTTTCAGTTACGAGAGAAGTTAGGGATTGCAGATGAAAGTCGGAAGAGAGGATAACAGACTATGGGTATATTTGATGACATAGATTTTAATCATTTACCGGAACATTTCAAAGAAGACAGTGTAAGGGAAGAGATTATAACGCCGATTTTAAAGTGTCTTGGATATTCAGCGTTTGACTCATCCTATCGTATTATTCGGAGCCCCCATCTGGCGCATCCCTTTACTCAGTTTGGGACAAATCATGGCAGAAAGCTTTTGATTCCGGATTATCTGATTCAGGTGAAGGGGGAGAATGCCTTTATTATGGAGGCAAAATCCCCATCCGAAAATATCACTGCTGGAAAAAATGTAGAACAGGCGTATAGCTATGCCATTAACCGGGAAGTGCGGGCAAAGCGGTTTGTGTTGTGTAACGGAAGGGAAATGAGTATTTTTGATGTCAATGGGAGTGATCCATTGTTGCATTTTTCTTTTGCCATGGCATCGGAAGATTTATGGGGGCGGGTGTATGAGCTGTTAAGTCCGGCAGCATTTGAGAATCCCCATATATTTAACTTTAAACCGGATTATGGGATATGGTGTATCCGAAATGGATTTACGGGGGATGACATACAGTATTTTTACAGCTGTTATATTCTGGATGTTTACAGACTGGATGATAATACTTTTACGTTTACGGCAGCAGTGGAAAGAGAGGAAGAATTACTGGCATCTTTTGATTTCGATATTTCTTTGTTTGAAAAGTTTATGGAACAGGTTCCGGGACATTTAAAGAATATCGTGGGAAACTGTGTGAGAAAAAGTCCATTTAAATATATTGCGGAAACGGGACAGGATTCGTTTCCCCTGAGTTTTTCTTCATGTCTGTCAGAGGCGGTTCAGATAAATGAAAATGAACATTATTTGCCATTGAGGGTAATAGAATTCCTGGACCGGGAGTAAAACGGATAAAAACTCGATGTAGAAACGGCACTGCATACTGGTGTAGTGCTGTTTTTTTGTGGATTATAGTATTTGTGACCAGTTTGGCAGGGAGGATCAGGGAAATCAGCGGGTGGCGCACACAAAACTTGACGCTTTCCTGTATATCATGGTATTATAATAGGACGTAAAGGGGTGATATGGCTTTGGAAGATAAGAGACAGCGAAAAGTGACGATCAGTAAGATCATGACACCGATCGTTATGCTATTGTTTATACTGGTGCTATTGTTCCTGGTAAATTTTCACTCATTCTGTCATTTTTGCAACCGGAACAGCTATGAAGCCGTTACAGCGACAGTGACGCAGAAAACGACAGATCCATTTGTGATGCTGGTGCCGATGGTGAGGATAAAATACGAATATCAGGGGAAGACATACGAGGACCGGAAATATTTTTTTCTTCAGCCGTTGTTCGGACTGCCCTCAGAGGAGGGAAGCAAATTGACGATATATGTAAATAAAGAGGCACCAGGCTACAGTATTTTTAAAGAAAATTTCTTTCGTAATATGATAAACTGGATTCTCCTTGTCTTTGAGGGAGTTTTTGTGTCGCTTCTGATCCGGCGGATCCGGCAGGGATTCCGCATACGGAAACAGCGGAAGGCAGAGAATAAACGGGATTAGCAAACAGGAGGGAAAGGATGTCTGGACTGAAACGATTTATACAGGATCATACGTGGGCAAAATGGACGCTGAAGGTGATCGGTTTTCCGTTTTGGCTGGTTTATAAGATCATTACCTTCATTATGAATTTTTCCAAGATCATACTGAATGTATGTCTGATCACGCTGCTTTTATTGGTGCTGACAGGCGGGATCATGTATGCCCGTGTGATGCCGATGTATGAAAAGGCATGTGAGGAGGCGTATGAAAAGCTGACCAATCTGGATGAGAGCAATTTTCATATGCTGTCTAACACGAAGGTCTACGATAAAGATGGAAAGAAGATCGGTGAGACCAACAGCGGTTCCTATCATTATGTGAAGATAAAGGATATTTCGCCGTATATCCAGAATGGCTATGTTGCTACGGAGGACAAGCGGTTCAAGGAGCATGCGGGCATCGATTTACAGTCCCTGACACGAGCCGCACTGGCACTGGTATCCCACAACGGCCAGATCACGCAGGGGGGGAGTACCATCACCCAGCAGGTGATCAAAAATAATCTTCTGACGCAGGAGCAGACCTATGACCGGAAGCTGACCGAGGTACTTCTGGCACCGGCACTGGAGCGCAAATTCAACAAAGCGGAAATCATGGAATTTTATTGCAACAGCAATTTCTATGGCAACCGCTGTTATGGGGTAGAGACCGCATCGCAGTTCTATTTCGGGTGCTCGGCGAAGGAGGTGACCCTGGCACAGGCAGCCATGCTGTGCGGGGTATCCAACAGTCCGAACAAATGTAACCCGGTGGCAAGCAAGGAGAAGGCGAATGAGAAAAAAGAGCAGGTGCTTGCTGATATGCTGGAGAACGGTTATATTACCCAGAAGGAATACAAGGAAGCGTTGAAGGAAAAGATCAAGATCGTCGGTGTGGAGGATGAGGCGAGCTCGGAGAATTATATGGTGAGCTATGCGATTGACTGTGCGGCACAGCAGATGATGAAAGAAGAGGGCTTTGAGTTCCAGTATACTTTTGCGGATGCTGCAGAACAGAAAAAGTACAAAAAGAAATATACGGATGCGTATGGGGCGAAATCGGCAGAGATCCGTGCCGGCGGATATAAGATTTATACATCGCTGGATCAGAAGCTGCAGGAAAAACTCCAGAAATCCGTATCGAATACATTATCCAGCTTTACCGAGAAAAATAAAAAAACAAAGAAGTACGCATTACAGAGTGCAGCGATGTGTATTGACAATGAAACGCAGTATGTCGTGGCAGTAGTGGGGGGACGCACGAAGAATGACCAGTACAACAGGGCATTTTTGTCCGTGCGCCAGCCGGGTTCTACCATCAAGCCGATCCTGGATTACGCACCGGCGATTGATAATGGTGTGATCAATGGCTCCAGTATCATCAATGACAGCAAGGTATACTGGGACAACGCCAATAAAAAGAGCTACAGCCCGAAAAACAGTGGCGGTGGTTACCGTGGAAGGGTTACGGCAAGAGAGGGGCTGGCGAGGAGCCTGAATACGGTTGCCTTCCAGGTCTTTAAGAAAACGGGGATCGAGACATCCCTCAGCTACATGGATAAGCTGGGCTTTTCCTCCCTGTCCTATGCAGATAATTCGGCACCGGCGATCTCACTGGGCGGCTTTACCTATGGCGTTACGGTCAATGATATGTGCCGTGCCTATGCGACACTGGAAAATGACGGACAGCTCAGCTCCCGGACCTGTCTGGTGAAGGTGGACCACGAGACGCAGGGAACACTGTATGAGGCACCGGAAAAGGAGGACAGTGAGAGCGAGGTATATTCGGCTGACACGGCGTATATTATGAAGGATATGCTGCAGGGAACCTTTGCAGAGGGGTATGGCACGGGACACTCCGCCTATAATGACAAGCAGATTTTCGCTGGGAAGACGGGTACCACCAGCAGCAATAAGGATGCCTGGTTCTGTGGGTTCAGTGCCTACTATACGACAGCTGTGTGGATCGGGTACGATACGCCGAGAGAGATGTCAGGAATGTATGGCGGGACATATCCGCTGCGGATCTGGTCCTCCTATATGAACAATATTCATGCCAAAAAGAAAAAACGAGACTTCGATATACCTTCCTCCCTACAGCTCCGCAGGGTGTCCGGCGGCAAGCTGACAAGCAGCACGAAGGAGATTAATTATAAATCCTCATCGCGCTATTATAACCAGCGGCCGTCCGGTTATGATTACTACTCTACCCTGAACCGTAAGAGAAGCTCGGAGTGGCAGGTAAACTATAAGCTTGAGGCAGCAAAGAAGGAGGCAGAAAAGGCCGTGAGTGATTTTGAGACCTACAAGATCACCAGTGTCAAAACTGCCATTGCCTTTGAAAAGAAATATGATGATGTGATCGCTGCCATCGAAGAGATACCGGATGAATATGAGCAGAAGATCTATAAGGAGCGTGCGGCGAAGAAATATAATTCATTGAATAAAGAAGTGATGGATAAGTGGCAGGATGCCATTAGTGAGTATCAGGTAGATAAGGTTGAGAAAGCGCAGAAGCAGGAAAAGGTGGATGCGGAGGATTCCCTAAAAAAGGCAAAGGAGACCTTGAAGAAAAACCGTATCAGGAAAATCCAGTGGTATATCAATACACTGAAAGGACGTTCCTATTATACTGATGTCACAAAGCTTCTGATCAAGGATGGCAAGAAAGCACTGAAGAGGGTAAAGGGATATCCGGAATATGATGACCTGAAGAAACAGTGGGATGATGCGGTGAAGAAGGCGAAGAAGCTTCCGAAGCCGCCGAAGGATTCGTCACCGCCGCAGAATGGTTATGATAACCAGAAGCCGGATCCGGATAAATATCCGGATGATTCCACGACAAGCACACCGGCACCTTCCCCGACACCGGCACCGACAGCAGTGCCATGATCTACAGGATAAAAAAAAGAGAGGGTATTCATTTGGGATACCCTCTTTGCGGACATATGGGCAGTCCACAGGGTGAACTGCCCATTATCTGCATATATTTGCGCGGAATCTAAAAATAATCAATTTTCATGGCATGCTTTACCTCATCCAGGGTGTGGGCTGCTACCTCCTTTGCCCTGACACTGCCCTGGTGCAGGATTTCCATCACGGCAGGGATATCCTTTTCCAGTTCCTTTCGTTTCGCCTGGATCGGTGAAAGCTCTTCCATAATGACAGAATACAGAAATTTTTTGACCTTCACGTCACCAAGACCGCCCCGTGTGTAGTGGTCCTTCAGCTCCTGCAGGCAGCTGTAATCCGGCAGATATTCAGCGAAGAGCTCATCCCTGCAGAAGGCATCCAGATAAGTAAAGACGGTATTGCCCTCCAGTCTGCCGGGGTCCTCGATGCGGATGTGGTCCGGATCTGTAAACATCCCCATGATCTTTTTGCGGATCACCTCCGGTTCGTCTGAGAGATAGATACAGTTGCCGAGGGATTTGCTCATCTTTGCTTTTCCGTCTGTGCCAGGCAGTCTCATACATACTGTGTTTTCGGGAAGAAGGGCATTTGGCTCGATCAGGACCTCATCATAGGTTGTGTTAAAGCTCCGCACGATCTCCCGCGCCTGTTCGATCATCGGCAGCTGGTCATCGCCCACCGGGACAGTGGTAGCCTTAAATGCCGTGATGTCTGCCGCCTGGCTGATGGGGTAGGTAAAAAAGCCTACCGGTATACTTGTATGGAAGCCCCGCATCTGGATCTCGGATTTGACGGTGGGATTTCGTTTCAGGCGGGAGACGGTCACCAGGTTACTGTAATAAAAGGTCAGCTCGGTCAGCTCAGACACATAGGACTGGACAAGAAGTGTCGATTTTTCCGGATCCAGTCCGCAGGACATATAATCCAGTGCCACTTCAGAAATATTGCTGCGCACCTTTTCCGGGTTGTCAGCATTATCGGTCAGTGCCTGGGCATCAGCGATCATAATGTAAATGGCATCATATTCGCCGGAGTTCTGAAGCTCAACCCGGCGTTTGAGAGATCCGGCATAATGTCCTACGTGAAGTCTGCCGGTAGGACGGTCGCCGGTTAATATGATCTTATTCATAGAATCCTCCATTTTGGTTAAATAAAAATTTGTATCCGATCGGGGAACCGGTTCCCCATTCTTTTTTATTCTAATGTCATTTGAAGGAATTGTCAAATCAATCTTGGGGATATGCGGGGAGAAACAGAAGTCATAAGATGGGACAGACAGGCGTATAGTAGTATTAGAGGAGGACGAAAAGATGGATTATATGCGGAAGGTAATATATCTGAAAAGGAGAGAGGATAAATTACAGATGCCGGGACAGGGCTTTGCCCGTCTGGAAAAGCGGAAGGGATATTTTTTACTGCATTTGTCGCTGCATGATATCATGCTCCGGGGTGAACAGCCGATATACATAGTGCATGAACAGGACGGGCATTTTTATGCGTCCCTGATTGGGACAACCGGACGGCAGGAGCAGTGGGATCTCCGCCGTCCCCTGTCGGAATTGCCGGAGGGGTTGCTGACAGAGAAGATCTGTGGTATCCTTATAGGAGAGGAAAAGCAGTATCTGTCCGGTATGTGTCAGGGACAGCCGGGCGTATTGTCGTATGAGGATATTATTTTTTTGCCAGGAGAGGAAACGGAATCCGGACCGGAGCATCAGGAAACCCCGGTGAAGGTGCAGGCAGAGGCAGCGGAAGAGGAAGAAAAGCCCGGACGTGAGCCGGAGAAGGAGTCCTTTCTGGAAGGACTGGCAGAGATGTATCCCTTTGAGGATGATGAGATCGAATGGTGTTTTCAGATGAAGCCGGAGGATTTCAACCGGTTTCCCATGGAATACTGGCATTATGCAAAAAATAGTTTTTTGCTCCAGGGATTTTATAATTACCGTCATCTCGTATATGCCCATACGAAGGGAAAAAATTATATCGGGGTACCGGGACAGTTTATCCGGAAGGAGCAGTATCTTGCGATGCGTTTTGGATTTCGAAAATTTAAGCAGGTTCGCAAAAAAGCACTTTCCATGGGAGATTATGGTTATTGGATGAGAGAATTGTGAGGAAAGGAGTGCACGGAGGATGAAAAAGGAAAAGAGTGCAGAGATGGAAGCGGTTGATGAGGATTATATGAGGGTGGCACTTCTACAGGCTGAGAAGGCATTCTGGAAGGAGGAAACCCCGATCGGCTGTGTGATCGTCCATGAGGGAAAAATCGTTGCACGGGCCTACAACAGACGGAATGAGAGAAAAAATACACTGGCACATGCCGAGCTCATCGCCATCAACAAGGCAAGCAAGGTGCTGGGAGACTGGAGACTGGAGGAGTGTACGATGTATATCACCCTCGAACCCTGTCCGATGTGTGCTGGTGCGATCGTGCAGGCAAGGATCCCCAGGGTAGTGATCGGCAGTAAGAATCCCAAGGCGGGCTGTGCCGGTTCGATCATCAATCTTCTGCGGATGCCAAAGCTCAATCACCAGGCAGAGGTTGTCTGCGGCGTGCTGGGCGAGGAGAGCAGCCAGATCATGACAGCTTTTTTTAAGAAGCTCCGCGAGCAGAAAGATGCCGGGGCAGAGTAAAATGTGAAATATAACATGATTAACGGGCGGTTTACAGAGAAAACTGCCCGTTGTTTTTTGGGCATATCTGTGTTATTATGGTGACATAAATAATTTTTTTGAAAAGGAGGAAGAAATATGATGCGTAAAAGGGTGCTGGCAGTGCTGCTGGCGATGGTTATGGTATTTTGTCTGACCGGGTGTATAGAGATGCGGGTAGAGGAGAAGATATCGAAAAATGGTACATATACAAGTACGATAGTTGCATATCTGGACAAGGAAAGTGTCAGTGAAGTGCTGGAAAAGGAAGTGGGAGAGGAGTATGCGGCTGATGTCGACGAGATCATGAAGGAGGGCGGTTATACCACACGGACTGTGGATGGCAGGGACTACTATGTCAGTAAGCCACAGTCAGAGCGATCCACGATTGCGAAGATGAGCAAAAATAACCAGCAGGATACAGTGAAGGGCAGCTATCAGATCTGGGAAACCGGCATATGCCTGGACATGGAGGCAGTGCTGGGAGATACATCAGAATCGCTTCTTTCGGAGACCCAGGGTGCAGCAGAGAAGGAGGATGCAAAGAAGATACTTGCGAATTCCTATGTTGTTTATACGATAGCATTTGATTATGATATTGTAAGAACAGATAAAAACGGAACGATAGACAGTACCAATCCGAAGAAGGCATCATGGAAACTTTCATTGGATCCTGATAAATCGATGCCTAAGATCGAGGCGTACTGTAAATCTGATATCAAGGTGAGCGGAGTGACACAGGGGGCATCCTATAAAAAGGCGAAAAAGGTGAAGTTCCAGGGGACAACTTCTGCTACCTATAAAGGGAAAAAGGTGAAGAGCGGCACAACCTTTAAAAAGCACGGACAGCACACCCTGATCCTGAAGGCAGCCAGCGGGGAACAGCGCACGGTGACATTCTTTATCGATAAGAAAAAGCCGGTGGTCAAGGGAGTTAAAAACAAAAAGACATACACGAAGGCGAAATACATCAGTATCCAGGATAATGACAGCGGGATTGCATCCATCAAGATCAATGGCAAAAAGCAGGATACCTCGCAGTATGGCTTTACCCTCAAGAAAAAGGGAAGTTATACGATCATCGCAAAGGATAAGGTCGGCAATACCACAAAGGTCAAGATAAAGATCAAGGCGAAAAAGAGCAAAAAGAAAAAGAAGAAAAAGAAATAGACAGGGAGAGATGCGGAACACCGGGAAGCATGATATGTTTGTAAAATACGATATCGGTTGATTTTATGGAACCCCTCGCAGGTTTTGGTTCGGACTTGCGGGGGTTCTAACTTCTTTTGACAAATTCTGAGCTTTTACCGTTGAAAATGCTTAGTTTTTTAAGTATAATAAAATATGGCAGATTGCGAAATGAGTTAGGTACTTATGGAGGAAAGCATGGACTTATTCGAGAATTTATCTGAAGTTCAAGTGGAAGCGGTTAAGACGATAGATGGAGACTTAGAGATTATTGCCTGTGCAGGTGCAGGTAAAACAGGCGTAGTCACAAGAAGAATTGTCAATATCCTTGCTTCTAAACCCAACATATTACCAGAGA
>N._stephensi_708_cecum__coassemble_37_pt1 | contig 14498 bp, 13 predicted proteins | sample N__stephensi_708_cecum__metabat2_high_PE_008 | metagenome-assembled genome bin N
ACGAAAAAGAAAAAGACGAAATATTATGACTCTCGTCTCGTTGCCGAACTGAAGCTGTCGGCAAAGAAGGTTATCCTGCGCAGGGGAAGGAGTAAGAAGCTTACGTTCTCGCCGCGGATCGAGGATTATACCCGGACCAGGGAGGGGGGAAGGATGAACCCTGAGATCCTGAACCTCACCTCCTCCAACCCGAAGGTGGCGAAGGTGACAGCGAAGGGGGTAGTCAAAGCAAGGAAAAAGGGAAAGGCGACCATCACAGTCAAGCTGAAGACCAGTTCGGTGAAATGCAAGGTCAGGGTGACAGTGAAATAAAAACAGCCTTTTATAAGGAAAATTGGCGTTTGCGGAGCAGGAACGACAAACGTCGTTCCTGGAAGCCCGCGCTTTTCAGCCGGGCTTTTTTACTTGATAAGGAAAGTTGGCGTTTGCGGAGCAGGAACGACGAATGTCGTTCCTGGAAGCCCGCGCTTTTCAGCCGGGCTTTTTTACCCGATAAGGGAAGTTGCCATTTGCGGAGCAGGAACGACAAACGTCGTTCCTGGAAGCCCGCGCTTTTCAGCCGGGCTTTTTTAACAGCTGGTAAACAGATTATAGCCGAGGACCAGGCAGCAGATAATGATAATGAGAGCCAGCAGCCCATGTCTTATAAACAGCATGATCGCCATGCCGATCCCGATCCAGAACAGGATAAAACCAATCAGTCGTTTCAATGGGATATTCTCCTTTTCAACCTGGTAACATATTATATATAATTTATGGGGCAAATATGATTTGGTTTGCTTTTTTTATTGTCATGGTGTAGAATAAATGTATATATGCTGTTGAATAATAAGAAGAGAATTTGGATTGGAGGGTTACCATGAAAGGACAGTTGGATACAGAGATGGGGAAGATCGTAGTGGACGAAGATGTACTTGCAAAGTATGCGGGATCTGCGGCAGTGGAGTGCTTCGGTGTAGTAGGTATGGCATCTGTCAATGTAAAGGATGGGATCGTCAAGCTTTTGAAGCGGGAAAATATCCGCCGGGGTGTGAATGTTTCAGTGGAAGAAGGGAAGCTGCGGATTGAGCTTCATATCATTGTGGCATATGAGGTCAGTATTCTGGCGGTGGCACAAAATCTGGTGGATAATGTAAAATATAAGGTGGAGGAATATACAGGAATGGAAGTTGGCGGGATCATTGTGTGTGTAGAGGGTGTGAGGGTTATTAATTAACAGGCTGGTCCATATGCGAATATTATATTTGGAGGAGTAAGATAGTGGTGATAAAAACGATAGATGCAGTGATGATCCGGAAGTGTTTTTTAGCGGGTGCAAACGCTCTTGATGCCAGGAAAGAGACGATAAATGATTTAAATGTATTCCCTGTGCCGGATGGTGATACGGGGACGAATATGACGATGACGATCATGTCGGCGGCGCGTGAGGTGGCTGCCCTTGGGCAGGTGGATATGAAGCAGCTCTGTAAGGCGATTTCCAGTGGGTCACTGCGTGGTGCCAGAGGAAATTCAGGTGTTATTTTGTCCCAGCTTCTGCGGGGTTTCACGAAAGAGATCGTGAAGGTGGAAGAGGTCGATGTCGGGGTTCTGGCAAAGGCGTTTGAGCGCGCAGTGGATTCGGCGTACAAGGCAGTGATGAAACCGAAGGAGGGGACGATCCTGACGGTGGCAAGGAGTGGTGCTGAGAAGGCGATGGAGCAGGCAGAGCGCACAGATAATCTTCTGGAGTTTATGAATACGGTGATCCTTCATATGCGTGATGTCCTGGACCAGACACCGGAGATGCTGCCGGTACTCAAGCAGGCGGGAGTTGTGGATTCCGGTGGAGAGGGGCTTCTGACGATCATGGAGGGAGCCTATGATGCCATTCTTGGTAAGGAGATCAGTTACGAGATCGAACCGGACAAAACCCGTGTGGCAGTAGATGAGATCGGACGTGGTGCGGATGCCGGGGCAGTGGCTGGGGCAGATATTAAATTTGGTTACTGTACTGAGTTTATCATTATGCTGGAAAAGGAATTTTCCCATGAGGAGGAGAAGTCATTTAAGGCATATCTGGGATCCATCGGAGATTCCATCGTCTGTGTGGCAGATGATGATATTGTCAAGATCCATGTACACACAAATGATCCGGGACTGGCGATACAGAGGGCGCTGACCTATGGTTCCCTGACACATATGAAGATCGATAATATGCGGGAGGAGCACAATGAGAGGGTGATCCGTAATGCCGAGAAGCGGGCGGCAGAGCAGAAGGATGAGGAAGAGAGGGCGGCAAGGAGGCGCGGTGATGTGCTGGAGCCGATCCGCTATGAATCATCGGGCGATGGGGAAGAGGAGAAAACCATTTCCATGATTGCCGATCCTACGAAAAATACTTCGATGGTGCAGACAGGGAGTGAGGAGAGAAAAGAGAATGCTTTTATCAGTGTTTCCGTGGGAGAGGGACTGAACCAGATCTTTACCGACCTTGGCGTGGATGTCATCATCGAGGGTGGTCAGACCATGAATCCAAGTACCCAGGATATCCTGCAGGCGATCGATGGGATCAGGGCAGATAATATCTTTATCCTTCCCAACAACTCCAATATCATTCTTGCGGCAGAGCAGGCGAAGGAGCTTACAGAGGATAAAAATATCATCGTGATCCCTGCAAAAAACATCCCACAGGGGATCTCGGCACTGGTTGCTTTCACAGAGGGAGCACCAGCAGAGGAAAACAGGGAAGCCATGACAGAGGCACTCGCCATGGTGAGGTCAGGGCAGGTGACCTATGCTGTCCGTGATACGTCGCTGGATGACAAAGAGATCAAGGCAGGCGATATCATGGGACTCAGTGATAAGACGATCGAGACGGTGGGAACCGATGTTGTGGATACGACTATCGAGCTGATAAAGAAACTGATGGATGAGGATTCCGAGCTTGTGACGATTTATTATGGTGAAGAGGGATCCGAGGAGGATGCCGGACAGATAGCTGCTGCCATCGGGGAACTGGATACCGAGCTGGAGGTCGATATCCAGTATGGCGGACAGCCGATCTACTATTACTTTGTATCTGTGGAATAGGATACGGATATCATTATGTTGAGAGAACAGTTATTTGAAGCACTGACGGACGCACTTTTCGATACAGGAAAGGTCCTGCCATTTCTTTTCCTGACCTATCTGGTGATGGAGTGGCTTGAGCATAAGACAGGGAGCAGGACACAGGCAGCCATCCGCAGGGCGGGGAAAATGGGACCATTTTTCGGTGGTGTGCTGGGGATCTTTCCGCAATGTGGATTCTCTGCTGCCGCCGCCAATCTCTACGCTGGCGGACTGATCACAGCAGGTACGCTGGCAGCAGTTTTTCTATCTACGTCCGATGAGATGCTCCCGATCTTCCTGTCGGAGGCAGTTCCGGCAGGGACTATCATGAAGGTCCTTATTATCAAGATGTTACTGGGAGTTGTCAGTGGATTTTTGCTGGATTTTTTATATCACAGACTGCTCCGCAGGGAAATCCGCTATAAAAATATCCATACGATGTGCGAGAGTGAACACTGCCGGTGTGAGGAAGGGATCGTCTCCTCTGCCGTCCGGCATACATTGCAGATCACATTATTTATTTTTCTGATCACAGTGGCATTAAACATATTAATTGAAGGAATGGGAGAGGACCGCCTGTCCGGTCTGGTACTTAATGTCCCCGTAGTGGGTGAGCTGATCGCAGGGCTGATCGGTCTGATCCCTAATTGTGCAGCATCGGTAGTAATCACCCGGCTCTATCTGGAAGGGATCATCGGTGCAGGACCGATGATGACAGGACTGTTAGCGGGTGCCGGTGTGGGAGTGCTTCTCCTTTGCCGGATGAATCATGGGAGGGTGAAGCAGAATGTGGGGATTGTGGCATATCTCTATCTGTCCAGTGTGGCGTGGGGGATTTTGATCGATCTTCTCGGACTGAGGCTTTAGGAGAGATTTGCTTGTGCGCATAAAAAAACGCTGCCGCTCCTTAACCCGGGCGGCAGCGTTTTCCTGCATATAAGGGTTGATCATTCCTGACTCATTTTCACTGCCGTGCCGTATACCATGATCTCGGCAGCACCCTGCATCACGGAGGCAGAGTTGAAGCGGACACATACGATGGCATCCGCACCAAGTGCCTCTGCCTTCTGTATCATACGGCCGGTTGCCACCTCCCTGGCCTCCTCCATCATCTTAGTGTAAGCGGTGAGCTCACCGCCTACCATACTTTTGAGTCCGGAGCCCATATCCTTAAACATATTTTTTGACTGGATCGTACTTCCCTGTACCAATCCCAATGTCTGAAGCTTATAGCCCTCGATTTTTTCCGTCGATGTAAGTATCATAACATCCTCCATTCCTGACACCGGTACGGTGTCCTTTTATTATTTTTTGTTTATCATAGCATAAAGTGACAAAAAAAGCTATAAAAACATTCTTCCGGATGACAGCATGATACCGCCGCCGTATTCATACTTGATCCTTCGGCAAAAATGAGTATAATGTATATTGTATCTATTTATATTATAGAAGAGAGGGTAATCGTATGACAAAAATTGATATTTTTTCTGGTTTTCTGGGAGCCGGTAAGACTACACTGATCAAAAAACTGATCCAGGAGGCATTTCAGGGAGAGCAGCTCGTGCTGATCGAAAATGAGTTTGGTGAGATTGGTATCGATGGTGGCTTTTTGAAGGATTCCGGTATCAATATTACGGAGATGAATTCCGGCTGTATCTGCTGTTCCCTGGTAGGAGATTTTGGGACGGCACTACAGGAGGTGCTGGATCAGTATCATCCGGACCGGATCATCATCGAACCATCAGGAGTCGGCAAGCTATCAGATGTGATCCGTGCTGTATCAGGAATTACAGAGGACAATGAGGATGTGGTGCTGAATGGCTATGTGACAGTGGCAGATGCGACGAAATGCAGGATGTATATGAAGAATTTTGGAGAATTTTATAATAATCAGATTGAGAGTGCAAAGACGATCGTGCTGAGCCGTACTGCGAAAATTACAGATGATAAATTGAAGGAGGCATTGGATCTCATCCGGGAGAAAAATGATAAGGCAACGATCATAACAACACCGTGGGAAGAAATCGACGGGAAACAGATCCTCGGTGCAATCGAGGAGGATAATTCCTTTGTGCTTGATCTTATGGAAGAGGAAGAGGTATGCCCGGAGTGCGGACATCATCACCATGACCACGAGCACCACCATGACCACGAGCATGACCATGACCACGGGCACCATCACGGCCATGAGCATCATCATGACCACGGACACCATCATGCGGACGATGTATTTACCAGTCTTGGTATGGAGAGTGCCTATAAATACAGTGAGGATGAGCTGACAGGGATTTTAGGAAAGCTTTCCGCAGACGATCATGCCATGGGAAATATTCTGCGTGCCAAGGGTATCGTACCTGCCAGGGAAGGAGAGTGGTTCCATTTTGATCTGGTGCCGGGCGAGTACGAGATACGGCGGGGAAGTGCGGATTATACCGGACGTCTGTGTGTGATCGGGGCAGAGCTGAAGGAAGCGCAGTTAAAGGAATTATTCCATATTTAGTGTCTGGTAAGAAGAGGGAGGATAGCGATGTTTGGAAATAGGGATATACCGGTTTATCTGTTTACCGGATTTCTGGAAAGCGGCAAGACCACCTGTATTAAGGAGATCCTGGAGGAAGGAAACTTCGAGGATGGATTAAGGACTCTTTTTCTTATAACAGAGGAGGGAGAGACGGAGGTGGATCAGGATCTTCTCCGCTTTAATAAGGTCATCCCTGTGAGCATAGAGGATGAGGATGAGCTGACAGAGGAGAAATGCAATATGCTGGTGAAGGAGCATAAACCGGCGCGTATCATGATCGAGGTAAACGGTATGTGGGATATGGTAAAGCTCATCAATGAGACGATCCCCGAAAACTGGGTTGTGGTACAGACCTTTACCACGGTCAATGCGGAGACCTTTTCGATGTATATCAATAACATGAAGCCTCTTTTGATGGCACATTTCCAGCAGTCAGATCTGGTTATTTTTAACCGGTGCGGCCAGGACATGGACCGGGCGGCTATGCGCCGTAACGTAAAGGCGATCAACCGGCAGGCACAGGTGCTGTTTGAGTCGGAGGACGGCAGTGTGGAGAGTAATATTGCAGAGGAGCTGCCCTATGATGTGACGGCGGAGGAAATTGTCCTGGAGGATGATGATTTCGGACTCTGGTATCTGGATGTCAGCGAGCATCCGGATAAATATGAGGGAAAGACGATTATTTTTAAGGGGCAGGTATACCGGAACCGTACCTTCCCGGCAGATGCCTTTGTGCCTGCCAGGGAGGCGATGACGTGCTGTGCCGATGATATTGCAAAGATCGGGTTTATCTGTCATTACAGGGATACGGCGAAGCTGGCAGATGATGAATGGGTGAGGGTAAGTGTAAAGGTAAAGCCCGAATATTCCAGAAAGAACCAGAGTCTGTATCCGGTGCTCTGGGCGGAGCAGGTGGAGGCGGCAGAGCCGCCGGAGGAAAGAGTCGTGTATTTTTCCTGAGGGATTTTGACAATGTGAACAGTCTATGCTATAGTAAAACAGAATGAAAATAGAAAACAGGAGGCAGCACCATGGCAAAGATTCAGATGAAAACTCCCCTGGTTGAGATGGATGGGGATGAGATGACCCGTATTTTGTGGCAGATGATCAAGGATGAACTGCTTCTGCCGTATATCGAACTGAAGACGGAATACTACGACCTCGGTCTGGAGTACCGCAATAAAACGGATGACCAGGTGACCATCGATTCCGCAGAGGCGACAAAGAAGTACGGGGTAGCGGTAAAATGTGCGACGATCACACCCAATGCGGCGCGTATGACAGAATATAGCTTAAAGGAAATGTGGAAATCACCCAACGGTACGATCCGTGCAGCACTGGACGGCACGGTGTTCCGTGCACCGATCCGTGTCAGGGGGATCGATCCGTGTGTGAAAAACTGGAAAAAGCCGATCACACTGGCACGTCATGCCTATGGTGATGTGTATAAAAATACAGAGATCAAGGTACCGGGAGCAGGTAAGGCAGAGCTTGTGTTTACCGCAGAAGATGGTACGGAGATTCGGGAGACGATCCATGAGTTTGACGGACCGGGGATCCTGCAGGGCATACATAACACAGATCAGTCCATTACCAGCTTTGCCAGGGCATGCTTTGGCTATGCACTGGATACAAAACAGGATCTGTGGTTTGCCACGAAGGATACCATTTCCAAAAAATATGACCACAATTTTAAGGATATTTTCCAGGATATCTATGACAGGGAATATAAAGAAAAATTTGAGTCAGCCGGACTGGAGTATTTCTATACACTGATCGATGATGCCGTGGCGCGGGTGATGAAGACGGAGGGCGGCTTCATCTGGGCATGCAAGAACTACGATGGTGATGTTATGAGCGATATGGTGTCCTCTGCCTGTGGTTCCCTTGCCATGATGACATCGGTTCTGGTATCTCCGGACGGTGTATATGAATACGAGGCGGCACATGGTACGGTACAGCGTCATTATTATAAGCACCTGAAAGGAGAGGAAACCTCTACCAATTCGGTTGCCACGATTTTTGCCTGGACAGGGGCACTGCGTAAGCGCGGTGAACTGGATGGGATTTTGGAGCTGATGGAGTTTGCAGACAGGCTGGAGAGGGCAACCCTGCAGACGATCGAAGAGGGGAAGATGACGAAGGATCTGGCACTGATTACATCCTGTGAGGATGTGACGGTATTGAACAGCCAGGGCTTTATCAAGGCGGTCAGGGAGACCCTGGAAACATTGTAACAGGTATGAATCACGGTGTAGCCGCTTGTCTGGCTATGCCGTTTTTGTAAGAGAGGCCGGTATGCAGATTTGTAAGATTAATCAGGGAAAGCTGCGGGACGCACTGGATCTGGTATGGGAGGTGTTTGAGAAATATGAGGCACCGGATTACGAGGAAATGGGTATTGCAACTTTCCGTCATTTTATCGAGTATCATAATATGGTGGAGAAGGTCGATCAGGGCGAGATGAGGTTCTGGGGCTGTTATCAGAACAATGAGCTGGCAGGTATCATTGCACTCCGCAGGGGACAGCATATCAGTCTGCTGTTTGTCCGGGAACGCTTTCACCATCTCGGCATAGCGCGAAAGCTCATGAGGGTTGCTGTGGATGCGGTGGCGGAGGAAAAGCCGCAGATCCGTGCCGTGACAGTAAATTCATCGCCGTATGCGGTTGGTTTTTATAAGAAAATGGGTTTTGTCCCGCTGGGACCGGAAAAAAAAGAGGATGGAATCCGTTTTACATCGATGCGGCTTGCTATCTGAACAGGAGGAATCAATGAAGGAAAAAGGGAAGAAAAACTGGCTGTTGAATATCGCACTGCTCATATGTGCGGTTGCCTTTCTGGGAAGCGGGCTCTATCTGATCCGCTATTATAAGAATGCCCAAAATTCCGAAGAGGCGATCAGTGAGCTGCTGGAATTGAAGGAGGATGCGGGGGATGACAGTGCCAGCGGCAATGCCATCCGGACGAATAAGGGAAAGACTGTTCAGAAAAAATACAGAAAGCTTTTTAAGAAAAATGGGGACATGATAGGGTGGATCACCGTCAAGGGGACGAAGATTGATTATCCCGTGATGCAGACACCGAAGGATAATGAATACTATCTGCACCGGAACTTTGACAGGGAATATGATGTCAACGGACTTCCGTTTCTGGATGCGCAGTGTGATGTAGAGGACGATGAGAGCAATCTCATGGTATATGGGCATCATATGAAGAGCGGGCTTATGTTTAAGCATTTAATGGATTTCGAGAGCGAGAGCTTTTATAAGAATCATAAAACGGTATATCTGGATACGCTGTTTGATGAGCGTGAATACGAGGTTGTTTCTGCATTCCGTTCGCAGATCTATAAGGAGGACACGGATGCCTTTAAGTATTATGAATATATCGGTCCGCTTACTGAGAAGCGGTTTAACACCTATGTAAAAAATGTGAAAAAGAGGTCTCTTTATGATACCGGTATCACCCCGGAGTATGGGGATCAGCTTTTGACGATGGTGACCTGCGCCTATCATACGGAGGAGGGTCGCTTTGTAGTAGTTGCCAGGAGGAAAAAGCAGGCGTGACAGATTTCTATTTGAAACAGTTTTGGAAATTATTTGAGTTTGGGGAAAAGATGTTCCGCTATGACGAGGAGGGTGTATTTATCCTTACCAGCGTGGATGATAATTTCTGCAGGATGCTGGGGTTTGGCAGGGCAGAGCTGATGATCCGCTGCCATAACAGGGTCAGGGACCTGGTCTATCCGCCAGATCTGCCGGAGCTCCATGGATATGTGCTGAAGGAGCTGGAGGAAAGGGGAGAATATACGGCGAGATACCGGATGCGCAGAAAGGACGGGGAACTGATCTGGGTGTGGGAAAGCGGCGTGATGGAATACGACCAGTCCGGTATGCAGTCTGTAAGAAATCTGGTGGTGAATATCAGTGATTTCGAGAATCTGCGGAGGGACCGGGATATTACCTATGATAACCTGCCCGGAGGTGTTCTCCGGATGCTCATCACGAAAAATAATTTCTATATCATGCAGTTTAACCGGCAGTATATCGAAATGATGGGGACGACTCCCGAGGAGTATATGGGGAGCTCCGGTCTGTATACCTTTCCGGAGGATATCACCCAGCTGAAGGATCATCTCATCCGTCAGGCTGAGAGAAAAGAGCCGGTGGACCATGAATTCCGATGCCACTGCGGTGATGGGGACAAGGTACGCTGGTTCCGTCTGATCGGGCGTTTTTATGAAGAGGCAGAGGACGGTCGGGAATATCTGTGTATCATGACAGATATCACAGAGAGAAAACAGAATGTATTGCAGCTGGAGAAGGAGAGGCACCGTTATCAGATGGCGATGCGGCTCACCTCCGGTGTGTTGTTTGAGTATAATACAAAGAGTAAGAGGCTTCATGTTTATGCGGATATTGCCGACAGTGTATATATTCCGTGCATAGAGGATGGGAAATTTGCTGATCTGGAGGCGGCTCTGTTCCGGGAGGATTTTCTGCATCCGGATGACTCTGGCAGACTGCGCGAATATATACAGTCAGATTCGGAGTACAGCGTAGAAGTCAGGCTGATGGCAAAAAATAAGGAAAATGCCGGGACCGGATATCAGTGGTTTGAGATCAGTGCCGCGAAAATATGGCATCATGGAAGGCTTCGTTATATAGTGGGCAGTATCAGGCACCTTGCAGAAAAAGAAAAGGAGGAGTCTGTCCGCTGGCGGCTCCGCAACATCTTCGAGACCCATTCCGGGAAGATGTATGAAAGGATTTCCTGTGTGGATATGGAGACGAAGGAGGTACAGGTGTATGTATCGGAGCGGTCAAAATTCCGTGAATATATACCGGAGTGCCAGTATGATGATTACATCCGGCAGCTGGCAGAAAAGGAGGTTCATCCGGAGGAGCAGGAGCGTTTTCTGGAGAGGATGAATCTCGCCAATATGCAGAGACTTTTGCAGCCGGGTCAGCTGGAGGAGGTATTGTTTTTCCGTTTACGGCGAAGGGAGAAGGAAGAATACCGCTATAAATGTATCCGGTACAGCTATCTGGGTGATGATATCCGCACGATCCTTATCACTATGCAGGATGTACATCAGATCAGGGAGGAGCAGCTGAGGCTGGAGGATGCAAACAGGAAGCTTCTTGCCAGTGCGCTGAGCGAGGAGCAGGTCACGATGGAAATGCGCCGGAATTTTGCTGCCATGCTGGCTAGGGAGCTCTATGATCCTCTCGAGTTTCTGGAGCATGAATTTCGACGAAAATCAAAACAGGATGCCGGTATAGAACAGATCCGGGATGCTGTCTCATATATGAGAAGGGTTGTTGAGAATATTTCCCAATATGAGAGACTGGAGCAGGGAAAGATCCGTTTTGAAAATAAATTGTTTGAGCTGGATGATGTTTTGTATGAACTCTTTCGCGAGTGGGATGACAACCTGAAGCAGTCGGAGGTAGAGATCACCTGCCAGCTGAACCTGAAATGGAAATATTATTATGGAGATTCCGTGGGACTTACCCAGTGTATCAACCACGTGATAGGGAATTCTGTCCTTTCCTCCGGTGGAAAGGGCAGGATCAATATATGGGGGACGGACGAGGATCAGGGGAATGGGATCAGCCATCTGTGTCTGGTAGTAGAGGATATGGGAATCCCAGTGAATGAAAATTTCTTTGGCAGGACATACCCTATCGATAATATGGAATTCAGGTCGGCATGGCGGGCAGGCCATACCCATATGGGGACGAGCTTTTCCCTGGTGGTGGCGCGTAAGATCATTGAGCTGCTGGGAGGCAGTATTCATCTGTACCAGAAGGGGGATAAACGGAATATCATAGAGATCACGATCCCGCTCCAGCGGTCACAGGACCTGAGGGATAAGGCGAATGTGCTGACAGAGGTAGAGGAGAGGCTCAGCAGGGTGGATTTTAGTGATTATACCCTGCTGGTAGTGGAAAACACGCAGAGGATCGGACCCCGCCTCAAGCTGTTTGGGGCACAGGTAGATACCGCGGCCAGCGGAGAGGAGGGGATCCGTGTATGGTCCGGATACTCCCCTTATTATTTTGATGCAGTTTTGGTAGAGGGAGATCTGCCGGATATGGATTATCTTGAATTTGCGCAGATATTCCGCAGCCAGGGGAGCGGAGACTGCCGTACGATCCCGATCCTTGCCATGACAGAAGGAACCGGGCAGCAGGCGATGAAGGAGAGTATGCAGAAGGGAATCAATACAGTCCTCACGAAAAACCCGGAGCCGGATCGTTTAAAGCAGATCCTGGATGTGTGGAAGCGGAACGTGGAGAAAAAGAGCCTGCCAGGATCGATAAGGCAGGAGAGAAACTGGTAGGATAATATGGGCAGGGAAAAATGGGAAAACTGTGGCGCATCACGCCCAAATAAGCGTGAAACGACTCTTGACATATCACATGTACAAGCGTATGATAATGGTATAAAGCTTATAGGGGGATGCAGATTGCCAGAAGGCGATATAAAGATAAAAAGGACATATAAGGATTCTGTATTCCGGCTGTTGTTCCGGGACCGGGATAAGCTTCTTTCGCTATACAATGCCATCTATGGAAGGGAATACGATGATCCGGGACAGATCGAGGTCACGACACTGGAAAATGCTGTTTATATGGGGATGAAAAATGACATTTCATGTATTGTGGATTTTAACCTGTCACTCTTCGAGCACCAGTCAACGGTCAATCCGAATATGCCGCTGCGTTATCTGATGTATATATCGGATGTGTATGAAAAGGTGACGGCAGAGAAAAATATATATTCTTCGGGTCGGATCATTCTGCTGAATCCTGATTTTGTTGTCCTGTATAACGGACAGGGAAAGCAGCCGGAAAAGAAGGTACTCCTGCTGTCGGATTCCTATCACCACAGGGAGGAGAAAAACGGACTGGAGCTGCGTGTGCTGCAGCTGAATATCAATCCCGGCTGCAACGAGGAGATCATGGCACGGTGTCCGGTGCTGAAGGAGTATTCCCTGTTTGTTGCACGTGTGCGCCGGCATGAAGGGCATCTGCCTGTCCCGGAGGCTGTGGACCGTGCAGTAAGGGAGTGTATAGAGGAAGGGATCCTGGGGGATTTTCTGGTAAGAAACCGATCGGAGGTGGTGAGGATGAGTATCTATGAATATGATGAGGAAAAGCATCTGCAGGCTGTGAGGGAGGAAGGTCTGGCAGAAGGATTGGAGAAAGGATTAGAGAAGGGATTAGCGAGAGGAAAGGAGCAGGGCATACAGCAGGGGAAAGAGCAGCTTTATTACCGGATGTTCAGTAAAAATAAGACACCGGAAGATATCAGTGACTTCACCGGTGAATCAGTGGAGTACCTGTATGACCTGAAGCAGGAATACCTGGCGGCTGTACAGGAGGAGAGTCAGTATAATTAATTGATTTGGCGGGGTGGATTGTGAGGGAAAAAGACAATAAAAAACTATCTGAGGAGAGGAATAAATAACATATGTTTGTTAAATCAATTTATGCCGGTATCATGATCGGAATCAGTGCTATTGTATATTTGTCCGTAGAGAACAGGATTATAGGTTCACTGTTGTTTTCATTTGGCCTGCTGACAATCGTAACACAGGGCTTTTATTTATACACAGGGAAAATTGGATTTGTGAAAAAAATAAAAGAGCTTTCTGATATGCTTATTATAATAACAGGGAATTTTGCCGGTACCTTTATTGTATCAGTCCTTGCCAGGGCTGCAAATCTGAATATTGACAGCTCCCGACTGGCTGCCGCCAAGATCAATAATAGTATATTACATACTTTTGTACTGTCAGTATTTTGCGGTATTATGATGTATCTGGCGATCGATAATTATAACAAATCAAAAAATATTATCTTCATCATATTGCCGGTGATGATATTCATATTATCCGGCTTTGAGCACTCTGTTGCAAATATGTTTTATTTTAATTTTGCCGGGTTGTATAGCGTAAAAGGGGTATGTTATCTTATTATCATGCTGATCGGGAATGGAATGGGTGCTAAACTTTTCCGTTTTTTTCAGTTTCATAAAAACATTGAAAAAAACCATTGACTTTTTAAAAAGAAGAGATTATAATGGCATACGTAAGTGACGAGGGCGTCAGAAACAAAATTTGTTTCTGGCGTTTTTTTTGCATATAAGGGCAGCTTATTATACATACGGTCTGCCATATGCAGAAGAAGATGTCATTATCACATATTTTTGGAGGTGTTTCTATGACAGAAGAGGTTATGAGTTATATCAATGACAACCTGTGGGGCGTCTGGTTCCTGATCGGAGCAGCACTGGTATTCTGGATGCAGGCCGGATTTGCCATGGTGGAGGCGGGATTTACCCGTGCGAAGAATGCAGGTAACATCATTATGAAAAATCTGATGGATTTTTGCATCGGTACTGTGATGTTTATCCTGATCGGTGCATCCATGCTGTTAGGGGAAGATCTTCTTGGCTTTATCGGTAAGCCGGGATTTGATATCTTTACGGCATATGCTGATTTCGATTTTTCAGGCTTTGTCTTTAACCTGGTATTTTGTGCAACTACGGCAACCATCGTATCCGGTGCCATGGCAGAGCGGACGAAATTTTTGTCCTATTGTATTTATTCAGCGGTGATATCGGCACTGATCTATCCGATTGAGGCACATTGGATCTGGGGCGGCGGCTGGCTGTCCGGAATCGGATTCCATGATTATGCCGGATCCTGTGCGATCCATATGGTAGGCGGTATCTGCGCCCTGATCGGTGCGGCTGTCCTGGGACCGCGTATTGGCAAATTTAAAAAGGATAAAGAGGGAAAGGTAAAGAAGGTCAATGCCATACCGGGACATAACCTGACCATCGGTGCCCTCGGCGTATTTATCCTGTGG
>N._stephensi_708_cecum__coassemble_38_pt1 | contig 14199 bp, 15 predicted proteins | sample N__stephensi_708_cecum__metabat2_high_PE_008 | metagenome-assembled genome bin N
TATGTGGGATGCGGTGCATCGAGATGGAGCTTGGTGAGCCGGATGAGAGCGGACGCCGCCGCCCGGTAGAAAAACCGGGAAGCGAATTTACCTTGGATGTTGACTGCGCCATTATGGCGATCGGCACCAGTCCGAACCCGCTGATCCGTTCTACAACTCCCGGACTGGAGGCAAATAACCGCGGCTGTCTTATCACGAAAGACGATTCCGGTCTGACGACCCGCGACAATGTATATGCCGGCGGGGATGCCGTGACAGGTGCTGCTACCGTAATCCTTGCCATGGGTGCCGGAAAGGCAGCTGCCAGGGCAATCGATGAAGTATTGTCCGGCCAGAATTAATCACGGACCCGGCAGGAAATATACCATTTTAACCGTTAAAAAGCCTGATTTGTCAGTCAGGCTTTTTTTCAAATTCTTCTGCCACATCCGCAAGCAGATCACGGATACCGAGATGCTGCGGACAGATCCTCTCGCATTTCCCGCAGCGGATACATTCGGAAGCCTTGCCCTTATTGACCGTGTGGACCTCCTCATAATAATAATCCTGGTTCCAGTCCTGATATATCCTTTTGGCATTATAGCAGGCAAACAGATCCGGGATGGAGATATGTTTCGGACACCCATCAACACAATAACGGCATGCCGTACAGGGAATCATATTCATACCGCGGAGGATCCCACACACCCTGTCCAGTGCAGCCTTTTCTTTTTCTGAGAGCGGCAGGGGTTCCCTCATGCAGCTCATATTATCCTGCAGCTGTTCCATGCTGCTCATACCGGACAATACCATCATAACGCCCTCATATCCTGCCGCAAAACGCAGGGCATAGCTTGCCGCACTCCCGCCATGAAGCTCCCCAAAGATCCTCTCTGCCTCCTCTGGCAGATCAGCAAGACTGCCTCCCTTCACCGGTTCCATGATGATCACAGGTTTACCGTGCCTCCGGCAGATCTCATAGCATTTTCTGCTCTCCACCGCCGGATCCTCATAATCCACATAATTAAACTGGATCTGGACTACCTCGATCTGCGGATATTCCTCCAGGATCTGCTCCAGCACCTCCGGTCTGTCATGGAAGGAAATCCCGAAATGCCGGATCTTCCCCTCCGCCTTTAGCTCCAGTGCCGTTTCGTAAGCTCGGCAGCGTTTATATTTGGCAAAAAGCTCTGCATTCTGTGCATGCATCAGATAATAATCAAAATAATCCACGCCACAGATTTCCAGCTGTCTCTGGAACAGCGGACGGATCTCCTCCTGTGTATTAAAACAGGTATCTGTCAGCTTATCTGTCAGCAGATAGGCATCCCTCGGATAACGGCTTGTGAGACACCGCTGTAGTGCCCGTTCACTCTCTCCGCCCTGATATACATGGGCAGTATCGAAATAACAAAAGCCATTTTCCAGGAAGGCATCCACCATCGCTGAAAAATCCTGGTCATCCACCCTGCCGTTATGCAGTGGCAGACGCATGATCCCAAATCCCAGTTTTAACATTTTCTTCTCCTCCATTTCCTAAACAATCCTGTCAGCAGCTCTTTTTCATATTGGTTAAAGATGGTCAGCCACCCCAGCAGCAAAAAGAGAACCGCGTATAACACACACTGCCCCAGCAGGGAAAACCAGCCGCCAGGGGGGATCAGGTGATGGATCCCTGCCCCCGCCAATGTAGCCGGCAGAAGAGGCAGGATGATTTTCCCGATCTCCCTCCAGTAACGGGGGATATCCAGACCGATTTTTTTATAATAAAACCAGTTCATCGTCACGATCTGTCCACAGCAGGTGGCAAAGCCCGTGGCACATGCCGCACCAAAGCCGCCGAAACGCAGTGCCAGCGGGATACTGAGCCCTACATTCACTAATGCGATAAAAAAGTAAATGATGGACCGGAACCGGTGTTTATTCAGTGCGCGCAGTACAGAAATCCCCAGATTCTGGGAAAGCGGGATCAGTGCCGGCAGGATCACCACCAGTGCGATCCGGTAAGCCTCCATCTGCTCTCCCCCCACCCACAGGGTGATAAACTGCCTTCCAAAGATAATAAAACCACTCATCAGGAATCCAAGCAGGATAAACTGGATCCGTCCGATCCGGCAGAACAGTGCGGATACCTCACCCAGATCCTCACTGGTCGTGACCAGCTGGGTAATCTTCGGCAGAAACACTCCACTGATGGAGGTGGAAAACTGCTCAAAATAAGAATAAAACTGTACCCCTACTGTATACGTTGTCACCATCGCACTGCTGCACAGGGCACCGAGGATAAACTTATCTGTATTGGAATAGAGCTGGTCAATGACAATATTCAAAAAGATAAAAAAGGAAAAGACAAAAATCTCCCGCAGGAGCGTGCGGTCAAATCCGCGGAATAGAAAACGGATCTGATATTTCGATGTTCCATAGACTGCCGTGATCAGCTTTATGGCAATCGATACTACCGTAGTGATCATCGCCATCACCACCGATTTATACCCCAGGAACAGTGCCAGCAGAATCCCTGCATGAGTCAGGGTAAAGGAGATGATGTTCACGAGCTTCAGATAGAAAAATCCCTCATTGGCACTGATGATCGAGGAATAGATCCCAAGGGGGAAGGAAACTACCAGATTAATCAGCAAAATAATAAATATGATCCGCAGCTGCCCTGTCTCTGCGGGTGTAAATCCTCTGTGGAATACCATTTCAAGATGAAAGAAAAGGATGATACCGGCGATCAGGGCAACTACGGCGATTCCTGTATACAGCAGTAAAAACATACCATTCAGCTTCTGCTCTCCCTCCGTATCCTTCAGTGCCTTGCAGCGTGACACGTAGCGGATCATCGTCTGGTTGAAGCCCAGGTCAAGTATGGCAAGAAAGGCGATCGCTGAATTCGCCACAGAATAGACACCGTATTCGCTGTCTCCCAAAAAGCCAAGAAGAATCGGCGTATAAAAAATGCCCACAGCAAAGGTGAGTGCCAGATATATATAGGATAATAATGCTCCCGCTTTTCTCTGATTCATATGGATAATTCCCCGTTTTCCCATTTCTTCGTCTGTCATCTGTAATAGTTATATTATCAACCAAGCCTGTTGTGATGTCAAGCGTGTCCTGTGAGAAGATTTCAGCTTCGCAAAAATTGATGTGATAAAAATTCCGATTATGTATTGAAATCTCTTTTTTTCTATATTATAATGTGGTTTTGTTATAATATTACTATCAGGAGAATTATCATGAAAGAAAAATACTATGCCCTTTATAGAAATGTTATATTTTACTTTACACTGGCTTTCGCCATCTATACCCTGTTTGGACGCTTTGCTGTCCTCCATGCACTGGTGGAAAATACAGTCAATGCCTTCCTCTATGTGTTCGCCGGTTTTTTTGGTCTGTTTTTATTTGCCATTGATTTCTTTTTCTACCGGGATTTCCGCAAAATGAGATATTACCTGGTATATATCACTTTCATTGTGTGTGCCGCGGTCTCCTCTGCCCTGAATTATTCCTATGGGATCACCAGTAACCTTTCCACCCTTGTGTGGCTGGTGGTGCAGATGGGTCTCTTCGCCACCATGGGACAGCTCTTTACCAGAAAACAGTATGACCGCTGGCTGACCCTGTTTTTTCTTTTCAGCGGCCTGATCTGGGGGATCGCCTCCGCAGTCTCCCTGTACCAGTATATCTTTGTCTCCGGCTACCGGATCTTCCTCAATGGGCGTATGATCCGCCAGAGCCTCTATGACAACCGCCTGTTTGGGGTATTTATCGATCCCAATCTGGGTGCCTTTGTCGCCTTCCTTGTGATCTGGGGCATGATCTATCTGATCCGCAGACAGACAGCTTCCCCCGGTAAATCCGTTTTCAGAAAACTTATGAGAGGTATGGCGATACTGAATATTGTGATCCAGCTGTTTTATATTATCCTGTCCGGCTCCCGCAGTACGGAGATCTGTATGATCGTCTCACTCTCCTATACTGTGATCTACCTGCTGCTGAGGCATTATCGGCAGTCTGTCAGACAACCCTCCGCTCCGGTCCGTGTCCTCAGCTATATCGCCGTGCCGGTCCTGTGCGCCGTCATACTTGTGGGATTTTTTACTTTATTTAAGATCGGGGCATCACAGCTTGCCCGGTATATGTCCCCGGAAAAACACACGGTAGAGGACGAATTAAAGCGGACAGATATCGAGGGAAATGAGTCCAATAACCGCACTGATATATGGAAGGGATATCTCTTTCTCATGAAGGATAAACCAATTTTCGGAGTTTCTCCCCGTAATGCGTGGGAGTACGCCGACAGGGAGCATCCCGGCAGCTATATCGCAGAGCACCACTATGATGTACACAATGCCTACATCGCTGTCCTTGCCGGTATGGGCATCGTCGGCTTTTTAATCCTGCTTGTCATGCTCTTTTGTTTCCTGAAAACGATCCTGCCGCGCTCTGTCGATACGGAATCCATGGATATCCAGTATTTCTTTGCCTTGCAGATCATCCTCAATATCGCCGTGTTTATCTTCTTCTATCCCGGCATCTTCTTCACCAATGGGATCGATACCGTGCTCTTCTGGCCGGCGATCGGATATGTTATGCAAAAACAGGGAATCACCGACTCCTCTGCCGTATGATCCCCCGGTATAAGCGTTTATGGATAAGCAGCATACACAGGGACAGCTTACGCATCCTCCCCACATATGGATTTCTTAAAATAAGAAAAAAATGACGGCGCAGCCAGGATACGAGCTCCTTCTCCCTGACAGCATCATGCCCGCCCGACCGGATCATCTTATCATACACATGAAAATGCGCCCAGATCCATCGGAACATCGTCTCCTGCTCCAGATCCTGCCCGGCAAGATCCCGGTGGATACGCCCGTATGCCCGGATAAGGTCCCAGTCCCGTTCCGAGTAACTGCCGGACATAAGGCTCTGCTCCCGGTGATTGTAGTGATACAGCGGCCTGGTATCAAAGGCAGCCCTCTCTGCCCTGCCCAATGCCCTCACTACCGCCACAGCATCCTCCCCGATCGTCAGATCCTCCGGAAATATGCCCGCCCCATCCGCTGTCTCAAGCAGGCTCCTGTGGAAGAGCTTACAGACCGGTCCTGCGATCGCGATATAGTTCATAAGAACCTCACGTACTGCCCCTTTGCCATCTGTCACCTTCTGCACGGGCTGTTCCGGAAAGCTGCGGCTGTGATCCGGATAATCGTGTACCAGCCCGCACAAGGAACAATCCGCCCCGTTCTCCTGAAGTGCCCGGACCAGTGTCTCCACCATCGTCCCTTCAATCGTATCATCACTGTCCACAAACATGATATACTGTCCGGATGCCTGCAGGATCCCATCATTGCGCGCCCTGCTTACCCCCTCGTTCTCCTTGTGGTAAATGCGCACCCTGTCATGATCCCGATAGGCATCGCAGATCTCCCCGCTGCCGTCTGATGCCCCATCATCGATAAGCACCAGCTCAATGTTTTCATACGTCTGCTCCAGGATACTGTGGATACACTTCTCCAGATACGGCTCACAATTATATACCGGAACTACGATACTTACCTTTCTTTCCCCTGTCACATCAACGCCCTAGCTTTCTTTTTACCTGCTCCGGATTGGTCGACGACATAAGAGCCGTCTCTTCGGAAATTTCACCCTTCTGATACAGGGAGATGATACACTGATCCATGGATATCATGGACAGATTGCCGGATGTCTGGATCACATTATCGATCTGATAATTCTTACTGTCGCGGATCATATTACTGATGGCTGGTGTCATCTTCATAATTTCCACGGCAGGGATCATCCCCCCTGACTTCCGCTGAAGAAGCTGCTGCGATACAATACAGTTCAGTACCAGCGAAAGCTGGATTTTGATCTGGTCCTGCTGGTCCGCCGGGAAGGAATCCACTACGCGGTCGATCGTATTTACCGCCCCCTTCGTATGCAGGGTAGCGATCACCAGGTGTCCCGTCTCTGCTGCCGTCATCGCTGTGCGGATCGTTTCCGCATCCCTCATCTCACCCAGCAGGATTACATCCGGGGCCTGACGCAGACAGGCTCGCAGACCGGTCAGATAATTGTCCGTGTCAATAGCGATCTCCCTCTGGCTGATGATAGATTTTTTATTGCGGTGCAGATACTCGATCGGATCCTCCAGTGTGACGATGTGCGCCTCCCTCTGTTCATTGATGGCATCAATGATACACGCCTGTGTCGTAGATTTACCGCTTCCTGCCGTACCGGATATGATGATCAGCCCATGCTGGAGCTTTGACAATTCAATGATGGAATCCGGTATCCCCAGCTGCTTATAATCCGGTATGCTAAACGCCACAACACGGATCACGGTGGCATGGGATCCACGCTGCATATAAGTATTTACACGGAATCTCGCAAGATTCTTCATGGCAAAGGAAAAGTCATCATCCCCGCATTTTAGAAAATGATCTTTTGAACGCTTCGCATAGCTGTAGATCTCATCGATAAAATATGTTGTCTCTGTCGGTGTCAGCTTATCTGAATCATCCATCGGGCGGATCTCCCCATCCACCTTATAGCTCAGACAGCCTCCTGCCACGATAAATATATCAGATGCGCCATCCGCAACTGCTTTGATCAGCACTTCCTCTAACCCTGTCATCTGTACTCCTGGCTCCTTTCCTTTCTTTACTCCACAATCTCCTCTGTACCGCCCCATACATTTATGCTGTCATCCGCCTGCCAGTCACTTACATATTCCTTCTGCCACTTCCTGATGCGGTATGAATCATCGTCCACATCCACGATCACCTGCAGCTCCTGCTGCCCATCCACCGGACAGGAATAGCGGTACCGGTTTCCCTCCTGTATCACTCCCTCCGGACATTCGCCGGCACGGATGCGGGCAAGGATCTCCTCTGCCTGTGTATCCGCCTCATAATATTTCGTCGCTGCGTCCAGTGACTTATTTGCCAGTATACTGTCTGCCCTTGCCGTCGAAAGGGACAGCAGTGCAAACACGATAAAGCATAATACGGCAAAGATCGTCAGGATCGAGCTCCCCCCCACTGTCGTGAAGGACATTTTCCTCTTTTTCATGACTGTCCCTCCCTCTGATAAGCAATATCGATGGCATATACCTCTTCCCCCTGCGGGTCACTCACTGACACCTTCGCCCTTTGCAGATATCCTGTACTCCCTGCCAGCTCCAGGGATACCACCATATCCTCCTCCGGGTAACGAATGATCATTCCTTCCCCTGTCCTCTCTCCCGACAGGACCTCACAGAGCTGATCCAGGTCTCCCCTGTTTGCCTTGCAATACTCTGCCACCTGCTGCGCCTTCGTCATGGCAGTATGCTTCTGCTCTCCAGACCGGGAGAGATGGTCAGCATATACAAATGCCTGCAGACATATCGCCGAAGCCAGGGCAAATACAAGAATCATGATAATCTGTTCCATCAGGGCAAGGGGTGCCTTGCTTCTTCCGTTTCCCATCATGCCTCCACCCCGCTTCCACTTCGCAGTGCCACAGTGGCAGTATTGGTATGTCCCTCTGTATCCACTGTTTCAATCTCTATCACACCGCCGTCCATTTTAAAGGAAAGTCCCTTCGCCTCCATCACGGGATTTCCCGCCTCCGGTTTAAATTCGAGATCCTCTAATGTAAACAATTCATAAACATATCCATCATAATAATAAATCCGCGTGTCAAACCTTTCACCCTCGATCACCTGATAAAGATGCAGTGTATTGATCCCATCTTCCTCCCCGGCACTTGCAAATCCACCAACTGCCACATTTCCATCTGTGTCATTGTCACGGATTTTTGCTGATACATAGGAAGTGACAATCCGCTTATTGTATCCCTCGTTATCGCGTTCCACCAGCTTCCGGTAGCTATTTGCTCCCAGCGCAAGCACCGCAACGATAGTCATGGCAAAAACAGCAAATAAAACAAGGACAAATGCACTCTCTATATTATGTTGTTGCCTTCCCCTCATAATAAGACCAGCCTTTCTCTAGTTGTTCTGCATGACCGTGATATTCGGCATCAGGTTAGCACCCTCAATCTCATAAAACACAGCATATCTATCCTCATCAATCTGTATACCGTAATGATCCTTCAGATACTGGATACTGGGGGGATACACTCCTTCTGTGGCATAACAGGTCATCGTCGCCTTCCTGATTGAAGCATCCAGCTGCTTCAGGCTCTCCGCCTGCTGCCCATTCCCCATCTTATCTGTCGCCCTGACAAGGCAGAACACAAGTGCTGCCAGCACCAGAAAAAGACCTCCTGTCTTTATCACTCTCAAATCCAACACCACCCATCTAACCAATCGAAGACATAATATTGATCAACGGAAGCATTACTGCGATCAGCACGATCCCGACCAGGATCGAGGTTATGATCACGATGGTCGGCTCGATCCTGCCCACCTTCGCCTCGATCTGCGTCTGGACACTGTCCTCCATACGGCGGGCGATCTCCTCCATCGCCGTATCAGAGGTACCGCTCTTGGCTCCCAGATCCAGAATCCGGCAGTAGGATGCCTCCAATATGGAATTCTCCCGGAAGCATTGTGCCATCGGATCACCTGTCTCCAGCATCTGCAGACATTTCTCATAACGTCTCCTCGCCTTTGGCACAGTATCCTGAAAAAGCATCGCCGTGCGGAACGCCTCCTCTGTGTTCAGACCACTCATCATCCCCATCGCCATCGCAGAGGCAAATCTCGACTCCCCCAGCTTACGCGTGATCCCGAAATCCCCAAACGTCCTTTTATACAGGTGGAGTACACCTCCACGCAGCACACTGCTGCAGCCGATCACAGCAGCAAGCAGGATGATCGCACCAAGTACGATGCAAATCACCGGCATCGAGCTGCCCAGCACATTTCCCACTCTCAGAAGCAGCTGTGCCGTACCACTCATCGTACCACCCAGCTGCTCGTATACCTGGTTGAAGATCGGTAACACCTTAACAAGCAGCACAACAATGATCACCAGCATCAGGAGCATCAGGATCACCGGATACAACAGTGCATTGCGGATCTGGTTGGTCAGCTGCATCTGCCGGTCATAGTAAGCGGACAACGCCTGAAAAGATTGCTCGATCCGTCCGGAGCGTTCGCCTGTCTCGACCATATCACCTACATATTTCGGAAAATGTCCCGCCGCACGCAGTGCCTCCGAAAGGGCCCTGCCCTCTCCGAGCATCTCCGCCATTTCCTCCAGCATCCGCTTATTTTTTTTGTTTGTCTCATCCTCTGCCAGCAGATAAAGCCCATCCTCTGTACTGATTCCGGCATGAAGCAGCAATGCCATTTCCAGACAGAAGGACGAAACATATTCACTGCCCAGTGTCCGCTTTTTCATAATCCGCCTCCCCATTGACTGTCCTGTTTCACATTCTGTTTTTATCAATAACTGTATTGCGCCTTATAATTCTTCTTATTTTCAATATACTTCATAATGGATTTACTGGATTTCCCCGTAGATGCAAAGGTCGGATCCATCAGCTTCCATTTCTTCCCGGATATGTAGATCGCACCCGTGATCCATCCCTTTTTCTTAGAGTAAACATTAATCCACGCATGATAGGTATTTCCCGTGTAACCGATCACCAGCTTCGTCGGCACTCCCTGGCTGCGCAGCATCGCCGTCATCACGGCAGCATAATCAAAACATATCCCCTTCTTCTTTTTATATAATGAATTCAGATTGGGAAGATATCCCGTCTTTACCGTTTTCGCCTTCTTGTTATCATATTTCATATTTTTGATGACATAGTTATAAATCTTCTTCACCTTGGCAAGATCCGACTTACATTTTTTGGTCAGGGATGCCGCCTTCTTTACATACTTCGTTGATTTATTAAACTTCACATACTGGTTCGGCCGCAAAAACGGTGCAAACTTACTGGACAGCTTGACGGAAACAGATGCCTGGCCTACTGTCGCATACTGATCTCCCTTCGTCTGGAGATATACCATAATCTTGTAGGTTCCGTTTCCCTCACTCAGAGGCAGCACTTCATTGCTCTGCTTGCGAAGCGTGTAGGTATAGGTCCGCTTCCCCTTTTTCACCTGCGCCTTCACGACCTTGGCAGTATTCTGTTTATATTGCACAACAACGTAGCCATTTTTACAATTAGAATAATCGATCACACACTGGTCATTTTCCTCCACAACCTCTCCTGTCGCTTTGGTTGAATAAATGACTGTTTTTGCCGATGCCGGAGCCGCCGGCAGACAGCCCGCCAATATGACCAGGGCCATTATCATCCCAAGGATTCTCTTCTTCTTCATACATAAACACTCCCTTCAAAAACAAAACTATAATTATCATAGCACTTTTGGACACAAAAATAAAGTCCCTTTTCTTATTACACCAAAGATATATATTAAAAAAGTGGCAATTTCTTTTTCCGATTCGTTAATTATCTTCTTATTCAATTTCATTGTTTTTTAATATAGATTTAATTGACCGCATATTAAAGTCATGTTATGATGTGTTGAGAAAAGAAAATAAGGACGGAAAGAAAGGGGCAGTGCCATGACGAACACAGGTATTGCGAGACAGTTAGACAAGCTCGGCCGCATTACTTTACCCATCGAATTGCGAAAAGCTCTTGACTTTGCGGATCGGGAAACATTACAGATTTATACAGAGGATGACAAAATCATCCTGAAAAAGGCATCTGACCCGGTTGATATCTTTACCGGATCAAAAAAAGACCTGATCGAGTTTGAAGGAAAAATCGTTTCCAAAGGCTCGATTCGGAAATTAGCTAAGCTTGCTGGTTTAATTTAATCATATATCCCTTTAGTATGGCAGGAGTTTCCCCTAAACTCCTGCCTTTCCTTTTTTCTTACCATTTTCTTATAGTCAGATACACGGCACCGGAACTATCCATTTAACAATGCCGCATAGATATCCCTCTTGGACACACCACGATCCTTTGCCACCGCCTTCATGGCAGCCTTTTTATCCATCCCCCCCGACAGATATTTTTCCATATGCTCCTGTAACGGCACCTCCTGCCATGCCGCCTCTCTTTCCCGTTGCAGCTCTGCGGGATCCACCCCTTCCACGATCACTACAAACTCCCCTCTCGGTTCGTATGTCCCGTAATGTGAAACCGCCTCACCCAGGGTAAAGCACTGTGCCATCTCATGCCTTTTTGTCAGTTCCCTGCAGGTCGTGATCCGGCGGTCCTCTCCCACCTCCTCTGCCAGAAGCCGCAATGTCCTTACCAGACGGTGGGGTGCCTCATAAAATACCGTCGTACAGGTAGTCGTCCTCAGGCGTTCCAATACAGCAGCGCACTCCTTTTTGTCCGTGGGGAGAAATCCCTCAAACGTAAACCGCCTTGCCTTCATGCCGGATAATGTCAATGCCGTAATCACAGCGGAGGCTCCCGGCAGGGATGTCACCTCTACTCCTGCCTCATAACAGGCGCGAACCAGATCCTCCCCGGGATCAGAGATCGCCGGTGTCCCTGCATCCGTCACCAGTGCCATGCTTTCACCGGCGATAAGATGCCTGAGCAGAACCGGCGTTTTTTCTATTTTGTTATGTTCATGATAGCTGACCAGGGGTGTCCTGATCTCATAATGGTTCAGGAGCTTCACCGTCTGCCGCGTATCCTCTGCCGCGATCACATCCACTTCTTTTAATATCCGCAGAACCCTCAGCGTGATGTCCTCCAGATTGCCAATGGGTGTCGCACACAGATATAATGTACCTGCCATATCAACCATCCTCACTCATTATAATACAGGCGTTTCACTTCCTCTGTATACACATTTTCCCTCTCATATACGATCAGCGGCTTCTCCACCGTGATCCGCGGGTTGCCGCCCCTGACCCCCTCGATCAATACCATATTGGGTTCCTTATCGATATAGGGATATACCAGGCGCATACGCTTGGGCTCCAGCCGGTGTGCTGTCATACAGCTGATGATCTCTGCCAGGCGGAACGGACGATGCACCATATAAAAGTGTCCGCCCGGTTTCAGAAGCCTCACTGCACTGTCTATGAACTGCTCCAGCGTACACCGGATCTCATGCCTCGCCACTGCCTTATGGTCTGTTTCGCTGGTCAGCCCATGGGACTGCACCAGATAGGGGGGATTCCCTGTCACCACATCAAACACAGATGCACCAAAAAGCCCCACCGCCTCCCGTATATCTCCGTTTATGATCCTGACCCGTTCTGACAGGGCATTTCCCTGTACGCTGCGGGATGCCATGGCGGCGATATCCGGCTGGATCTCCAGACCGGTAAACCGCTTCCCCTTTGTCTTTCCTGCAAGAAGGATCGGAATCACACCATTCCCACAGCCAAGATCCAGACATTCCTGTCCCTCCCTCACCCGGGCAAAGGCACTCAGCAGGACGGCATCCATCCCGAAACAGAACCAGGACGGATTCTGAATCAGCTTCAGCCCGTCCCGTTGCAGATCATCAATCCGTTCTCCCTCACAGAGAAGATTTTCCCAGCTTAACCCATCAGTCATCCAGCTTAGACTTTCCTTCCTTTCGTTCCATCGCTTCCAGTTTTTTTAATTCCTTTTCGTGCTTCCCCTGAATCCTTCCCTTCGGTCCGCCCGTCTTGAACTTCAATTCCTCTACGGCATAATCCCGGACCTCTTTTTCATCATTTTCCAGCATGACGATCACCTTCACACGCTGTTTCAGCACACTGACACTCTGTACCTCCCCGGAGAGCCCCTCCGGTGTTTTCACATGGGTACCGACATTCGGCAGACGGCTGTTCAATTCCTCATATGCCTCTTCCTCATTTTTCAGGCAGCACATCAGTCTGCCGCACACTCCCGATATCTTGGTAGGGTTCAGGGACAGATTCTGCTCCTTTGCCATCTTGATGGACACCGGAAGAAATTCGGACAAATAGCTGTGGCAGCACAGGGACCGCCCACAGATCCCGATCCCGCCCCGGATCTTCGTCTCGTCCCGGACACCGATCTGCCGCAATTCGATACGGGTGCGGAACACGCTGGCAAGATCCTTTACCAGTTCGCGGAAATCAATCCGCCCGTCTGCCGTAAAATAGAATAAGAGTTTATTGTTATCAAAGGTATATTCTGCATCGATCAGCTTCATCTCCAGACCGTGTCTGGCTATCTTTTCAAGACAGATCTTAAATGCCTCTTTTTCTTTCTCCCGATTTCTCTGCTCTATTTCTTCATCCTTTTTTGTCGCCACACGCATGATCCCTTTCAGCGGGGCAACGATCTTTTCCTCCGGCATCTCACGGTTCGGAAGCACAACGGTACCGATTTCAACTCCCTTTGCCGTCTCTACGATCACGTGCTGATCCCGCTCCAGTGTAACATTGCCCGGGTCAAAATAGTATACCTTGCCTGCCTGCCGGAAACGCACTCCGATTATCGTCTTCATTTTTCACCCTTCTTCCTTTACGGTCAAAAGCATCAGCTCCATGGTGACATCAAAGCTTACATTCGCCTTCAGACGCACCTTTGCTTTTTCAAATGCCTGTAATATTTCTTCTATCTTTTCATAGCTCCGGTTGCTTGCCTCCCTCATGATATGGGAGGACTCCTCCTGAAACAGGAGCACATTCATATTCTTTGTCGCCTTAAACAAAAGGACATCCCGATACCACAGGGACATCAGGTCGATATAATCCCTTACCTCATCCCTCCTGGTACCAAGATCCCGGATCACCGACAGCATCTCGGACAAATCCATCTGTCCTACATTCCGGAGCAGTGAAAGGATCTTGTCCTTCCGCTCGATAAAATCCTCGGATCTCGCATAACGGACTGCCTTTCCGATATTTCCCTGGGCAAAGGCAGCACTTGCCTTCGCCAGATAATCCGGTACCTGGCACTGTGTTCTCAAAAACTCTTCCACCGTCGCCGTACTGAGCGGACGGAATTCGAGAGTCAGGCAGCGCGACTGGATCGTGGGCAGAAGCTCGCTGATATTGCTTGTGAGCAGGATCACCACACCATATTCCGGCGGTTCCTCAATCGTCTTCAGAAGCGCGTTCTGCGCCGCCTCCGTCATCTTTTCCGCTTCTGGCACGATATATACCTTGTACGGACTGGAAAATGGTTTGATATCCATTGTATTGCACAGCTTTTCCCGGATCTCATCGATGCCGAGACTTGCCTTTTCCCTGTTCACCCATATGACATCCGGCTGATTGCCGGACTCCATCTGACGACAGGATACAC
>N._stephensi_708_cecum__coassemble_40_pt1 | contig 14003 bp, 12 predicted proteins | sample N__stephensi_708_cecum__metabat2_high_PE_008 | metagenome-assembled genome bin N
GCTTTCCTGAGAATCAGCAATTCTCAATATCTGTGTATTTACAATGCTATTGTGACCGTTTTTCGCATCCAGTATTCAATTATTTCACTTTTTCAAGCAATTCAGACGGCTCATCTATGATGATCCCGGCACCGTGCTGCCGTAAAAATTCACGTCCCCGGAAGCCCCAGCTGACCCCGATGCAGTCCATCCCGGCATTCGCCGCTGTCTGTAGATCGACATCCGAATCGCCGACATAAACCGCATTCCCGGTCCTGCATCCCAGCTCCCGGAGCACCTGCTGCACCATATCCGGGGCCGGCTTCTTCCTGATACCGGCAGCCTCATTCTCCCCATATGCCACATCGATCAAGCCGCCAAAATAGACCGGTATCAACTCACGCACGGCAAAATCTGCCTTATTTGAAACCACTGCTGTCTTAATATCATTTTCCCTAAGGGTGCGGAGCATCTCCATAATCCCTGGATATGGTGCCGTCTTATCCCGGCAATGTTCCCCATAAAATGCCCGGAACCCCTCCATGAGTTCATCAAATGCCAGCGTCTCCCTGTGATCCGGTACCGCGCGCTCCATCAGCTTTACGATGCCATTTCCCACAAAGCTCCGGATCTCCTCCAACGACCGCTGCGGCAGTCCCTGGGACCGCAGTGCCTTATTGACAGCATCTCTCAGATCCTCCAGGGTATCGAGAAGAGTCCCATCCAGATCAAAAATTACTGCTTCGTATTTCATCCCTGCCAGCTCCTTTCAGACAGTCCGGCGGCAGACAAAAGCCGACAACCGCACTATCGTCCCATATTATAGCGTTCCGCACCTCATAAGTCAAATCGGCAGGTCAGGTATTTCCAGTAGTTGGGCGCAATGCCATGCTGTTTTCTGTCTTTGTAGCACTTCCCGAAAAATTATTGTTTCCAGGCTGTTTGCAAATCTGCCGCCCGAGCATTGTCTGAGCTGTCTGCTGTCGTTTTTCTGTTTTTACAGCACGTTTGCACTAGACCCGCCACGCAGCGGTACTAATGCACCGGACAGAAAACAGCATGGCACTGCGCCCAACTACTGGAAATATTAAGCGATTGCCCTGACATTTTTTTCTGTCCTCTTGACATAAAGTATAAACTTGCTATAATGAATATATTGATTATATCCTATCAGAATTATAGGGAATGGAGGTTACATTCGTGAGTGAGTTTATATATCTGGATAATGCTGCCACGACAGCAGTCAAGCCAGAGGTGGCAGAGGCAATGATGCCATATTTTACGGAGGTTTACAGTAATCCATCCAGTGTATATAGCTTTGCCGGAAAGGCAAAGAAGGCGATGGAGGATGCCAGGGCGCAGATCGCGGGCTTTGTCGGTGCCCGGCCGGCGGAGATTTATTTTACCGGAGGCGGAAGTGAATCGGACAATTGGGCGGTCAAGACAGTGGCAGAGAGCTATAAGGATAAGGGAAAACACATTATCACATCAAAGATTGAGCATCATGCTGTTCTCCATACCTGTGAGTGGCTGGAAAAAAACGGATATGAGGTGACGTGGCTTGATGTCGATGAAAATGGTCTTATCTCCCTGGATGAGCTGGAAAAAGCCATCCGGCCGGATACGATACTGATTACGATCATGTTTGCCAATAATGAGATCGGTACGATAGAGCCGGTGAAGGAGATTGGGGAGATCGCGCGAAAGCATGGTGTGCTGTTCCACACAGATGCAGTGCAGGCATTTGCCCATGTACCAGTGGATGTGGAGGAGATGAATATCGATCTGCTCAGTGCCAGCGGCCACAAGTTTTACGGACCGAAGGGCATCGGATTTCTATATATAAAAAATGGAGTGAAGGCCGGTTCACTGATCCATGGCGGCGCACAGGAGCGTTCCCGCCGCGCCGGTACCCACAATGTGCCGGGGATCATTGGTATGGCGAAGGCAGCGGAGCTTGCCATCGCCGGTATGGAGGACAGCATAGAAAAAGAGACCGAGATCAGAGACCATCTTATCCGCAGGATGGAAGAAGAGATCCCGTTTGTAAGGGTAAATGGTGACAGGGAGAAGAGGCTTCCCGGCAATGTCAATGTATGCTTCCGCTTTGTGGAGGGGGAATCCCTGCTGATTATGCTGGATCAGAAGGGCATCTGTGCCTCCAGTGGCTCTGCCTGCACCTCCGGTTCCCTGGATCCGTCCCATGTACTTCTTGCCATCGGACTGCCGCATGAGATCGCACATGGCTCGGTACGGCTTACGCTGTCAGATACAACAACGATGGAAGAAGCAGATTATGTAGTGGATAATCTGAAGGCAATCGTGGAGCGGATGCGCAGTATGTCCCCGCTTTATGATGATTTTATGAAAAGTAGAAAGGAAGACTGACAATGGAATATAGTGAAAAGGTGATGGATCATTTTTCCAATCCGAGAAATGTGGGGGAGATCGATGATGCCAGTGGTGTCGGGACAGTGGGCAATGCCAAGTGTGGCGACATCATGAGGATGTACCTGGATATTGATGAGGAGACAAAGGTTATAAAGGACTGTAAATTCAAAACATTTGGATGTGGTGCCGCTGTGGCGACAAGCAGTATGGCGACTGAGCTTGTCATAGGAAAGACAATTTATGAGGCACTACAGGTGACGAACAAGGTAGTGATGGAGGCACTGGATGGACTGCCGCCGGTGAAGGTGCACTGCTCCCTGCTGGCCGAGGAAGCGATCCATGCCGCGCTCTGGGATTATGCGGAGAAAAATGGTATCGTCATCGAAGGACTGGAGAAGCCAAAGGCAGATATCAATGATGAAGAATAAAACAGTAGTGGTAGGTATGTCAGGCGGGGTTGATTCCTCGGTGGCTGCCTGCCTTTTACAATCACAGGGCTATCATGTCATCGGTGTTACCATGCAGATCTGGCAGGAGGAGCCCCATTCCCTCACAGAACAGGAGGGAGGATGCTGTGGGTTCAGTGCTGTCGATGATGCCAGGCGGGTGGCGCACCAGCTGGATATCCCTTATTATGTCATGAATTTCCGGGAGGACTTCCAGAGGGATGTGATTGATTACTTTGTCCGGGAGTACCGGGCAGGGCGGACTCCCAATCCCTGCATCGCCTGTAACCGCTATGTCAAGTGGGAGTCACTGCTCCGGAAGAGTCTCGCTATCGGGGCAGATTATATCGCCACCGGGCATTATGCGGGGATACGCCGTCTGCCGGATGGACGTTATACGATCCGCCGCTCGGATTCCCTCCGCAAGGATCAGAGCTATGCCCTGTATAACCTTACCCAGGAGCAGCTTGCCCATACGCTGTTTCCGCTGGGGGGATACGATAAGCCGGAGGTGAGGGAGATGGCAGAACGGGCCGGTCTTCTGGTGGCGCGTAAACCGGACAGCCAGGAGATCTGTTTTGTGCCGGATGGCGATTATGCCGCCTTTATCGAGAGAGAGACGGGAAAGCCAGAGCAGCCGGGAAATTTTGTTGACCTGGAGGGAAAGGTGCTGGGGCAGCATAAGGGCATCAGTCATTATACCATAGGGCAGAGAAAGGGACTTGGCATCGCTTTTGGGGAGCCTGTCTTTGTTGTAGGGATCTGTCCGGATACAAATGAGGTTGTCCTCGGAAAAGGGACGGATGTGTTTACGGATCATCTGAGGGCGGACATGGTCAATTATATGGCGGCAGACCACTTTGAGGAGGGGCAGGAGGTGACGGCGAAAATCCGGTATAACCATGAAGGGGCACCGGCAGTGGTCCGTTCAGCGGGAGAGGATTTTTTTGAATTGTTCTTCGCAGAGCCGGTGAGGGCAGTGACACCGGGACAGGCGGTGGTGCTCTATGATGATGAAAATGTACTGGGCGGCGGCACGATCGTAAGCTGAGAGTGTGCCATGAAATTGACGGTGATCATGAAATCCCCCACAGCCTGGGTCTGCTGTGGGGGATCTGTTTATTGTATAGAAACTCAGTCAGCACTTTTTTCCGATAACCAGTAGATCGTAGTATTTTTATAAATCTTCTTCGAGAAATCAAAATCCCACATTCCTTTTTGTGCCGGTTTCAATTTAGGCTTCGAAGCCGTGTGACCATTTTGTACGGTCTGTGTTCCAAAGATTTTTCCTTTATACCAGAATGTTACGGTATACATTTTATTTACTGTTTCATCTGTTCCTCCCCCGGGTGATGGAGATGAAGTCGGAGACGGGGATTTCTGACCGGAGACAGAGGAGGTATCTTCCTCCGGGGTGGTCCCGGCCGATCCGGTGGAATTTGATTCGGATGATCCGGATTCCATGGTATCCTCCTGGCCGGATGGTGCGTTGTCCGCTGTACCAGGTTCCTGACCGGCATCCGAATTTGTTTTGTCTTCCCCTGCCGGATTCTGAACCAGCTTTTGCAGTGCCTCCGATGAGATGCCGGTGACAGGGGCACCGTCTTTCATCAGATCCTGCAGGAAACGGAGTGCCTGCGGCGGAAGCTCTGAGAAGGCGATGTCAGAAGGCTCTTTCAGATATTGGATGCCGTCAGCGGTACTCTGGATCACCGCCTCCTTTCCTTCTTCGATGAGGATTTCCTTCTGCCTGGTGCCGTCTGGTGCGATGGGCTGGAACCCCACTGTCCCGTCAAAGGTCGATATTTTTGTCTGGTTCTGTCCCTTTTCATCCACATACCCCTCTGCCCGGAAGATCGTTCCCCGGACTGCCATGATGGAGTTGGGGCTGTTTACCTCGTAGGTGGACTGCCCGGGTAATTTATTCTTTATTTCATTTGTGATGGCACCCTGCTCAAGACGGATTGAGGTCCTGGAATCCTGATCCGAACCCTCTGCCTGTATCGAGAGAATGGAATTTTCTTCAACCATTATATACTTGTCATCATCCAGCTTCAGGCGCATGGAACTGCCGCCATCCAGCCGGATCCTGTCGCCGGATTCCAGATAGAGATTATCGGCGGCAGCGATCGTTCCTGTGCCCTCGCGTTCGATTTCTGCCTTTCCTTCCAGCTGATAGATCAGGATGGAACGGTAGGAGTCCGTTTTTCCCGAAAGAAGGTAAATCGTCAGTACGATCCCTGCGACCAGTATGATCAGTCCGATCACGATAATGGCTGTTTTTATGGATTTGTTTTTCTGCATAATGACCTCCCTTACTGTTTCTGAAAATCAAGCTTACTGCTTTTATCAGCATAAATGGTGCAGCTGCCCCTGTATACGGTACTGTCTCCCTTTATTTTCCATTTCCCCCTGCACAGCTTATAGGGATTACCGGATTGTAATGAATACCGTCCGCTCACAGAGATTCCGTCACGCAGCCAGAGATCCTTTACATAAAGCGTATAGGAAATCGAGTTGCCGGCACGGTCAGCGGCATAAACGGTATGGAGCCTGTTATCTGCCGCTATGGTAAAGGTGCAGGTACTGCCGGCAGTCTTTACTGCCTTTTTGTCGAGCATTACGGTTTTCAGATGCTCATCCCGGATCGTGAAGGTGGAATTGCCATAATAGGTTTTTCCGTTTTGTATCCGGTCAGCGGAGGGTGCGGTAGTGTCGATAATGATGCCTGCCGTGCTGGCATAGGAGACATTGCCGCTCCGGTCCTCTGCCTTTGCATACAGGATATATGTCCTGTCATCCGGCAGGACGATGGCACCCTTGTATCCTGTCCAGAAGGGTATCCTCTGTTCGATCTCCCGTGCAGTGTATGCGTTATCCCTGCCAAAGAGATCCTGACTGGCGAGATAATATTTAACAGATCCCTCCCTGACACCGCTCCCGGGATCACTTACGGAGATGGTAAGGCTTTTTTTCTCACTGAAAAATATATTGGACGGGATACGGCCCATGAAATCCTTCCAGATGTTATCCTTGTTGAGCGTGATCGTGATTTTCGGCGGGTTCCCATCCTTTGCACCGTCCGTGTCTTTCTTTTTTACCCCGGTCACACGGATCGTCTGGTTTCCGTCGACATAATAAAGGGTGTATGTATAGGTATTATCCTCTTTTTGTGTGGGTGTAAGGACGGTATCATTGGCTGTGACAGAGAAATTTCCAGATGCCTCATAGGCATCCTCCAATGCTATGGTAAAGGTATAGCGGCTGCCGTATTCTATCGTTGCCGGCTGCTGTGATGCAGCATGGTAGCCGGTTCCGGATGGCAGCGTGATATGGCAGGAGGGTCTTCGGAATGTCACATATACGGATACCGGGTAGTCCGGCATGATAAAGCTGTTACCTGTGACCGTGACCGCTATGCCGCTGTCATCCTTTTTGGTAACCGTGACCGTGTCCAGCTCATAGGTGTCTGCCGGTTCTGGTTTTATGGTGACTCTCTGCTGCGGGGCAGCAGAGGAGACATCCCTGCCGTCAACCTGGACCCGGCATCCTCCGTTTCCTGCGGAAGAGACGATGATCCCATAGGAAGGGTCCGCAGGGGAATCATCCGTGTCGGCATATACTGCCTGTGGTACGGAAAAAACGGTGAGTATCAGTGCCAGCCATAAGGCAAGTAAGCCTGTTTTTGTTTTCTTCATTACTGCTTCCTCCTTATTTTTTGTTATTCTCGTTTGCAGCCAATGCTTCGGACAGCCATTCTACCAGCTGAGGGTCGATCTTTCCTTCCCCCGCCATTTCTCTCAGGATGTCCAGTGCCTTTTCCTGTGGAACGGGCTTTTTATAGGGACGGTCAGTTGCTGTCAGGGCATCATAGATATCAGCGACCGTCAGTATCCTGGTCTCGAGGTCGAGTTCCTCTGCTGTCAGATGCTTCGGATAACCGCTGCCATCCAGGAATTCATGATGGGAGGCGGCCCATTTTGGTATCATGCGGTAATTTTTATTGAACCGGACCTTGTGAAGGAATTTTTCCGTCATCACCACATGGTTTTCCATCTCTTTTCTTTCCTCCATTGAAAGGGTTCCCTTGCGGATACACAAATGCTCGGTCTCCTGCTCTGTGAGATATCTCGTTATCGTGCCGTCCTCCTTCTGGTGGTATTTTTCTGCCAGGCGGCATACATGCTCATAATTTTCATCGTCCAGAAAGGGGACACCGTCGATCCTGTGGATAAATGCCAGTTCGGAGTCCAGCTCTGCCTGCTTTGCTTCGTACTCCTCCCGGGAAATCCTTCCCCGGAGCATATCGACCTCATACAGGGATTTCAGGAGCCCGAACCGCATATTTACCGTATGGATATCGCGGTCCAGCCGCGTTGCGCGGTTCATGATACTGCGGGGAATGGTTATTTTCCCGATATCATGAAGGAGGGCCGCCAGCTGCAGCTTTTCCTTCCGGTCCTGGTCAAAAAACTCAGTGCTTTTTCCCTGGTGATACATCTCTGAAATATAATCGGCAAGGAGTCCGGCATATTTTTCCACATGCTCGGTGTGGGATGCGTTATAGGGAGTCCTCTCATCCAGTGCCATAGTCAGTGCCTCGACAAAGGAGTAGAGCTGTGCCTTCATTTCCTCCATATGCAGCAGGTTGGTAAGCTCGATGGCGGCCATCGAGCCGAGGGAACGTATGATGATGTCATACTGCTCATCAAACGGGATAACGTTTCCTTCCTGGTCCATGGCATTGATCAGCTGCAGGACCCCGATCAGTTCATTTTCGTTATTTTCCAGTGGTATGACCAGCTGGGACCTGGTATGGTATCCGGTCAGGGAATCATAGCGTTTCGGCCCTGAAAAATCAAACTGGTCACTGTTATTTACATCCGGTACATTTACGATGTCCCGGTGGATGGCTGCATAGGAACAGATATTCTGTTCATTCATTGGTACCGGCGGCATATCATAGATAAATTCCCCGTCCGCACCGCGGCAGACTCCCATGGAGACGGTTTTCATGATCTTGAAGCTCAGACAGTTATTTTCATATAAATATAATGTTCCCGCATCACAATGTGTGATCTCCATGGCATTTTCGAGAATCGCGGTCAGAAGCCGGTTCTGATTTTTTTCTGTCGACAGCCGGATGCCGATATTCAGTATTTTTTTAAAATCATTATCTGTAAAATACATAGGGCTCTCCTTTTTAACGGTAATTCAATGGGAATATTTCGTGCTGCATCATATAGGTGAGAGACCTTTTCTGTGCCTCATAGCCGTTCACCTCGATGAGCACGCTGGCATCCACCTGATGGCTGCGGAGCAGCCGGTCGTATTCGTTCCAGTCGATCTGTCCGGCTCCCAGGGGCTGATGCAGATCATTTTTCCGGTCATTGTCGTTGATATGTATATGGCGGATATGTCCGGCCAGTGCTTCTACCCATTCTTTGCCGGGACAGTCAGTCAGTGCGGCATGGGCATAATCCAGACAGATGCCGAAGTTTTTTACCTCCTTCATTTCTTCGGCGAGCCCGGCGAGAACATCCGGGGCTTCGTCAAACATATTTTCCATATAGATCTCCTGCTCCGGGTATTCCTTTGCCAGTCCGGCAAAAAAAGCGGCATTCTGCTCCTTCCACTGTGCCAGATAGTAGTCCACCCGGAAGCCTGCCAGCCTTCCCGTGTGAAATACAACGCCCCTGAGTCCCAGCCTTTTTGCGATATCCATCGACTGGCGGATCCGCAGCATGGAAACCTCCCGTATCCGGGGATCGCTGCTGTGGATCGTGACATCCAGAAATGCACCATGCATGGTATCCCTGGAAAAGTCATGGCGGTATTTTCGGTAATGTGCTATTATTTCTTCCTGCCTTACCGGATCATCCAGTACCGCCGGAGCATAAAGATCATTGTATTCAAAGGCACAGCCGTATTCCTCGGCAAGCCGGACAGAATGCTCCATATCCTGGATATCCGGAACTAAATATAATCGTTCCATTTATTTTCTCACCTTATCTAGTTGATACACAAAAACTCCATTACTTTTTCCCTTGAGCGGGATCTCCCCGATCGGTGTCACCCCGATGCGGTCCTTCACTGCCTCATATACCTGTTCGCTGATGAGGATCTGTCCGCGTCCTGCATTGCTTTCCAGACGTGCTGCGGTGTTGACGGTATCCCCGATGGCGGTATAATCCATACGGAAATCACAACCGATATTTCCCACGACAGCTTCTCCGCAGTGGATACCGATGCCGAAGGCAACGCGTTCCCCGAAGCGTTTTTCAAACTGATCGGCGATGGCATCTGCCCCCGCCCTCATATCCCATGCAGTACAGACAGCGCGGAAGATGTAATCCTCCAGGTCGAAGGGAGCGTTGAATACTGCCATGGCTGCATCCCCGATGAATTTATCCAGGGTGCCCCCGTTGTCAAATATAGACCGGGTAGCAAGACTCAGATATTCATTGAGGATCTCTACCACCTCTGCCGGCTGCAGGCTTTCTGACATCGTAGTAAAGCCGCGGATATCCACAAACAATACGGCGACATCACGGTTTTCCCCGCCCAGTACAAGCTCAAAATCCCTGTCCTTACTGAGCTTGTCGACGACCTGGGGTGCTACATACTGTTTAAATACATTCAGTACGTGCCGCCGGCGGTGTATCTCCGCAAGATAGCCGTAGATAAGCCGGACAAGGTAGATCAGTGCCAGCACTGCCGGGAGAAGGATGGCAGGGATGACGATCCCCCTGATATAAAATACCCTGGCTGCGATGAGCCCTGCGGCGGCAAAGACGGCAAGCAGGAGAGAGGAAGCCACGATCCTTGTCCGCCGGATCAGCACAAAGAAGATCCCGCAGACCAGTCCGGCTGCAAGGGCATACAGGATGGGGGAAACAGGAAGCTGTGTCCTCCCTTCCAATAACGCCTCGATGATATTGGCGTGGATCTCTACCCCGTACATCTGGCTGTTATGGCTGACAGCGGGCGGATAGGCATCCTGCATCCCTACGGCATAGGCACCTACCAGTACGATCGCATCATGAAAGATGCCGGCATCAACTGTCCCATCCAGGACATCTGCCAGGGATACAAGATTATAGGCTCCCGGTTTTCCGGAATAGGAAAAATAGAAGCTGTTGTTCCGACCATAGGTGGCGGGAAGCTCCGCCTGTATTTCCTGGCTTTCCAGATATTTTTTATAAACCTGGAAGGAAAGGCTGTACACCGGCTCGCCCTTGTAGTCGACATATGCCATCGCCTGCCGAACACATCCGTCCGGGTCAATCGTCGTATTGGCAAATCCACAGGTGACACTGTCCCGGAGTTCCTGATAAGGCGTGATCACATCCTCCACATGATAAGGATTGTATATCACCGTTCCATCTGCCTCTGTTTCCGGCTGCTCCTTAAAGGAAAAACTCATGGCAGTGATCACATTTCCCGCCTCTTTGCAGACCCTGGCAAAATGATGATCGGCGGCAGCCCCGGCGTTTTCACTGTAGATCACATCGAAGCCGATTACTGCCGGGCGTGTTTTTTCACCGGCATTCAGCGTCTCGACTAATTTTGCCGGAAGCTCCCTGCTCCAGGTATTTACCGGACCATATTTTTCCAGGGTCTTGTCATCGATCCCGATGATATAGATCTTTTTATTGGTAACAGTCGCTTTCTGGTTCAGCCAGTCTGATATTCTGGCATCCCATGAGCGGACTGCACCCGGATAAAAAAAGCCTATTGACGCTATCATAATAATTATCGTAATAATTGAGGTTTTTATAAAGTCTTTTTTTCTCATTTTTTCCATCCTCCGTCTAATCCGATGATCTGCCCGGTGAGATAGACCGGTGCCCGGGCAAGGAGAGCCACGGTATCTGCTGTCTCGTCTGGTGTCCCCATGCGTCCGGCAGGAATCTCCTCACAGAGTCCTGCGATCTCCTCACTGGTGAAGCACTGGTTCATGGCGGTATCGATCATGCCGCATGCGATGGCATTGACTGCGATGCCGCTGGGAGCCAGCTCCTTCGCCAGTGCCCTGGTCATCGCATGGATGCCTCCTTTTGCGGCAGAGTAGGCGGCTTCACAGGAGGCACCTGCACTTCCCCAGACGGAGGAGATATTCAGGATGTGTCCCTTTTTTACCCGGACCATGGAAGGGATGACAAAACGGCACATGGTAAATACCGAGGTAAGATTGACATTCACGACCCGGAGCCATTCCCCGGTACTCATATCCTGCAGAAGCCCGATATGGGAGATCCCGGCACAGTTCACAAGAAGATCCGGTGTCCGGCAGCCGGGACCGGAGCTGCCTGTGGAGAGCTTTGCTAATTGTTTTTCTGAGCTGTGCGGGTCAGAAAAATCGATCTGCAGGCCGGTGGCAGAAACTCCCTCCTGGCAGCACAGGGAGCAGGTTTCAGACAGCCTGTCTGCCTGTCTGCCGCCGATGAGGAGAAGATCATACCCCTCTTTTGCCAGCCTGATGGCAATGGCACCTCCGATGCCGCCGGAAGCACCTGTTACGATGGCGTAATCCTTCATAAGTTCCTCCTTTCAGCATCATTTTAACACAAAATGAAAAAAAGTTGTATATTTTATATGTTTCTGTTATAATAACAGGAACGTTTCTATAATAACCATTTTTTGGCAATATGTCCAGACCCGGGCCGGCATATCCGGGGCTGGTCTGCATAAACGGTATGCTCAAGTGGAGGGAAAGAAATGAAAAAGCGAAGCGTAGGCGGCATCATTGCCTTGAATTTTTTTAAGACAATGGGGATTATTTTTCTGCTGATTGCTGTGGGAGTCCTGAGTTATTATCTGACGATGCTTTATTTTGATCAGACGGCGGGGACGGAGCGGAGTATCACGTATAAGCACGTTATATCCGTTAATACTGGTAATGAGTCCAGTAATCTGATTTATAGCTATGATCCAAAGACAAAAAAAATAAAAGCGATGGTTCTTGAATTGTTTGACGCAACCTCCGGTAACATGAATTATATAACGATACCCGCAAATACCCGGATCGCGATTTCTGCCGCAACATATGCCGATCTGATCCAGATCAGCCAGAAGCTGCCACAGCTTTCACTGATGTCAGATATCAATGAGTATTTTAACGGGGATGTGGCATATGAATACGGGATTCTCATTCTCCAGGAGGAGCTGAAGGCGGATATCGGTTATTTCACAGCGATGTCCTCGGATCGGTTTGACAGGTATTTTGAGAATGCCGGCACGAAGGAGAAGCCGAAATATAAACCGGCGAAGACATTGCTGGACAGGGTGTCAAAGGATCCCTCGGAGGGTACGGTAGAGGATCTGATGGAGGAGCTGTGGGGAGACCTGATCACGGATATTACCCTGTCACAGAAACAGAACTATGCAGGGGCACTGACTAAGGTAACCCCGGATAATATCCGGCTTTATCATGCGTATGGGTCGAAAAATGGCGATGTTTATACACTGAATAAAAAGAAGAATAAAAAACTGGTCAACCGCATATGGGAATCCGAGAGCTATACGGCCCCCCAGGGGAATACGGCAACAGCTGCACCGGCCCAGTCCCAGTCCGGGGGACATTCAATTTATATCACAAACGGCAGTGCGATCGATGGTCTTGCCGCTGCCTATAAGAAAAAGCTGGAGACGGACGGTCAGAACGTAGCCGGTATCGGCAATCTGGTGGGAGAAAAGCAGACCCGTACCGTGATCTATGCGAAAAAGAAAAAGTGGGCACAGGAGATCGAAAAATATTTTTCAGGTGCCTCGGTTGTACAGCGTGATACGCTGACCAATGGGGTCGATATCGAGATCATCCTGGGAACGGATGCGGATCTGTCATAGTACAATAAAAGGGAACAGAGAAGGAGATGGATATACATGGGAACCAGGATACGGATCATGGATCTGGAGGTTGATCTGCTGACGGAAGAAAACTTCCGCTGTGAGATCGCAGAGTATCTGGAAAATGATAATACAAACGTCGTTCATATGATTTCTCTTGACTATATTGATACCTATGATAAAAATGAGCTGGTCCAGCAGGTGCTGGGACGTGCTGACCTGGTCCTGCCGGGAGAGCGGGCGATTCTGTCGGCGCATCACGTGGATGTCCTGGAAACAGGCGGCATGGTCGTAGACTACCATGCCATGCTGAATCTCCTGGACTCGTTGGGACTGGAGGAGAAAACGTACTATCTGGTAGTCCGCAATGAAAGTGAGGCGAAGTCATTATACCGTTATCTGACCCGGTATTTTCCACAGGATAATATACTGGGGGTCTATACCTCTGATGGCAGCGTTTCAGAGGAGACACTGATCAACGATATTAATATGAAGCTGCCGGATATCGTGCTGCTTTCCATGGACAGTACGGAGCAGGAGGAGTGGCTGGAGAAGAATAAGGGCAAGGTGAATACGAAGCTGTGTGTTGTGGGAGGGAGCATCCTGCCGATGATCCTGCGGGATCATATCCACATTCCGAAATGGATCCGCAAGGTCCGTCTGGGCGGTATTTACCGTTGGGCGGCAAGATTCCCGTACTCGCATTTTTTCCGCAGACGTATATTTGACCGCAAGATGGACGACTATATTACTAAAAAGAAATTGCGGGGAAATCAAAAATGACAAATACATGGAAAGAAACGACAGGTTCCTACGCATTGATTGCGGCAGGGACTTTTTTTATGGCAGTTGGCACGAATATGGTTTATGAACCGATGTCCATGGTAACAGGGGGATTTGCCGGCATCGGCATTATCCTGCGGCATTTTGTGCCGGTGCCGCTGTGGGTTGTGACCATGGTGCTGAATCTGCCGCTCTTTTTCCTCGCCGCCAAAAAGTTTGGGATGGCATTTGTGCAAAAGACGGTTTATGCGACAGTCTGTTTTTCTATTGCCCTCGCCCTCGTGCCACAGCTGCCGGTGGCACATGAGGATTATCTGATGGCGGCACTGCTCGGCGGCACGCTCAATGGAACCGGGCTGGCACTGGTTTTTGGCAGGAGGGCATCGACGGGAGGGACGGATCTTCTCAGCACTCTTCTGACGGAATGGTTTCCTGCTGTCAGCACGCCGGGGATACTGGCTGTCGTGGATGGTCTGATCGTCGTAGTGGGGATGCTGGTCTTTGGCGTCCGTATCGCACTGTATTCGATCGTGGCAGTCTATATCACATCACGGG
>N._stephensi_708_cecum__coassemble_41_pt1 | contig 13958 bp, 12 predicted proteins | sample N__stephensi_708_cecum__metabat2_high_PE_008 | metagenome-assembled genome bin N
CTTCTGCCCTTCCATCTGCCAGTACTGTTCCTTTTCTTCCTATGATTACAAGAGATATGCAGGAAGGGTAGAAGATTACCTGACGGCACTGGAGAAGGAGCTTTGCTATACGGCGCGGAGGTTTGCGGGAAAGGAGCTGCACACCGTTTATGTAGGCGGGGGAACCCCTACTTCACTGGACGAGGGGCAGCTCTGGCGGCTGATGGATATGATACACCGCCACCTCCCGGTGGCAGATACAGCAGAGTTTACGGTGGAGGCGGGGCGTCCGGATAGTATCACGGCAGACAAGCTGCGGATCATGAAGGCAGCGGGGGTGACAAGACTTTCCGTGAATCCCCAGACCATGCAGCAGCACACGCTGGAGCTTCTGGGGCGGCGGCACACCGTGGCGCAGGTGGGGGAGGTCTTCCATCTGGCGAGGGAGACAGGCTTTGACAATATCAATATGGATCTCATCGTGGGGCTGCCGGGGGAGACCGAAGAGGATTTTGACCACACACTCCGTGAGGTCTGCGCACTGGATCCGGACAGCGTGACCGTACATACACTGGTGATCAAGCGCGCTTCAGGACTTCGTCGTGAGAGGGAGGAACAGGGCGGGGCGATTGCCCCGGAGGATACCCTGATCCCGCTGTTACAGGATACCAGTGAGAGGTTCCTGCGGGCGCATGGATATGAGCCGTATTATATGTACCGGCAGAAAAATAAGGCAGGCATGACAAGGAATACCAATCAGGAGAACGTGGCATACGCCCGCCCGGGGAAGGAGTGCCTCTATAATATATTTATCATGGAAGAACTGGAGACGATCGCAGCACTTGGCAGTGGCGGTTCCACAAAGCATGTGATCCATGGGGAAAACCGGATGGAGCGGGTGGAGAATGTCAAGAGCGTGGAGGATTATATAGCGAGAATTGATGAAATGATCGGGAGAAAAGAAAAGGAATTTGCCGGAATGGAGGATTAACATGGCATTAAAGAAGAAACCAACCACAGGAATGAAGGATATTTTACCAAGGGAGATGGAGATCAGGGATTATGTGATCAGCCAGATCAAGGAGACCTATAAGACATTTGGCTTCCAGTCGATCGAGACTCCCTGTGTGGAGCATATTGACAACCTTTGCAGCAAGCAGGGCGGGGAAAATGAGAAGCTGATCTTCAAGATCATGAAACGCGGGCAGAAGCTCAATCTGGAGACGGCAAAGGACGAGGGCGACCTGGTGGACAGTGGACTGCGCTATGACCTGACCGTACCGTTATCCCGTTACTATGCCAACAATGCCAATGAGCTGCCGGTGCCCTTCAAGGCACTACAGATGGGGAATGTATGGCGCGCTGACCGCCCGCAGAGGGGGCGGTTCCGCCAGTTCATGCAGTGCGATATCGATATACTCGGTGAGCCGACCTATCTGGCAGAGATTGAGCTGATCACGGCGACGACGACGCTGCTCGGCAGGCTGGATTTTTCCAACTTCACCATACGGATCAACAACCGCAAGATCCTCAAAGGGATGGCGCGGTACTGCGGGTTCCCGGAGGAGAGCTACGATGAGGTATTTATCATCCTGGATAAGATGGACAAGATCGGCATGGACGGCGTGGAGGCAGAGCTTCTCGATGCCGGATATGAAAGAGAAGCGGTAGGCAAATGTATTTCCTTGTTCCGGACGGTGACGAATGATACCGCCGGGGTGGATTATATCAGGGATACGCTGGGGGATTGCTTAGAGGAGGGGACGGCAGAGGACCTGATCACCATTATCTCCACGGTGGAGAAGGTGAAGGGTGCGGATTTCCGGATTGTCTTTGATCCGACACTGGTACGCGGTATGTCGTACTATACCGGACCGATCTTCGAGATTGCAATGGATGAGTTTGGCGGCTCCGTCGGCGGGGGTGGACGCTATGATGAGATGATCGGCCGGTTTACCGGGAATGACACCTGCGCCTGTGGGTTTTCCATCGGCTTTGAGCGCATCATCATGCTGCTTTTAGAGCGCGGTTATGAGGTGCCGGGGGCAGCCGTGAAGAAGGCATACCTCATTGATAAGAAGGCGGCACCGGAGCGGATGCAGGAGGTTATCGCAAAGGCGAAGGAGGAGCGTGAGAAGGGTGTTCAGGTAAATATCAGCATCATGAAGAAGAATAAAAAGTTCCAGAAGGAACAGCTGGCAGCCGAAGGATATGAGGAGATTGAGGAATTTTTTGCATAGGAGGATTATAATGGCAGAATCAATGAGAGGATTGAAGCGCACATGCCGCTGCGCGGAATTAGGGACAGAACAGATCGGACAGACGGTGACAGTCATGGGCTGGGTACAGAAGAGCCGGAATAAGGGTGGTATTGTTTTTGTCGACCTGCGGGACCGCTCGGGGATCATCCAGCTGATTTTTGAGGAGAGCTCCGTGGGAAAGGAAGGATTTGAGAAGGCGGCGAAGCTCCGAAGTGAGTTTGTGGCGGCTGTCACCGGCGAGGTGGCAAGGCGGTCCGGGGCGGTGAATGAGAATCTGAAGACCGGGGAGATCGAGGTTGTGGCAAGGGATATACGGATCCTGTCGGAGTCCGAGACACCGCCGTTCCCGATCGAGGAAAATTCCCGGACGAAGGATGAGCTGCGCCTTAAATACCGTTATCTGGACCTGCGCCGCCCGGACCTGCAGAGGAACCTGATGCTGCGCAGTGAGGTGACATCTGAGGTGAGGCAGTTCCTTACGGAAGAAGGATTCCTCGAGATCGAGACACCGGCACTGAATAAGAGCACACCGGAGGGGGCGAGGGATTATCTTGTGCCAAGCCGCATCCATCCGGGCAGCTTCTATGCCCTGCCACAGAGTCCGCAGCTCTTTAAGCAGCTGCTCATGTGTTCCGGGTATGACCGCTATTTCCAGATAGCGAAGTGCTTCCGTGATGAGGATCTGAGGGCAGACCGCCAGCCGGAGTTTACCCAGATCGATATGGAGCTGTCCTTTGTGGATGAAGAGGATGTGATAGATGTCAATGAAAGGCTGCTACAGAGGATCTTTAAGAAAATCGGCGTGGAGCTCACCCTGCCGTTGCCGCGAATGACATGGCAGGAGGCGATGGACCGTTTTGGCTCGGACAAACCGGATACCCGCTTTGGCATGGAACTGCGGGACGTGACAGAGATCGTGAGGGGCTGCGGCTTTGGCGTATTTACCGGAGCGATCGAGAATGGCGGCTCTGTCCGGGGGATCAATGCCGAAGGGCAGGGAGCCATGCCGCGCAAGAAGATTGATAGATTAGTAGATTTTGCGAAGGATTTCGGTGCAAAGGGACTCGCATACCTTTGTGTCAATGAGGATGGCTCTTACAAATCCTCCTTTGCGAAGTTTATGGCAGAGGAGGAGCTGGATGCCCTTGTACAGGCAATGGAGGGCAGACCGGGCGACCTGCTCCTCTTTGCTGCTGATAAAAATAAGGTAGTATGGGATGTCCTTGGCAATCTGCGTCTGGAGCTGGCAAGGCAGATGGAGCTTCTGGACAAGGATGTATACCGGTTCCTGTGGGTGACAGAATTTCCACTACTGGAGTACAATGAGGAGATGGGACGTTATCAGGCGATGCACCATCCGTTTACGATGCCGATGGAGGAGGACCTGGAATATCTGGAGAGCGATCCGGGGCGCGTGCGCGCGAGGGCGTATGATATCGTGCTGAATGGAACCGAGCTGGGCGGTGGGTCGGTGCGTATCCATCAGAATGATGTGCAGGAGAGGATGTTTGAGGCACTGGGCTTCACGAAGGAATCCGCCTACAGCCAGTTTGCATTTTTGTTAAATGCCTTTAAATACGGGGTTCCACCCCATGCCGGGCTCGCCTATGGACTGGACCGCCTGATCATGCTGATGGCGAAGGAGGACAATATCCGGGATGTCATCGCCTTCCCGAAGGTGAAGGATGCCTCCTGCCTGATGACAGAGGCACCGGGACCAGTTGATCCGGCACAGCTGGAGGAGCTTGGCATCGCCCTTGTGGGGCAGGAAAAATGAGCGATATGGTCCCTGTGGCTATTGCCATTTATCTGCTGATCCTGAACCTTGCGACATTTACCGCTATGGGTATGGATAAATCAAAGGCAAAGAGGGGAGCATGGCGTATCCCGGAGAAGACATTATTTCTCTTGTCTTTCTTCGGTGGCAGCATCGGTTCACTGGCAGGGATGTATACCTTCCGCCACAAGACAAGGCACAGGAAGTTTGTCATCGGTATGCCGCTGATCCTGATTCTTCATATCGCCATCGCAGGGGTGTTCCTGTACATACAATTTTTGTGAAAAGTAAAAAAATAAAATAAAGGAGAGGTATAAACTATGAGTATTGTATCAGAAAAATTTGGCACTACAAAGGAAGGTGCCGAGGTAACACGCTACACCATTACGAACAAAAACGGTCTCAGTATGTCAGCGATCGACTATGGCGCGATCATTACCCATCTGATGGTGCCGGATAAGAACGGGACGCTGGATGACATCGTGCTCGGTTTTGACGAGGTAGCAGGTTATGAGGTAAACGGTTGTTTCTTCGGTTCCTTCATCGGTCGTCATGGCAACCGCATCGGTGATGCGAAATTTACGCTGAACGGCAGGACCTATGAGCTGGAGAAGAACGATGGGAAAAATAATCTTCATGGCGGTACGCCGGGCTACCATAAGGTGATGTATGCGGCATCGGCTGCGGACAACAGCGTGACCTTTACCCGCACCAGCCCGGATATGGAGCAGGGGTATCCGGGAAATCTGGATATCGCCGTGACCTATACATTGACGGACGAGGATGAGCTTCGGATTGATTATAAGATGAAGTCTGATCAGGATACCCTGTGCAATCCCACAAACCACAGCTATTTTAACCTCAAGGGGCACAATGGCGGCACGATCACGGACCACAGGCTGTATATCAAAGCCAATGGATTTACCGAGACCAGCGATGACCTGATCCCGAATGGAACGATCGTGGATGTCACGGGCACCCCTATGGATTTCCGGGAGAAGAAGCCGATCGGACAGGATATCGGGCAGGATTACCAGCCATTGAAGGTGGCGGGCGGATATGACCACAACTTTGTCCTGGACAAAAAAGAGGGTGTGCTGGAGAAGGTCGGCGAGGTATCCGAGGACACGACAGGCCGCACGATGGAGATCTATACCGATCTGCCGGGGATGCAGCTGTATTCCGGCAATTTTATTGAAAAAGAGGATGGCAAGGGCGGCAATGAGTATACATTCCGCACCGGTGTCTGCTTCGAGACGCAGTATTTCCCGAATTCCATCAATATCCCGGAATTTCCGTCCTGTGTATTGAAGGCGGACGAGGAATTTACCTCGACAACAATATATAAATTTGTTTGATAACAGTTTCGCAAAGACCACCTTTTTTTGGAAGGAATAACGAAACAAGGTATTGCTGAATACTATAGAAGAAAGAGTTTCTAACTTGCGAAGAAGGAGAACAGACGGTGAAAAGTGTGTTAGGAAAACTGATCCAGCGCAGATTTGGCTGTGAACGCTATACAATATACACAGAGAAGCTGAACAAGAGGGAGAGTATGGACATTTTCTGTGATATTTACAGAAATTTGTGCCAGCAGTCAAAGGAGGATCTGAATGATGCCCTGAAGGAGCTGCTCGGCTATGTACAGATGTCGATACGGATCAGCCGTAATTTTCTTTATATCACTATGGGATATATTGTAGCCCTGGCAATGCTTTTGCTTCTGGAGCTGTCATGGATGATTCTGCTGCCCTCGGTCACGGTGATCAGTGTATGCTATCTGTATAAGCTGGTGGAATTTGTGCGAAACCGTTATTGTGACAGAGATGTACGGATTGTATTGATTTATAAGATTGCCCTGTTTCATCTTTTGGAAGAAAGCTGTTTACAAAAGGAGGGGCATGAGCTATAATAATAGTCGGCGATTGAGCTGAAAAAATATCCGGGGAGCCTGCAGACAGGCTGAGAGGAAGGACAGAAAAATTTCTGTGAAAAAAATTCTGAGCCCTTCGACCCGTCAAACCTGATGTGGGTAATGCCAACGTAGGAAGATGTTCAATGACAGGATTGGGCAAATACGAGATCAGAGACCGCATGGGATCATGCGGTCTTTATTGTGTGAATGGAGGCGGATTATGAACGAGTACACAACACAGATGGACGCAGCGAGAAAGGGAATTGTGACACCGGAGATGGAGGCAGTCAGTACATATGAGAAGATCGACGTACAGGAGCTGCGGGAGCTGGTGGCGAAGGGACAGGTGGCGATCCCCGCCAACAAAAACCATAAATGCCTGAAACCGTATGGTATCGGAAGCCGTCTGAAGACAAAGATTAATGTAAATCTGGGAACGAGCCGGGACTGCCTGGATCTGGAGGTGGAGATGCAGAAGGTACAGGCAGCCATCGATATGGGTGCGGAGGCGATCATGGATCTGAGCTCCTTTGGTGATACACAGAAATTCCGCCGCAGGCTCACCGGTGAGTGTACGGCGATCCTTGGTACCGTGCCGATCTATGATGCCGTTGTGTACTACAATAAGGCATTGAAGGATATCACCTCCGATGAATGGATGGAAGTTGTGAGGATGCACGCCGAGGACGGGGTGGATTTCATGACGATCCACTGTGGTATTAACCGCGCCACGGCAGACCGCTTTAAGCAGAACCTGCGCCACACGAATATAGTATCCCGTGGCGGTTCCATCATCTTTGCCTGGATGGAACTGACAGGAAATGAGAATCCGTTTTATGAGAGATACGATGAGCTTCTGGACATCTGCGAGAAATATGATGTGACGATCAGTCTTGGCGATGCCTGCCGTCCGGGCAGTATCGAGGATGCGGGGGATATTTCCCAGATCTCCGAGCTTGTGGCACTTGGGGAGCTGACCCAGCGGGCGTGGAGACATAATGTACAGGTGATGATCGAGGGACCGGGACATATGCCGCTGAACCAGATCCGTGCCAATATGGAGATTCAGCAGACCGTATGTAAGGGGGCTCCTTTCTATGTGCTGGGGCCACTGGTGACCGATGTGGCACCGGGCTATGATCATATCACCAGTGCGATCGGCGGTGCGGTTGCTGCGACCTATGGTGCCTCCTTCCTGTGCTATGTGACACCGGCGGAGCATCTGCGGCTGCCGACAGTAGAGGATGTCAGGGAGGGAATCATTGCCTCCAGGATCGCAGCCCATGCGGCGGATGTGGCGAAGGGGATCCCGGGGGCAGCCGAATGGGATTACCAGATGAGCGAGGCGAGGAGAGAGCTGGACTGGGAGAGACAGTTTGAGCTGGCGATGGATCCGGAAAAGGCGAGACGGTACCGCGCTGAGAGTACCCCGGAGAGAGAGGATACCTGTACGATGTGCGGGAAGATGTGTGCGGTGCGCAATATCAATAAGATCCTGCGCGGGGAAGATGTGGACATCATGGATTAGGAAAAGGATTACTGTTCACTCCCTGACTGGAGCGGGGGGTGAACAGTAATTATTAAACTATAACTATCACTATCACAATATCAAATGATTATATTCACATCTTCCACTGACCTGCATAAAATAAACTAAGAGTTATTATGCAGGTGAATACCAGATGAAGAAGACAACGTACATTCTTTGTGTATGCCTACTATGTATCATGACGTTTTTGGAAATCCGGCATAACAATGAGGATTATGTAGCTACTGCGCATTTTGCCGCCCAGGTAGAGAAAGAAAACAGGGAGGCAGCAGGAAAAAAGAAGACAGCATACCTGACCTTTGATGACGGACCCAGTGAGAATACAAGGAAGATCCTGGAGGTTTTAAAGGAGAAAAAAGCAGTTGCCACATTTTTTCTGGTGGGAAAAGAAATCACTCCGGAGCGGGAGGATATCGTCAGGCAGACGGTGGAGCAGGGGAATGCAGTCGGTGTCCATACATACTGTCATGAGAAGAATAAGCTGTATTGCAATGCAGATAGTTTTTTTGAAGATTTTAATATGGCATCGGAGAGGATCAGGGAAGTGACGGGGAAAAAAGCATTATTGCACCGTTTCCCCTGGGGGAGCAACAATGGCTATGTCTGTTCTTATGTGGATGCCCTGCATGAACGGCTGCGGGAAATGGGCATAAAAAGCTTTGACTGGAATGTATCGGGAGAGGATTCCATCGGAGGCACGGTTGCCCAGGGTACGATATTTAATAATGTGAAAAAGGATCTCACCAGATATGACGACCCCATCATCCTTCTGCATGATTCAGCGACGATGGATAATACGGCAGCGGTGCTGGGACAGATCATTGATTATATCTGTTCTGAAGGGTATGGGTTCGCCACGCTGGAAAAAAGAGAGGAATATATGTTTCCGGCAAGCTGGCGGTAAGAATGAAATATCTAGCAAAAACCCTGATAAGTAGTTTTTAATACTACTTATCAGGGTTTTTGCATTGACACAAATCCAAAAAGGTGATACGCTATAGGAAAAACAGACCAGATATCAGGGACTGGTATTGGAAATGGGAGGGTATGTGATGCGGAAACAGAAAAGGACAAAGCTAAAAAAGACAAGAACACGTTTAGAGGACAGGGTGCTTCCCTCTTATACGAAGGGGGAAGAGATTTTTAATATGGTGTCGCACATAGTAGGTGGTGCGCTGGCGATTGCCGCGCTGGTATTATGTGTTGTTTTTGCAGCGATCTACAGTGATGCATGGGGCGTTGTCGGGGCAGCGATCTATGGTTCCACCATGATCGTGCTCTATAGTATGTCCAGTATTTACCACGGATTGCACCGTAATATGGCGAAAAAGGTATTTCAGGTTATCGATCACTGTACGATCTATTTTCTGATCGCCGGTACCTATACACCAGTAACACTTGCCGGACTCCGTCCACAGTATCCGGTACAGGCATTTGTAGTCTTTGGCATCGTGTGGGCATGCTGTTTCATGGCTGCGACGCTGACCGCCATTGACCTGAAGAAATACCAGATCCTTTCCATGGTGTGCTATATTGCGATGGGCTGGTGCATTATTTTTTTCATCGGTCCTACCATGCGCTGCCTGGGTGTGGGAGGAACAGTATTTCTTGTCACAGGCGGTGTTGCCTATACCATCGGGGCTGTTTTGTATGGGGTCGGGAAGAAAAAAAAATATATGCACTCCGTCTTTCATCTTTTTGTGCTGGCAGGGAGTGTACTGCATTTCTTTATGATCCTGTTTTATGTACTGATGTGACAGCAAAACCGAAACAGGCATTGAACAAAAGTGCTTTTTTGTGTATAATTAGAAACTGGTACAGTATAAATATGCTATAAGGACCGGTATGGTGATGATGGATATGCCATACACGAATGGAGGAAAAAAATGATAGTAGAACCAAAGGTCAAAGGATTCATATGCACAACAGCCCATCCGGCAGGATGTGAGGAGAGTGTGCGCAGACAGATTGCGTATTGTAAGGAAAGAGGTCAGGTCGACGGACCCAAAAAGGTACTTGTGATCGGGGCATCTACCGGATATGGACTGGGAAGCCGGATTGCCGTGACATATGCTTATGGAGCAGATACTATCGGTGTCTCCTTTGAGAAGGAGGCAAAGGGCAAGAGAACTGCTACGGCAGGCTGGTACAATACAAAGGCATTTGAGAAATTTGCCCGTGAGGATGGGTATTATGCAAAATCCTTCAATGGGGATGGATTTTCCAGGGAGATGAAGGATCAGGTAATCGAGACCATCCGCAAGGACTGGGGTAAGGCAGATATGGTGGTTTACAGTATGGCGGCACCACGCCGGACGATGCCGGATGGTACAGTTGTCTCCAGCGTACTGAAAACAGTGGGACAGGAGCTGACCAATAAAACAATCGATCTGAAGACGAATGAAGTGAAAGAGGTTACTGTGCCGGTGGCAAATGAGGAAGAGATCCAAAATACAGTCCGGGTCATGGGAGGAGAGGACTGGGAGGACTGGATCCGTGCCCTGGTGGAGGCAGATGTCCTTGCCGACCATGCAGCGACGATCGCCTATTCCTACATAGGTCCTGTGGTCACTCATGCGATCTATAAGGAGGGCAGCATCGGGCAGGCGAAAAAACACCTGTACGAGACTTCACTGAAGCTGACGGAGGAATTTGCTGCCAGGGGACTGAAGGCTTATGTATCGGTCAATAAAGCACTGGTGACGCAGAGCAGCGCAGCGATCCCGATTGTTCCGCTGTATATTTCCCTGCTGTATAAGATCATGAAAGAGGAAGGACTGCATGAGGGCTGCATCGAGCAGATGTACCGTCTCTTTGCTGATAAATTTGTGAAAGAGGAGGTAGATGAGGCAGGATATTTCCGTCTGGATGACTGGGAGCTGCAGGATCAGGTACAGGATAAGATTCAGGCTGTATGGGATGGAGTTACGACAGAAAACATCCAGGAGCTGGGTGACATCGATGGATATTGGGAGGACTTTTACCAGATGTTTGGATTCCGCTATGATAATGTGGATTATAGTGCGGATGTGGAGATCTGATCATGGCAGGGACAGCAGGGAAGATACCGGGATGTCAGGATATCTTCCCTGTTCTGGTTGTGTTTCCCGGCGGGCTTTATTGGCGTACCGGCAGCTGTGAGATGACAAACATATCATAAATTGCCCGGATGGCATCACCAAAATCCTCGTTCTTCACTCCGATAATCGTATTCAGCTCACTGGAGCCCTGGTCGATCATCTTGACGTTGATATGGGCATGGGCAAGGGCAGAGAACAGCCGTCCTACCGTTCCCCGGGTTCCCTTCATACCGCGGCCGACTACAGCGATCAGTGCCAGATCGGATTCCAGCTCGATAGAATCCGGATGGGTAGCAGCATTGATTTCGGCAATGACCTTCTGTTCCTTTTCCTCGAATTCATCCTGATGAACGAAAATTGTCATGGTATCGATGCCGGATGGCATATGCTCAAAGGAGATGCCATTATCCTCAAAGGCACCGAGTACCTTTCTGCCAAAACCGACCTCTGAGTTCATCATATCCTTTTCGATATTGACGGCGACAAATCCCTTTTTGCCGGCAATACCTGTTATTGTATAGGCAGGGATGCGGCAGGTGCTTTCCACGATCATCGTACCGTCATCCTCCGGGGCATTGGTATTGCGGATATTGATGGGGATGCCGGCCTTGCGTACCGGGAAGATGGCATCCTCATGGAGCACGGAGGCTCCCATATAGGCGAGCTCACGAAGCTCCTTATAGGTGATTGTATGGATGATTTCCGGTTTTTTTACGATCCTTGGATCAGCGACAAGGAACCCGGATACATCCGTCCAGTTTTCATACAGATTGGCATTGACTGCCTTGGCTACCAGCGATCCGGTGATATCCGAACCACCGCGCGAAAAGGTTACTACCCTGCCGTTTGCCATAGCACCGTAAAAGCCGGGGATGACAGCGCGTTCACAGGCAGCAAGACGCTGGGAAAGAAGCTGGTCTGTCGTCTCACTGTCAAAGCTGTTATCCTTATGAAAGCGGATCACGTTGGCGGCATCCACAAATTCATAGCCAAGATATTTAGCCATGATCTTACCGTTCAGATATTCACCGCGGGAGGCGGCATACATAGAACCCGCCTTTGCAATAAACTGTTTTTTAATCGTTTCGAAATCGTCATTTAAGGAAAGATCCAGCTTCAGTCCGCGGATGATCTCATTGTAGCGGTCCCTGATCTGGTTCAGCTGTTTACTGAATGCCTGGCCATTCTCTGCCAGCTCATAGCATTGATAGAGCATATCTGTAACTTTGGTATCATTGGAATCACGCTTCCCGGGAGCAGAGGGAACCACATAACGGCGGGCATCATCTGCACGGATGATTGCTCCCACCTTTTCAAACTGTTCTGCACTTGCCAGTGAGCTTCCACCAAACTTAACTACTTTTTTCATGACGTACCTCATTTCATAAGATTCTTACTTATTATTATAGACACACGAATATAGTAAACCACTTTTTTTTGGATTTTTCAAGTTTTTTTTACAGGAAGCTGTTTTTTCGTGCTATACTGAGGTATAAGATCAACGGCAAAGGGGAGGCGAAGGGACGATGGAAAATATTTCATTATATGGAATCCTGTACTATGAAAGGAGTATTTTTAAGGGAAGCTACCGGGGAATGAACTTCTGGCTGCAGAAGACCGGGGAGGAGGAAAATCCTGTTCTGACGGCAACGGCATGGAAGGGTCCCTTTAATTTCGATACGACAAAGGAAGAAAAGATTTCAAAGGATTTTCCCTTCAGTGATGAGGGGATTGCACTGGCAGATGAGTGGCTGACAGAACAGCAGAGGGTGATCGTCATGGAAATGACATAAAACAAACAAAAAACTGCCTGTTTTTTTTGAATAATTTGACAAAATATGATGATATCCTCTAATCATAATCTGAGATGAATGGAGGGTGTCATTTTGTATTGGAAATCTTTTATCAGGAATCAGTGGGAGAGAAAGGGATATCATACATATACAGGAAGTGATTTTTACCACCGGATAAGGAAAAAGCAGAGAATGCGAACGAGGGAGAACAGGATCCGTACTGATCTTTGTCAGAACGAAGGTATGGTATTTCGTTCAAAGGCGATCGATAATGGGATTGAAAAGATACTGGACTCGGGGAAATATACAGAGAAAAAAATGCTTGTGCTGAAGAACCCGTATTGTATGGCTCCCCTGACAGCCCTGATTCTGTTTACGACTGAGAGACCGTGTTCGGTTCATATCAGGCTGGAAGGAGGGGAGATATTAAATCAGCGGACTCCGGTATCCAAACGGCATCGGGTACCGGTTTACGGACTGTATGCAGGTCAGGAGAACCGGATCAGCCTGGAATTGTGGGAGGGAAATTCCCTTTATATGGAAAAGGAAGTACTTATTCGGACAGGGGCACTGCCCGGGACTCTTGTGGGGCAGGTACAGGTCAGGAAAAGAAAAAAGGCAAGTGCAAGTCCGCTTACCATGGTATTTGGAGGGAATACAAAATATCCCTATGCTTTTGATGAAAACGGAGAGATCCGGCATTATATCCCGCAGAAAATAAAAAGCTATGGGATTTATCAGATGTCAGGAGGACGTTTTCTTTATCTGTCCCCGAATGTAGAGATCCCTTCTTTTTCAAACCCTCATTCCGCACTCGCGCAGGAGATGGATTTTATGGGAAGAGTATACCGGGAATATTTAATCTCGGATGGGATTCATCATGATGGGTGTGAGATGACACCTGGCGGCAATATACTTACACTTTCCAGTTCCATGAACCAGCATATAGAGGATACGGTGATTGAAATTGACCGTGATACAGGCAGAATAGTGAAACGGCTGTATCTTGGTGATGTGCTGTCGGAGCATCCCTATTTTGATCTTCTTGACTGGGCACATCTGAATACAGTGTCGTATCAGCCGGCGGAGCATACGATACTTCTTTGTGCAAGAAATCTTCATTCTGTTTTCAAAATTGACTGGCAGAGTGGTGAACTGATCTGGATTTTGTGCGATACCAGTTTTTGGAAGGGGACACCATATGCCGACCGGGTATTATCGCCAGAGGGGGAAATGTCATTTTGTTATCAGCCACATGCTGCTTATTTTTTAGCAGGGTATAGCGGACGGCGAAAAAAACTGATCATTTATGATAACCATTGGAATAAGAGAAGACCGGTGGAAAGCTTTGATGGGGACAAAAAATCATATGTGAGAATCTATGAGATTGATGAGAAGGAAAATAAGGTAACTTTAAAAAACAGCTATCAGACAACAAAGTCCCGGATTCGTTCCAATGGCATTGTGACAGGCGGACATGTCTTTGCCATGAGCGGGGCACTGGTAAAAGCTATTGAAGGATATCAGGGGAGGATTACAGAATTTGACCGGGAGTCAGGGGAGGTGCTGAATGATTACCTGACAAAAACAGATTTTTATCGTGC
>N._stephensi_708_cecum__coassemble_42_pt1 | contig 13859 bp, 13 predicted proteins | sample N__stephensi_708_cecum__metabat2_high_PE_008 | metagenome-assembled genome bin N
GTTTATCCTGGTGAATTATGATGAGGGATACACACTTCGCGAGGGGGGATGTCTTGCTGATATCGCACCGACCCTGATCGAGATGATGGGGCTGCGGCAGCCGGAGGAAATGACAGGAAAATCCCTGCTGGTGGAGAAATAGGATAATATGTGTATACAGCCGTTTTGTGGAAAGACCGGTTAGAGATAGCCGGTCTTTTTTGTGACCTGATGAATGGATATGATTTTCTGCTGGTATACAATTATGATACAAGTATGGGATATTATAAATACGGAATGTCAGTTCCGCAGTGGATTTGAACCGGTACCATGGAGCTGACGGATGGTGTCACCGGATATGGGAAGGAGCGGCAGGGAACGATGAACCGGATATTAGTGGTGGAGGATGAGGAACCGATCGCAAATCTGATCCGAATGAGCCTGAAAAATGCGGGGTATTTCTGTGATGTGGCATATGACGGAGAGGCAGGGGCAAATCAGATGCAGGCGGGACATTATGATCTGTGTCTGCTGGATATCATGCTGCCTGAGGTAGATGGATATGAGCTTTTGGATTATGCAAAAAGCATGGACCTTCCTGTTATTTTTCTGACAGCAAAGGGGCGGACGGAGGATAAGGTGAAGGGCTTACGGGCGGGAGCAGATGATTATATAACAAAACCATTCGATGTGATGGAGCTTCTCGCAAGGGTGGAGAGTGTGCTCAGGCGTTATGGGAAGACAGAGATGAGCATGGATGTGCTGGATCTCCATATTGATATGGCATCGCGCACAGTGACAAAGAGGGGGGAACCTCTCCGGCTGACGTACAAGGAATTCGATCTGCTGCTTCTTTTTGTGCGGAATCCGGATGTGGCACTGTACCGCGAGGTGATCTATGAACAGGTATGGGAGAGCTCCTATATGGGGGACAGCCGGACGGTGGATCTTCACGTGCAGCGGCTGAGGAAGAAGGCAGGACTGGAAAAACAAATCGAGGCGGTATATAAGGTCGGTTATCGTTTCAGCCTTCGGAACGGAGAACCGGTATGAGAATATTTATCAAACAATTTGTCACGATGATGTGTGCGATGCTTGCCTCCTTTATGGTCCTGGGAAATATTCTGGTGCATACGGCGTTTGAGACTACGGTAAACAGGGAAACCAGTCAGGGGATCGAGGAGATGAAAATCTTTGAGTATGCGATGCTTGCCTCCCTGGAGGGACTTCCTGAGGATTATCAGGCAGTGGATATGGCAGTGGCGGAGATCGCCCGGTCGATCCGGCAGAGCCTGTATGGTGACCAGGGCGGGATCGTAGTATACGATAAAAAAAATAATGTGCTCTATCAGGACAGTGATCATCAGAGCCAGCTTGCCGGCCAGGACCGGAAGGGACATAACGGTGCATGGCAGATCGCCAGTGAGGGCGGGCATTATTATCTTGAATCATTGTGCGGGATCCAGAGTACGGCTGGAGATTATGTACTGGAGATCCACCGGAGCATGGATCATGTTTATCAGGACAGGGAGCGATTGTATGACCGTTACCTTGTGCTACTTTTTATCGTCACGGCAGTCTTTGCCGTGATCCTGCTTTTTCTCTCCCTGCATCTGACGAGACCGGTGAGGAGGCTTTCCCAGGCGACAAGGGCATTTGCCGATGGCGATTATAAAAGAAGGGTGAAGGTAAAGGGAAGGGATGAGATGGCAGTTCTGGGACAGGACTTCAACCAGATGGCATCCCAGCTGGAGGAGGGGATCGGGCGGCTGAAGGAGGAGGCAAGACGGCAGGAGGAATTTACTGCTGCCTTTTCCCATGAATTAAAGACACCCCTGACTTCTATTATCGGTTATGCCGATATACTGCGCTCCCGGGCACTGACCGAGGAGGAGAGGAGTATTTCGGCGAACTATATTGTGAGCCAGGGCCGGCGGCTGGAGCGTCTGGCATTGAAAATGCTGGAGATGTCGTTCGTTGACGGACAGGAAATACAGTCTCAGGATAATCCGGCAGATGTTCTCGCCGGTCAGCTGCGGGAGATGACAGAAGCCCTGCTCGCAGAGAAGGCGGTCCGGCTGGCAATACAGGTCGGAGAAGGAACGATCAGGGGGGATCAGGATCTTCTTTTATCATTGTTTTCAAATCTGGTGGACAATGCCAGAAAGGCGTGCAGTGAGGGAGGGATGATTTCATTTGTGGGAGAAAAAGAGGAGGGAGGGTACCGTGTCAGTATCGCAGATGATGGGTGTGGAATGCCAGAGGAGGAGATCCACAGGATCACGGAGCCGTTTTATATGATTGATAAATCCAGGGCACGAAAGGAAGGGGGTGCCGGAATCGGTATGGCACTCTGCCAGAAGATCATACATATGCATCAAGCCCGTTGGCATATTGAGAGCCGGCAGGGAGAGGGGACGAGGATTGTGATCTGGTTTCCGGGAGGTGATCTTTCATGAAAAAACAAAAGAAAACAGGGACTCCCGTCAGGCAGAAGCGGTATATGGTTTTCGGGATATTGTGTGTGGTGTCCCTGTTCGGCATTGCCATGATTATTCCGGATTATTACAGCAGGTTATATGACCGGAGGACCTTAAACCGGATCGCTTTTACGGATACAAGGATTACGACCTATGAGGCATCCTATGATTCCTTCAGGGAAAAGCTGCATGCGATCGCAAAGGGATGGTCGCAGAAAAGCAGCGAGCTGCGGGCTGTCCGCACGAATGAGCTGGAACAGGGTATGGACCAGGATGAGCTGACAAAAATTGTGGGAGATGAATTAAAAAAGCTGTATGAATATAAGATCGTACACAAAAAAATAAAACCGAAGAAAAAGAATCTGCTCCAGTGTGAGAGATATACGGTTTATGAGACGAAAGAGACAGAGGGAATGAAGGGAATCAGTATCTGGAAGCTGGTTTATGAAAACGGGGAACGGACGGTCACGGTGTATCTGGATGAGGAATACCATAAGATATATTATCTGAAGCTGGCCGCCCGGGAGTCAGAAAAGAATGCTAAGGGATCTGTTTCTGTGGATAAAGCCAGGTCGGGGACAAAGGTATATGACAGTGCCGGCAGCAGTTATTATGATGACCTTCCGGAGCATTTTATCAGAAATTACTGGTACCTGATAATGCAGTATTATCGGACAGGGATATATGATAACTGGGTGGAAAATAATACGGCGGGTGTCGTAGAATTTGATTCAGGGTACCAGATCACCTTTTTGTATGATTATTCACTCGATGGTTCACAGCTTATCATCGGCATACCTATGGAAAAAATGATACAGTTCTGATGTGAATTTGTGTGCAATGTGTTACAGGGCACAGCTATACTTATCCTGAAATAAGGAAACAGCAGGATAAGGAGGGAATGTCATGAAGCTGAGGAGGCTGGTTTTGACCATAATGGGTGTGCTGGTGATCGAGGGCGGCGTACTGGCCGGAATCTCTGTCCTGTCTTCTGAAAACAGAGCTTACGGGGGACAAAAGGAGGGAACGGAATATGCCGCACATACGGAGCAGGAAAAGAATCTGAAGCAGGATACGGAGGCAGGGCAGGGAGATCAGGAAGTGCAGAAAATATATAAAAAAGATAAGAAGCTTCTGGTTCTCGTCAATGCAGGGCACGGACTACCGGAGGATTATGATGTGTCCCTGCGCACCATATGTAATGGGCGGCTGATGGCATCCGGGGAGCTATACCCTGACCTTGTGGATATGCTGGAGGCGGCAGGAGAGGCAGGGCATCATTACTGGATTGCATCTGCCTGGCGCAGCCGGAAAAAGCAGCAGAAACTGGTGGATGAGGATGTGCAGACAGCTATGAAAAAAGGAGCTTCGTATGAGGAGGCACTCAGGGAAACCTATAAAGAAACGATGCCTGCCGGACATAGTGAGCATGAAACAGGGCTGGCTCTGGACATCCTCTGCCAGCAAAACCTGAAGATGGACCGTTCACAGGCGGAAGAACCGGCGAATATCTGGCTGCGGAAAAACAGCTGGCGGTATGGATTTATCCTCCGGTATCCGAAAGATAAAAAATCCGTGACGGGGATAAATTATGAGCCATGGCATTTCCGTTATGTGGGTAAAAGAGCTGCCGCCTATATCCATAAAAATGGTCTGGCATTAGAAGAATTCTGGGAGAGGCTGTGAGCAGGGCAGCTGCCCGGGGGTTCCGGTATTTAAGGCGACACTTTTATGACTTGAAATTTAATGCCGTTTCGGTATAATAAAAGATAAAAAGGGAAAAAATAACCGGAATATCTTTTAGAGGAGTGTTGCTTAGGTCAAAAGATATGAAAACAATGTTGACAAGATAAACCTTTGTGATGTATAGTATAGTTATATCATAAGGGGGATTTCCCTCAGAATGGAGGAAGGGATGAAAAAAGTCTTTTTGGCAGTGGCAGTGACTGTTCTGCTTTGCTCCGGATGTGGGGATGCCAGCACCACAGTAAGCAGCTCTGTGTCAGGCAGCAGTGTCAGCGGCAGCCTTACCGGGGACTGGTCAGAGGGTGGCAGGCAATACAAAAAATACCCATATTGCAATGATGATAATGTGTATGTGGATACCGGGGCAGGGGTTCAGCAGTGGCGGCTGGACGGGACCTATGTGGCTGCCCCCCTGAAGCGTGGAGAGCTTTTATTTGTCAATAATGAAGAGCTGTTATATAGTAAATACCGGTCAGGAAACAATGGGGATCAGATATGCGAGATCTGGAGTGTTCCCATCAAAAAGACAAAAGGGGATGATCAGCTGCTGACCGATCAGGAAAAACGGATCCTTACCGTGGCGGATGGTGAATATGAAGATGATGTGGCGAAATTGTATGCGGATGGGAAATATGTTGTGTATATGACGAACGGGCATGAGTTTTGTGTATATGACCGTACAGAGGGGAAATTTATTCCGATCAAAAACGATCCGGCGGCAAACCATGGATTTACCAATGGGGCGGTATCAGCATTGACCAACGTCAGCAGCCGCTATGCTGTTTTTAATACAAAACCGCTAAAGAGCCACTATGATCCTCCCTATGGGTTTTCCCTGTATAAGCTGGGGGATGATAAGGTAAAAAGGATTGATGACCAGTGCTATACAGCAGCTCCGTATCTCCTGGATCCGGAGAGGGAGCAGGTATATTATCAGAGACTGGACGATGAAACGATATGGGGATATGACTGCAATACGGGGAAGAAAGAGGAAGTCCTTTCTGAGAAGAAGCTGCGCCGGTGCTGTGAGGAGCAGGGGATTGAGTGGAAGGAAATTTCCATCGATGAATTTTATCTGGATGAGGGCTTCTTATATCTGACAGATTATGATAACAATAATGTGTTCCGGTGCCGCCCGGATGGGAAGTCAGAGGTAGTGTATGAAAGGGAAGTCAGTGAAAAGCTGAGGCAGATCACAAGGGATTCCGGTGCACTAAAGGAGGTCAGCGAAATCCGGTTCATGATCATGGAACATAAAGTATTGTATTATGTATCATACGAGGATGACGAAAAAACGAAATATTACTGTGTTGACATGGATACCCATGAAATAAAGGAAGTGACAGAAAAGGATCCGGAGAAGGTTCTTTTTGCCTGTATCGGATGGTGGTGGCAGTATTAATTTTCTTCTTCGTCTTCCTCCTCTGCCGGCTGCCAGGCATTCCCGAATTTCACATCTTTAAACAGTGCTGTCAGCCCGGTAATCTGCTTTAAGCGGAGGATTTCATCCCGGTCCATTCCCAGATGCTTTGAGATCCAGGCATCTGAGCGTCCGATCTCATGCAGTTCCTTGATGATATTGCTCATAAGCTCTACGTTGTGGCTTCCCCTTGCCCGGTTGTGGCGGATCGTACTCGCCATCCGGTGGTCAATGGGCTTGTCGATGACAGATACCGGGAGCATTCCCTGTTCCCGTTCATAGATATCGGGATAATCCAGCATGATGCGGTAGCGGTGGAAGCCGTCCACGATGATATAGGTATCATTTTTCTTTGAATGATAGCACACGATGGGCATGGTGTAACCGTCCTCCCGGATACTTTCATAGAGAAGCTTCATCTCCGGCGGGGCAACCGAGTTCGGATTGTATGTATTGGGTTTGATTTTTTCGATCGGTACAGCGATGACGCTGTATACCGGACTTTTCTGATTCATGGTCTGATTTCCTCCAGTCCCTTATATTTTTCCCTGATGATATCGATACGCTTTTGCTGCTGCCTTGTGAGCCCGAATCCCATAAAGCGGCAGATATGGTCATTTTTCAGGATACAGAAACACATCCTTTTCCAGCTCGGGATGTCCTTGGTGGATTTGATGTCATCGGTATCATCCGGGATCTTGTCCAGGAAAATGATCCGGGATTTTTTGTCCAGGGTATAATTCGATACACCGTTCCGTTTTATGTTATAGCCGTGTTCCTCCAGCTCTGCGATGGTCTCCTCATCCAGACCGCCGCCGGTATTGTGCCAGAAATGGATCGAGGAGTTAAATTTCTTGACATAATTATTCCGTATCCGTATGGGGAGTGTCTCCAGGAGAAACTGGGTGTAGGATTTCCAGGTATGTCCCTCCGGCAGGGTAATGCTGCGGTAGCCCATTGCCTTTGACTTTCCATAGATGGCGGCGAAGTTCGCTCCCTGTACCCGTCCCACCAGCTTGCTCCAGATCTGTGGGTCGATCACCCGGTAGAGGTTCAGGCTGTCCTTGGAGTAATCGTTGAAGGGAGATGCCACGCGCATCTGGGATACCTGTAGTCCCGCCATATGATACAGGTCGTACAGGTGGTTGTAATCATAGTGGAATATGGCATTGGCATGCCATACATCGCTTAAGGACCAGTCATACAGGGGGGAGGCGCACCAGACATCACTGAACTGCTTACTGATCCAGCAGTTATTTTTATAGCCGTATTTTTTGTTGAGGAATCCACTGTAACGGTGCATGGATTCATCGGCGCGCATTCCCAGAAGGCATACGGTTTTTTTATTGCCATGGGAGATTTTATACCACCGGCTGAACTGCTTTGCCAGATCCTCCTGATGCATCCGGTATTTGTAGGTTGTGATGGGATTGTTGTCCAGGTTGATGACGTAATCATACTCCGGCATGGGGCGCACCCATGCCTCCTGTTTTGTATCATCCCAGGGATACCAGAACATTTCATAGCTGCTCACCGCGGTACGGGTCGCCATCGGAAGGCAGATCCAGTAGGGGTCAACGTCATCCCGGATCCGTTCAAAGGTTCTCTCGATATATTCTGTTGTCACGGTGTACTGTGCCTCGAAATCCTGATGGAACACACCGATCCTTTTTTCGGGATATTGCTTTTTCTGATAGTCCAGTACGAGATTTAAAAGAAGTCCGCTGTCCTTTCCGCCGGAAAAGGACAGATAGATGTTGTCAAATTCTTCAAAAATAAAGTGCAGTCTCTCCTGCAGGGCATCAAATACATTTTGTGCCACATATTGTTTTATCATGGGAATGCCTCCTGTCGGGTGTCTCAGATCTTCCAGCCAGTGTCAATATACCATATTATGGTAATTTTTTCAAGAAGCAGGTTCCTGAGTTGTATTTCTGCTGCTTTTATGGTAAGGTAGTAGGAAATGACCGGATCGAATATGACAGAGAGGGAATGTGGGCTATGGCAGAGGAAGAAAAGATCGCGATGCGGGTGTCGCGAAACAGTATAGGTGTCAATGTGTTTCTGGCAGCGGCGAAGCTCATCGCCGGCGTACTGGGACGTTCCGGTGCGATGGTGTCGGATGCGGTACATTCGGCATCCGATGTATTTAGTACGATCGTGGTGATGATCGGGGTGAAGATCGCCAGCCGGGAATCCGATGAAAACCATCCCTATGGGCACGAGAGGCTGGAGAGTGTGGCATCCCTGCTGCTCGCCGTGTTTCTTGCCGCTACCGGTATCGGTATCGGCTACAGTGGTCTGCAGACGATTATTTCAGGAACGGAGGGGAGAGGGATTACGGTGCCTTCTGCATTGCCACTTGTGGCAGCCATCCTCTCGATCCTGGTCAAGGAGGCGATGTACTGGTATACGCTTCATGCAGCGGTGAAGATCAATTCCGGTGCCCTGAGGGCGGATGCGTGGCATCACCGCTCAGATGCCCTGTCCTCGATCGGAAGCTTTATCGGTATCCTGGGTGCGAAGCTGGGATATCCGATCCTGGATCCGATCGCCAGTGTCGTCATATGTGTGTTTATCTTCAAGGCGGCATTTGATATATCCAGGGATGCGGTAGGTAAGATGACGGATGAGGCGTGTGATGACAGGATGGTGGAGGCGATCAGGGGTGTAGTAAAAAGACAGCAGGGCGTGATCGAGCTGGATGACATAAAGACGAGAATGTTTGGAAATAAAGCCTATGTGGATATCGAGATCAGCGCGGACGGGGATATCAGTCTGAGGGAGGCGCATTATATCGCCGAATGCGTGCATGAGCAGGTAGAGAAAAACTTTCCTTCGGTCAAGCACTGCATGGTCCATGTCAATCCCTATGGGGAAAAGGATGCCAATTCATAGTTCGTTCACAAATATAGTGTAGTATTACAGATTATAATAATCAGGACAGGAAGTGATATGTATGAACTGGTTCAGGCGGTTTATGTATGGCAGATATGGCAATGACCAGCTGTCGGCCTTTTTATTTGTTTCCTATATTGTTCTTATCGTATTTCAGATGATATTCCGGAGTTCCGTGGCGGGAGGGGTTCTGCTGCTGCTGAGCTATGCGGTGGTGGCATGGTATTTTTTTCGCTGCTTTTCCAGAAATATTTATAAGAGACAGCGAGAAAACCAGAAATTTCTACAGTTGTGGAATCCAGTAAAAAATTATATACGGTTCTGGAAGCGGAGGATACAGGAAAGGAACAGCACAAAAAAGCTGTACCGCTGTCCGAGATGCCACCAGACGATACGGGTTCCGAGGGGGAGGGGCAGGATCGCCATTACCTGTCCGAAATGCCGCTGCGAGTTTAAGAAAAGAACCTGATAGGAGAGAACCATGTTTGGTTATGTGACGGCGAATAAACCGGAGCTGAAGCTGCGCGAATTTGCACGCTATAGGGGATTTTACTGCGGGCTGTGCCGGCAGCTCGGTAAAAATCATGGAAGGCTGGGGCAGCTTACCCTTACCTATGATATGACATTTCTGATCCTGCTTCTGAGCTCCTTATATGAACCGGAGACGAAGGAGTGGAGGAAGCGGTGTCTGATCCACCCGGCGAAGAAACAGCTGATGCTGACCAATGAGATCACGGATTATGCGTCGGATATGAATATACTGCTGACCCATGATCATTTCCGGGATGACTGGGAGGATGAAAAAAAAATATCCGGTTTTCTCGGGATGAAAGCATTTGGCAGAAAGAAAAGACGTATCATAAAGAGGTATCCGAGACAGGCGGAGGCGGTGGAACAGGCATTGGCAGAGCTTGCCGGGCGGGAGCGGGAGAACTGCCGGGATATTGATGCCGCCGCCCGGCCCTTTGGTGACCTGATGGCGGAGCTGTTTGTGTGGAGGGAGGATCCCTTTCAGGATATACTGCGCCGGTTTGGTTTCTATATGGGGAAATTCATCTATATCATGGATGCCTGTATGGATCTGGAGGAGGATAAAAGGAAGCATTGCTACAATCCCTTTACCGGGGACGAACCAGCAGAAAGGATCCATCAGATCCTGGATGGGACACTCCGTATGGCGGTTGCGGAATTTGAAAAGCTGCCGTGCGAGCAGGATCTGGCAATCCTCCGTAATATATTGTATGAAGGGGTATGGACAAAATACGAAAGGAAACAAAATCATGATGAATGATCCATATAGTGTGCTCGGTGTTACCAGAGGTGCGACTGACCGGGAGATCAAAAAAGCATACCGTGAGATGAGCCGCAGGTACCATCCGGATTCCTATGCCGATGACAGCCAGAAGAGATGGGCAGAGGGGAAATTCCGTGAGGTGCAGGAGGCATATAACCAGATCGTGGCTGAGCGGTCCGGGAAGACGCAGCAGAATTATGGCGGCTATGGCGGTTATGGCACCGGACAGCAGGGCTATTCGGAGGAGGACCAGCACCTGATGGCGGCGATGAATTATATCCGTGCCCGCCGGTATAATGAGGCGGTCAATGTATTGAATTCCATGGAGAACCGCAGTGCCAGATGGTATTATTTCAGCTCCTGTGCCAACATGGGACTGGGAAATAATGTTGTGGCACTTGATTATGCCAGGCGTGCGGTGGACATGGATCCGGGAAACCAGGAATACAGGCAGTATTATCAGCAGCTGCAGAACGGCGGAGGGGCAGCCTTTGGCGGAAGTCCCTTCGGTGGCGGCTATGGCGGCTACGGAGGTTATGGCGGTTATGGGAGCTATGGCGGCGATAGCTGCGGGACAGGGAATCTCTGCTGTGATCTGTGGTGTGCGGATACTCTTTGTGAATGTATGGGAGGGGATTTGTGCGCATGTATGTAAAAAAGGACAGGAACAACAGGGCAAAACAAATTGCGGTACTGGGTATGATGGCAGCATTAAGCACCGTTCTGACCGTGCTTGGTACTGTCATTTCTGTAAATACGGTATTCTTTACCGCTGCCGCTGCTTTTCTGGTGGGGATCGCCGTGATTTCCTATGGCATGGGGGCAGGGGTTCTGTTTCTCTGCGTCTGCGGGGCACTGGATTTTTTTGTGAATCCCGATAAGCTGCATGTATTTCTTTACCTTGCCCTGGCGGTCTATATACTGGTCTGTGAGGGAAGCTATCAGGGGATGGCTAAGCTGTCTGCCGGCAGAAGGAAGGAGTGGCTGCACCGGCTCGCGCGCTTTCTGGTATTTGCCGTGCTCTATGCCCTGCTTCTGATCTTTTTACCGCAGCTTCTGGTGTCGGACCGGCTCCTCGCCGGGCGGTGGTTTCTTCCCGTTATGCTGGCGGCGGGTGTACTGGTATGGGTGATCTATGACCTCGCCTATATGGAGGCAAAAAAGTGGATGCTTGCCAGATTCCAGTCCCTTTTTCATTAGACGGGATGTGGTTTATATAATTCCAAGATGTGGTTTTCATTGCTACGATTGACATTTGGTACCGATAAGCATTATACTTACTATTTGAACAGTGAAAAAAGAGGAGTAAGTGGAGGGCAGTATGGCAGTCAGAATTATTGGTACCGGCAGTTATCTTCCGGATAAAATTGCGGATAATAATTTTTTATCTACCATCGTGGATACGGACGATGAGTGGATCCGGCAGCGTACAGGGATTAAGGAGAGACATTTATCAAATGGGAAAGAGGGCACTACCTATATGGCGACGCATGCAGCGGAGGCGGCACTGGAGAATGCCGGCATCCCGGCAGAGGAGCTGGATATGATCATCGTGGCAACGGTATCAGCAGATACCTATGTTCCCAGCACCTCCTGTTCTGTCCAGGGGACCATCGGGGCGATCCGGGCGACGTGCCTTGATCTCAATGCTGCCTGCTCCGGTTTTTTATTTGCGCTGAATACAGCATATGCCTATATCGGGATGGGGATGGCGCGGACGGTATTGATTGCGGGATCAGAGACCCTGTCCAGGGAGGTTGACTGGTCGGACCGCAGCTCCTGTATCCTGTTCGGTGATGGTGCCGGTGCGGCTGTTGTGCAGCGTGACGAGGGAGCCCATGGCGGATTTCTGGCAAGCATCACCGGATCAGATGGCTCACAGGGGGATGTCCTCACCTGTAAGGGCAGGGGGATCCAGAATCCCTTTCATCACTCAAAGCGAAAAAAGGATTATATCCGCATGGATGGTCAGGCAGTCTTTCGTTTTGCTGTCAGCACCGTGCCGCGGTGTGTAAAACAGATTTTGAAGAAAACAGGTCTGGAGACAGGGGATATCAAATATTTTATCCTGCATCAGGCGAATTATCGTATTATAGAGGCGATTGCCCGGCGGCTGAAGGTGGATCTGGAAAAGTTTCCGACCAACCTGGATCATTATGGAAATACATCGTCCGCCAGTATCCCTATCCTGCTGGATGAACTGAACCGCAGCGGACTTCTGGAGAGAGGCGATAAGCTGATCCTGTCCGGATTTGGCGGCGGACTTACCTGGGGTGCTGTTTTACTGGAATGGTAGTTCTTTTTCTTCCCCTCCCTGCATATATATGTATGCAAGGAGGGATTTTTTTTGAGACGGACAGGCAGAATGATCGGAATCTTTATCCTGATTCTCGGATGTATGGGCGGTCTGTGGATTTTCCAGTCCTGGAGAGAGGCGGGGCAGAGGCAGAAGGAGCATACATTATATAACGTATATGTAAAGGATGTAAGCGGGAGCTCGATCCGGGTGCTTCATGATGGCAGCGAGCAGTATTATGCGACGGCATCGGCAGTGACCGGACAGGCAGTCACCGGGGTGGCGGATCTCCATCTGCAGGAGGATGAGGTGGTACGGATCGTGAAAAAACCGGAGGAGGTGAAGGGAAAAATATTGAAGATAGCCGAAGACTATATTACGCTGGAGGGCTATGGTGAGGTGGCGCTGGACAGCAATTTTGCCCTGTATCATATGGACCAGGAGGGAAATGTGAGCCAGGGGGAAGCATCCGACCTGATGATCGGGGCGGCCAATGTCCGTTTTGTGGCAGTGCAGCAGCGGCTGTGCGCAGCGGTCATCCCGGCGGATACGGTCACGGATATCCGGGTGATCCTTGAAAATAATGGCAGCGGCTCGTATGATATGAGTAAGGTGGTCATCTCGGCAGATACGGGCTATACAGTGACCCAGGGCGGGAAGACAGACCGCCGCAGTAAGGGAAAAAAGCTCACACTGACACCGGATAAGGTAACGGAGCGCATGGTTCTGCGTGCCGATGCGGGCGGGCGGCTGACAGTGGAAAACCTGAAGAGGAGCCAGGGGAAGCCGGCGTACCGGGGGAGTCTCGAGATCGACCGGGTGGGTGGATCGCTCCATATCATCAATGAGCTGCCCCTGGAGGAATATCTTTACAGTGTGGTGCCAAGCGAGATGCCGGCAGAGTACGGTGCAGAGGCACTGAAGGCACAGGCGGTCTGTGCCAGAAGCTATGCCGTACAGCAGATGCAGAACCACAGACTGGCGGAGTACGGTGCCCATGTGGATGACAGCGTATCCTTCCAGGTCTACAATAATCTGAAGGAGGATACACGTGCCATTGCGGCGGTCAATGCCACGAAAGGCCAGGTGGCAGTATACAATGGGAAAATCGCGGCAACCTATTTTTATTCTACCTCCTGTGGCAGCTCGGCGGGGACGAAGGATGTGTGGTATACGAAAAAAAATGTGAAATATCTTCCCTCTGCCCTTCTTACGCCAGAGCGTGCGAAGAGGGACCTGTCTACGGATCAGAAATTTATCGCATTCATGAAGGAGGACATAAAAACGGTTGACAGCGATTCCGGCTGGTACCGCTGGGAGACAACGATCCCTGCTGCCAGCCTGCAAAAATCACTGGAACGTTCCATCGGGACACGTTATAAGGCAAATCAGACACAGATCCAGGTAAAGGACGAGAAGGGAAGCTTCGTCAGCCGTCCGGTCAGCTCAGTAGGAAAGATCCGTAATATTACAGTAAAAAAGCGGGGAAAGGGCGGTGTCGTATCCATGGTAGAGATCGAGGGATCGGATGCCACGGTCCAGGTATATACCGAATACAATGTCCGGACACTGCTGGTCGGGGAAAATACGAAATTCACAAGACAGGATAAACGGGAGGTGACAGGTCTGTCAATCCTCCCCAGCGGATTTTTCTATCTGGAGAAGAAGGGGGATGCCTTTGTCTTTCATGGCGGGGGGTATGGGCACGGTGTCGGTATGAGCCAGAATGGTGCGAATACGATGGCG
>N._stephensi_708_cecum__coassemble_44_pt1 | contig 13760 bp, 12 predicted proteins | sample N__stephensi_708_cecum__metabat2_high_PE_008 | metagenome-assembled genome bin N
CGCTGTATCATCCTTGTTTCCCTTATCAACACCACTGTTGAGTACCTTGAGCTTTACCGCATCCGTCACTGTCGTAGCATAGGGATCATTGAAGTAGAAGCCCAGTGCATATTTGCCCGGTGTCAGTCCCTCAAATGCTTTCGGGGAGATCGTGAGCACGCCGTCCTCGTAGGTCATATGACTCGTATCAATGGCATTGCCGTTCAGGGTAACTACTACGCTGCTTGCCTCATATCCTTTGCTTCCCAGACTGATCTTGACTTCTGAGAGGGATGGATTGGAAATATCGTAGGTGATCTCCTGCTCCGCCACGGATGGAAGATATTCCTTGATCGCATAAAAGGAATCCATAACCTGAACCAGATCATCCATGGAGTACAGCTGTCCGCCGATGGAAAGCTTGGCATCCCCGTTCTGCATCTCTACATAATCTACTGTTCCGCGCACCTCTTTGGCATTTCCGGAGGCATCCTCCTTCATGACGATCACGTCCTTGCCAACCAGTCCGTATGCTGATGTATTGGTCAGGGTCGAGCTCATGTTCGTCATCTGCTCCAGTGCCGAAAACTGTGCCAGCTGGGCAACAAATTCCTGGTCAGACTGCGGGTTCAGCGGATCCTGGTTCTGCATCTGGCATACCAGAAGCTGAAGAAACGCTTCTTTTCCCAATTCTGTCGACCCCCTGGTCTTGATCGTTTTCTCAGTCGTATATCCGGCCAGCTCATCAACTCCTGTGACCAGGTCGGTACTATTTACTTCTGCCATATTTTCCTCCTTTCTTATGCCGTGTAGTCTACTACACTGTTTATATCCTTTCTTTCTGCCTGCACCATCTGTACTCCTGTCTCATCCTCTGCATGATCCTCTGCTCCGGCATCGAGACGGAATCTGCGGCGTCTTGTGCCGTTTTTCTGATCCTGCTGGTCCTGACGGTTCTGCTGGTCCAGTCCAAACTCCGAGACGGTAACCTCGACAGCGTCTACCTTCAGACCCTGCTCCTGGAAGGTTTCCTTCAGCGTGATCATCTGGCTTTCCAGTGCTTCCTTCGCCATCTGGTTTTCCACGATCAGCATCGCCTTCGTCACACCACTGGCTGCGGATACCTGTAAGTTGACCCGTCCAAGGCTTTCCGGATGAAGCATAAGCTCCATACTGGTCGTCTCCGGCATAACACGGATCTTCACCTGGTTTACCACCTGATCCACAATGTGGGTCATAAGAGTCGATGCAGACGGTGTCCTCTCCCCTGCCGCTGTCTCATATGCCTCTGCCAGACGTTCTGTAAAGGGATTCGCTGCCGGTACGGTAGTATCGTCATTATGCAGCACCGGTGCTGTCTCCTGTCTCCTGGCTGATGTCCCTGTCTGGGCATCACTCCCGCCATTCTGTGTGTCCTCGATGATAACCTCAAAGCCCGGTTCCTGGCTGTCTGTCAAAAGCCCTGCCGCCAGTCCGGCATCCTGCTCTGTCATCTGCATCTCCGGCTGTGGTATATCATCCAGCTGCTCCGCCAGGGCGGCAAATACGGAAGGATCCATTTCGGCGATCTCTTCTGCCGGGACATGAAGTGCCTCTGCCAGTATACCGGTCAGACGGTCATCCAGTGCAGACAGCTCCTGTACCAGCTGATCATTGGTAAGGAAGGCAGCCTTATCCGTAATGCCATGTGCACCCATCACCAGATCCTGTAGTGTCTCTGCCATACCGTTTTCCTGGAAGGAACCCAGTATCTCCCGCAGCGACATACCGGACTGTCTCATGAAATCCTGCAATGTCATCATGTCCATGCCAAGCACTTCCCGCAGCATACCGACCATCTGGTAAGCGATCACTTCCGGCTCTGTCATCTCTTCTGTAAAATCCCGTTTCCCTGCCGCCGGCATCCTGGTATCCTGTGTGTCCGGATTTTTCGCTGCCGTAGATGATTCCTTTTTCAGCGGCAGTGCATTTTCATTTTCCTTTACCGGTCTGGTGTCAGCCGCTTTCTCTGCCTTACTGCCCTTCTGCCCTGCTGTATCCACCCTGGATGCCCGGTCTGCCATGAAGCTGTCAAAGGTCGAATCATTGGCCCTGGTATTCTTAACTGTCAGCTTTTCTGAAGCCCCCTGGGTCACGAGGGATATTCCCTGTGTCGTCATCCTTTTTCCTCCTTTCCTTTAAAATTTCCTACGGAATATATATCGGCAATCCGCCTGTTTTTCTTAAGCGGAATTCCCTTCTGCTTTTATCTGGTTCTATTTCTTCATCGCGGTCATCTTCGTCGTGATCTGTGCTGCCACAGTCGGTTCCATCACCTGGAGGATCGCCGCGCTCTTCGATGCCTGCATACTGTCCATGATACTTGCCACCAGTGTCAGGTCATTGGACATCTCTGACAGGATCGCCGCCGCATTTTCCGGTGTCATCTTGCCATAGGTATCTGCCTGGTCCTTGATCTCCTGTGTATATTCGAAATTTTTGACCACCTCGCGGTAGATCGCAGCAGAATTCTCCGGTTCCATCTCCTCGTAATATGTCTTATATGTCTCCGTATCCGGTGCCTTGCTGTTATAGACAACGTTTTCATCAAATTTCCTTACCCGCTCGGCAAATGCTTTCTGATTTTCCTCAAACTTTTTCAGACGTTTATTCTCCGCTTTCAGCTCCTCGATCTCACTGCTGTTTGCACTATCTGAGCTGCTGGTGGCGGCAAGCTGGCTCTCGAGCTCCCGGATCCTGGCATTCGCCTCTGTCAGATTATCATATTCCTTCGAGGTCTGCTCTCCATCCCCCTCTACCTCAGGCAGGATCCAGTTCAGCACCGGCACATCCTTCAGGACCGGATAGAGAACATCACTTCCGAAATTCCCTACATTTAATTTCACCAGTACGCCGAAAATCCCCAGCCATATCAATATGATCACCAGAACGATCAGCACGGTTACGATCTTGCTGCCCGTGCTCTCCTCCTCGTTCAGCTCCTGCGTTTCCTTGTCCTTATCCTTTTTTGCCATATCCAACCATCCTTTCCTGTATTACGCCTCACTGGCACCGACACCATAGCGGTAGCTTACCAGCTCATCTACTTCCTTTTGTTCCTTTCGGTTTTCCTCCAGACAGAATTCCTCAAATGCCCTTTCTCTCAGCTTCTCATATGTCTTCCGCTCCTTCATCGCCTCATTCAGACGCTGGCGCGCGATCTCCAGATCCTTCTGGCACCGGATCACTACCAGCTCCTGCTGGCGGACATACATCCTTATGATCTCCACCGCATTTTCCCTGCGCCGGATCCTGCGGACATCCAGCTGGTCAGAAACCATCTCTGCACGGAGGTTTTCCTGTGCCTCCCAAAGACGGTCCTTCAGTCCTTGCAGCTCCTCCTCCGCCTCCAGAAGACGCAGATTTGCCTGACTGTAATTATTTTTCTCCTGCTCCTCCAGCTTTTCCTTCATGGTAAGCAGGTTTTGCATCGCAAAGATAAATTTCGCCATTTTTCAACCCCTATTCGCTCTCCGGCTCTTCCCCGAAGATTTCCTGCATCTGTGCCACAATGTCATCAAACAAAAATTTTTCATTCACGCCCTGCCGCAAAAAGGAATTGATGGTATCGATCTTCTCGATGGCAAAATCAATCCTTTTATTTGATCCTGCCTTATAGGCACCAATATTGATGAGATCCTCCGCCTCCCGGTAGGTTGCCAGTACATCCTTCATCTGTCCGGCGGCCGCCTTGTGATCCTCCCCTGCCACCGCACTCATAACACGCGAAATACTCTGTAGCACATCGATAGCGGGATAATGATTGTGCTGTGCCATGCTGCGCGACAGGACAATATGTCCATCCAGGATACCCCTCGCCGTATCCGAGATCGGTTCATTGAAATCATCACCGTCCACAAGGACGGCGTACAGTCCCGTGATGGAGCCCCTGTCGGTATTTCCCGCCCTCTCAAGCAGCTTAGGCATCTCCGAATACACGCTGGGCGGATATCCGCGGGATACCGGAGGCTCGCCGGAGGCAAGACCGATCTCCCTCTGCGCCATACAAAAACGTGTCAGGTTATCCATCATCAGAAGGACATCCTTTCCCTGGTCACGGAAATATTCTGCCAGTGCCGTCGCCGTCTTCGCCGCCTTGCTGCGGATCAGTGCCGGCTTATCCGAGGTTGCCACCACCACGACAGAACGCTTCATCCCCTCTGTACCCAGATCCCGTTCGATAAACTCGCGTACCTCACGGCCACGCTCCCCGATCAGTGCGATGACATTGATATCTGCCTTGGTGTTTCGGGCAAACATACCCATAAGGGTACTTTTTCCCACACCGCTTCCGGCGAAGATACCAATCCTCTGTCCCTTCCCCACAGTGATCAGCCCATCCACCGCCTTTACCCCTAAGGGCAGTGCTTCCTCGATCATCTGCCTCGTCAGGGGATCCGGTGCCGCCGCCTCAACAGAATAAGTCTGACAGCCCTCCGGAAGCTCCTGATGATCGATCGGCTCCCCGGTGCCGCCCAGCGTCCTTCCCAGCAGCTCCTCCGATGCACAGACCTGCAGGGGGGATCCGGTATTTTTTACCCAGCTCCCCAGGCTGACCCCCTCTACATCATCATATGGCATCAAAAGAACCCTGTCATCACGGAAACCGACCACCTCCGCTTTGACAGGTTCTTCTCGTGTATCTGATTTTATCAGGCAGAGGTCATTCAGCTTAGCCTCCGGTCCGATGGACTCGATCGTCAGACCGACTACCTTTGCCACCTTTCCCAGCTGGCTGACGAAACTTCTCTCTGCCAGCTTTTCATATTTGTCAAAATTGATTGGAATCATGATATCATTCCTTCAGTTATCACACTGGTTCCCTATGCCGCAGCTGCCTTCCGGCTACTGGACCAGCATATGGAGTGTCGTAATAAGATTATCGAGCTGTGTCCGGAACCCGCAGTCCACCATCTGGGTATCTGTCTCGATGATACATTCATGCTTTTCCAATCCTGTCTCCTCCTTCACATCAAGGGAAATCCCGGATTCGGTATTCATAAGGATCTCATCCAGATGATTTTCCACCAGTGTCAGATCCTCCGAGGATACCCTGAGTGTGTAGTGGCTGGATGGCTGGATATCAGAAAAGCTGCTGCGGATCAGATGGAGCAGGACATCCTTTTTATCCCTCAGCAAAACTCCGGTAAGCTTCCGCACAAGATCGCACAGGATCTCTACATACTGTGCCTCCATCTCGGAAACCATCTGTTTTTTCTCCTGCTCCAGGGAAAGTTTCGCATTCTCCAGCTCTGTCCGGATCTGTCCCAGCTCCTCCTCTGCTGTGGCAAGACCCTCCTGGTGTCCTATGTCTCTCCCCTCTTCCTGTGCCTGCTGGCGCAGCATCTGCGCCTCCTGCTCTGCATCTTCACGGATCCTTTCCGCCTGCTCCCTCGCCTCCGAAAGGATCCACTCTGCCTGCTGTCTTGCCTCCTCCGTCAGACTGTCTGCCGCCTCCCTCCCGGGCTCCGGCACCTCCTCTGACGTTTCCGCTTCTGCCCCGGAAAGGACTACCTCCGTGCTGTCCCTCAGGGGGACGAAGGAATCCTTCTCCTCATAGCTGATGACAACGGCTTCCTTCCCCTGCATATTGACAAAAGGATATTTGATCAGATTAGACAATGATCTCGTCACCTCCACCACGGGAAATGACAATCTCAGCAGAATCCTCCAGTCTGCGGATCACATTTACGATCTTCTGCTGTGCCTCCTCTACATCCTTCAGACGAACCGGACCCATATATTCCATATCCTCCCGGATCATATCCGCAAGACGTGTGGACATATTGTTGAAGATCGCAGACTGGACATCCTCGTTGGCGTTTTTCAGGGCAACTGCCAGCTCACCATTCTCCACCTCACGCAGCACGCGCTGGATCGAACGGTCGTCGAGCATAAGGATATCCTCGAATACAAACATCTTCTTGCGGATCTCGTCGGCAAGCTCCGGCTCCTCGATTTCCAGATTTTCCATAATGTGCTTCTCTGTTCCGCGGTCTACTGTATTCAGCACCTCGACAACTGAATCCACACCACCGACGATAGTGTAATCCTGGCTGACCAGAGAGGCAAGCTTTTGTTCCAGGACGTTTTCTACTTCCTTGATCACATCCGGTGATGTACGGTCCATCGTAGCGATACGCTTCGCCACATCTGTCTGTTTATCCGGTGTCAGGGCACCGATGATCCCCGCCGCCTGCTGTGGCGACAGATACGAAAGAACCAGGGCGATCGTCTGCGGATGCTCATCCTGGATAAAGTTCAGGATCTGGGATGCCTCTGTCTTTCGGATAAATTCAAACGGGCGCACCTGCAGGGATGCCGTCAGCTTACCGAGGACTTCATTTGCCTTATCCTCTCCCAGTGCCTTCTGCAAAAGATCCTTTGCATAGCCGATACCGCCCTCTGCAATGTACTGCTGTGCCAGGCAGACCTCATAGAACTCATCCATGACCTTTTCCTTCTGCGCCGGCGACACGCTGCGCGTATTGGCGATCTCCAGTGTCAGCTGCTCGATCTCGTCCTCCTTCAGATGCTTAAAAATTTCTGATGCTTTTTCCGGTCCCAGTGTGATGAGAAGCGTTGCCGCCTTCTGCAATCCATCCAGTTCCGATACATTACCACTTGCCATTACATACCCCCCCAATCCTCGTTGATCCAGTTACGAAGCAGGAGTGCCACTGCCTCCGGATTTTCATCCACAAACCGTTCGATCATAATTCTGGTCTCAGACTTATCCCCCATTTCGATCTCTTCCAGACTCTTATCATTTTCCTGGGTCGTCGCCAGAAGATCTTCCACGGACAATTCCGGCTCCAGCTCTGTCACCTCCACCGGTGAGGTTCCACGGATAATGACAAAGACAAGCAGACCGGCGATCAGTACCGTAAGCAGGATCATGAGATAATTTGTCACATTGTCTGCAAAGGAGCTTCCCTCTGCTTCCTCATACACCGGCTTCTGTTTGATCTGGATCGTGATATTGTTGTTGGCTATACCTGTCGCTGCAGCAGCCAGCTGGATCAGCTCATCCGGTGTCTCAAGATCCGTCACCGCACTGTTCTGTGCCACATATTCCTCAAAGGTCACATCATCCAGAAGCCCCTGCTCCTCCAGGCTTTCTTCCTTTACTATATTATATTGCGTCAGCACGATGGCGATCGAAGATTCTTCCGGGACAACCGCCCCCACCTCGCGCTTGATATTCTGCACCGTCTCATTGGGCAGATAATCATACTTATCCAGAACGGTTTCTGTACTGGTTGTCCCCTCGGACTGAATCATGGTATCTGTCTCATCACCATTGGTATCTGTCCCCGGGACACCACCCGAGCCGGATGTCCCTGTGGACTTATAATTATAGGAATGGGAATACAGTCCCTGATCCTGCCCCTCATTCGCTGTATAGGTCTTGATCAGCTCTGTTACCTCGTCCATATTAAACCGGATATTGGTGCTCCCGATCTGGACATCATCGTACCCCGCCTTCATGAACATTTCCGTCAGGTTTTTCCCATACTGGTTGCGCAGCTTTTCTACAAATTCTGTCGTGCTGGTGACGGCACCGCCCAGTGTGTTTTCCTCCTTGGCACCGTAGAGAAGCGTCCCTGTGGTATCCGTAATAATGACATTGTCCGTGGTAGCATTGCCCACAGCATTTGCCAGATACTGGGCAAGTGCCCTGGCGGTTTCCGCCTCCATCTCGGAGCCGCCCTCCAGCTTCAGTGCCACGCTGACGGAGGTTTCCTTTTTCTCACTGTAAATCGTCCCGTCATCGACCGGCCGGTTCACATATACCGTCGCATCCTCCACACCGTCAAAATTCATCAGTCCCTGGCGGATGGATGACTGTAGGGCGAGAGTCGCCTTTGTCTGTCTCTGCTCAGAGGAATCTACCATACTATTGTCCAGGGCTTCCTCCCATGTCATCCCCTCGTCCGAAGCAATATTGTTTTTTCCCATAAGAAGAACGGCATCCGAATACACTGACTGCTCTACGCTGAACACCGTACTGCCGCTGCTGTTTGACTCCTTCTTATATTTGATCCCCTCTTCGGTAAGCTGCTCATCAAATTCGGACGCTGCATCCCCCTTCAGCGTAACCAGCTGTGTATAAACTGGTCTGGTAAGAAAATAACCTAATAGAACCAGGGCAAAAAAGATCGCCAGTACCACACAGATAATAACGGTTTTTTGCCTGGTCGTATATTTATTCCAAAATTCAAGAATTTTATCCTTGATCGCTATCAACTGGTCCATCATAAGCTACATCGCTCCCTAAAGCTACATTTTCTCACGTCTTTCCCTAGAACTGCATATTCATCAATGTCCGGTATGCCTCCACGGCTGTATTCTTTACAGCAACCGTGTACTGCAGGGACACATTTGCTTTCTGCTGTGCAATCAGCAGATCATGCAGACTGTCGGACTCTCCCGTGGCATATCTGATCTCTTCCACCTCTGCCGCATTGGAATAATCCTCTGTCTGCCTCACCAGATTCACTGCTGAATTCAGTACACTGTCAAAGCTCAGTGTACCGTCCTTCCCTTCATCCCCCAGAAAAGGATTCACGGTAGTATATCTGCTAACTCCCTCCAGTCCGTTTATACCTGTTATACCCGTAATATCCATCTATGTCTGCCTCCTTATGCCTGTCCTATGTTCAGTGCCCTCATCGCCATGCCCTTTGTCGAGTTCAAAACGGTTACATTTGCCTCGTAGGCACGGGTTGCATCTATCATATTCGTCATTTCCGTCACCGTATTTACATTGGGATAGGTTACATAGCCATCCTCATTTGCATCCGGATGCGAAGGATCATATACCATATTCCCCTCTGATGGATCCTCAATGATCCTCGATACCTTCACGCCTTTGCCTATATGCCCGTTGGCAAGGGTCAGGCTCTCGCTGAAGGTCGGATAGCTTTTCTCTTCAAACAGGACAGTCTTCCTTCTGTACACATTGCCATTGCCATCACGGGTCGTATTGACATTCGCGATATTCTGGGAAATCGTGTCCATACGTGTCTGCTGTGCGGTCATACCTGTCGCACTCACATCCATAGCTCCAAATACCGACATAATCGTTCCTCCTTTTACTATAATCATGAATCCCCTAAGCTGATCATGAAGTCTTCAGTGCTGCCTTCAGCCGTGAAAACTCATCCCCGATCGAACTCATTAATGTATAATATTTCAGCTGGTTTTTCGCCAGCTCTACATTTTCAGTGGAAATATCCACATTGTTACCGTCCAGACGATAGCTGAGTCCCATCTGCTCGGTATAGGTCGTAGCCTCCAGCGTACTCAGGTCAATATTTGCCACCGTCTCATCCAGCGTATCTGTCCCCGCTACCGCATTGGAAAGATAGGTCTCAAACTGTACATCCTTCCGCTTGTATCCCGGCGTATCGGCATTGGCGATATTGTTTGCCAGCACATCATTGCGGGTCCAGCTGGCATCCGCTGCCTTGTCCAGTACATTTACATAATTGTAGGCATTTGATAAAACCACATTCTCACTTCCCTTCCAGATCAAATCATTTTCCCAGATAGTCCTGACAAAACGCAAAAAGATTCATGACACCTGTTCACAATTCCGTTTGCGTTTATTGATTCCATTCTTCCCTGTAGTAACTGTCGAACTCGGTGTATACGATATCATTCAGGATCTCGATATGTGTCCCCTTCATACCGGAGGATTTTGTCTTGATCAATCCGGCACTCTCCAGTTTTTTGAGGGCATTGACGATCACCGTCCTTGTGATGCCAATTTTCGCAGCAAGCTTACTCGTGACAAGTGTGCCTGCCTCCCCGCCCAGCTCATGGATAACATAGGTCACAGCCTTTTGCTCCAGCGGAGTAAGTGCGGTCAGCGCAGAAGAGAAGTTTTTCTTTTTGTGCTCCTCCTGATCCGACTCCTCCTGTACTGCCCTCATTATTTCCAATCCAACTACAGTTGTACTATATTCACTTAATATAATGTCCTCGATGCGAAAAGGTTCTCCCCTTCGGCACAAAAACAAGGTTCCCAGCCGCTCGCCGGCGATGCTGATAGGAGTGATCAGGGCTTCATAGCCGGCAATCTCTTCACTGAGAAACCCCAATACCTCAAGATTTACATTTTCCTTTGTCGACAGCACATTCAAAAAACGTTCATTCAGTTTCGTCTCGATATAGCTGCCTCTTTTATCCTGAAACCCCTTGATCGACCCTGCCGGACCGGTCACATATGTCCCCAGCAGCTTTCCTTTGCTGCTGATCACATAGGCATTGGAATCCATCAACTGTCCGAGAACCTGACATATATCCGCAAAAGCAACCTTAGATGACCTCTTATCATTGAGAAGCCGGTTGATCCTGCGGGTCTTGTCTAAAAGTTCAACACTCATCGCATCCTCCTAGTAGCCTCATGGGATGATTTTACCATAAAGTAAAGCTGTTGACAAGTATTAACTCTTGGTTTTTTCTGACAGATACCCACAGGAGGGGTCTGCACAGACCAGTTTGTTCCCCTTTTCCAGAAGCATACCGCCACACTCAGGACACTTCTCCGGGGACGGCTTCTGCCATGTCATAAGATCACATTCCGGATTGTTGATACAGCCATAATACCGCCGTCCCTTCTGCGTTTTCCGGATCACGATATCATCACCGCACTTCGGGCACTTCACACCGATCTTTTCATAATACGGCTTCGTATTGCGGCAGTCAGGAAAGCCCGGACATGCCAGAAACCTGCCATGGGGACCGTATTTGATCACCATATTGCGCCCGCAGTGCTCACAGACCACATCTGTCACTTCATCCTCGATCTCAATTTTCTCCAACGCTTCCTCTGCCTGGCTCACCGCCTGCTCCAGATCCGGATAAAAATTCCGGATAATCGTCTTCCACTCAACCGATCCGTCCGCGACACCATCCAGCAGTGCCTCCATCGTCGCTGTAAAATTGACATCCACAATGCTCGGGAAGGCATTGACCATGATCTCATTGACGATATCCCCCAGCTCTGACAAATACAGATTTTTCTGTTCCTTCACCACATATCTGCGGGAGATCAGGGTTGAAATCGTCGGAGCATAGGTACTGGGACGTCCGATCCCCAGCTCCTCCAGTGCCTTTACGAGGGATGCCTCCGTATAGTGTGCCGGTGGCTGCGTAAAGTGCTGCTCATCCTTCAGTCCGGCAAGGGTCAGCTCCGAATCCTCCTTCACCCTGGCAAGGACAGCGTTTGCCTCCTCCTTGTCCTCATCATTCTGGTATACAGTCATAAATCCGGATATCACCAGTTTGGAACCCGCACTGGTAAAACGGTGTCCATTGCCCTCGATCTTAACCGATGTCGTCTCGTATTTCGCCGAACGCATCCGGCTCGCCACAAAACGTTTCCAGATCAGCTGATACAGGCGGAACTGATCCCGGCTCAGGGAATCCCTGATCTGTACCGGTGTCAGCTCTACATAGGTAGGACGGATCGCCTCATGGGCATCCTGGATCTTTTTTTCGTTTTTGGGTGTGCTCTTTCCCTCTATCACATTTTCACTGCCATAATTTTCAGCGATAAACGCCTTACAGGCAGCGTCTGCCTCATCCGAGATACGGGTGGAATCCGTTCGCAGGTAGGTGATCAGACCGATAGTCCCATGACCCCTGACCTGGATCCCCTCATAGAGCTGCTGTGCGATCTGCATCGTCTTCCTTGTCGCAAAATTCAGATGCCTGGCACATTCCTGCTGCAGGGTGGAGGTCGTAAACGGCAGTGGCGGCTTTTTCACCCTCTCACTCTTACGGATATCCGCAATATGATAGCTCGCATCCTTCAGCTCTGCCATGATCCCACGGGTCTCCTCCTCCGAGGTGATCTCCCGTTTTTCGGGATCTCCATAATATTTTGCCACCAATGGCTTTTTCAGCCCTTTTATCCCAAACTGTGCCTCCAGTGTCCAGTATTCCTTCGGTATAAAGGCATCGATCTGTGCCTCCCTGTCTGCGATGATCCGCAGTGCCACAGACTGTACGCGTCCCGCACTCAGTCCCCTCTTGACCTTCTGCCAGAGCAGCGGACTGATGGAATAGCCTACCATACGGTCCAGTACACGTCTCGCCTGCTGCGCATCCACGAGGTCCATGTCGATCTCGCGGGACTGCTTCAGTGACTGTCTGACTGCGTTTTTCGTTATTTCATTAAATGTGATCCGGCTTGTCTTATCGGGATCAAGCTTTAACGCCTGGCACAAATGCCAGGAGATCGCCTCCCCCTCCCGGTCCGGGTCTGTCGCAAGAAATACCTTATCTGCCTTCTTTACCTCCCTGCGAAGTCCGGCAAGCAGCTCTCCCTTGCCCCGTATCGTGATGTAACGGGGTTCAAAATCATTTTCAAAGTCAATCCCCATCTGACTCTTCGGCATATCTCTCACATGTCCATTAGAAGCCACTACCTCATAGTTTTTTCCAAGAAACTTTTTTATTGTCTTCGACTTTGCAGGCGACTCAACAATAATCAGATTTTTTGCCATGCTACCGCTCCCTTATTTATTTATTCCCGTGCGGGTCAGATACCCCATCCGATCATCACTGTCAGACTCGCAACATCAATCAGCATACACCATTTTTTTTTGACTTTCAAGATAAATATTAATTTTTTCTGATTTTCTTTGAAAAAATTTTTTATCAGAATAATGAAAAATATCCCCTTCGGATCTCCCGGACCCGGCCCTCTTTCTTCCATTTAATAAGCTGTTTCATCAGCTCTGTCTGACCGACCCCGGTACACTGCTCCAGATCTGCCAGGGAAACCGGCTGTTGTGCCAGTATATGCAGCAGCTCCTCCTCCCATGACTGTATCCCCTCTTTCTGCCCTGCTTTTTCCTCTGTGATCCCATAGTATTCCAGAATATCTGACGGAGACAAAACCGGAACCGCCCCCTGCCGGATCAGACGGTTGCAGCCGACACTGAGTGCATCCCCGATCCTCCCCGGTATCACGAAAACATCCTTCCCCTGCTCCAGTGCCGCATCTGCCGTAATCAGGGAGCCGCTCCTCTCCTTCGCCTCTACGATGAGGATACCGTCGGACAGCGCACTGATGATCCGGTTGCGCATGGGGAAAAAACCTGCCCTTGCCTCCATCCCCACCGGCAGCTCAGACAGGACTCCTCCCTGCCTTATAATACTCTCATACAGTCTCCGGTGGACCGCCGGATAGCAGAGGTCCACCCCGCAGCCCAGCACCGCATAGGTGTCCCCGCCGCTCTCCAACGCTCCCTGATGCGCCCAGCCATCCACTCCTCTTGCCATGCCGCTGACCACCTGGACTCCTGCCCTGGCAAGCCGGTATCCAAAGAGCCGTGCCATATCCCTCCCATATATGGTACACTCCCTGGCACCTACAATTCCCACCGTATGCCGGGACGGATCCGGCAGCCTTCCCTTCCGGTACAGGTGCTTCGGCGGGTCATACAGCGTCCGCAGCCGCTCCGGATAGTCCCCGCTGTAGTATGATACATAACCAATCCCCTCCTCCGTCAGGACCCGCCAGCTCCGGCGTGCATTTTCCCTGCTCTCCCCGCACAGGATCTGATCTGCCACAGCGGAGGATACACCGGGGATTTTTTCCAGCTCCTCCCCGGGTGCCTCATAAACCCCTGAAGCCCTCCCGAAATGTCCCATCAGCCTCTGCATGGTACGCAGACCGCCCCCCGGCAGATTGGCAAGCCAGTACAGATACCACATTTCTT